>Ga0315295_10001890_pt1 | contig 17812 bp, 12 predicted proteins | sample YL17G14_0_MG_FD_204453 | JGI IMG/M metagenome (GOLD analysis project Ga0315295, IMG submission 204453) | Sediment microbial communities from Yellowstone Lake, YNP, Wyoming, USA - YL17G14_0 | ecosystem: Environmental > Aquatic > Freshwater > Lake > Sediment | place: USA: Wyoming | collected... | reverse complement strand
AACGGGTTCACGAATTCCCTGTCTACGATTCGCAGCGTGCCCTCGAGCTGGGTCTCCGTGCCTCCCGCGTAGTCCGGATGCAGATAGTCGATCAGGTACAGGACATTGATGGACTTCCTTTTCTGCGTCAAGGACTGCAATCTTCTCTTTCTTCTTCGCGTCATCAGGGATTCAAGAGCCAGCAGGCACGAGAACAGGTTGAGGGGTTGCTCCTCGTAACCTCCCGGCGCCTCGATTCGCGGGAGCAAGAACTGTCCCGGGGTCGGACTCACGGCCCCGCGCACAGTGGTGAGCGCGGCCTCAAACCCGACCTCCCTGGCCAGGGCCGCGTCCTGAGGCCGGAAGTCTGCGGCGGTGCCGCTGGGAAACGCGAAGTAACGAACCGGCTTGCCAGTGGCCTCTTCCAGCACACGCTTTGAGGTCATGAGCTCGCCGCGCACCTCCTCCATCGAGAGAAGAGAGAAGACCTCGTGAGTGTGACTGTGCGAGCCGATTTCAATGCCGGATTCGACGAGCGTTTTGATCTCGTCTCTGGAGAGATAGAGTCCGTTCAGAGAAAGGTCCTCGGGGCCGAGGCCGTTCACAAGAAACAGATCTCTGAGCGCCATCTCTCTCCGCCTGGCAGGCATGTAGCGCAGGAACGACTTGAGCATTATCACGGCGTCCCGCTTGCAGACGAAGTCACCAGTTTCAATCGATACGGCGTAACCCAGGTACTTCGGGAGCGTCACTCTGTCCAGTTCCGCCACGAGCCGCTCGACCACGTCGGTCCAGACGAGGAACGTCGGGTCAAGGGTCTTGCTGATGATGAAGGCGGTGGCGCTTATTCCGTGCTTCTTCAGAGCTGGAAGGGCGTGAGTGAAGAGACTCCTGCGGCCGTCATCGAACGTCACGGCAAGGAGCGGCTGCCCCCTTCCTTTGTCGCGGAATGCGCGGCCACCCGTCCCTTCCCCAGCCAGTTCGAGAACACGGCTGAGGGGAACGACGTTGAAGTGCTTCTTGAAATAGCGAAGCGTCTCCTCGAAGGTCTCCACGTCCACGCCGTACGTGAGCTCATCCCCTGCACGGCACACGTCGTGAAAAGTCACGATCCAGGCGTGCGGACCGGACACGGCGCGCCCCACCCACAGCGTCACCAAGGGAAACAGGCCCGCTCGCTGGCCGAGCCAGCAAAGGGACTGCGTGATGTGTAACTTCTTGGCGCGTCTCGAGTTCATGCCGATGTGCAAGCTTCCGTGCTCCTCGTGCTGGCTGCGCTCTTTGATTCAGCACGTTTCGAATTTACTCGGCTGGCGACCTATTCGAGCAGCGTCTCAGTACCTTCTTGATGGGCTCCACTGCGCGGCTCTCCACGGTGTGGAGCAGTCTTCCCACCCCGGATTTCCTGAAGAACAGGAGTTCTGAGTGCTCCCTGGTCTCCTCGGTCCACCTCAGTTTGTAGAAATCGGCCTCGCCGCCCATGTCGTACTCTTCGAACCCGAGCTCGAAGAGCCGTCTGACGATCTCCTTGTCGAGGACGCTGCCAACGCCGAGGTCCCGGTGTTTCTCGTCGAATTCCGCCCTGAGCGCCTGGACCCGCTTTTGCCGGACGACGTGGAACTCGAAGGCAACCGGTTCTCCGTTGAGGCGCATCAACCACACACTCAACTCTCCCCTCCTGCCGAAATCTTCTGCCAGCAGCGAGTAGAATTTCCTGCTCTGCGGGTCGCTGCCTATTGCGCGACCCCCGGACGCCTTCCAGCTCATTTCGCCGATGCGGAACAGCGTCTCCATCGTGGCCAGGGCCGCCGCGTCGTCCGTTATGTGTTCCACTACAACCTCACCCGCGGCGGCGATTCTGTTTTCTTTGTTGTGCAGCGAGCGCCTCAGATTTCTCGGCCGGGAGCCAAAGAACTCCTCCCACGAACCACCCATCCGCAGGAAGGGCGAGCTCATGGTCTTCCTGGCCAGCGAAAGGAAATCACCGGAGATTGCGTCACTACTCGAAAGCTCGAAGAGAAGGCTTTCGTGGGGGACGTTCTCTAGAACGGCCACGTCCCATCCCGGCATGCGCAACATCTCCTGTATGAGCAGCAGCGCGAGTTCTCTCCGGCCGTCCCTCACCAGAAACGCACACCTCGGCGCGTGCCTGTTGTAGAGAAACCTGAGCTGTGTGGCGGGAATCCCTCTGTACGTGCTTCTGACGATACGGAGAGGCGCGACTCCCAGCAGCGTGTCTCCTTCGAAGAGGGCGACGAGCGAAAGCCGTGTCTTCTCTCCGAACGCTTCGATCCAGGACGAGAACCACTCGTGACTGAGCGCGGGCGAGAGGGGCCCGGCTCCGGCAGTGAGCGAATTCCACTGCCCTGCGAGCTCGCGGAACCGCCTCTCTTCGCTGATGATCTCGGTTCTCATCTGCCTCTTCGTTCTGGTGCCTGCTCAGCAGGAGCGAGCGCCCGCTCAGGCGAAGTCACCGCGCGCCGGCGGGGCCACGTTCCGGCTTCACTTATGTGCGAGTCCTGTGAGATAAGTCTCTCCCGGCCTGCCCTCAGAACATGCGGCCCCTCAGGACGTGCTCTTCCGATGAATGTCCGTCGACCGCGCGCTTTTCGGAGACCCGCATTTTGAGGACATTTTCTCGAGCAGTTTCTCCGGCCTCGTCGAGAACAGCGGTATGCCCAGAACGCGCGTGAAGCGCACTTCGCCCAGCGGGGCGAACCCCAGTGAGCGAAACAGGTGCGCGGACGGTTCGTTGCTCCCGGGGATGTGACAGACCACTCCCGAGAAGGAATTCTCTCTCAAGAACCCCAGAGTCCCTGCGAGCAGCGCCCTGCCGATTCCCCTTCTCCTCATCTGTGACACAACGTACACGTCGCTCAGGTAGGCGACCCTGGCCGGAAGGTCGAGGGGCCTGTCGAAGTCGACCATGAAGACGCGCCTGCCTCCGACCTTGCAGAAGGCCACCGTCTCACCGCCCAGTGTCCACGAGGTCCATCGGTGGCCGCATTCGGCGGCGATCTCCAGTTCCCGGACGTCCACCGCCCAGGCCAGCCCGCTCGACTGCCGGAGCCATTCCCCGAGCTCCCGGGGCTCGACGGCCGCGAAATCGCCAGGAACGTCGCCTCCCACCTGCGAAGCCGCGATGGTCTGCGCCGCGAGCTCGTTCTTAGTGATGAGGCCGCCTCCTAGCTGCAGGGGCGCAGGGCCAGAAGATGCGGGCGCCGGCACGGCCGAAAGAAGTTCTTTCCCAAACCAGACCGCTGAGTTGGTCTTGAAAACCATACTCTCCAGTCTTGCCGCGACCCGCCTGAGCAGTTCCTTCGTTCCGCGGGTGCGCCAGACTTCCAGGGCCCTGCTAGCAGGGCCCTGATGAGACTTGTGATCCATTTGCCAGACCCGGCGCACTTCTTCGGCCGGCGCGCCTTATCAGGTATTGCGAGAAACGTTTCGAGACTGCCTCGACAAAAGTCGGATTCCTTTGAACAGAAAGTATGCACTCAGTGCAGATCGCGATGCTCTTCCTGGCCTGAGCGCGGATGAATTCCCTGTGCCTCTCGCTACCCCAAATCTCTCCGAGCGGGCGCTCCATGACGTTGCCGAGGTGATATCGGGAGAAAAACGGGCAGCAGAGCACGTTGCCGGACGGGTCGAGTATGACCTGGGTCCTGCAGACGTAGCAGCTCTTCCAGGGCAGCTTGCCGGAACTCATCTGGCGCGGGAGCAGGACGTCTATGTTCTCCGTGTTGAACGTGACTCCCCTGGGCCTCCCGAGCGAGTGCGCCCTCGCGATCCAGTCTTTCAAGAATTCTGCGTCTTCTGCCGATAGGTACTGGCTCTCGTGCTGGACGACGTAGTATGGGTCCGGCAGGACCCCCGCGACCGCGGAACCCGCTATTGCGGCTTCGCTGACCTCGCCGACGTACTCGAGAGCGAGCACGTCCGGTTTGAGGTCTTCGGCTAGCTCGATGAGCGAATCGAGTTTCCTGGCGTTGACCCTCGAGACGGTGCAGTTGATGACTATCTGAGGGACCCCGTCGTTCTTCGAGAGGGCCTCCCTCGCCCTCTTTACATGCCGCAAGGCCGAGAGGGCTCTATCGAAGGCACCGGGTATTCCCCTGATTGAATCGTGCGTCTCTCCCACGCCGTCGATGGAAATCGCCACGACCTTGGTTCCGGAGAGCACTGTCTCGCGCGCCGCCTCGGCGTCCAAAAGGAGCCCGTTAGTCACCAGGTCACACGGAATTCCCCTTTCCAACGCGCGCCTAATCAGGGGAAAGAGGACCTCGGGACGGAGCAGCGCGTCTCCTCCGAACATCTCGAAATGCGAGACATGGGCACCGCGAAAATCATCCACGATGCGCTTCCAGCTCTCGAGAGACATCTCCGTTTCGGTGCTGCCCCGCTTCCACATGACACAGGTTGTACAGCGAGAAGAGCACCGGTAGGTGATGAAGAGAAGCCCGTGGGTAGGTCTCACCAACCGGTAGGAGGCCTCTCGTCTGAGGAGCTTCCCGAGAAATCGCGCGGTGTCCTTTACGTCCAGATTTACCTCCCCGGGAAATACGACTGCCGCAGCAAACGCTGCGCGGACCCCGTTGTTCCTGGCACAGAGAATAAGACAAGAAGCAGAACTGTCAACAATGGAAACCAAGGCACCGGCTGGAAATGGGCGCGCGGGGGCTTTCAGACTATGTGGAACCGGCCGGACTGCTCACTTGAGCATGACCAGTTTGAGGCCGGGCCGATGTGTGTCGCTGCCCAGACGACACACGTACACTCCGCTGGCCACGGAGCCGCCGTTTCCATCCTTTCCGTCCCAGGTTGCCTCGTATACCCCGGCCGCAGGCGTCTCCGACTCGATGGTCCTGACGAGTCGTCCCGCGACGTCAAAGATGAACAGGGCAATCTCCGGAGCCGTCCCGTCGGCGGAGAAGCGGATCGTGGTCGAAGGATTGAACGGATTGGGGTGCGCGGAGAGAAGCCGCACGGGACCGGGTGCAGGTTTCTCCTCGGGGACCGCCGGCATAATTGCGTTGACGAATGTGACGTCGTCTATGTACCAGCCCTCGTAGGCGACGGCTCCGTCGGAGACGAACCTGAATCTTATCTTGACCCTGCCGTAGAAAGCGGACAGATCGAACTCCACGAACCGCCAGTAGGGGAACGAACCCGAGAAGCACGGCGTGCCGGTTGCGAAAGGAATCTCCGGATTCCTCTTGGTCGTGTAGGGATACCCGCCCACGGGCGCGATCTGCTGCCAGGGCCCGCCTTCCAGCGACAGCTCCACTATCGCGGCGTCGTACGCGGTCAGAGGGCCTGCCGTCTCGGCCTCGATCCAGTGCCAGAAGGCCAGCCTCGCGCCCGGCATGGAATAGCATTCGATCGTGTAGAGACCCGAGTCCAGAAACTTGCCGTAGAGCCCAGTTCGGGTGTCGCCGCACTTCCAAGAACTTGTGCCGCCGGTCGTGTGGTTCTTCTCTATGCTGAGGTGCCACTGATCCAGGCGGTAGGCTGTGACGTTCGAGTGTGTCCAGTCATAGAAGCGCGCCGTGTCCGCGACACCGACGAACAGGCGTTTGGAGGTCGCGTACCCGGATGCGTCGTTGATGTCCATGTTCAAGACGACCCCGTGCGGGGTCGGGCACGTGGGGGCCACGGCAAGCTGGAAGGGCTCTCCTCCCGTGTTGTTCTCGTTCTCTGCTATCGTGCCGTAGAAACAGGTGTCGCGTAGGATCGTGACGTACGGGTCGGACCCGGTTATCTTCGCCCCCACGTCGATGGCCTCAACGCCGTAATTGTAGAGCTGTGCGGTGAACATGATGGTCTCGCCCGGGTCGGCAAGACCGTTCAAGTTCGCGGGGGGTGCTCCTCCGTCCGCAGACGTGCCGGTGACCACAAACGCGGGCATCGTCTCGACCACGGCGTCGATGACCACATTATCGCCCGTCAGGCCTATCTCCGCAATCGAGACCTGCGTGTCATTCCCGGCGTAGTCCCGGCTGCTGGGCGTGGAGGTCGAACCAAAAGTCTGATTCGGGTTGTAAGTGCCGCCGGAACCCGGGAACGGATCCCCAGGGTCTCCGGGATTGTAGTTCAGTTCGAGGTCGCACTCTCCGTCTGCCTGCTCGACTGCGACTCGATAATGAAGGGCGCAGGTCCCACAGCACTCGTCGGAGTTGGTAGCGACGGCTTCGTCCACATGGTAGATGACGAGCCCCGGGCCGCCGATGTAAGAGTCGAAAAGCCTCTGCTGCCGGTTCTCCACGATGAAGTACTGCTTGCCGACCATGCCGTTCGTCCAGAGTATGTACGAGACCGGAGAGTCCTCTGCCGGCTCTACCACGAGGTTCTGGATGTTCGAGGATAGGACCTGGGGCGTCACGAAGCCCAGCTTGCTCTTGGACCACGCGTCGAAATGAACCGGCGTGCGGCCGTTGTCGGCCCAGGAGCCGTAGGCCATTACCGACCAGTGCCCCACGCCCTTTGCGTCGTAGTCGTAGTCATACAGGTCCGGGAGGCCGAGGACGTGACCGTATTCGTGGCAGAACACGCCGATTCTCCCGTTTTCGGGCTCCATCGAATACTTGGACGCGTAGACTCCGTCAACGGCAATGGGGGTCCTGGTGGTCCACTGATGCGAGTGAATGTCGGTCGGGTCACCTGTCTCTTCGTATCCGGGTCCCGCGTGCACGACAAAAAGCGCGTCCACGTATCCGTCGTCGTCTCCCGAGTGAGGGATCCCGTCTGGTCCGTCGCTGTCGAACTGCGAGAAGTCAACGTAAGGGTTGGCAGCAGCGAGCGCGTTTTCCGCCAGCTTCTGAGCGTTCTGCGGGTAGACTCCGAGGCCCTTCACACCGTTCACGTAGTACGCGTAGGTCTGCGGCATCCGCAGCCAAATGGTGACCGCGCCATCCAGGGAGAACTGGCCGTATGAGTTCTCGAGATAGTAATCCCTCATGCTCCCTGTGGGATAACTGCCCTCGCTGAAGAGCAGAGTCTGGAAGTGTGACGGAGGGTTGGTGAGCGCGTCAGCCACGTTGTCGGAAAAATCTACAAGTATGACGATGGCTCTGCGCTCGACCGCCTGGCTTCCCGCAACGCGTCCGAGAGAAGACGACCCAGAGACTCCCGGAACTGCCGGCAGAATCTGCGAAGATTGGTTCACACCTCTGGAATGAGCATCCCTCATCGCGCGAGACTCTTCTGCGAGTCTCCCCTCGGCTCTGAGCCGTTCGACGACGTCCAGCCTCAGAGGCATCGCGGAAGTGGGCGGCACGAGTAAACGAGACGACACGAGCGACAAGAACGAGGATGAATCAGGTGAAGGGTCGGGCGAGAAGGCGGGGACTGCGCAGACTACCAGAACGAGAACGGACAAAACCCGAATAAATCGGCGCATGCTTTCCCCTGGCGGAAGTCGAGCACTAAGGTGGCAGACCCAAAGCAACAACATCCCGATGACCAAAGGGCAGCAGGAAACTTGACGACTGGAATCCGTCCAAATGCTGCTCTACGGAACGTATCATAGCTTATTTCAACGAGTTTGTCAAGCAAAGGAATTACAGAATTGGGTGTTTGTTCCTGGGCTCCTTGACCTCGTAGTCCCTGAACCCGTCGGGGTCACCGGTCAGGCCGTCCTCTGCTGCCCTGACAATGTTGTACGCCTCGCGGGCAGTCACGTAGTGGAGACGGAACCGGCCCCGGCCGTATTGCTCCTCGAGACGGCCGAACATCGCATCGGTCTCAGATCCCAGGCACACCTTCCGACTTTGGGCGCCATGGGTGTAGACTTTCACGAACGTCCAGTCCGGCCTGCCCCTCACGCAAATGCGGGTCGAAATCCAGCTGTCCACGCGGCCGGGAGACGGACGTGCGTCGTTTTCCACGGCGCCGTACTCGAACAGTTCTCTCGTGGGAGTCAGAGTCATCGGGCCCTGGAACATCAGGAATCCGTTCGGGACTCGCCTTCCGACCTGGGCGTCTTCGCCGGTGTCATAGGATTTGGGGGCGTCGTCGTCTATCGCGTAATAAATGCTGTTGACCTTTGACGGTTGGCCGGGCGAACCCAGGCCCGGGAACGTGAAATCGGCGTAGCACCCCGCTTTTCTCAAGGCGTCGAGCTCCCTCGTCACCCCGCAGTGCTCCGGACGGCTGGAATTATCCAGGGCGCAGTTCCCGTGGATGAAGCCGAACCTCACCCGCTCTTCCGGGCCGCCGGAGACCATCGCACCGAACGAGCCGAACCATCTCAGGGCCTCGTCGAGCTTTGGCCCGAAGGACTCGTTCGTGTCGTTTCCGTGATGCCAGTGGAACTCTATCTCGCCGTAACCTTCGCGAACGGCCCGGGAGAGCTCCTTCATCACCGCCTCGTTCTTGTGCTCGTAGGCGTAGAACCACGTGTGCTGCGGAATCCTCCCGTAGCTGTCCCTGTGCCTGGAGGCGAGGGTCTTGTATTTCTCGAGCCATTCGCGGTTCCTCTCGGCCCCGGCAGCTCCCGGGCCCGGCTCGTAATGGTCGGCGAAAATGAACATGACGTGAACCGGAGGACTCGCTGACGGCTCTTCACGTGCGAGCGCCCCGGTCACGTAGTCGGGGAGCCACACGTATGCCTTCCACCTCACGATTTTGTAACCGAGGAACAGAGCGACGAGCAACGCAGGGAGAAGCAAAAAGACGGTCAGCCGTTTTCTCATGACGTTCCTCAATCCCAAGGGCAGAAGCACCCGAACGCCACACTGGCGCGAGGCTCGGCCCTCGCCCCAAACCCCGATTCAGAACCAGCCGTGGCCACAGGCCCGCTGACTGGCAGGATGCAGGACCCGAGCTAAGGCGTGACCTTCCCTCTGAGTCTTCCCACCCACTCTCTCACGAGCCGTATCTCACGGCTCAGGCTGAACCCGGCAAGTCGCAGTATACCAAAATAGCAGGCCGCCAGCGCAACTCTGAAGAGAAGATGCGCGGTTCCCTGGACGGGAACCACCGCCGACAGCACGTAGAGCCCAACTGCTCCGACGACCGAATAGAGCAACCTGCCTCGTTCGTACGGTACGGGATAGAGCCGCATCGATACAACGCCCGTGCAGATGACGAACACAAAGAACCCGGCTGCGGTCGCGTAGGCGGCACCCATCATCCCTAGTCTTGGAATCAGCAGCACATTCAGGACTATGTTCGTGCCCGCCCCTGTCGCCAGCAGGAGCGGCTTCCAGGCCGTCCGGCGCGTGATGTAGATGCCGGCGTCCAGGATTATGGATATGACCCAGAACACGTACCCGAGGAGCACCGGCGGAAGGACTCTGTATGCCTCGGCAAAAGCCGGGGCCGCGATGAACGCAATGACCTCCCTGGCGAAAAGGGCCAGAAGCAGGCTTGCGAAGCAGCAGGCAGCGGTCAGATACGAAAGGATCGTGGCGAAGAGCGCGGGCCCCTCACTGGTTTCGCCCTTCTCCATCATGAATGGCCCCCAGGCGGCCTGGAAAGGCACGAGAAGAAGCATGACCGGGACCAAGGCCATGCGATAGCCCAGCGCATAAAGGCCTGCCTCTTCCTGCCCGACCATGGCGATGAGCAGAAACCTGTCGGCGTTGTTGAGGATAAAAAGCAGCACCCCACCGGGCACGAACGGCAATCCGAAGGCGAGCATCCTCTTCAACCCCTGCCAGGAAACCTTGAACCCGATCCTGGACAGAAGCACGGCGGCAGAAGGCACGAAAAACGCCACGTTGGCGATAAGCGTGGCCAGGAGAACGTACTTCACCTCCCTGCCAAGGAAGAGGAGGAAGCATATGATCAGACCCAACGTCGCGGCGTACTTGCTGACGCTGAGCACCGAGTACGGAATAGGCTTCCCCGTGGCCTTGAGATAGGTGCGCACCATTCCGAACCCCTGTTCGAACACGAGGATCGAGAAGGTGAGCCGGAACAGCCAGGCGTACAGCGTGGACCCCAGAAGAAGCTGTGAGATCAGGCCGGCGGCCGCGGAAAGGACCACCGCCAGCCAGAGGGAATTCGTGACGGCGAAGACCATGGCCGTGGAAAACACGGAGCTGTCGCCTTCGCCCTTCTCTTTGCCGAAGTAGCTCCTCATGGCAGCCATGCCTATCCCGACTGCCGCAAAAATGTTCAGCATCTCGAGCGTGCGATTGAAGACCTCCAGCACGCCGTACTGGCCGGGGCTCAGGAGTCTCGTGTAGACCGGAACGAGGACAAAAGCGAGGGCGTTGTTGGCCGCTTCGCCTGCGCCGTAGATGACGGTGAACTGCAGCAGCCGTCGAAGCGGGTTATTGCCGCCGTTCTCCGCGCGCTCGGGCGGCGTGGATGCCGGTTGCTCAGGAAGTCTTTTCATTTACCACTCTGAATACCACTTCTCCGGTTTCGCTGCCAGGGATTTGTTGAGCCCACTGCCGCGAGCTGCAGTTCCTCCAGGTCAGCGGTGGCTCCGGCGAGAGCAGCATTTGTTGCAGAACCGCCGCCACGGCTTGCAGAAAGCATGGACCCTGGGGCGGCGGCGGCAGGCCGCCCTCCTGGAGACTGTGTAACTTGAGAAATACAAACGAATTGTATTGCTCCACGGAAAAGGCGCATGGCACAGTTCCTGCTCTCTACGCTGCTGGCTAATGGCTCTTTCGAAGTGACCGTTTCCTTGAAAAGAGCAAATCAGTCGAAAGGCTGAGACGCAGAGCAACGGGGCTGTGATGGGGCGGAAGTCGACGCCCCCTCTGCTCGCCGGGCCGCCAAGGGAACTTCTGGCGAGTTCTTTTGGCGGTCCTTTGCGTTTGGCGGTTCTCTAGACGAAGAGGAGGTCGGTGGAAAGATGAATCATGGAGATCGGATTCTGTTCACAAGCATAGTAGTTCTGGCGGTAGTCGCGGTACTCGCGTGCCCTCAACAGTCATGGGCGGCCACGTGGAACGCGGTCACCCTGACGTGGACGGCACCCGGAGACGACGGCAGCACCGGAAGAGCCTCTCAATACGACGTGAGGTATTCCACGTCCAACGTCGGCGGCACAGACACGACCACGTGGTGGAATCAGGCGACTCAGTGCTCGGGAGAGCCCGTGCCGCAGCAGGCCGGCGCTACTGAGACATTCACGGTGAGCGGCCTTCAGGCGTCCACAACCTACTATGTTGTAATGAAGACGGCCGACGAAGTGCCGAACTGGTCCAGGTTCTCAAACGTGGCGGTGAAAGCGACGACCGCGATCCCGGACACAATCGCGCCCGCGCCCATAAGAAATCTCGCAGAGTGTGAGAACCCCGATTTTCTGCTTGTGCTGGCCGACACGCGTGCTATGGTGTGCCAGGAAATGCGAGGAAGGGGCTGCCCTGTCTCCCAGGAATCCTTGCCTGAGTCGGGGTGGCTCGTTCTTTTATCGAAGACCCGCGAGTGGTCTTCTACTTGATGGCGGACTTTTCTTATGAGAGCCAAGAGGAATCTTTTTCTCTCTCTGGCACTGGCGGTAATCCTTGCGCCTCAGGCAGGGATTGAGGCCGGTGGCCTGCCCTTCTTCTCGGTCAACGCGACGAGCGTCACACTGCGTTGGACGGCGCCGGGCGACGACTGGAATGAAGGACAGGCCTGGCAATACGACCTGAGATTCTCGACTACGCCGATCACTGGTACCGACTCACTGACGTGGTGGAACGCCTCGAAGACCATAGTCTGCACGGGACTTCCCAGACCGGGTGAGCCGGGGACCCCCGACAGTTTCGTCGTGGGCGGGCTGGTGCCGGGCAGAACCTACTACTTCGTGCTGAGAACGTCGGACGAGATACCGAACTGGTCGTTCTTCTCGAACGTCGCGCTCGTGACCACGAGTAGTGTCCCTGACACAAGTCTGCCGGGTGATGACACTCCGCCTGCTCCGGTGGCAGGTCTCTCTGCCACGCCAGTCCCCCAAGGTATCCTCCTCAACTGGAGCCCCTCACCAGACCCTGATTTGGCGGGCTACGTCATCTATCGCGGCTACTCGCAGGGAGAGCTTGTCCCGCTCACGGCCCAACTTGTGTTGACCTCGAGTTACATCGACACAGAACTGATTCCCGGTGCCACGTATTTTTACGCGGTCACCGCAGTGGACAACGCCGGAAACGAGAGCGCCGTTGCACAGTCAGCATCGGCCAGCGCGCCTTCCGTGCCACCTGCGATGACCCGGCTCCTGGCTCCGTTCCCCGATCCCTGCGTCAAGCAGACCATGCTGAGGTTCGACATCGCGGAACAGACAGCGACGTACACGCTCAGGATATTCGACATCTACGGCAGGCTCGTCAAAGACCTCGGCCAGGGCCCGGCACTTCCGGGCCAGTACGCCTCCCTGTGGGACTTGACAGGAGACGGAGGGGAGAGAGTTGCGCCCGGAGTCTATTTCTCGGTGCTCACGACCGAGCATGCCTCCAGCTGCAAGAAACTCCTCATCCTCAAGTAGGAATCGGCCGAGTCCCGCTGCGACCCCGACTGGCGACCCCGACTGACCGACTCAAAAACCGCCGATTAGTCCACCCAGAAGGGTCTCAACCCGGCCGGACGGTCGCGAAACTGTGAACGGCAGAGCGCGGCTCTGCCGCCGCTACAGTGCGTGACAGTGCCTCACTGTTCCCCGTGTGGAGTTCACCGTGTGGAAATCTAGGGCCTAGTAATGATGACTATGCTCGCCGCGGCCGACAGTATGGCGACGAGCACGCCGGGGGAGAAAAAGGAACTGAGCCAGGTCCTCTTCGCAGGGATCATTATCGTGTCTCCCGGCCGGGTTTCGGGGTTCCCCGCCATGAGACCTTCCTTGAGGTATTTTTCCAGGTTCACCCGGATCGCAGTGCTGGCCGAGGGGCCTCTGCGTACAAGCGTGATCTTCCTGAGTTCTGATTTCTCCGTGGTGCCGCCTGCCGCGGCCACTGCCGCGACCACGTCCCTGGCGATGCTGGACTCGTAGCCTCCCGGGGTCCTCACTTCGCCCAGAACGTAGACCACGCTTCCCTCGGGCACCGCGGACGTCCGGCGCGGAACCCTGACTGTGTCTCCCGGCTGGAGCTTGACCTGGTCCGGAGCCTGCCCTTCCAGAAGCTTCCTCACGTCAACGGTCATGGTCTCGCCGGTCTTGGCCCTTATCACCTGGACCGCGCCCAGGAGCGCCGCCTCGGTGGGCCCGCCTGCTTCGCTCAGAACGTCCCAGATCGATGGGATCACAGAAAAAGAATATTTGCCGGGCTTCGCGACCTCTCCCACCACGAATACTTTCCGGCTGTTGTACTGTGCCACCGCGACCGTGGCCTCACCGGCGTGGAAGACGGACAGCTTTCTGTTCAGCTCGCGCGAGAGCTGCGACACTGTGAGACCAGCTGCCTTCACTTCCCCCAGGAGAGGAAGCACGAGCGTGCCTTCCGGACCCACTGCGAAGGAACCCGAGAGGTCCGCGCGCTCCCTCACGATAACGGAGATCACGTCTTCCATTCCTATCAGATAATCCGTATCGTCGGCTGCGTCACAGTCTCTGACACCGCAGATCGAAGCGAGGACGCCGTTGGACCTGGCCGTGCCACCCGGCACGGCCAGGAAAACGGACGCAGCAAACGCCAGGATCGCCAGGACGATCGAGTACGCGATGAGGGGAACAGGCGTTCTTACTAGCGTTCTCCTTTTCGCCGGCGTTCTCATGGACAGCTCTTGAGCATTCATGGGAGTCTCTCTCTCGGCCTTCCGGCCTGCCTGTTGGGGTTAGGATCAATTGGACGTCGGGTTCGACGGATCACCAAGGGCAACGTGCCGGGCCGTATTCTAGCATCAGAACAAGACCGTGTCAAACCCGCGAGGAAACTGATTCTGCACATGAGACTTGGCGCGACTCGTGTCTCACAACATCAACGGGGCGTTGAGGAACGCCGCCCTCCCTACAACCGAATCTGCGCGACCCTCTTGATCCTGCCCGTCTTCGATTTGATACGACGCCGGCGTAGGTGTTATGATGTGGTGGCGCCGGTAGCCAAATCCATTGCCCTTCTCCCGGGATCTAGAGAATGCCTGCGAATCTGCCCCCACAGTACCATGAGGTCGAAAGGAAATTCAGAGAGGCCAAAACCGCCGAGGAGAAGCTTCATTTTCTCCGCGAGATGTTTGCTGTCCTTCCCAAGCACAAAGGCACGGAGAAGCTGCAGGCCGACCTGAAGCGCAGAATCTCGAAGCTGCAGGATGACGCGCAGAAAGCGCGGAAGTCGGGCAGAAGGCCTTACGCCTTCACGGTGGAAAGGGAGGGAGCCGCTCAGATGGCGCTCGTGGGTCCCACGAATTCAGGAAAGTCCAGCATTCTCAAAGCCCTGACGAGGGCCGAACCCGAGGTGGCCCCCTACCCCTTCACAACCCGCATGCCCCTTCCCGGGATGATGCAGTTCGAGGACATACAGATACAGCTCGTCGACCTGCCTGCGATCTCGGAGACGGGGATGGAGCACTGGGTCTCGCAGATTATCAGGGGAGCGGACGCGGTGCTGATGGTGCTGGATCTCGGGGCGGCCACAGTGCTGGATGATGTGGAAATGCTTGAGACGCAGCTTGCCGAGAAGGGCGTCTACCTGGCCGGGTCAGCTCGAGGCGCGGAACCTGTGCGCGCGGAACCTACACGCGCGGAACCTGCACGCGGGGCAGGCCCAGGGGGCCACGGCAAAGTCCCAAACTCGCACGGAGAGACCCCACAACCCGCTGTTCCAGGCCTGCCTCCCAACTCCCTCGTCAAGAAGGCCCTGGTGATCGGGAACAAGTCCGACTTGTGTCCTGATCAACAGGTGACAGAACTCCTGCAGACTATACTGTCTGACAAACAGAATGGACTGGGCCAGATGAAGCTGGTGCCATATTCAGCAGTAGAAGCACTGAACACCCCGGACTTGAAGCGGAGCGTGTTCGAGCTGGCGGACATAATAAGGGTCTACACGAAAATCCCCGGCAGGAAACCTGACATGGACAGGCCGTTTGTGCTGCCTGCTGGAAGCACCCTCATGGACGTGGCGGCTTTGGTGCACAAGGATTTCGTGGCAAGCCTCAAGTTCGCAAGGCTTTGGGGCTCGGGAGCCTTCGAAGGCCAATGTGTTCAGAAAGATCACGTTATGAAAGACGGGGACGTGGTGGAGCTGCATATCTAGCCCGCCTGCTTGTTGCTCCACTCCCTGCCCCGAACATGAGGACCCTTCCGCCTGTCCATCGTCTCCTTCCCCTGCGTGCCCCTGGCGCATCACAGCGTGCCTGCGGTCCCATGCCTGCTCGCAGGCCGTTGCGTGGCCCATCGTCAGTGCTCCTGCCCTGCCCGCACTCCGATGGACCTACCATCTTTGAGGCGCCTGCCGTGTTGTGCGCCCGTTACCTGTGCAGGTGCAGGGCATTTCGGGCCCCAGTACTGGCTTGACTTTAGCCACCCGGCGTGGTATACTTTTTTCGTCCTCTAGATGGAGGTCGGTTTCTTTTTTTCCCTGTTTCGTGGGGTTGCTGTCCCCGGGTTTGTGGTGGCCCAGGAAACAATATGTTTCCTGGCTTGAAAGGAGCGTGCATCTCCTGAACCGTACAGCCAATGTGTCCCGTTTTGCTCTGCCGATTGTGCTCCTGCTGCTGCCGGCCATGGCACTGGCCATACCGTCCGTAGTCAACGTGACGGCGACGCTGAACTACTTGGGTGGTCCTCCAGGGAATCAGACCTTCCGTTTCGACTACGCAGTCGCCAATCTGGACGTCCAGCCGGCGCTGGCCGGTTTCATAGTGTTCTTCGACTCGGACGGCGTAGACAGGGCGGGTGTCGTGGAGTACGCGGCGCCCTCCAGTTGGGACGACGTGTTCGTGTTCGAGGAGGGACCCACCTACCACGCGTGGAACGTCGAGTGGAATGATACTCCGGGGGTGAACCGAATCCTGCCAGGAGGCACCCTGGGTGGCTTCTCAGTCACGTTCACCTGGACCGACCCCAACTCCCTTCCCGGTCCCCAGCTCTTTGAGGCGTGGAACGGCGTGACCCACGAGGGCTGCACAACCGTAATCCCAGGTTCTGGCATTCCGGGAAGTATCGCTGGCACCGTAGTCACGGTCTGCGGAGGCAGCACGACTGCGACTCCCAACGCTACAGTTGACTTGTACTCGATGGACAACGTGCTTCTCGGCACCACCTTTACAGACGGCGAAGGCCACTACAGCTTCCCCGGGCTCACGCTCGGCACATACAAAGTCACGATCGTGACTCCCATGGGATTCACGGCTGACCAGGAAACCAAGACCGCGACGGTGTCCCTGGGCGACCCGACAGTCGTCGTGGACTTCCAGTTGACCTGTCTGCCGGTGACTCCTGCAGCTAGGACGATCGGCTACTGGAAACATCTGGTCAACGTGTATCTGACCGGCAAGGGCAAGGCGCAGGAGTCGCTTGCCGAGATGAGCGCGTTCATGGAGCAGTTGAAGATCCACTTCAACAAAAACCTGCTCAATCCGATCACGCTCTTCATGGTCGACGATCCCGACGGTCAGACCACCGACAGTCTCGCCGTGCTGCAGAGATTACTGACCGTGAACAAGGACGGCACGATGCTCGACAGGGCGAAGCAGCAGATGGTCGCTCTGTTGCTCAACGTCGTGTCGTTGAAGCTCTCTCAGGCCTACGTGATAAGTGCCGACGGAGTGTCCGTGACCCAGGCGATAACTTTCTGCGACAGCCTCATCACAGACCACATCACGTCGAACGATGAGCGCGCCAAGGACATCTACGATTACATCAACAACGGGCTCACGGTTCCAGCCGGATGGATCCCGCTCGGAACTGAGACAATCTACTACGAGAAGGATCGTCCTGCGAACCTGATCGACATCGCCAGGTGTTACCCGAATCCGTTCGTCGGTTCCACCATGATCAGCTTCGCGCTCAAGGGCAACAGCACTCAGCCGGTCGCACTCAAGGTGTTCGACGTGACCGGCAGAGTCGTAAGGACTCTGGTCGACCGTGCCCTCGAGCCGGGCGCACACACGATTGCGTGGGACGGAATGAGCGACGCTGGAATCAGGACGAGTTCTGGTGTATACTTCTATGAACTGAGGACACCAGAGCTTGTGACAACGGGCAAGCTGGTAATGAGGAGGTAAGTGGGGCCGCGGGGCGGCTGAGAGGCCGCCCCGCGGGACCTTCGGTTTGGCATAGAACACCTAATAGCGTCCCCAACGGGGAGGGGAGGTACAATGAGACATCTGTTAATGCTTCTTCTCGTCGCTTCGCTGGTCGGCCTGCTTCTGGCGCCCAGTATTGCTGACGCCTTGCCTTACGCGGCTGTGGGATACAAGCTGTACCACTCTGAGGCCGGGAACTGGGTAAGGTACAAACAGGGTGACCCGTTTCCGGCGGGCGGCGCCAACCCCGGCACGAATCTCTGGAAGTACAACTACTGGGTGGCGAATGAAACGGCGCCCACGGGTATCTATCAACTATACGTCTTCTTCAACTCTGACGATGTGCTGAGGTCCGTTTACTCGTCCGCTGCCGGACCAACCGGCTGGACGCTGCTTAATTTCCCTCCAGTAGCGCCGCACAACAACTGGAAGCAGCGTTTCAGAACAACCGATTCCGCGTACTACGTTATGCCGGGAGATACGCTGCCCGGCTACGAAGTCCAGTTCACGTGGGTTGACCCGCTTCTGCTTCCGACGCCGCAGAACTACGATGTGGCGTGGGCGGGCGGTTCGGAGCCAGGCAACACGACCGAGATGCCTCCTGATATGACGCCTGTTGAGGCGGCCACCTGGAGCCAGATAAAGAATCTGTTCAGATAGGAGCGAAGGCAGTACCCGCACAGCAGAAAGAAAAACGGGAAGAAGACAGAAA
>Ga0315295_10001888_pt1 | contig 17822 bp, 16 predicted proteins | sample YL17G14_0_MG_FD_204453 | JGI IMG/M metagenome (GOLD analysis project Ga0315295, IMG submission 204453) | Sediment microbial communities from Yellowstone Lake, YNP, Wyoming, USA - YL17G14_0 | ecosystem: Environmental > Aquatic > Freshwater > Lake > Sediment | place: USA: Wyoming | collected... | reverse complement strand
GAATTAATTCCCCATTGAACAGAAGCAACAGTAAACAGATGGGAAATACTCTTTTTTTCATGAAGTATTAATTACGGTTTGAATAACAAATCTAATATTATTTATTTGTAAGCTTAATGAATACTTTTGGATCAAACTTTACCAAGTCTGTAGATTTTCCCTGGTCCTGTAACAAATTCCACAGAACCATCAGGATATTTTGTGACTTTTACTTTCTTCCCGTTTTCTGTTACAGAACTGAGTCTGCCTGCATTTATCCTGCAGGAATGACCAGCCTTTGATAATATTTCAACAGAGGTCACATCTTTGTTTTTCCAGGTGAATTTAAGTTCAAAAGCTCCCCTGGCACATACTCCGTTGAAAGAGCCATCACTCCAGTCATCAGGAAGAGCTGGTAAAAGATCTATAACTCCTTCATGAGATTGTATTAACATTTCAGCTATTCCAGCAGTTACTCCCAGGCTGCCGTCGACCTGCAGAGGAGTGTAGCATTTGGCAAAAAGTTGCGGGTAACACTGATCCATGATATACCCCTGAAATATTTTGTATGCTCTGTTCCCATCATATAACCTGGCCCAGAGACTCATTTTCCATGCTCTTGAAAACCCGGTACCCCCATCTCCGCGTTGTTCAAGCACTTTTTTAACGGGATCTATTAACTCTGGTGTTCTTTTCGCTGAAATAACATTTCCCGGATAGAGACCATAAAGGTGAGAAAAATGACGGTGTTTATCTTCCATCTGATCCAGATCATCGGACCATTCCTGAAGTGCTCCGCTCGCTCCAACTTGCGGTGGAACAAGGCGTGCTCTTGCTTTCGTAACCATAGCTGCAAAATCCTGATCTAATCCAAGTACATTAGCTGCCTCAATGTAATATCCAAAGAGATCTGTAAGTATCTGCATGTCAATTGATGAGCCGGCACAAATAGTTGTAAAATAGTACATAGCTGTTACTTCATCGAAGAAGTATTTATAACCCGGTCCTTTTGGTGGATTTTCAGGTGAAGTGGAAGGATTGGTAATTAACCATTTACCATTGGGGTGCTCAACGAGAAAATCCATAAAGAATTCAACCGAACCTTTGATTACGGGATAAACATCTTTCAGATAATCATTGTCCAGAGTAAAGAGATAGTGTTCCCACAGATGTGTTGTTAACCATGCTCCTCCCACCGTAAATGTACCCCATGCTGGCCCGTCCATAGGTGCTGCTACTCTCCAGATATCAGTGTTCTGATGAAACACCCAGCCCCTTGCCCCATAATGTTCTTTTGCAACCTGGCCCCCCTGATCCGTAAGTTCTTTAACCATTTTAATCAGAGGTTCAGTCAATTCAGAAAGGTTTCCTGATTCTGCCGGCCAATAGTTCATTTCAGTATTGATATTTGTCGTGTATTTTGAATCCCATGAAGGATTCATATCCTTATTCCATATTCCCTGAAGGTTGGCAGGTTGTGTCCCCGGACGGGATGATGAAATCAAAAGATACCTTCCAAACTGATAGCAAAGTGAAGCCAGTTGAGGATCGGATTCAACAGCAAAGCTTTTCAGCCTCTCATCAGTAGGAAGAAATGATGTCTTTGTTGAAGGAAGAGTAATTGCTACCCTGTCGAACAGGGATTTATAATCCTTAACTGCAGCTTCCTTTATTCTGTCATATGATTTTCCCTCAATATCCTTAAGATATTTCTCAACTTTTACTTGACAATCGGCACTAACATCCTTATAATTCACAAAGTTGGTGGCAGCAACAATATAAAGCGTCACAGCATTGGCATTTTCTATTATCAGCCTACTGTCGTCAACTTCCATAGCACCGCCTTCAATTACTGCTTTCAATCTGGCCTCATATCGGATTTTCCCTTCCACACCCATGTAATCACCCGATTTTCCTTTAAGTATCAAACCGTCATTCCCAACTCCATCCATCCTGAAATAATCAGTCGCATAGTTTGACATGGAGCCGTTTCTTTCACCTCGCAACTCGGCAGTGAAAGAAACACTTCCTGGTTTATCAGCAGTAAGTCTGATTGCTATTGCCTGATCAGGAGCTGAAGATAAGACTTCTCTCAGATAAGTTACCCCATTTACGTGGTACTGAACAGATGTTATTCCTGCTTTAAGATCGAGCCAGCGCTTATAACCTGTAACATCATTTTCATTTTTAAAGGAAAGGATGATATTGGCAAGAGCCTGGTATTTCTGTTGTTCAACCGGATAACCCATCAGATATCTTCCAAAAAGCTTATGTGCTTTAACCGGATTCCCCTGAAAGATATTCTGCTGAATTTCCGGTAAAACTTTGTAACCACCTTTAACTACAGTTGAATAAGGACCCCCTGACCAATATGTCTCTTCATTAAGTTGTATTCTTTCTTCTCCATATTTTCCAAATACCATTGCCCCAAGACGACCATTTCCTATAGGAAGGGCTTCCTCCCATACAGAAGCCGGAGATTTGTACCAAAGCACTGTTGAAGGATCAAAACTTCTGTTATCTATTGAATCTGAAGTACTAATATCCTGAAAATTGGCAGAATTCAATGAAAAGCGCAGCATTAAGAATAAAGAAATTATGACATTTTCCATCTGTATATAATTTATTGTTAAAGGTCGGATGGAACCGCACATGGTTAAAAATGAATTATTTTCATATGTGTTTGTGATTGGTATCAATCATGTGGATTTCATCATTTATTAATTTATTTCAAAGGTATGATGGAACCCACATTTTTGGAGAAGTATTTTCATACTTGTTTGTGTTTTAAAAAACATGTGAGTTTCATCCACGAAAGATTTAGGATAAAGAATCGTTAAGTTAGGAATTCTGTAAAAGTTCTTTCCCATGAAAATAAATAAAATGCGTAATATAGTGGAAAAGACAGTGCCCTTGACCACATTCTGCCGGATCAAATTGACCATCTCAGGCTGGTGTTAAGTGCTTGTTTTTATATTTATAACGATAATCTCAATTTAACTGGTCACATGTGGTCAAAGCATCCGGCTATTGCATATATATCAATAATTTATGTACTCTATTTTTATCCTGTTGAAGGACGTAATTAAAGCTATCCATAACATCAATGTTATGCAAATTGTTTGCAAATGGGAAAGGGTTATAGTTTATAAATCACCGTAACCTTCTGATAATCCTGGTAGCGAGACGGGGGAATGATCCCCGGAACTCATGATTATGAATTCAGAGGTCTCCTATTTTTCCTTATTTAACATATTAAAATGCTCATTTACAGCCACAACTTGACTTTGTCATTCTTTTTGTTTTTATTTTATTATAACAGAGCATTTTAATGGTAAACGAACAAGAATGTACAAAGATATTAAATGAAGGGGAGTACAAATTTACCCATGAAGAAATGCTGCAGATTCGGGAATTCCTTACCACTTTAGCCCAGATAGAATTTAGCAGTTACAAGCAGAATCAAAACAAATCCGCCCATCATGAATGTAATTTGTTACATGAGGGTCAGCACAGACGAGCAAGCTGACCATGGATATAGTCTTCCACAACAGGAAGCAGTTCTGAGAAAATATTGTGAGATTAACCATTACAATATTATTGATTTATATCCTGAAGATCATTCCGCTAAAACTTTTGATAGACCCAAGTGGAAACTGATCATGGAATATATTCAAAGGAATAGAGGAAAAGTTGACTTAATTCTCTGCAATCGATGGGATAGATTTTCAAGGAATGAATACGATGCAAAAACGGTAATCAGGGAACTTCATAAAATGGGTGTTACGGTGAATACTGTTGAACAACCATTGGATTTAAAACCCCCTGATAATAAGCTATTACTGAGCCTATACCTGACTTTGCCTGAAATAGAGAATGACAAAATCTCAATGAGGACAGCTGAAGGATCTTGGAGAGCAAGGATGGAAGGCTGCTGGACTACTCAAGCTCCCAAAGGTTATGATAATTTCAGGGAAGGTAAAAAGTCCACTTTACGTCCTAATTCGAATGAGGCACCACTGATGAAAGAAGCCTTCAATATGTTAGCTTCAGGCACCTACTCAGGCGATGAAGTCAGGAGATGGTTGAATGACAATAAGTTAAAAATCACTAAGAATACATTTTTAAGGTGTATAAGAAATCCTGTTTATATAGGAAAGATTAGGACAGGGGCATGGAGGAAAGAACCATCACAAGATGTTATGGGACTTCATTCAGCGTTGGTTTCTGAAGAAATCTATTATCGTGCGAACGATGTTTTGGAAGGTCGTAGGAGAAATATGAAGTTTCATGATGATAAATCAGACTTATACCCCCTCAAAGGATTACTAAAGTGTCCTGAGCACAATAGGTCCCTGACAGCTTATGCCTGTCGTAGTCACACTGGTAAACTTCATCATTATTATCTCTGCTGTAAAGACAGATGCACACAAAGACACAGGATTCAGGATGTACATGAGAGCATAGAGGAAATCCTATCCGATATTTCATACTCAGCTCAGGTCGTCAACCTGTACAGAAAGGCGTTGGAAAAATTATTTGAAAAGGATGATTATCAACGGAAGGACGAGATTCAAAAGACAAAGAAGGAGCTGGAGAGACTTGAACTCCGAAAATCAAACCTTCAGAATGATTTGATGGATCATATAATTACCTCCCATGATTACCAGGACATGAAGGGTAGGGTAGATAAGGACATTGTTCTGATTAAAGATAAACTCATTGATTTACAACAAGAAGTATCACCGTTCAGGATTTATATTCAGAAGGAAGTCCCGATACTGGAGAACCTCCTGGAATATTACAGGAAGTCAGACGATGTCACACGGAATAAGAGTGAGTGTGAGTGCGGGAGCGAGGAAAAAAGACCGAGAGCTCAAGTTCGAACTCACTCGCTCTCACTAGTGTTTGTCCAGATGTTGGATTAAGCTAAAAAGCATTCGTGATATTTCTTCAAGATTGCTTAAGTATTTCAAGTACTGTTCCTCCTTAATTTCTGAAGTTTCATACAAATATTCAAGGATGGCTGCAGATTCAAAAGCGCTTCCTCTGGCAATTACGATAAAATTTCTTCTATCCTTATTACTGAATCTAGAGGATCCTTCGGCAATATTTAACATTATGCTGAATGAAGCTCGTCGGAGTTGATCATTGGTGGTCCTGTCAAAATTTCCAAAAGAAATAGCTTTTGTGATCAAAATGCACAATGCTTTTGCTTTTTGATAGACGTCAAGTTTACAAAAATCGAACATGGCACGAGAATTTAATGGTTAAAAACTAAAAATAATAGTTGCGAGACTATTAGTAAAGATAAGAAATTTTAGTGTGAGTGTCAGTTCGAGAGTGAGAAAACAGAACGAGTGTGCTCGCTCTCGCTCTCACACTCGCTCTGTTTTAGTACCCCGAACGGACAAAAGTTGCAACCGGATAGGGGATTATTTGATGTATCCGTAATTCTCTATTCGTTTTCAATGACAATAACTACCTGTGCACATAGTTCAGGAATCTTATTAGTAATTACATCCCATACTATTGAGTAATTAACTCCCATATAATCGTGAATTAGCCTGTCTCTCATCCCTGCCATTTCTTTCCATTTAACGTTATTCCATTTTATTTTGAAATCAGCAGGGATCTTCTTGGTAGCTTCATCAATTATTTCCAGGCTTCTGGCAACAGCCCGCTTCAGCGTTTCATCTTTCAGGAATTCTCCCTTGGTAATACCCGTGCTGGTTACAGAAAGAAGGTATAAACTCTCATCACGAATATGTTTCAGATATTCAACTGGTTCTTTAGACATATACCACTTCGTTAAGTATCCTGGGACCAATATAAGGGCTTAGTCCATTTATTGTAACAATTTCAACTTTCTCATTTTTAAAGAGATCTTCAAATATGTCGCAAACAGCCATGTAATTATCAAAGTTTTCCATCTCAGGTCTAAAATCAATCAGGATGTCAATATCACTCTTAACTGATTGCTCATCCCTGGAATATGAACCAAAAAGGCCAACGTTTCGAATTCCCAGCCTTTTAAGGGTCTGTCTGTTAGTCTTAATTGTGAATATTATATAATCTTTAGTCGTCATATTCAACTCTTCACTACAAATGTACAAATCTTTTTAATGTCTGCTGACTATACAAAGATAATTGGAGGCCATAAGAACCAGGCAGATTTTTGCACGAAGTCAGAAAGTACCAACAGGACGACGATCCCTGGTTGCAACTCTGCCAAAAAACTCATTTTCTTCAAAAAAAAAGTTGCAACCCCCTGTCAGAAAGTGTGAGTGTGAGTGCGAGAGTGAGGAAAAAAGATCGAGAGCTCAAGTTCGAGCTAACTCGCTCTCAATCTTTTTTATCCAAGCCACGAATCAAACCAAAAAGCATTTTTGAAATTTCTTCCAGATAATTCAGGTAATTGTCATAGGAATCCTTATTAATTTCAGAGACTTCATAAAGATATTCAATAATTGCGGCGCATTCGAAAGCACTTCCTCTGGCAACTACCATAAAGTTTTTTCTGTCCTTATTACTGAACCTGGAGGAACCTTCAGCGATATTCAGCATAATGCTGAAAGAAGCTCTTCGAAGTTGATCGTTGGTTGTACGATCAAAATTTCTATTGGAAATCAGTTTATGAATCAAAATGCAAAATGCTTTTGCTTTTTGATAGACATCAAGTTTGCAAAAGTCAAACATACTGCACGAGGATTTAATGGTTAATAAACTTGAAATAATAGTTGCGAGACTATTAGTAAAGATAAAAAATTTAAGTGTGAGTGTCAGGGCGAGAGTGAGAAAAAAAGAGTGAGCTGCTCGCTCTCGCTCACACTCTCACTCTTTTTTTAGTACCCCGAACGGACAAAAGTTGCAACCTGGTGAAAGATCTTTTAATCTCTATAGTCCTCTCTTAAAACTATAGTTCTTATTGGATTGAACTACAGGGAAGCCGACATTATTCAGATAAATATTGTAAAGTACTTTATGGTAAAATATTTTTTGATAAGAAAGATTTCTTGCCGATCTTAGATTTTGCTTTTGCTTATGCTTAAATCCTTACTCTTTTAGTGATCTTAAAAATATTCGTTAACAATAAAGTTCAGAGAGCAGCAGAAATAAAGTATAAGGTAAAAAACCTTTTCCTAAAATTCTGTTTTCTCATCAGCTAGCAGATCCTTCTTTTAAATTATAAAATGGGGAAATCAAAGGAAATAACAGACAAGGTTCTGTATGTGTTAATGTTTGCTGTCATAATTCCTATTATTCTCATTGTATGGGCAAAGTTTACCAGGAATATTGTAACATTACGACTGCCGGTTAACTTATTTCCTGGATATATGCTTTTAATTACAGGAGCAATATTTGCCTGCTCAGGTATTTGGAATCTTTGGAGATCGGACAATAGATTACCTGTGAATACTGTCCCGCCAAAGAGATTTGTAAAAAACGGCATTTATGACTTTACCAGACAACCCATCTGCTTCGGTGCGGCACTGATTAGTTTTGGATTATCGGCTGTTACTAGGTCGGCATCCGGATTCTGGCTGGTAAGCCCTGTATTCACTTTGCTGATGACCGCATATGTCGCAGGATTCAAAAATGAAAAAACTCAATCAGTTTTTGGTACAAAGGATTATAAACCATGCCTGTCACTTCCCTCCACTTCCAACATTATGCCATCATTTGGCGATAGATTATCCTCATATTTTCTTGTTTTTGTGCCATGGCTAATCATTTATAAGGCGTTCATATTTATCGGAGCTCCAGATGATGCAATCAGTACGAATCTTCCTTTTGAGGAGCATATTCCAATATGGGAGTTTTCGACTGTGTTCTATTCGTTTGCTTTCCTGTTTTCTTTATTAGTTCCTTTAGTCGTAAAAACCAGGAAGCAATTAAAGCATTTTATAACTGATGTATGGTTTGCAATAATTTTTGTAGGGATCATATACCTGGTATTTCCACTAATAATAAAACAAAAGGATTTCATTCCGCACTCATTCCTGGGTCGTATTATATTGTATGAACGTTCAGTCGATGGCGAATCAGGTGCGCTGCCTTCCTGTCACGTAATATGGGCATTCCTGGCTGCAATTTATTTCAGCAGGAGTTTTGTAAGCTTAAAGTGGATTTGGTTTGGTCTTGCGGTACTCATCTCGGCGAGCTGCATAACGGTAGGTGCTCATTCTATTCTGGATGTTGTTGCAGGTTTTTGTGCTTTCATAATAATTATTTATAGGCAGAATATCTGGAATTATTTACGACTGCAGGCTGAACGATTCTCCAACAGCCGGAGAGAATGGAGAATTGGTCCATTAAGAATGATCAATCATGGCTTTTACTCAGTAGTTGCAGGATTTACAGGAGCCTTGCTGACAGGTTTTTTTCTTGGCCGGCAGTATTCTCTGGTCGGGTTTTTAATATTGATATTTGTTATTGTCGGAGCCAGGCCATTGACACTGTTAGTTGAGGGATCCCTGCAATTACTGAGACCCTTCATCTATTATGGTGGACTTATAAGTGGAATTATTGCATGCATATTGGCAAACCTCATATTTTCAATTGACATTTTCATTTTGTTGGCATCCTTTGTAATGGCAGCACCCTGGGTCCATGCCATAGGACGTCTCAGATGCCTGCACCCGAAACAGCTCTATTCGATTGGAATCAATATTATTATAGGATTGGTACTGATAAGGTTATTCAATATTGGAATCTCATCTTCTTTCATTGTCGGAATATATTTATTACTTAAGGGGACAGGCCGGTTTGTGGAAGAATCATTCCGTGGTGAAGCTCCGATGCCATATCGGGCCGGGATGAAGATATCTCAATGGATAGCAATACTTTATGTGTTATCAGGAATCATCTTTACTGCTATACCTAATACGGCAGTACTGGTCTTCCAGCCTAACCTTTTATCACTTATCCTGGCAATCGGAATAGGTATCCTGGTTACAGTTGTATTGGGAGTTGATATCCCGGAGTCGAACCGGCATTTGGCAAGTCTGTCAGGTAATTAAGTTTCTTTTGAAAGATTCTGTACTTTTTATAGACCGTACCGCCAAGTTTTTCATTTTCTGCCCTCATCTTCCAGTTGGATTCCAGTTCCAGATGACTGTCGATAGATTTAAAGCCTGATTTTTTGGCAACATTAATTATGTGTACGGCTATTAACACATCAATACCCATCCCTCTGTATTTTGCTTTTATACCGCCTATCAGAAGATCAAGCTGACTTGCATTTTTTGAAGCTTTCATGATTTTTAAAAAACCCAGAGGGAAAAGATGGCCTCTGGCAGCAATAATTCCCTCGTTTATACTGGGAATTGTTATCATGAAACCTGCAATCTCATCTTCATAGGTAACTACTGCAACGAGTTTTGGATCGAGCAAAGGGATAAAATGATTTGCCAAATCCAGCATCTCACTTTCATCAAGTTGCGAATAGCCATAAATTTCTGTAAAACATTCATTCATCAACTTCAGAACTGGATGAATATATTTGCGAAATTCTTTCCTTGATGTAAAGTTTAATATCCTGAGTTTTGGATTTTGCAAAGCCTTATTTTGTATCCTTGTATATGCAGGGGGAATCTTTTTAGAAATATTGATCTTATAGACAACCAGGTCAGCCTCACAACCATAACCAGCTGAATGCAGGAGTGAGATTAAATATTCAAAATTGTAATTGGCTGTAAGTGACGGTCTCTCATTAAATCCCTCGGTCATAAATCCGATCGGATCATGGTAGCACATACCAAAGGGACCAATTATTTTGTTCATGCCTTTACCAGCTGCCCATTTTTCCACATAACTCAGGAGCAGGTCAGAGACCTCTCTTTCATTGATACACTCGAAAAAGGCAAACCTGGCAACCTTTTCTTTTTTTTCTTCATTATTCCGGTGATTAATAATGCCCATTATTCTTCCGACCACTTCCCCTTTTTTTCGTGCAAGAATTATAGTAGTATCACAGTATGAAAAAGCCCTGTTTGTCCTGGGACTGAAATAATCCCACTCATCCTTATAGATAGGGGGTACCCAGTTTTTGTGATTCTTATGCAGTTTTTCAGGCAGATGAATAAATTCTTTCAAATCCGATTTGCTGACGACTTCCTGAATCTGAAGCATATTCATCAGTATTATTTTATTGCTGAGATGGCTGTCCGATTTTCTCCCGGCTGTATTTGATCGGGCCACCGAGCAGCCTGTATTCATCAAGGCGGCAGGAATTAATCATTTCTCCTTTATAGGGCATAAGATTTATGCATCCGTCACACAAATTCAACTCGCCATCAATAACCTCAAAAGGTTGCTGAATAACCAGGCTCTGCACAAATATCTTTTCAAAGAGCCGTGATGGCTTTTTAATTACTGCTTTTAAATAATTCCCAAGTGCTTTTCGGATTTCCTTGTCAAAAAAAGCCATGATAAAAATTAATTTCCCGAAAACGGGGACAGTAGCATCATATTTATGGTGAAGCTTATAATACATCTCCTGGTATATCTTCATGGTCTTTTCCCCCGTAGCACCATAGATTTGTTGTCTTGAGCCTACATTATTGATAGTGATCAGTTTGAAAGTCTCAGGTATTGCAGTGCCTTTAAGATATGCCGAAGGATAAATATATTCCAGGTCAGCACTAAGGTTTCCAAGAATATCAGTAGAAGAAATATCAATTTCTTCGTCTGGTTTAATTGCATCTGGCAAAGAATCAAGTTCAATTTTTTGTTCATTGACGTACATTACATTTGCAACATCATTCGGGATCCCTCTGAAAGCAATCAAAGAGAGATGACTGATCCTGTCAATGTTTGCCCGATACCATCGGACAATATCCGGTACTTCATCCAGGTTTGAATGCCGGATAGTCATGTTAAACCCGCATTTTAACCTTCCTGTTTTATGAACCATGTCGACATAATACTGTCGCAGATCGTTCATCTCGGATTCTGTTTTGTTTGTCCAGCCTGACCGGTTCTGGCCACTGTCAACATGCAGGAAGAACTGATACAGGCCAGCTTTCCGGAGTTTCGCTGCAAAATCAGGTGTCAGCAGTTCTCCATTTGACAGTATTATGCATTTAAGCTTCAGGGAGGTTATGAATTTTACTACTTCAATGATATCCGGATACAATAAAGGCTCACCTCCTGAAATAGATATCCTGCTGCAGTTGGTCATTTCACGGCATTGCAGAATTTCTTTCTTTATTTCACTAAGTGGCCTGTGTCCTTCGAAATTATTCCTTCTGAAGCAACCAGGGCAAGCTAAGTTGCAAATATCTGTAACCTCTATCCATGCTCCCGGATTATCACTCCTTGTCCATGGAAAATTGTACATATAATTACTGTCAGGGAACATAACTGCTTAATTTTGAGTATTCTTTTGTTTTATAACATTTATTGGTCCTCCGAACATCCTGTATTCATCTAACCTGCATGAATTGATTAGTTTGCCATTATAAACCATCATATTGACGCAGTCATCACACAGGTTGACCATACCTTCCAGGATTTCAATAGGTTGTTGCAGATGGATACTCTGGGCATAGATCTTATCAAATAAACGGATGGGATTTCTTACTGAAGCTTTAAGATAGTTCCCGAACGCCCTTTTAATCTCATGGTCGAACAACGACAAAAAGAATAGTTTTTTCCCAGGTCGTGGATTTTCAAGGAAAGCAAAATATCTTCCGTTGAAGAGATGGTAAAACATCTGTGCCATTTCCATGGTTTTTGGGCCCAGAACCCCAAGATGGTTCCTGGAAGTACTTGCATTAACCATAATGAGGAACTTGTTTGTTTCATGTACAGATGTTCCGTTCAGGTATACAGACGGGCGCAGGTTTGGATTTGCCCTAAGAACATACTCGTACATCTCTTCAGTTGTGATATCTATTTCTTCTGGTTTGGGATTGCTCCCAAAAGATTGTTCGGGATCTATTATTTTACCATTGGCTACCAGTTGGTACATAGGATCTTTGGCGATAGCCCTGTATGCCAGAAATGATATATGGTGCACTCTTGATATGTTTTTCTGGCACCACTTCAGGATTTCCGGAATATATTCTAGATTGGATCGAAAAATGGTTACATGAAAGCCACACTGTATTCTTTTTGTATACCAGAGGATATCTGCATAATGTTGCCTTAATTCGTTCAGCTCGGTTTCTGATTTTCCGATCCACCCCGGTCTTTCCTGGGCACTGTCGATGTGAAAATGGATCTTTGAAAGCCCAGCCTTTTTTAAATCATTAGCCAGATCCTCTGTAAGTAAAAGGCCATTGGTAAAAACCATTGGTTTGATCTTTTTGGAGGCGATATAGCTTATTACCTCTATCAGATTTGGATAGCCAAGAGGCTCCCCTCCTGTAATTGCAATAGAATCACAATTTGTGAGTCGTATGAGCACATCAATGTCTTTTTTGATTGCGTCAACTTGACGATGTCCTTCTAGCTGGTGCCTGTAACAACCCGGGCAATGAAGATCGCAGGTATCTGTGACCTCTATCCAGCCACCAGGATTATCCGTCTTTGACCATGGTAATCTGTAAAGTTTTTCTCGTTGAATCATAGATATGTGTATTTCGCAAAAAGAAGGATCTTATCGAGAAAAAGTACAAGTCAATAATGTAAAGATATTTAATAATTCTATGAAAGTCAATTAAATATTTAGCTCAATCCTGGATATCTTTTCCCTGGAAAGTAGTATTTTTAATAGGTTTAATTCTGATCCATGGATAAGAAAGTTGCTTTTATCAGTGGAGCTACGAGTGGACTTGGTGCCGCTTTTGCACGTCATTTTGCACAGCAGGGCTATGACCTTATTCTTACAGGACATCCGGATGACAAAATCTCCCTTGATGTTGAAGAACTGAAAACAAAAAACGACGTAAGTATTGAGATTATCCTTGCGGACCTCTCGAGTGAAAATGATGTTACACATTTAGAGGAGATAATAAAAAAGACCATAGAGCTTGATGTCCTAATAAATAATGCGGGCTTTTTTTTCGGAAAAGCTTTCTGGAAGAACGACATCCGGAGCCTGGAAAATATGGTAAAAGTTCATATTAGTACTCCCGTCCGATTAATTCTTGCAGCTCTTCCAAATATGACCAGAAACAGTAAAGGGACAATAATTAATTTGTCTTCACTGGTTTCATTTATGCCTGTGCCTCAGGATGCAATGTACTCGGCAACCAAGCTATTCAGTAATAGTTTCATGGAATCCTTGCATATAAGTTTCAAAGACAAAGGCATTAAAGTCCAGGTCCTGTGCCCGGGTTTTTTGCGGAATACTAATTTTCATGAAAGAGCAGGCTTTAAACTATCAGGACTTAAAAACTGGGAAATCCTACCGTGGATGGAACCTGAAAATGTCGTTAAAATATCTGTCAGGAACCTTAGGAAGAAACATAAAGTTATTGTTATTCCGGGATTACGAAACAGGGCAATAAAGTTTATCGTAGCAATTTTACCCAGGTCATTGTATTACAGATTTGCAACCAGATTTTTACAATAGATAATATGGGCTCAACAGTTGCTGTACAAAGGTGTTTTGAATACAATCCTGATGAGATAGCAAAACATATTGCATGGCTCTATATGGAAAGCAATGGTCCGGATCCTGCCGGGAAAAAGATCCTATTGAAACCCAATATTCTTTCCGATGATGAAGTATTTAAGGCTACAACAACTCATCCTGTTGTAGTTGAAGCTGTTATAAAGTATCTTCAATCAAGAGGAGCAACTGTATTTGTCGGAGATTCACCGACATTTGATACAAGGAAATTTACAGGTGAAAAATGCGGAATCAGGCAGGTAGTAGATAAATGCGGTGCCACATGGGTCAGGTTTAATGACGCTGCCATTATAAGGAAAGTTGGAACTGCTGAAATAAAAATCACGGCACTTATTACAAAGGTCGATCTGATAATTTCACTTTCGAAGCTGAAGAACCATGAGCTTATGATTTTATCAGGCGCAATTAAAAACATATTCGGATTTGTTCCTGCTTTCAACAAGGCAATGCAGCATGTAAAATATCCCGACAGGTATAAATTCGGTGAATTTTTTATCGATCTGGAAGAGGCAATAAAACCGCATTTTCACATAATGGACGGAATTGTTGCGATGGAAGGTCCTGGTCCGGGTAATGGATACCCAAAGAAGGTCAATGTGTTATTAGCTTCTGTCAATCCGCTTGCACTTGATATAGTCGCCAGCCGCATTCTGGGATATAATCATCTTGATATTCCAACAAATAAAATTGCTCTTAAAAGAGGGATCCTCCTGAAAAATATAGACGATATCATTATCAAAGGAACTGATCCTGAGGCTATTGTTGTCAGAGATTTTAAGCGGATTAATAAAGGCGGTGAAGCGGGTATCATATTTAAGTACTTTAAAAAGAAGATCCCGTTTCTCAGAAGGTTAAAAAATAGACCCGTATTTGACAGTAAGCTATGCACTGGCTGCTCAAAATGCATTGATATCTGTCCGGTTAAGATTCTGCATTATGACAATAAAAAGAAGAATAAGGTTTTAGTAAACGAAGCAAGATGTATTCATTGTTACTGTTGCCATGAAGTATGTAGGGAAAGGGCCATTGAAATTAAAATAAAGGTCTTTTAGTACTTCGGGTGCAATAATAAAAACTACTTTTCATTACATTGTCAGTGTTAACTGAAGTGTTTATTTCTCAGAGTTAATAAAGCTATTATAGACGAACAGTTTAATATCCTTGTAGGCTGAGACCAGATAATGTTCTCCATCAGGATAAATTGTCTCGCCTATTGTCAGCCATGATATTCCAAATGCCCAGGTAGCAATAGTTTCCATAATGAAGATAAACGGAATTTTCCCAAACATTGTGCTAAATCTATCTGACAAAAAATAAATTGCCATTATTATTACACTTATAAGCATAATCCAACCACATATTTTGAATATACTGTTTCTCTTTTTTTTGAGGGTTGTAATCTGCTTATTTAAATCAGTTTGTGGGAAACAACACAATGAGATAAAACCTAAAATAATAAAGAATAGCCCGGCAACTATTGTATGTCTTTCAAATCCAAATATTTCCGGAACATCAGTTAATGGCGTATGCACACTAAAAGACTGTCTCAGATCCTCTGTAGCAGTAGGACTGAATGCAGCAAAAATTCCACAAATTCCTGCAATAGTTGAAAGGATATTTTCTTTTTTATTATATCCTTTGTAGATGAATAAAAATGCTCCAAGTATACATAGAAATGAGACTAATATATCACCACTACTTGTATAATAATAATCACTGAATGATGATTCAATTTTTTTATCAGAAGGTGCTGTCTTGGTTGTAAGTATAAGAACAATAGGTAAGATCATACCGCAGTATCCAATTAAGTTTCTTAAAGTCTTATATGAAACCACAAGTTTGTTTTCTTTTTCCTTTAAGCGATCTGGGGTAATTGTGTTATTTGTTGAATCCATGGTAAATGAAGTTTTAAAAGTTGTAGTTTTATGCGACTAAAAAAGCACATTAAACTTCAGGTAACTAGTTTATATATGTACTAAATGAACTAATGATGAAGATATCGTATTTGCATTCAGGGATGAGGCTTTCCATGTTTAGTGGTTGATTGTGATAAAGTTACTAAAGAATGTGGCTTGAGTCAAATAAAAATCTAAAACTAAAATCTGCTGTAAAGACATATGTTCACATAAGTGGAAACGCCGATGCCCTTGACCACTTTTGGCCGGAATGAATTGACCAGCCCTCGCAGGAGTTAAATCTCTGATGTCCAGATAGACATATTTAATTCAATCAGACTGGCCAAATGTGGTCAGCAAACCCGGCTTTTGCAAACAATTAAAAAATTGACTTTTGTTTTTGCATTGTTTAACTTTGTTATACAAAATCTTTTTGGTGTTAACCATAATATATGCGCCATGCAATGGAAATTGGCATCAATTAGTTTTTGCAAAGTGTGTAAAATAAAATTCAATAATTCCGGATATAAATGAAAACTAATACTAAAGTACTCTTACCTTTATTATACCTGGTTTTGATCACCTGTGTATCTGTTTCATGCAAAAGAGAAGATGAGAATCGTCGTCTTAATGCTGTCAGGGCTTTTGCAGACAATGTCCTGGCGAAAGGCATGGACAGGTGGAGTGGGAAGAATACACCATTGCTTGCCGACGGTATCAATGTCGAAACAAATGAACCCTTGGAATATGTTTATGACGGAAGTACAGGAGTACAGGGAGAAGGCGGACCACCGAACAAATGGATCATGCATAACCTGGCAAACCAGCAGAATCTCTTCAGGACGTTCGTTGCATTGAGCAATCTCACCGGTGACCCAAAATACAGGGAAGCTGCAGAAAAATCGATACGTTTTCATTTCGATTCTCTCCGTGATGAGAGTGGGCTTTTATACTGGGGTGGTCATGAGTTTATAGATCTGCGTACCCTGAAACCTATTGGACATTCATGGCGTCAAAACTTGCATTCTCATGAATTAAAGGATGTTTATCCTTTCTACGATCTTATGTGGGAAGTCGATAAGGAGAAAACAGCCGAATTCATCAGGGCATTCTGGAATGCACATGTGCTTGACTGGAGCAGACTTGATTTTAACAGACATGGTGTATATAACAAAAAAATGGGACAATTATGGAACAGCGAATATCATCAACCTGAACCGTTCTTTGAAGGTGATGGACTTACTTTTCTCAGCACCGGTTCTGATCTTATATATGCAGCGAGTGTCCTTTCTTCGCTTTCAGGAAATGATAGTGCCCTGATCTGGGCGAAAAGAATGGCTGAACAGTATGTCAGGGCCCGACATCCAAAAACGGACCTTGGAGCTTACCAATTCAGTAAACCAAAACGTCAAAAACAACCTCCTGATGGTCCACTCACTGGTATATTAACTTACTCCGATTATGGTGATCGTGCAGAGAATCAATTTGGCCAGGAGTTTCCCGGAGTAGCACTCGAAGGCTGGGCACTTTTCAACGGTGACGGTATATACACACTTCCTGCCCTGATGCAACTTGAACTGGCTGAAAGACTTGGTGATAAAGGGAAGGAGTTTATTGATTGGACCTTGTCCGGACTTTATGCTTATGCAAAGTACGCTTATAAAACCGCTGATAATACTTTCAGTCCCATGTGGGCAGACGGTACTAATTTGACCGGATATGCTTTTAAACGAACAGGTTACTACGGACCGGAAGGATATGTACTGAAACCTTTAAAAGCTGATGAAATATTTCTTTTCACTTATGAACGTGCTGTGAGATTTAGTATGCACACTAAATGTTGGCAATATTTCCTTGACAGGGACACTAGTATTGTTCGTTCAATCTGGAGAGGACTGGGACTGGGAGACCCAGGAACCCAGCACTCCAGGGATATCAACTGGAAGACAGACAATTCAAGTGCTTATGTTATATTTGCTTTACTCGAATCGCATAAAAGAAGGCAGGATAAAGTAACCTTACGACTGGCTGAAAAAGTAGCTGATAATCTCCTTAAAAGAAGTTTTCATAATGGATTTTTCATGAGAGATGAGAAAAGCTCAATAGCAGAATTTGATGTAATAGAACCCCTTGCGCTTTTAGCCCTTGAAGCAGCATTACGGGGAGAACCGGACAAGGTACCAACATTCAGCGGTGGAATGAATCATTTTGGTCTTAAAACTGAATAGAAATCAATTCTGTTTAAAGTAAGTTTGGTGGTCCTAGGTTGCAACTCTGCCAAAAAACTCATTTTCTTCAAAAAAAAAGTTGCAACCCCCTGTCAGAAAGTGTGAGTGTGAGTGCGAGAGTGAGGAAAAAAGATC
>Ga0315295_10001886_pt1 | contig 17833 bp, 9 predicted proteins | sample YL17G14_0_MG_FD_204453 | JGI IMG/M metagenome (GOLD analysis project Ga0315295, IMG submission 204453) | Sediment microbial communities from Yellowstone Lake, YNP, Wyoming, USA - YL17G14_0 | ecosystem: Environmental > Aquatic > Freshwater > Lake > Sediment | place: USA: Wyoming | collected... | reverse complement strand
GGGGAATGTGGGTGCGGTCGAGAAGTTTACCAAGAATGGCGGCGCTTCGATCCGGGCCCGGAGGATCGGCTCCGCTCCCGTCGGAAACAAGTAGCAGTCAGAAAAGAAATCAAAAATGAAACATGAACAAAAGAAATCACAAATGAAAGTGAACCACAAAACACGCAGAGTCCTGTCCTCGATCGCGCTCGCCGCAATCGTTCTGTCGTCTCATTCCACAGTGTCGGCGGCGGAAACGCCGCCGAAGAAGGAAGCGGTGAAGTCGGTGCGGCTTGTGCTGCCGGGGGATGCAAGTCCGGTAGTAAAGAACATTGGAGCGGTGTTTACGCGGCAGATTCAACAGCGCTGTGAAGCGAAGGTTGTTGCAGATGGCACGGTGCCACTGACGGTGGAGTTGACCGTGGTGAAAGGTATTGGGGAGGAAGGCTACCGAATTGAGGATCGCCCGGGTGGCGGGGTGCGCATTGCCGGTAATGATGAGCGCGGCGTGCTTTATGGTGTCGGCAAGTTTCTGCGAAGTTCGCGTTATGATCAGGGTGGTTTTACCCCCGGTGTTTGGCGTGGAACGTCGGTCCCGGAGAAAGCGGTGCGCGGCATCTACTTCGCTACCCACTTCCACAATTACTATCACGACGCGCCCGTCGAGGAAGTGGAACGCTACGTGGAGGACCTGGGGCTGTGGGGCTTCAATGTTGTGATGGTCTACTATGACCTGCATCACTTCAAGAGCTTCGATGCGCCAGAGGCGCAGGCTTTTCTTCAGCGCGAACGGGCGCTTTTGAACACCGCTCGACGCATCGGATTGGATACGGCCTTGGTCATCGCCGCCAATGAAGGGTACGACGGCAACCCAAAGGAACTGCGGGCGGATATGCGAGGCGTGTGGGGAGGACAGTTCGACACCAATCTCTGTCCGAGCAAACCCGAAGGGCGCAAGCTGATCGTGGCCAATTTCACGCAGCTCTTTGACGCCTTTGCCGATCTGCAACCGCGGCACCTGGCGATCTGGCCTTATGATGTCGGCGGTTGTGCGTGCGAAAAGTGCCGTCCCTGGGCCACCAACGGCTTCTTGGGCGTGTCCGAGCCGTTGGCTCGCCTGGCCAAGAGTAAGTTCCCCGGCGCGCAGATAACCTTAGCCACGTGGGGGATGAATGACGACGAAATAGCCGCGCTGTACAAGGCGTTTCCAACGCGGCCGGATTGGGTGGATTACTTCATCACGGCGCAGACGTTCATTCCGGTGATCTCTGAAATACCCCTGGAAAAGGGAGTCCCAGGCGGTGTCGCGGCACTCAATTTCCCCGATCTTTGCACCTGCGCGCGGATGCCGGTGGGCGCCTATGGGTATCTGGGCTTTCCGACTCGTTTTCAGCAGCGATGGGCGAACCGGGCATTACACTTATCAGGCGGCTTCCCGTACTCGGAAGGCATCTGGGATGACCTCAGCAAGATTCAATACGCCCAGTTGTACTGGAAGGCGGACCGCAGCTACGAGGAGACCCTCCGGGAATACTTCGCCTTTGAATTCTCCCCCGACGCGGCGGAGAACCTGCTCAAAGTGGCGAAGATTTTCGAACAGAACATTGATGCGAGCAACCTTGGCCCCAGCGCCGATGACGCCTATGAAATCCTTCAGCGGGTTGATGCCACATTGACTCCTCAGGCGAAGGCTTCGTGGCGGTGGCGGGTCTTCTTCCTGCGCGGCGTGGTGGATCATGAACTGCGGCAAACCAGAGGTAAACTGGAGGGCCCTGTGGTAAAGAGTGTCTTTGAGGAACTCACCAAGATCTACCACGGTGAAAACGCAGAGTGGCTTCTCCGCATGCCGACGGTTCCGCTACAAAGATCGGTAAAATAAGAGCCTGCATCGACTTCACAACGACAAGAGGCTGTTTGGGCCTGCCTGAAGGCGGTGTTCGCAGTGGGTGGCGGGAAAGTGTTTATCCCCGACGGGATCTATCGCGGCAGGATTATCATTCCCGGAACAAAAGAGTGGATCACCGTGGAGATCGCGGGCGAGAGCGAACCGACACCGGTCTGGGGGACAATCGGCACGTTTGCGTTTCCGAAGAATGGCACGATTATCAAATGCCTGTCGGACTCGGGGCTGGCGGTCATCTCTGCGGCAAACGTCCCCGAAAAGTTGTACGATCGGTTTTCGGGGGTCAACGTGAGCCTGCGGAACCTTGACGTCCGCACCTACGACAATCCCGGTATCGGCGGCATCGATCTGCTGAACGCAACGCAATGCAAACTCGAGAACGTCTTCGTCAATACCGATCGCTACAACGTGCAAGCCTCCAAGCCCACCCGCGGTACGGCCGGCATCAGTACCCCGGCCAACGGCAACGGGGCCCTCACGATCCTGCGCAATGTGATCGTGACCGGGTATCATACCGGCATCCTGGTCAGCGAGCATACCGACGGCGACAACATCAACTTGGGTTCCAATATCAACGGCTTGGAATTTGTGTTCGCCGCCCATGCCTCCCGCTTCGGCCGGGTGTGTGCGCAGCGGTGCACGCACGCAATCGCAGTGACGGGCAAGCACGGCTTTTCCATCGAACAACTGGATATCGAGATTGCCGGCCCGGGTCAGACCGACGACAATAACAAATGGCAGGCAACGGCTTATGATATCAATGATCCCAACAGCCTCGGAAGCGCTGACCTCAACTACTGGGTTGTCGAGGGGAATGTGGGTGCGGTCGAGAAGTTCACCCGCAACGGCGGCGCTTCGATCCGGGCCCGGAGGATCGGCTCCGCTCCCGTCGGAAACAAGTAGCAGTCAGAAAACAAACAGAATGATTGAAAGGAAGAAGAAATGATACAGACAATGAAACGTGTAAAGAATGTGTTATCCGTTGTGGCGATTCTGATGGTCGCATCGCGGGTTTGCGGGGAGTCATCGGCCGCGGCGGATGCCGCAGCGTACCGGTCGCTGCAAGTGGAGTTGCCCAACCAGGACCACAACGCCATCAAGACCTCCTGGCCGGCTGTGGGCTGCTGGTTCCCGCTGGCCGCGGATTTTCAGCCGGACGGCTACAAGCGGCCCTTGGACTTGTATGCGAAGCACTCGGCTTTCAAGCTGCTGACTACCAGCATCCGCTGTCCGCTTTGGGTGACCGACCCGAAGGTCCACGACCAGATGAAGGCGGCAGCCGAGTACGCCCGCAGCCTCGGCATGGGGATCGTTCTGGACTTGGAGTCATGTTTTGCACGCCCCGCATTCGCCAAGAAGTATCCCGACGAGTTGCAGGGCATCGTCCGTCTGGGCGAGACGCCGCTGAAGGCCTCCGGCGAGGTCGAGCTGTCCCGAAAACCGAACAACGTCGACTACTACTTCTATGCCGAGGGCTTCCATGCGGTTGCGGGAAAAGTGCTGCGGGTCTATTCGTGCCGCGCGGGCGGGCAAGGGAGGGGGCCGGAGTCGGTCGAGGATATTACGGCCCGGGTGCGGGTGCTTCAAGCGGATGCCAACGAGGTCAAGATCGCGATACCCTGCACGGCGCAAGACGAGGGCCGGACCGCATGCCTACTGGCCCTGTTTACGATGTCGCAACCCGATATTTTCGCCCCCCACCTTCCCGCCTTCGAGCGCGAGATCCTGGAGCAATACAAGGATGTCCCCCTGGCAGGCGCCTGCAAGGACGAGTGGGGGTTCATTCCTTCGGAGCGTTTCGACCTGCCGAACGATCTGTGGTACTCCGAGTTCCTGGCGCAATCCTACGCCGCGCGCCGCGGCGGCCGCGATCTGGCGCGGGACCTTCTGCTGATGAGCAAGGGAGAAAAAGGGCGCCAGTCCGATCGCGCCGCGGCCGTCAACCATTACATGGAATTGTTCTGGCAGCGCAACGCCGAGATCGAAACCGAGTTCTACCGCTCGACCAAAGCCGTTTTCGGCCAAGAGGCCATGGTCGGCACCCATCCGACCTGGTGGCCTTATCCTAACAGAAACGAGATTATCCGCAACGGGCTGGACTGGTGGGCCGTCAAGCGCGACCTCGCGCAAACGGATGAATCGACGCCGTTCTGTGTTCGCACCGCGCTCGCCAAGAAGTGGCACAGCCCCCTCTGGTACAATATGTACTACGAAGCCTCGGTAAAACCTTACGAGGAGGATCTCTGGCGACACGCGCTAGGTGGAGGCCGGATGAACTTTCACCCCCTGTTCCCCTCGGCGCCGAGCCAATGGGGACCCAGCATCCCGCTGGCCGGCGGCAGGCTCATGCGGGCGGATTGCCGCGTCCGGCTGTTGAACTACATCTCGACGGCGCCGATCGATTGCCCGGTGGCCGTCGTCTTCAGTCATCCCCGCGTCAATAATTGGACCGGCCCTGGATGCGGAGACGCCGGCGTCAAAGTCTGCGATGCCCTGTGGAAGGACGGCTACTACGCCGACCTGATCCCCAGCAGCGAAATCGCCTCGGGAGCGTTGAAGGTATCGGAGGACGGGCACGTTCAATATGGCCCGCAGAAGTACGCCGCCGTGGTGTTCTACGAGCCGCAGTACGAACGGTCGGCGGCGGGCGAATTCTTCCGCAAGGCGGCCGCCACGGGCAAGACCGCGCTCTATCGGATCGGTGACTGGACCATGGACTTCGATGGCAGCGCGGTCGATGTCCAGACGGCGCTGCCGAAAGAGATGAAAGCGGCAGACGCCGCCGCATGTGTGCGAGACATCCTCGCGCAGTTGAAGGCATCGGGCATTGAGCCGCAAACGCCCTGCACCATGCGCGGCGGATTTGTCGGGTCGATGATGCCCAAACCCAGCGGGCAATGCCGGTTGCTCGACGGCACGATCATCCTTGCTTCCGGAGAGAAGGACGTGCTGGGCGATCCGATCCAGAAGACACTCAACGTGGACGGCCACGAGGTCGCCTTCGACGCTGTCGGTGTGGCGGCTGTACGGCTCGACAAAGACGGCAAGCTGGAAGCCCTCGCCGCAGGCGGACTGAAGCGGTTCGCGGTCGGAAAAACAAAGATTGAACTGCCGCAGCGTATCGATGTCGCCTTATGGAAAGACACGAAGGGTGTCTGGCAGGGCGTGCTGCAGGATTACGCGGGAGACGTGCCGAAGGACCTCGCCGCGCTCTGCAAGCACTGGACCCGATTGCAGGTGCCGGAACCCCTGAAGGAGTAAGGTGCCCTATGTCGCAAAACTTTATGAAAGAAGTGAAACAAATGAAACAAACACTGAAACGTGTGAAGAATATGTTATCCGTTATGGCGATTCTGATGGTCGCATCTCGGGTTTGCGGGGCGTCATCGGCCGAGGCGACGAAATCGGTACGGCTGGTGCTTCCGGCGCAGGCAGGCCCGGTGGTGGAGAATGCGAGCAAGGTTTTTGCACGGCAGGTGCAGCAGCGGTGCGAGGCCAAGGTTGTCGTGAATGGTGACGCGCAGCTGACGGTGGAGCTTGCGGTAGAGAAGGGCATTGGCGCGGAAGGCTACCGCATTGAGGACCGGCAGGGTGGCGGTGTCCGCATTGCAGGCAATGACGAGCGGGGCCTGCTGTATGGGGTGGGCAGGTTTTTGCGCACCTGCCGCTATAACCAGAGCGGGTTTACGCCCGGTGCATGGCGTGGAACTTCGCAACCGAAATGTCCGGTGCGCGCGATCTATCTGGCCACCCACTTCATGAATTATTACGAGGCAGCCCCTCTTGAAGGGTTGAATCATTACATCGAGGATCTCGGCCTCTGGGGCTACAATACGATTCTGATCCACTTCCCGACCTGGCAGTTCAATGGTCTTGCTGATCCGGCCGCCCGCAAATGGCTGGACCGTTTCAAGGTGGTGTTGAGTCAGGCTCGCGGGTGCGGTTTGCAGGTTGGATTGATTCAGGTTCCCAACCAAGGCTACAAGAATGCGCCACGTGAATTTCTCGCGCCAAAAGTCCCAGGACATCGCCGTGGCAACCACGGAGTCAACCTTTGTGTGCAAAAACCGGAAGCCCGCGTCCTTTCACTGAAAATGCATGAGGAAATCCTCGGCGAATTCAAGGAAGTCGGCTTGGACTACTTCTGCTTCTGGCCCTATGACGAAGGTGGTTGTGCCTGCAAAGACTGCTGGCCATGGGGAGGCCGCGGCTATCCGGGCCTTTCCAAGGAAATGGCCCCTGTTATCCGGTCCCGCTTCCCCTCGTGCAAGATCATCCTTTCCACCTGGTGTTTTGAGAATGAAAACGACAACAACCCGGATGGTGAATGGGCGGGTCTAACAAAGACGGTCAACGAGGACAAAAACTGGCTCGATTATATCATGGCCGACGGTCACGATGACTATTTCCCCAAATACCTCTTAGAATCCGGAGTGCCGGGACGATTGGGGCTGTTGAACTTTCCCGAGATCAGCATGTTTGGCATGAATCCTTGGGGAGGATACGGCGCCAATCCTGCCCCGGCCCATTTTGAAAAACTGTGGGGCCGGATCAAGTACATGGCCGCAGGCGGGGCACCTTACTCGGAAGGCATTTATGAGGATATCAACAAGGCGATTTACGCGCAGTTCTATTGGGATCCTGAGCGGACGGCCGAAGAGACGGTCAAGGAATATGCCGCCTTCGAGTTTTCTCCGGATGTTGCGGCGGATATCGTTGAAGTGGTGCGCATCTTCGAACGGAACCATAACCGCAAGGCAATCGGTGCGGACGCCGTCAAAGCATTCGAGTTGGTCGCCAAGGCGGATGCCGCAATGACACAGTCGGTGCGCTCGGCGTGGCGGTGGCGGATCGTCTATTTGCGGGCGCTCATTGACAAGGAACTGTTTGAGCGCCATGGCCAGTTCGAGGGCGGCACACTGAAGTCGGCGTTTGAGGAATTGACCCGGATCTACCATGCGGAGAACGCCCATAGCATGCCCATCAAGCCGCCGCAGATTAAGTGAACGGAAAACGAGGAAAGGAGATGCTACGTATCATGAAACATGTAAATCGTATTGCTTGTCTGACACTATTGGCCTTTATCTCGACGTCCCTGTATGGCGAAGAGAAGAAGACGTCACAGGCTGATGCCGGGGGAGCGCGGGTGTTCAATGTTCTGAACTACGGGGCGGTGGGTGATGACAAGACGGACAACACCGAGGCGTTTTCGGCCTGCCTGAAGGCGGTGTTCGCAGTGGGTGGCGGGAAAATGTTTATCCCCGACGGGATCTATCGCGGCAGGATTATCATTCCCGGAACAAAAGAGTGGATCACCGTGGAGATCGCGGGCGAGAGCGAACCGACCCCGGTTTGGGGGACGATCGGCACGTTTGTGTTTCCGAAGAACGGCACGATGATCAAATGCCTGTCGGACTCGGGGCCGGCGGTCATCTCCGCTGCCAACGTCCCCGATAAATTGTACCACACGTTCTCGGGGGTCAACGTGAGCCTGCGGAACCTTGACGTCCGCACCTACGACAATCCCGGTATCGGCGGCATCGATCTGCTGAACGCGGTGCAATGCAAACTCGAGAACGTCTTCGTCAATACCGATCGCTACAATGTGCAGGCGTCCAAGCCCACCCACAGTACGGCCGGCATCAGCACCCCAGCCTGCAACAACGGGGCCCTCACCATCCTGCGCAATGTAGTCGTGACCGGATATTATACCGGCATCCTGGTCAACGAGCACACCGACGGGGATAACATCGTGGTGGCCTCCAATGTCAACGGACTGGCATTTCTTTTCGCCCATCATGCCTCCCGCTTCGGGCGGGTGGGCACATACCGCAACACCCATCACATCACCGTTTCCGGCAGGCACGGGTTTTCGATCGAACAGATGAATACGGAACAACCGGGGCCGGGACAGACGGATACCAATAATGCTTGGCAGGCGCTCGTCAGTGATATTAACGACCCTAAGAATTTGGGCGTTGCCGATATCAACTACTGGGTTGTCGAGGGGAATGTGGGTGCGGTCGAGAAGTTCATCCGCAACGGCGGCGCCTCGATCCGCGCCCGGCGGATCGGCACCGCCCCGGCCGGAAGCAAGTAACCCGCGCGATCAGGTCTTATGAAAGAAACTGAAAACAACTGGAAAATGAATATGAGAATATCGATTTTAATTGTGATGGGCCTGTTGAGTTTTAATCTGCGGGCGGAAGAGAAGCAGCCTGTGGCTGTGAAGTCGGTGAAGCTTGTTGTGCCGGCGCAAGTCGGACTGGTGGTTGAAAACATAGGCAGGGTCTTCGCGCGGCAGGTCCAGCAGCGCTGCGAGGCCAAGGTTGTCACTGGCGGCGACGCGCCGCTGACGGTGGAACTGGCTGTAGAGAAGGGAATCGGTGCGGAAGGCTATCGGATCGATGACCGGAAGGACGGCGGTGTCCGCATTGCGGGCAACGACGAGCGCGGGCTTGTTGCAGGGGTCGGAAAGTTCCTGCGGACGTCGCGTTACGACAAGGGCGGCTTCACGCCAGGCACGTGGCGCGGCACGTCGGTTCCGCAGAAGCCGGTCCGTGGCATCTACTTTGCTACCCATTTCAACAACTTCTATCACGACGCGCCGATCGAAGAGGTGGAGCGGTATGTGGAGGAACTCGGGCTGTGGGGATTCAATACGGCTCCGACCGATACCATGTAAGTGTCTCCTGGATGGGGTGTTTGGGCTTTCTATCAATCCCCATTCTACCCCATTCAGGAGCACTTGTAATCTATCGTTGATTCAGGAATTGTCTTGGACAAGAGTGAGAAATAACAAAGGATTACAATTGGGCGAAATGAGAGCGACGATGAACAAACTGGTCCAGACAATAGGTTTTGCCACGATGCTTGGCTGTACCGCCTTCACCGCCGCCGCGCCGGCCGATCTCGACCGCTACAATGTTGTCTGGGATTCGCCAAGCAAGAATGTCTCCGACAGCATGCCCCTGGGCAATGGCGATATTGCGCTCAATGTCTGGGTGGAGCGGGGGGACCTGCTCTTCCTCATCAGCAAGGCTGATGCCTGGGATGAGAACTCGATCAACTGCAAGCTTGCACGAATCCGGGTGAAGCTCTCGCCGAATCCGTTCGAGACGGGAAGGCCTTTCCGCCAGTCGCTTCTGCTACGGCAGGGAGAAATCGAGATTATCGCCGGTGAGCCGGGTTCCTCCGTGAGCATGCGTCTATGGGTGGATGCCAATCAGCCGGTCGTGCGGCTGGAATCGAGAGGCGAGCAGGCGTTTTCACAGCAGGTCATCATGGAGTCCTGGCGCGATAAGGAACGTACTGTCACACCGGCTGTGAGCGACCTGTTCAAGAACCTTTCCGGGCCGGACCCGTATCCCACCGTGGTGTTTCCCGATGTCGCGGTTACAGGGCGAAGCGACCGGCTGCTCTGGTATCACCACAACCGCAAGCCTGCCAACGACCCTTATGAGATCAACCTCAAGCTGCAGGGAATGGAGGGCTATCAGAAGGTCATTCCGCATCCGCTCCTTGGCCGAACGTTCGGGGCTGCGATCAAGGGACCGGGCTTCGTTCCCGCCGACGCCCGGACACTGAAGTCCACCGAATCCGCAAAGATTCACCTCGTCTCGATCTATCCGCTCACAACACTCCATCCGATTATGCCGGAACAGTGGATCGCCCGGCTCGACAAGGAAACAGAACGGATTGATCGACTGCCGCTTGAGAAGGCCCGCGCCGGGCATCTGGCGTGGTGGTCGTCCTTCTGGGACCGAAGCTGGATATGTTCCGGCACCGAGCAGGCATTCGAAATTGTCCGGGGCTATCAGCTCTGTCGATTCATGAACGCCTGCGCCGGACGCGGCGCCCAGCCGATCAAGCACAACGGTTCACTCTTCAGCGTGGGGGACCCCGGCAATCCTGATGCTCGCATGTGGGGCAGTCCCGGTTTCTTCTACCAGAACCAACGGCTGATCTACTGGCCAATGCTGGCAGCCGGTGACTACGATCTGATTGAGCCGTGGTTCAAAATGTATCGCGAAGCTCTGCCGTTTGCCATGGCCCGGACGCGGGTCTATTTCAAACATGAGGGCGCTTTCTTCGGGGAATGCATCACCTTCTGGGGAGCTGAAGTAAGCGGTCACTACGGCTGGACGCCCTTCGAGAAACGCGCCAGTCCGCTCGTAGAATGCCCCTTTCTGACCTACTATTGGCAGAACAATCTTGAAACCATTGCCATGATGCTGGATTGCTTCGCACACACCGGGGATACAATCTTTGCCCGGCAGACCCTTCTGCCGCACGCCGACGAGGTGGCCAAGTTCTACGATCAACACTACAAGCGTGACGCTAATGGGAAAATCCGTTTCGATCCGGCCGAGGCTCTGGAGACCTGGCATACTGCCGTCAATCCCCTGCCGGAAATCGTGGCCTTGAAGACCCAGATGCCCCGTCTGCTCGCCTTGCCGAGTTCCCTGACCACACGGGAACAACGCGCGCGATGGCAGCGGCTGCTCGATGACGCGCCGCCGGTTCCGATCGGCGTGAAGACCGGCCCTTTCCCGCGCGTGCGAACTTGGGCGATGCGGGATGATACACCGCCGGTTCAACTCGGAGGCACGAACGGCGTGCGGGTGCTGCTTCCGGCCGAGACCTATTCGCGGGAGAATAATGTCGAGAATCCGGAGTTGTACGGAGTCTTCCCGTATCGGCTCTACGGACTGGGGAAACCGGATCTACAGTTGGCAAGGGACACCTTCGCGGTGCGTAAGAATTGCCAGGGAGCATGCTGGGCTCAGAACGACACCCAAGCTGCCCTGCTCGGGCTCAGTGGCGAAGCCAGTGAGATCCTGAGCAACCGTGCCTCAACTCGTTATCACGGCCGTTTCCCGGCTTTCTTCCGCAATAAAATTGACGGCTATCCGTGTATTGACCACGGCGGGAATCTCCAGCTCGCCCTTCAATACATGCTTATGCAGGCTGACGGACAAAGCATACGATTGCTGCCAGCCTGGCCGAAGGGATGGGACGTCAGCTTCAAGCTGCACGCTCCTGGCAAGACGGCGGTGGAATGTGTCTATCGTGCAGGAAGAATCGAAACCCTGAAGGTAACGCCACCATCGCGCCGCAAGGACGTGATTCTGCCGTCGGCGGATGCAGCGGTGGGTCTTCGCGCAGGGCCCAATCGAGGAGCGGGCGAAGGAATGCGACAAGACGGCGAAGCCCATAGAGCTCAAGCAAGATGTTCCTTCACCCCAGGACTGGGTGCTGGTGTTGGAGCGGGTGAAACCATAACCGAAGGATGACCACATGACCACACGTCTCGGCACTCGCCCATTCGCTTACATTCGTTTCTTCGCCGTCGCCGGCTTGGCATGTTCCGCGCTCGCGGCTGTCGCTCGATCGGCCGAACCGCCGCCTTCCGGCCTGGCGTTGTGGTACGACAAGCCGGCGAGGCAATGGATCGAGGCCCTGCCGGTCGGCAACGGACGGCTCGGCTGCATGGTCTTCGGCGGCGTCGACGCCGAGCGGCTGCAGTTGAATGAAGTCAGCGTCTGGTCCGGCTCGCCGCAGGACAGCGACAACTCTGATGCCCTGGCCGCGCTGCCAGAAGTTCGCCGGCTTCTGTTCGACGGCAAATACACGCAGGCCAACGCCTTGGCCATGAAGAAGCTCATCTGCAAGGGGGTCGGGACGAGAGGCGCCGGCTCCGCGAACGATCCCTTCGGATGCTTCCAGACGCTTGGCGACCTGGTGTTGAAGTTCGACGCTCCGGGCCAAATCAGCGACTATCGCCGGACTCTGGATCTGGAGACGGCGGTCGCTGTCGTGAGCTATCGTCTGGGTGATGCCACATTCAAACGCGAAGTTTTTTCCAGCGCCCCGGACCAGGTACTGGTCGTGCGCATGACCTGCGACAAGCCCGGCAAAATCCGTTTTACTGCCAACCTTACGCGGCCGGAAAGGTTTGCCACGGCAGCCGACGGCTCGGACGGGCTGGTCATGAGCGGGCAACTGAAGGACGGCCTGAACGGCGCGAATGGGATGAAATACATCGCCCGAGTCAAGGCTGTCGCTGATGGCGGCACGGTGAACACCGACGGAAATAATCTGCGCGTGATGGGGGCAAATTCCGTCACGCTGTTGTTGACCGCTGGAACGGATTACAAACTCAATCCGCCGTATCGCGGCAATCCGCATGAAAAGGTGACTGCTGACCAGCTTGCGGCAGCCACAGCCAAGCCGTACGAGGCGCTGCGACAATCGCACGTGGCCGACTATCAGAAATTGTTTGGACGGGCAGCGCTCGATCTGGGCGGCCATGAAGCGCGTCTGATGCCGACTGACAAGCGACTGGCCCGCATGGCCAAAGACAAGACGCCCGATCCGGATCTGGAAGCGATGCTATTCCAGTTTGGACGTTACCTGGCGATTTCCGGCTCCCGCCCCGGCAACCTGCTCTCCAGTTTGCAGGGGATCTGGGCCGACCAAATACAGACTCCGTGGTGCGGCCAGTATACGGTCGACCTCAATGTGCAGATGAATTGCTGGCCGCTTGAAGTTGCCAATCTGTCGGAGTGTTTTCTACCGACATTTGATCTGATTGATTCGTGGCGAGTGCCGGGAGCCAAGACGGCCAAGGTGCATTACAACGCCAACGGTTGGATCGTGCATACTGTCGCCAATGTATGGGGCTTCACCTCCGCGCCCGAACATCCCGCCTTTGGGATGTATATGGGGACGGGAGCCTGGCTCTGCCAGCCGGTGTGGGAGCACTACGCATTCACCGGCGACCGCGAGTATCTTAAACGCGCCTACCCCGTGATGAAGGAGTCGGCGGAATTCTATCTCGATTGGCTGGTTAAGAATCCAAAGACCGGCAAACTGGTCTCCGGCCCGTCCACCTCTCCGGAGCACGAATACATCGCCGCCGATGGCCAGCGCGGCTGGCTTTGCATGGGGCCGTCGATGGACCAGCAGCAAATCTGGGATCTGTTCGGCAACGTCATCGAAGCCGCCAAGGAGTTGGGTATAGACGACGCGTTTGTCGCACGTGTCCGTGATGCAAGGGGGCAGTTGGCAGGCCCGCAGATAGGATCTGACGGTAGGCTTATGGAGTGGCCGGAGGAGTTCAAGGACTCTGAAAATGGCGGCCACCGGCACCTGTCGCACCTGTTCGGATTGTACCCCGGCCGACAGATCACCCCTCGTGGCACGCCGGAGTTGGCTGCCGCAGCAAGAAAGGCGCTCGAAGTCCGCCTTGCCAATGGCTCAAGTGGGTGCGGGTGGAGTTGTGCCTGGACCATAAACTTGTTTGCCCGGCTCTTGGATGGCGAGAAGGCGCATGAGCATATTTTGCAGTTTATGAATAGACAGATCGCACCGAACTTGTTCGACAAGGTATTCGGAGGTGGACCTTTCCAGATTGACGGTAATTTCGGCTATACGGCGGGCGTTTGTGAAATGCTGCTTCAGAGTCATGCGGGTGAAATTGCCCTGCTACCCGCGCTGCCGAAGGCCTGGCCCAGCGGATCGGTCAAAGGTTTGCGAGCCCGCGGCGGTTTTACGGTGTACATCGAGTGGAAAGACGGCAGAGTCAGCTCCTGGCGCATAACCTCGGCCGAGCCGCGCGAGGTGAAGGTGCGCATCAACGGGGAAAGCAAGACCGTGAAGTCGGAGAAACTTTGATATACCCTCGACGGGGCTATCCCAATCGTCAAAGGAACGCCAAGGGACAATCCAAATGAAGGACCACGGCACACGCAGCTTTGCGGCCTACCATATGGCTGCGATCGTAACGCTCTGTCTGGCCCTCGGCGCCGTTGAATCGGCCGCGGCCGCCGGGCCGGTCACCGGGCTTGATTTGGTTCTCTGGCTGGACGCCCAGGATATCGAGGGCAAGGGTAATGCCTCAAACCAGCCACCCCAAGGGCAGGCCATTGCTGCCTGGGCTGACAAGAGCACTTATCGTAATGACGCTCGTCAGACTACTGCCGAGCAGCGGCCCACCTATGTTCGCGACGCCCTGGAAGGCGGACTGCAAGCAGTCCATTTCGAAGCCGCCAAGCGGCAGCACCTCTCGGCGGGAAATGCGCCTTCGCTCGAGTTGCCGCTCTTCACGACCTTCATCGTAGCCCAAGCCGCCAAGTCCGGCGGCGATATGTGGCTGTTGAGCAAGAACGATTGGGGACCACCCTGGACCGGCTACGGGATTGCCATCAGCAAGGAGGAGCTGCATCCCTGGCTTCACCTTGGTTTGGAAACCGGAGCCCGTGGATATTTCCAGTTCCGCGGCGAGATGAGTTCCGGGTTTCGGATTGTCGAAGTCAGCTATGACGGGAAGATCGCCCAAGGTTGTCTGGAGTTGAGCCAGGATGGACAGCAGGCCATCACCGGCAATATCGCCCGGAACAACCAGGCTCTGACGATCGGCGCGATGGGTTCTCAGTTCCTGGAAGGTGACATTGCGGAGATTCTCATCTATCGCCGTGCCCTGAACGACAAAGAACGCGAGCAGACAAGCCGCTACCTGATGGAGAAATACCGCCTGGCAAAACGCCAAGCAATCGCGGCCGACTCGCAACTAGTCTCCGATTGGCTGTTCCAAGCCGCGGGGCGCCCGCTGCTGGAACGCGCTGGCCAGGAGATTCAGTGGACGCGGGAACTGGCATCGCGCCTGGCCAAGGATCCCCGCGCGCCGGACCTCCGCAAAGACCTGGCCGACCTGGAGGCCCTGGCCGGCAAGGCCGCCCCGGACGCCAATTCGGCGATCGGCGGGAAGGCGGCCCGGGATGTGTATCTTGCCGTGCGGCGGGTCAAGCGAAGCATCCTGTTCAAGAACCCCGCGGTGGACTTCACGCAGCTGCTGCTGATCGATCAGCCGCTGCCGCAAGGGTCGGAGTCCAGTCACGAGGCGGTCCACCGCCTGGGCATCATGGCGGTTCCAGGCGGCCGGCTGCTGGTGCTCGATGGGCTGCACCCGGATGGACAGGTCCGCCAATTGGCGCCGGAAAAGCCCGGCAGTTTCTGGCGGCCCGAGCTTTCCTTCGATGCCCGGAAGGTCCTCTTCTGCTACAAGCCTCAGGACGGGAAAAGCTTCCACCTTTACGAGATGAACCTCGACGGCACGGGCGGCAAACAGTTGACCGACAGCGATTACGACGACATCGATCCTATCTATCTGCCCGACGGGCACATCATGTTCACCACAACCCGGGGCAACACGTACGTCCGCTGCGGGCCGTACATTTATTCGTATGTCCTTGCCCGCTGCGACGCGGATGGCCGAAACGTGTACCTGATCAGCACGAACAGCGAACCCGACTTCGTGCCCTCCCTGCTGAACGACGGACAGGTCGTCTATTCGCGATGGGAGTACTCCGACAAGGATCAGAACCGCATCCAGAGCCTCTGGACGACGCGGCAGGATGGGACGCAGACGACGGTACTTTGGGGTAATCAAAGCGTCTGGCCGGACCACCTGGCCGAACCGCGGGCGATCCCAGGCAGCCAGCGGGTCATGTTCACCTCGGTCGGGCACCATGACTGGTTCCATGGCACGATCGGAATAGTCGACCCGCTCCAAGGGACCAACTTCCCGCGCGGGTTAACCCGAGTCACCTTCGACCTGCCCTGGGCCGAAGTCGGCAACTCTCCCGCGGACCGGAGTGAATCGCCGCGACACCACGCGTCGGGCAAGTTCACCGGATATCTGGGCGCCTACCCGCTTTCGCAAGAGGACTTCCTGGTCTCGGCGCGGGGGGCGGCAGGCAAGTTCCGCATCTACCTGATGGACGTGCATGGAAACCGCGAGTTGATCTACGAAGGTCTGCACCACGCCTGGTACGCCACGCCGGTCAGGCCGCGATGCGCGCCGCCCCGGCAGCCGGACATGGTGGCCTGGCCGGGGACGGACAAAGATCGCAAGCCGGTGGAGCCGGGCCTGTTCTACAACCCCGACGTTTACCAGGGTGTGCCGGACCTCCCGCTGGGCACCGTTAAATACCTGCGCGTGCTCCAGCAGGACGCCAAGACGTATTCCACCTGGCAAAAGGTCTTCGCGTTCTCCGGCCCGGCTGTCTCGGCCGTTCAGTCGGAGGCGGTTAAGCGGATCGTTTCCACCGTGCCGGTGGAAGCCGATGGCTCGGTGTATTTCGAGGCGCCCGCGGGGCAGTCCTTGTACTTCCAACTCCTCGACAAGCACCAACGGGCGGTGCACACTATGCGTTCGTTCGCGGGGTTGCTGCCGGGCGAGCGCCGCGGGTGCATCGGTTGCCACAGCATGCAGAACACCACCCAGCAGCAATCCACCGCGTCGGCATTGGCCCTGCGCCGGCCGCCAACCGCCGTGACCCCGCCGCCCTGGGGCAACGAGACCATCGGATATGAGCGGTTTGTCCAACCCGCGCTGGACCGCTATTGCGGGAAATGCCACCAGGGCGATGGGGAGGCCCGCAAGAAGCTGGACCTCACCCTGCGGCCCGCATCTGGCGCGTTCTCGTTATTCAAGGAGCCTTACCTGACGCTCATCGGCCCGGCGGCTTGGCCGGAACGAGCACCTGGGGCGGGCCAACCCGGCTACGGCATCGCGGGGGCCATCCCGGTATACGGCCTGCGGCCGGACGACGTGTATGCCAATGACCCCGCCACGGATGGGCCTTCGAGAATTCACAGGGAACTGAAACCGATGCGATATCTTTCCGCTCGGAGCCCGCTGATCGAACGGGCGATGAGCGGCAAGCACCACGGCGTCAAGGTTGACCCCGCTGCGCTGCTCCGGCTGATCGCATGGGTGGACTCCAATTGCCCGTTCCTGGGCGAAGAGGAAGTACGCGCCATGGCTGATCCCGAGTTCAGCGGCATCGAGAGGCTGCCGATCCGGCCGCGACTGAAAACGGCGCCGGTTATAGAAAGGCCTTGATCGGTCCTGACTGATGTGGTCCACCGACTTTCGGCCCGCACACTTCCTGAACAGACTCGGGGGTCTTGACCGCACAGAATCGCGCGGTAAGCTATGGCCTCATCGAGAGAATCCAGCCGGCGGGTACAAACCGCTGCGGGCAGCCTTTGGCGGGCCGCTTCGGCGCCGGTGTATGGGTCCAGCGACTTTCGGCCCGCACACTTACTGAACAGACTCGGGGGTCTTGATCGCACAGAATCACGCGGTAAGCTATGGCCTCACCGAAAGTAACGAGGCTCAGAAGGCCTACCATTGCCAGACCAAGCTTCGCCAGACATTTCTTTGCCTTCCGGATGGGCCAAGAACGTCAAATATGCCGTCCGGCACGTCATCTCCCTGGCCCGCTTCGCCATCATAGACGCTTGCGGCCTGGCTGCCAAGGACTCAGATGGCTCGGAGGACCGACGTGGCGGCACGACCACTCTCGACTCCCGTGGTCAGGTATCAGCGGCCAAACCTGTCCCGCCGCCGGGACAGGGAACACGTCGCGACCAGCCCGGCGCCCGAGTCCTGTCCCCCCGAAAAACCCCATCTGGCTCTTTGGATGAGTCGAACAGCCCATTTCGGACCGGCGTTCGCGAGCAGAGTCGGCAAGTTCCAGAGCTGAAGCTTGATCGTTTTCGGCCAGATGCGACCTTGTAGTGAAGGACGGGCCGGCGGAAGCGCAGACAGGTCGACTCGGCCGACAGCAGAATAGCCCAGCCCCCCTACTGCTACGCCGCCACTCGCTGATACCGATGGTGCAGTCCGCCGAGAATAGGCGTTGAGATCAGCTTGGTCGGCCCGATGATCGGAGCATCAGCCCTCGGCCGCGGAATTGGCGTGTCGCCATCGAGACCTTGGTGTGGCCGAGCAGCATGGTAGTACTCCTCGATGAACTCCCGCAGCAGCCGCTCCAGGTGGCCTTGGCCCAAGACAATCACATGGTCCAGAAGCTCTCGGCGAAGGGTGCCCCCGAATCTCTCGACGAACGGATTCTGCCAAGGAGACCGGTACGCAAT
>Ga0315295_10001885_pt1 | contig 17838 bp, 16 predicted proteins | sample YL17G14_0_MG_FD_204453 | JGI IMG/M metagenome (GOLD analysis project Ga0315295, IMG submission 204453) | Sediment microbial communities from Yellowstone Lake, YNP, Wyoming, USA - YL17G14_0 | ecosystem: Environmental > Aquatic > Freshwater > Lake > Sediment | place: USA: Wyoming | collected... | reverse complement strand
GGCATCATCAGGTCAGTGATAACAATCGGGAAGTAGATTCTTTGCATGAGTGAAAGGGCAGCAAACCCGTTTTCTGCGGCAGTGACGGTATACCCCGCCCTGCTGAGGCTCATCTTCAGGAACTCCCGGGAGGTGGGGCTGTCTTCAACGATGAGTATGGAAAAGGTGGTCTTGCCTTCTCCTGCACTCATTTCTGTTTCAGGTATCTGCACAATTTCGGTTCCTTGGGGTCTTTTTAAATGTGTCTATCTGATTCTCTTATGACTTCATATGCTATTTCCTGAAGTGGAAGTACCTTATCGACTGCTCCCCCCTTTATTGCTTCATGCGGCATACCAAAAACTGCCGAGGTTTCTTCATCCTGCGCAATGGTGTATGCTCCGGATTGCTTCATCTCGAGCATCCCCTTCGCCCCGTCAGAGCCCATACCTGTCATGATGACTCCTATTGCATTCCTTCCTGCATATCGTGCAGCAGAACGGAAAAGCACATCGACCGAAGGCCTGTGCCTGCAGACGAGGGGGCCGTCTTTTACTTCTACGTAATACCGCGATCCGCTCCGCTTGAGCAATGTATGGCGGTTGCCGGGTGCGATCAGTGCGCGTCCTCTGGTCACTGTATCATTATCCGCTGCCTCCTTCACCGACACACGGCAGAGCCCGTCAAGTCGTTTTGCAAAGGCGGTCGTGAAATGCTCAGGCATATGCTGCACGATCACAATCCCCGGTGCGTCCGGAGGCATCACCTCTAGAAAAACCCTCAGAGCCTCAGTCCCGCCCATGGAGGCACCAACGACGACGATCGTTTCGGTCATCTGGACTATCACCTCTCCCGCCGGTTTCGAGATAACTGCATCGGCACCTACACTCGGAGACACCGTAGGTTCCTTTGCCTTTACTGTCCTTGGCTGCGGTTTTACCTTCGCCGCTGCCTTGACGGTATCACAGATGAGAATCTTCGATTCCTCGAGGAACTGCTTTGCTCCAAGACGGGGCTTTTGAATAATTTCCACTGCGCCATATTCGAGCGCCTTGAGCGTAGTCTCTGCCCCTACCTCAGTAAGGCTTGAGCAAATGACAACCGGGATCGGATGTTGGGTCATAACAATTTGGAGAAAGGTGATGCCGTCCATCCGAGGCATCTCGACATCGAGCAGGATCACGTCGGGAGCTTCTTGGCATATCTTCTCTGCTGCAATGAAAGGATCAGGCGCAGTAGCGATGACACTTATCGACCGGTCCGAGGAAAGGATCTCTGAAAGTGTCCGGCGTACGACTGCTGAATCATCGATGATCAGAACTTTTATTTTTTTGCTCATTAATGGCTGAGTGATGGTTTCCATTTTTCAGGCGTTTCAGAAAGGCTTCACCGGTGTGGGAGAAGAAGACAAGTTTCCGGCCAAAGGAGTCACCCACATCAGCAGCAATCACTCTCAGTTTTGCCTTGCCGAGGATATGGAGTGCGGTCTTCACGTTCTGTGTCCCTATGCTATTGCTGCTCCTGGACATCAGTGTGTCCGCACCACCAAAAATCTTGACCTCGATGTCCTTGTTCTCGATGCCGAGTAGTTTGAAGCGGTTGAGCATATACGTTACTGCACAGTCTGTGAACTTGAAGGCCTCGATGCAGGGTGACCTGCAGTCTCCATTCGTCCTGCAGCGGGGTAAGGCACCATGGCATATCGCTCCGATGTTGCTCCGGTGATTGAACATCGTCACCGAGACGCAGGAACCCAGAGTGGTGATGATCTGAGTGGGTTTGTCGCTGATGTGGATCTCTCCCGGATAGAGAAAGACCGTTGGCAGGTTCGTTCGACGGTAAGAGTTCATAGCGTTTTTTTGTAGACCATCGGCCCAAAGGACACGAGGGGGACTTTGAAACCGCTCAATGTCTCGGTATGGCCCATGAAGAGATATCCTCCCGGGATTAGATGGCTGTAGAGGCGCTGAATAAGCCGCTCCTGTGTTGGCTTGTCAAAATAGATGATGACATTGCGGCAAAAGATGATATCCATGGGTTCCTGTATACCTAAATCCGGTTCCATGAAGTTCAGCCTTCTGAAACGGACCTTTGCCCTCAGTGCAGGAACGATCCTCACGAGACCTCGCCTCCTGTCCCTGCTCCTCATGAGGTATTTTCTCTTCAGCACTATGGGAACCGTCTCAGCCTCGTCCTGGCTGTATATCGCTCTAACTGCCTTCTCGAGCGCCTTTGTCGAGATATCTGTGGCAAGGATCTTGAAGTCTAAAGAGAGACCGGTCTCACTGAATTCATTCAAGACCATGGCGATCGTATACGGTTCTTCACCCGTTGCGCATCCTGCAGACCAGACCATGAGATCTCTCCTGATTCCTGCGCCATGGACCTTCGTGAGCTCTGGAAGGACGGCCTGGGTCAGGTATTCGAAATGCCTCGGCTCCCGGAAGAATTCCGTCTTGTTCGTGGTCACTACATCGATCATAGGTATCATCTCATCCGCCATCCCGGCAGCGCTGAAGAGATACTCGCAATAGTCATGAAAGTTGGTCATTCCGCGCGCCTTCAACCGTTTCCTCAGCCTTGCTTCGAGCATGATCTTCTTCGTCACAGGCATCCGTATACCGCATTCCCTGTGGATCAGCTTACTAAGGCTTCGAAAATTCTCTTCCGAAAGGGGTGCTGGCATCAGATTCCCGCTCTGCATGCCGTGTGTTGCTTCCTCGCCCACTTCCATGATGCAGTTACAGGTCTTCCATAGTAAGGTTCATGCAGGAAACGTAGACATTAGTTCCTCTCAAGAGCCCTAAGGTTTCATATTCCAGAACACCTTATGTGCCTGCGACGCAAACTCATTTAGTCAAGGTCCCGCCTGCTCCCTGCACGAGGGAAACCTCATCGGGAGAAAAGATCTTGTCTATGTCAAGGATGATGATGAAATGGTCGTTCCGCTTGCCCATCCCCTTGATGAACTCCGTCCTCAGCCGTGTCCAGATTTTAGGTGGCGTTTCGATCTCCCCCCGTTCGAGCTCAATCACCTCCTTCACCGAATCGACAAGGGCACCTAGAATCGTCGTCTCAAGATCGAGCAACACCTCGACGATAATGATACAGGTATTCACGGTCCTCTCGGTCTTCGACATACCAAACTTCAGCCGCATGTCGACAACGGGTACGACATTTCCCCTGAGGTTGATGACGCCTATCATAAATTCTGGCGTTCGGGGCACTTTCGTGATGGCCGTGACATCGATGACCTCCCGAATGTTCGATATGTCGAAGGCAAAGACCTCATCCCCGAGTTTGAACGTCAGATACTGCGTCGTCTCTGTTATCCCTGTCATGCCCATGACATCCCCTTTAAAATTTCTCGAATTCCTCGTCTTCTGCATCCCTTCCGCCGTCACCCATATCAAGAGCAACTCCGGTCTTCCTCTCCGCAGTCTCTGACCCGGCACTCACCGGCTTGTGCATCTTCATCCCTTCATCTATCGGATTGGCAAACCTTGCGTTATGCACGATCCCGTGGGCTATCCTCGCAGCAGTAGCCCTTCTTGTGTTACCATTTTCACTTATTTTGAAGAATTCTATGGTGCTCTGCATCTGCTCCGCCTGGGACGAGAGCTCCTCTGCCATCGAGGACATCTCCTCGGCAGAGCTCGCATTCTGCTGCACTACCCGGTCCAACTGCTGGATCGCCTTGTTGATCTGCTCAACGCTGCTATTCTGTTCAGTACTCGCTGCGTTGATCTCCTGCACCAGTTCAGCATTTTTCTGGATATCTGGTACTAATTTTTCCAGCATCTTGCCTGCCTTTTCAGCGATCTTGACACTAGAAGAAGACAACTGGCTGATCTCTGCCGCTGCTGCCTGGCTCCGCTCTGCAAGCTTTCTTACCTCAGAGGCAACTACAGCGAACCCCTTGCCGTGCTCACCAGCCCGCGCTGCCTCAATCGCCGCGTTCAACGCCAAAAGGTTCGTCTGCCGTGCGACCTCTTCGATGATCGATATCTTGGTAGCGATGTCTTTCATCGCAACTACCGTTTCGGCCACCGTCCTGCCGCTCTCCTTCGCATCTGCAGCAGCCTTCATGGCGATCTTCTCGGTCTGCAGTGCATTGTCTGCATTCTGCCGGATGTTCGACACCATCTCTTCCATCGAGGACGATACCTCCTCAACAGAGCTTGCCTGTTCGGCAGCTCCATGCGAGAGCTGCTGCGACCCCGCAGACAACTGCTGGCTACCTGAGGCCACACTGTTTGATGCGACCCTGACTTCCCGTACCACCTCGCGCAGCTTTTCGACCATACTCTCGAGGGAAGCCACAAGCCGCCCGATCTCATCCTTTGAAGGAACCCCGAGAGAGACGTCCATATTTCCAGCAGCGATACGGCGCATGGTCTCAAGGGCATGCCTGAGGGGAAGTGAAATAAATCGCGCTAGGGCGAGGCTGATCAGTACCGATACAACTACCGCCAACACCAGGAGCACTAGCAGCATGATCCGAACGGTGCGCACACGCCTGAGAGACTCTTCGTAGTTTGCCACCACGATCCGGTCCTCTAGATCACGAAGCTTCAGGAGCGATTCATTCAGAAGCTGGAACTTGTCGTCTGCGGTGCTCATGAACAGGGTGACAGACGTGAGATCTCCCGAGGCGAGGTCAATAACGGAGAGTGCGGTTTTTCGATACTCCTCGGCCTGGGTCTGTACCTGGCCGTAGAGCGCCTTTTCCTCCTCTGTGAAGGTTTCCGCAGTCAGTGTAGTGGCTATCATTTCCATGTTCTTCCTGAGCTGTTCGACCTGCTCGCGTCCGAGGGCTTCAATTTTTCCACGTTCATAATGCGCAGCGCTCCATTCGATCAGCCGATACAGGCTTGTATGAATGCTGGCGAAGTTGTGGAGCAGAGATGCGCTCGTCCGGAACTTTTTCAGCGAACTGTGATAGAACGTGTCGATTGTCACGTTCTGCCGCATGAGGCCGTGATAGGCAACACCTCCCGACAGAAGCATCAGCAACATAACCGCCGCTGGTGCGAGAAGGAGTTTCCACGACATCGGCATATTTCTGATGATCTTCTTCATGGTAACTGTCCTTTCTGGGAATTATCCAATGCCTCTACTCCCGGTAGATGCCGCAGCCCACAACGAGATCCTCGTAACGCTCGACATACGATGCCTTCTGACCGACATGCTTCGTCAAAGGATCGGAGAACTTGTAGTCAACCCACCCGTTTCTCCTGGCGCCGGCGACCTCAATGAACTCCTTGATGAAGTACTTCCCGTCAGGATCCTTCAGTTCTATCATGTTTTTGCCGACAAGCTTCGGATTAAGTCCATGGGCGAGGGTGATGCCCTTCATGTCGATGACAAAGATATACAGGTCTTTTGTGGTGAATCCGCCCGCGGTGTTCGTAAACTCTGCGAAGGCCTTTTCCCGCCCCTGCACCTTGAGATATGCAAGGGCCTTTTTCACAAGATCTTCCGCCTCCTTCGCTGTCCCCCGCTCGGCCCCTTGTACAGGAACCGCAGCCGCAACAACGCCAAGAATCATAAGCACGGTAAAAAGTCTTTTCATGTACGCTTCTCCCTTCCTTATTAATGCAGATTTGTTCATAGCAACCACAAACAGTGGTCACACCTTACCTCAGAGACAACCACAGCGAAACCCTTGCGGTGCTCACCCACCCACGCTGCCTCGATTGCAGTGTTCAGCGCCACTATGTTCGTCTGCCGTTCCACCTCTTCGATGATCGGTATCTTCCTCGTCCTCAACATCTACAAGTTTAGGCACGTCGAGGATAATGGCAACAGTTCCGTCGCCGAGTATTGTCGCACCGGAAACGCCTTTCACATTCTGATAAAACCTCCCAAGGTTTTTTATGACAGTCTGGTGTCCGCCGATCACTTGATCAACTACAAATCCGACCCTGTTTCTGCCGATTCTTGTTATCACAATCTGCTCGATAGACGGAGGATCCCCAAAGATCATGAACGTATCTCTAAGCCTTGCGTAGGGGACTGCCGAACCGCGGACATTGATGATATTCAGGTGATGGGCTCTTGTACTGTCCTCACGGGCAAGTTCAATGCACTCCTCAACGAGTGAGAGCGGAAATACGAAATGCTCATCACCGATCTTCGTGAGGAACCCGTCGATAATGGCGAGTGTAAGCGGAAGCTTAAGCACGACTGTCGTCCCGACATCTCTCTGACTGTGTATCTCGATACTGCCCCGGAGGTCTCCTATGGACTTTTTCACTACATCGAGGCCTACCCCTCGTCCCGAAACGTTCGTCACATTCCTTGCTGTCGAAAACCCGGGAACGAAAACTAATAAAAAGAGTTCCTTGTCCGACAGTTTCGAATCAGCCTGGATCAAACCCTTCTCAACAGCCTTTACATGAATCATCTCTCTATCAAAACCCACACCGTCATCCCGTACCTTGATCAGAACGTACGGACCGGAATGTTCTGCAGAAAGGTGCAATGTGCCTTTCCTCGGTTTCCCCCCTATCTGCCGTGTTTGGGGGATTTCGATCCCGTGGTCGATGCTGTTCCTGATGAGATGAACCAAGGGATCATTCAGTTTTTCGATGATGGTCTTGTCCATTTCTGTCTCCGCCCCCTCCGTTACCAATTCCACCTCCTTACCGAGTTCTTTTGAGAGGTCACGAACTAGACGCTTGAATCTGTTGAAAAGTGTCCTAATCGGCACCAGCCGTATGTTCATGGTATTATCTCTCAGATCATCGGTGAGGCGTTCCACCTCTTCTACAATTGAGATCAGTCCGGGATCATTCCAGCACAGGGCTGCCTGGCTGAGCCGTGCCTGGACGGTCACAAGTTCCCCCACGAGGTTCACGAGCTTATCGAGCTTTTCCGATGAGACCCGCATATTCGAAATTGCATCTTCCTTCAGCCTGCGTTCGCGTACCTGATGAAAATGTTCCTGCTCTGCCAACGCAGACTGTACCTTCCCCGGCCCAACAAGCCCCTCTTCCACCAGTATCGTCCCGATAGGCTTCCGGTTCTTCAGAACCCTCTCAAGGTCTTCATAGCTCAGATCCCTCTTTTCGAGGAGGATCTCACCGAGCTTTTTGCAATCCTTTTCCTCGAGGGAGTTCGTTCCGTTGTCGATGATGTCGAACTGCAGTTCACTCTCATCTTCTACAAAGACAAAGACATCCTTCACTGTATTGATTCCTCTGTCCGTGGTAAGGATCACATCCCAGGAGGTGTAACAAAAATCCTGGTTGAGTGTGTAAAGGTCGGGAACCCCTTCTGTCTGGGCCACAACTGTGCACTCTCCAAGACCGCGTAGCTCATTCAACAGGAGGACCGGGTCGGTACCATACAGGAAGATATTGGGTGATGGCCTGAAGTGTATTCTGCAGGTGATCTGTTTTTCCTTAACTGGCTGTGGAAACCGAACGTCACCGCCGGTTTGCCCCATCGGCTGTCCTTCAACAAGGGATTCGGGGAGCAGCTTCCTGAACGAGTCGAGGATTCTTTCTCTCCTATCGATTTCCACATGAGAGAAGGACTGTGGGCTGTCGATCATTTCCTTTATGAAATCAATTGCCGCCAGAGTGAGATCGATGAGCTTCTTATCAGCGAGGATTTTTCCGCTCCGCACAAGGTCATAGACCGTTTCGATGTGGTGGGTGAGCCGGGAAACCTCATCTAAACCGCATATTGCACTGGAGCCCTTGAGGGTGTGAAAAGTCCTGAAGATGGAGGAGATGACTTCCGTATCTCTGGGGGCCCTTTCGAGATCGAGGAGTGATGTCTCGAGCTCCGAAAGGAGTTCCGCCGCCTCCTGCCTGAAGGTCTGTCTCAGGATCTCATAGTCTTCCTTGTTCATCCCATTACCTTCTTTACGACCGCAATAAGCTGTTCGGGCTTGAAGGGTTTCACGATCCATCCCGTTGCCCCTGCCTGCTTTCCTTCCCTTTTTTTCCCTTCCCGGGATTCAGTGGTGAGGATAATGATCGGTATAAAACGGTAGAGGGGATTCTCGCGAACCTTCCTCACCAGGCTGATTCCGTCGACCCCGGGCATATTCACATCGGTGATCAGCATATGGGCTTGTTTCTTTTCGAGTTTTTGCAGGGCATCTATTCCATTGTTAGCCTCAATGATCTCGAATCCAAGTTCACAGAGGGTGAATTTCACCATAAGCCGCACACTTGCAGAGTCGTCCACTGTTATAATCGTCTTTTTCATGTTTTCCCCTGTAAGGCTTTCAATGCCGGGAAGCAGATGCATCCTTTTTTTCACTACGGCTCAGCCCTGCCCATAAACATGTCCCGTCTCTGTCAAAAGTACACCCACTAGTGCGGGAATACCCGGTATCCTGAACCGCCTTCAAGAATCCCTCTGGGAGCGAACCGTTCAGCCTGAGCAGCTTGTGCAATTTTGCAGCCGTCCGGTGCGCAGAGCAGAGCATCTGGACAAAGGAAAGGTCCACTTTGGCGCACTCGCCAAACTCCAGGGAAACAGCCTCGGATCTTTCCAATGCCTCAAGCAATGTGCCCCTCAGTTCGCCGGCGCGTTGTATGTTGAGATCCCCGCTGAACCTGACCACACCATTTTTCCCTGGACCATTCATATCCTGCCTTTCCATTTCTCTTGCCTCCGTCATGGCTAAAAGAATTCAATTTCGTGTTCTGCGTCCTCAGGACGCACAGAGAACTGGCCGTGAGCCGAAGCCATTGCGGCCCCCGGCATCTCGGTGGACCACCGGATCATAGGCAAGTTCCATGACCAGTCTTCTCCTGCGGGGAGCATCAGCCGTGCCCGTGACACAATATCCTTCAGTCTGTCAACCACTTCGTTCACGATCCGCTCAACAACGATGTGTACTGTCATCTTCTCTGTGATCCCCTTGATATCGTTGGAGAGCCTTTGGCTTGATTCGTCAATGCCCTTACAAAGGGAAAAGATCACATTATTCAGATCGGAGAGTCCATGGATTATTCCACCGAGACTCCCGGAAATATCATCGATTTCGGCGTGGATGCGCTCAAGCGCCGCACTGATGGAGGATGATAATTCAGCCATCGCAGAAGCGATGACCGTGAGCACCTCTGATATCTCCTTTGTATGGACCGCCATTTCTGAACAGAGATGGCGCAAGTGCATCGCCACCACTTTGAACGCGTCGCCTTTTATCCCTACATGGAAGGATTTGATCTCGGCATTGAAGGCGATAATTTCGATCTCCTCGGCGATCTCTTCGATATAAGCAACGAATTCCGAAAGTTCCTTGATCCTGCTGAAAAGGTTGAGGAAGGTGTCTGCAAGTTCCCGCCTCGCCTCGGCATTTTCCGCGAGGGCGGCAAAGGACGCCTCCACTGAATAGAGCATTCCTTCCATCTCTGTGAGAAAGGTGCTCTCCAGCACTCGATTGTTGCCTGCAATTCTTTGTATATCGCCGGAGATGTCGGCCACGCCGGCGGTAATGTGCAGGAGGTTATCGATGATCTCCTTCACAGCGGCTACAAAGGTATTCCTTATCCGGAGCAACGGTGCCAACTGATTCCTGCAGAAGTCTGCTGTTGCGATGGCGAAAACCGCCGCTTTGTTGTCAAAGTCAAAGGACGGTGAAGGAGACGTACCCGTCTGGGTTTCCCACAGGGAGTTAAGAGCTTCCCGGATCTGTTCGAACTGCTGGCAGGTGATGTCATGGAACTGTACTGCCTTGACAATCTCCCCAACACTCTGAGATAGTTTAATAGTGCGATCTGAAACACTCTTCGCAATATTCGTCGCAAGCCCACATTGTCCCATCATGGAAGAGTGCACCACTGCAGCGCGGTGGAGGACCATTCTCGCCCTGCTCTGTTGATTCTCTTTGAAGATGAGAAGTTCTGACAGGACTCGCTCAACGCTCTGCTTCAGCGATTTCAGATTGCTCTGAATGCTATACGACTTCGTCTCAACAATCTCAGAGAACTTGTTCACGTCCTGCAGGAGCAGCTTGATTTCCTTGTCCTTCGTTATTAAGGCACCATTTTGGGCCTTTGCGGTGACGATTGTCGTTCGTAGTGCCTTTGTAAAACTATGAAAGTCCCTCAACAGCTCGTGAGCCGCACTGGTGCGATGAAGAACTTCCCACAACGTTTTCACTATCATTTCGATATCGTTCTCTGAACGCCTGAGATATGTCTCCATCTTCTCAAGCAAGCCCTTCAGGCTTTCGATGGCGGTAACAATTCTGGTTCCGGTCATCTGGGTGGCAACGCTCAACGACATTTCAGAGATCGTTCTTGCACAGCTGTCGAAATCCTTCAGTGCTGAACCTATTGAGAGGAATTCTCCCTCAGTAATACTTGTGATCTTGGCGATCTCATGGTCGACCTGCCTCACCCTATTCACCAATTCACTGGCTGCCTTCTCCATCCCTAAGGTTTGTCTGCTGTGGTCTGTCAGATGGAAATCCTTCCTGCCACATATCCTCCCTTCGTGCTCATGACCATTTCTTGTGATTTACATATCATTGTCGTACAGCAAGCACAAAATCTTAAATCTTTGTCCTTCTTGAAGGCGGAAGCGTAAATCTGCCATAGTCTTCTTCATGTCCACAACTCATCGATAGGTAACGCACTGGTAGTAATGGGTGACTTGAAAAAGTTTAAGCACTGAGGATTATGTAAGGATAGGGGAGTTCAGCACATTCACGGCATGAAAGTAATTTTGTGTTGCATAACCCGATCGACGTGGATATGGACATGGCAGTCGAGATGTGATCGTTTCAAATGTGCATTTATTGCTTCTGCAAGTTCATCAGATCGCTGTGAGCAAATCAGTACGGCTTTCCCATTCATCAATTGCAACTCTCCGCCTCTGGGCGCAGCCGCTTAACTCGGGGCGTTGTGCAATGACGGTGAAGAAGATTGAACAAGCCGGGACAATCAGTGCGAGGGTTTCGGTTCAGCTTCCCTCCATCCCCTCGATGAGCGCCATTACGTTCTGACCGAGAACCCCGTGATTGTATCCTCCCTCGAGGATAGCGAAGAAACCGCCGCCGTACTTGCGGCTCGCCTCCCGGACCATTCGGCCGATCTCGGTGTAATCTTCGGTCAACAGCAGGCCACCCCAGTCTTCATGGTGGTAGTCGAAGCCAGCGGAGATGCCTATGATGTCCACCCCTTCCGTGGGCAGGCTCTTCTGTACCTCGTTGAGGTATGAACCCCTCTCCGATGAGGAGGGGTTGAGGAGCTTCACATATCCGGAACCTTCGAGGATATTGACCGTTCCGTCCCCGAAGTGAAGATCGATGTCCAGGACGAAGGCCTTCTTGATTTTTCCTTCCCTCTTCAATTTTGCAAGGGCTACGGCCATGTTGTTGAAATAACAGAAGCCCCAAGAATTGTTGGACGATGCGTGATGTCCTGGCGGACGGATAAGGCCGAAACAGGGCTCTTCGAGGCCGATGGTAGCGGCCTGGATGGCTCCTCCCACAGCGAGGGCAGCGATGTCATAAATACGGATCCTTTTCACGTGATCAATATGGTACGGCGTATGAACTGCAGAAAGGTCTTCCGGGCTGGCTGGAACTGCCTCAGCGAAAGACACCCGGTTGCGGATGACGTTCAGAACGGCTTCCATACGCCCTGGCGCGGCTGCAGGGTCTGTGGCATAGACCCGCTTGAAATCATCATGGTATATGACTTTCATCAGTGAACCTCCTCCGAGGGAATGATAGATTGTACCACAAGGCAAGGAACTCCAACCGTTTCCCTAATCCCCGGTGCTCTCGACTGAAAACGAGACCCACCCTTCCCTCCCCCAACGTTCCTTCCCGTCCGCATTTCTCAGTTTCATAATGAATGTAAGACCTCCCTTTACGCAGTTGGCTTGTGAAGCAATCGTTATGCTATCATGAAACGATTGCACGGTGACTCTCGTCAGCAGGCTATATGAAGAGAATCCTGATTGATATAAACACCTATGCGTCTTGGGAGAGTTGCACAGTGGCTTCATGGGTCGAGGCAAGGAGGTCCGGAACAGATAAGGAGCTTGAACAGTTTTTGGATTTACCATGTGTCTATAGAGGAAGAGGTAGACCATGAATCGATATTACAACTTTCACGAGTTGTCACAACACGAGATCCGAGGAACTGATTACTCTATCAAAATTCACAGCAGGTCTTCTCACGTGGTGGTTATCGCTCCTCACGGTGGAGGTATAGAGCCGGGTACTTCAGAGATCGCAGCACGAATCGTCTCGGATGATCTTGGCATGTATCTTTTCGAGGGCATAAAAACAAAGGGGAACGGCCAACTCCATCTGACGAGCACACACTTCGATGAACCTGAGTGCCTCACGCTAATTCGCACATACAGATCTGTACTCACAATCCACGGTTGTCGGAGCCGGTCACTTGCTGAGGAAGCCGTATATGTCGGCGGACTTCATGCGCAGTTTCGTCACCTGCTCACGCGATATCTGGAGAACAACGGATTTCACGTTCTTGATGACAACCAAACCAAGGGCACCAGTCCTGTAAACATCTGTAACAAGGGAACCCTCGGTGCGGGGGTCCAGCTCGAGATATCAGAGGGTCTTCGGCGAAAGATGTTCCGGAATTTCTCAGCTGGCGGAGGGAAGAGTCCGCTGTCAACGCTGAACGAGTTTGTCTGTGCAATACGTTCAGCGATTCACGCTCTTGGAAGATGAGGTATTTCCTTTCCCCGAAATGTTGCTTGAAATGGCTCGAATTCCCTGCAGTCTACGATATTGGGAGGGATGAGCTCTTCGAACTCGATGAAAAAGGATTCGAATTCCTCAAGAGGTGTACTGATCATGAAGGGTGTGAGAGCGGACAATGTGCTGGGGAATTCCTCGAATACGCCCTTCATGAAGGTATCCTCACAACGGAGAGGGGAGCTATCGAGCGTCCTCCTCTAAAAAAGGCCCCCGAACCTTCGCTTCGTTACCTGGAACTCCAGGTTACGAGGAGGTGCAACCTCCGGTGCGGACACTGTTATCTCGGCCCTGCAGAAAATGTTGATCTGGGCCTGGAAAGGACAGCACACATCTTCAGAGAATTCGAGGAGATGCAGGGTTTGAGGCTTTTGATCACAGGCGGTGAACCCATTCTCCATACACAATTCCATGAGATCAATGACCTTCTCAGGGACAGGGCATTCAGGAAGGTGCTTTTTACCAATGGAACTATACTCACCGAAGAGATTGCCGGTTCTCTCCATATTGAAGAGATACAGGTAAGTGTTGATGGCCTCGAGAGGGGTCATGATGCGTTGAGGGGGAAGGGAACATTCAGGAAGGTGATGGGAGCGATTGAGATTGCCAAGCGTGCGGGACTCGATGTCTCGGTAGCGACGATGGTCCATCCGGAGAACCTCGATGACTTCGATAGTATGGAGAGGCTCTTCGAGGGTCTCGGGGTTAGAGACTGGACCGTCGATGTCCCTTGTGTAGCCGGGAACCTCGAGGAGAACCCCTTCTTCCAGGTATCACCGGAGATCGCAGGGAGATACCTGAGATACGGGTTCGGTGTTGGGCTCCACGGCGGTGGTGAAGGGTTTGCCTGCGGACTCCACCTTGCCTCAGTAACGGCTGAGGGGAATGTGGCGAAATGCTCCTTCTACTCCGGAGTGCCTGTGGGAAATGCAGATGAGGGTCTCGCTGCATGCTGGGGCAGGATAGAGCCTCTGAGAATCGATGAGCTCTGCTGCGATTGCGAAGTGAAAGACCTATGCCGAGGTGGATGCAGATACAGGGCAGAGATTCTCGGAAACGGGAAAGGCAAGGACCTCTTCCGCTGCCGCTCCTTTGACCAAAACATCACATGAGATATTCGGCAAGGTTGATACGGTACTTATTCGGATCGAGGGTCTTGATGATGCTCCTCACGTACATCCCCCCAGCATCCTTCTCCGTGAGATCGACCACATTCCCGTTCACCCTGTTTCCCCTGCTGTCAACGATGGTCATGACCCGCGGCCTATCATAGAAGGTGGAGTTGCCCCCATATACGAGCCCGAGTTCTTTAGTGTCAAGCAGGACAAGGGTTCCTATGGGGAAGACACCGATCATGTTGATGAAGAACTTGATGAGAAGCGGATCGAGTTCGCTGCCTGCCTTTTCAGCCATCACGCTGAGTGCCTTGTCGGGAGGCATCGGGACCCTGGAATAGACCCTCGAAGATGTCATTGCATCATACTGGTCCGCGAGGCTCACGATCTTCGAGTAAAAATTGATCTCAAAGCGTCTCGAGACGGCGGGATACCCCGTCATGTTGTAATTGAGATGATGCTCAAAGGCCACAATTGCCGTTCTTATCGAGGTGACATCAAAACCCTTCAGCTTAAGGATTGCATGCACTCCCCAGAAGGGGTGCCTCTTAATGATCCTCCATTCCTCTTCAGTAAAGTTTGTCGCTTTGTTGAGGATCTCCGCCGGTACCTCTATCTTGCCTATATCATGGAACAAAGCGACAAGACCGAGTTCGGTGAGGGCCTTTCTGTTCAGTCCGAGCCTTTGTCCGAGGGCGATCGAGAGGATGCTGACGTTGACAGAATGGTGGTAGGTGTATTGATCGTAATCCTTTATCGCTGTCATACCCAGAAGGAGCTCCTCCTCACCGAGGATCATGTCAACCATCGATTCCACCACCCGTTTCGCCTTTCTGAGGCTCACCTTCTCTCCTGACTTGATCTTGTTGATCACCCCTTTGGTAAAGGAAACGGCATTGAAGTAAGTCTTCTTCACAAACTTCTTGATATCTCCATAGCCGTCTTCTGCGAACTTCTTGAGCGATCCCACACGTATGAAATCTAACTGTGCCATACCGTCCGAGAGGATGTTGAAAGGCTCTTGCGAAAAGGAGGAGGCGATAAAAACCTCGAGGAACTTCTTGATGTCCTCGGATGTCACAGCGCGCTGGAGGGTGATGCTCCCCAACCCCTTCTTCTTGAATTCCCTGATGAGGAAATTGAAGTTGAGGAGATACTCCATTGGAAATCTCACCCGCATATCATTCAGATAGAAGAATTCACCGATGAGTTCGAGCACGAGTGGCTGGTGGGTATTATAAAGCATCGCCACGAGGGGATTCACAGTGGCGACGAACCTGTCGATTGCCTTTAAGACGGTTACATTACCCGGGTTATGAATCTGAGAGGTCCTGATGACGACGGCCAGGTGGTTTATGATGTCCCTCGCATTCCTCAGTATTTCTGCTTCTTCCCTATCTGCCATGATTGATCCTCATTATCGCTGCATTCACATATTCCCTCAGGAGCTTGTTCTTAGATTCCTTCATCCTGTGGAGTAAAGGGAGTGCGTCCTGAATGCCCATGAGTCCGAGGGAGTATGCCGCACAGGCCCTGTTCTCATCGTTACGGGACCTCCTGAAGAATGATCTCTTCCCGATTTGACGAAGCATGAGTTCTGCGACCTCTCTGTCATTCCACCTGCTGAGGACCTCATAGAACTCCTTTTTCTCCTCAAAGTCCATCTTTGCGAACCGTTTCTCTGAGATCTTTTCGAGGAGCATCTTTTTTGCAGCCTCAGAACCGATTCTGCCTATGGCATCTGCAGAGGCCTTCCTCAGGGAGTGATCGGGGTCATCAAGTAACTCCTTGAGGGGATGCAAGGCAAGGGGACTCTTGAGTTCGCCGAGGGCCTTTATCGCCTCCCTCCTGACCTTCACTTCAGGATGTGCGAGAGAATTCAAAATATAGTCCACCGCTTTCTTGTCTCCTATGTGGCGAAGGATATAGATGATGTTCCTCACTACGTACCAGCGTGAATCATGGAGGCCCCTCGTGAGTGACTGGATATCTTTTTTCCCTATCCTTATGAGGACATGGATTGCCAGTTTCCTGGCGTGCAGAGTGCTGAGTTCACCCAGGGCCGCTATGAATGAAGGGATCGCAGTCTTATCCAAGAACATGATGTATTCATCAAGGACCCCTTCATCTACGGCTAATGAAGACTCGAATATCTCACTCACATACCTGATCGCCTCTTCCGAGTTGGCAAAGTTGAAGAGGAGGTTCAGGTGTTGCCGTACAGCTTCCGGTATCGAGGGCTCTCCTGCAAAGTCCCTTCCATTCCTGAGGATTTCGACAGAGGTTTTCAAATTTGCATTCTTTAGAGAATACGAGAGGGCATCCTTCAGGAAATGATAAATGTCATCATATTCCAAATCCGTCTCCGCTTGAGAGAGCATCTCAAAGAGGATCTCCACGAGTCTTCCAGTCTTATCCTCCGAATCCTTCTCGATTTCCCTCACAAGCGGCTGGAGGTCCCTCTCGGTCAGGTTCATGATGGTAGTGGTCTTTACATCCTCAGCTCTAAAGGCATCCGAGTATGCCTTGAGGAGCTCATCGGTCTCTGTTCCTTCCAACACAGTCTGCCCTATCAATTCCGGTTCATACTCCTCGTCATCGATCAGGAAGGTTTCATCGGTAACATATTTGATATTCTCGAAGTCCCTCTCCCAGAGGAGTGTAACAATGTCGTCGTCAACGGCCTCCCTTTCGAAATCAAGGGCAATGATCCTGAGGAATTCCTCCATTTCTTCCTTTGAGATGCCTTTCTTGAAGGTAAGTTCCCTTAACCCATCCTTGAAGAAGAAGAGCGCCAAATTATCATCCTTCTCGGGATTGTGATAGACCCGTTCTGACTCGAAGAGGATCTCGTGCTGTCGCATCCTCAGGGTGAGGGCTTCTCTGTACTGGAGGGCCTCGTTAAACTTCGCATAGGTGTCTTCCAGCGTCTTTTGATAGACAGGATTGTTCTGTGGATACATCCTGACAGTCTTTTTTGCCTTCAATAAGGCCAAAATGACATCTCTCACTAACTGTACTGGTTCAAAATGCTCCACGGGAAACCATACCATACATTCCCAAGGGTGTCAAATGATCTGAATTCTTTTGTCTCTGGCAAAGTTTTTGATGATCGTTGTTGCCGTATGGAGGCGCTGGAGCCTCATATTTCTCTCCCGAATGGCCATCACGTCGTTGTGGGGGAACTTTTCACCCCGTATCTCGGCCTGACTCTTTCTCATCTCATGATAGAGTCTCTTGAGGGTATCGGCATCGAGAGGCTTCAGGAAGAGGGGATTCACGGTAATGTATCCTTCTGCGATATCCTTTGAGACGGCCTTCAGGCTCTTGCCCATAAAGTTAGACATCTTCTTCCTTCTTCTTTTTCATGAAGAACTTTGATACATGGATGCCCGCTTCATAGAGGAAGATGATGGGGATGGCCATGAGTAACTGGTTGAAGGCGTCGGGTGTAGGGGTGAGCATGGCTGCGATCACGAATGCGAGGAGGATCGCATACTTCCTGTTCTTCGCGAGGGTCTTCGGCGTGACGATCCCCATACGTGTGAGAAAGATGATGACGATGGGGAGCTCGAAGACGGCGCCGAAGGCGAGGATGAATTTCAGGCAGAAATCGACATAGCTCCCGACAGAGAGCATCGGCGTCAAAGAGGCGGTCTTGTAAGTGAGAAGAAATCCCATGGCGAAGGGGAGGACTATGAGGAAACAGAAAGAGGCTCCGAAGAGAAACAGCAGGGTTGCCGAGATCACAAAGGGCCCGACATACTTCCTTTCCTTGGAGAGGAGCCCTGGTGAGATGAACTTCCACACCTGGTACAGAATCACGGGGAGGGTGAGCATGAGACCCACCACAAGGGAGATCTTCAGGTGCATCCAGAAGGCCTCTGCAGGGGCGAGGAAGACGAGCGAGGCAGTCCGTGCCTTTGAGGGGACGAAGAAGATAAAAGGATTGCGCAGGCTGAAGTGCAACTCGGCCCTGAGGGGAAGGGTGAACACTTTGAAGAGTTCCTCGGAATAGGTGAAGGAGACAGT
>Ga0315295_10001884_pt1 | contig 17846 bp, 16 predicted proteins | sample YL17G14_0_MG_FD_204453 | JGI IMG/M metagenome (GOLD analysis project Ga0315295, IMG submission 204453) | Sediment microbial communities from Yellowstone Lake, YNP, Wyoming, USA - YL17G14_0 | ecosystem: Environmental > Aquatic > Freshwater > Lake > Sediment | place: USA: Wyoming | collected... | reverse complement strand
TCAACGCGCAGGTCGAGTTCATTCTGCGCGAGGCGGTGCGGCAACGGCGCGGGGAGCTCCGCAAGCCGACGGAGAGCGATTCGTCAGCGCCAGCGGAGGAGTGAAGGAGGAGCGAGGCGACGGTCGTCGCGGTCTCGCCGCCTGCCTGTCGGCGCCCCGGTCGACACGTACCGGCGGCGCGCCCGGGCTGCCTACCCTAGGGATTGCACTCGACGCGGTTCCGCCCGTGTCGCCGCGCCGCCTTCAGCGCCCGCTCCGCAGAGGCAAGGAGATCGTTGAGACACTCCGCCTCGGCACGTTCGCTGCCTGCCACCCCAACGGTGACCGTCAGACTGATGAGCTGATCGTCCTTCCACACGGTGAGCCCTTGGACCGCCTGCCGCAGTCGCTCGGAGACGTCTATGGCTTCCTCCCGGGTGAGCTGGGGAAGCAGCATGACGAACTGCGTTCCGCCGTAGCGCCCGATGACGTCGAAGGCGCGCAGCAGCCGGCGGCAGGCGCTGGCGACAGCGCGCAGCACCTGGTCGCCGACTTCCCCACCGTACAGGTCCTTGACCATGGCGAAGGCGTCGAGATCGATCAGTACCAGCCAGATGGGGAAACCTTGACGGCGTGCCCGCGTGAGCTCGCGTTCGCCGAGCTCGAGGAACGCCCGGCGCGTCAGCAGCTCGGTCTGCGGATCAATCGTGACCAGACGCTCGACCTGCCGCAGAAGCTCGACGCTGTGCGTCACGTCGTGGAGCAGAACCGAGTGGCCGAGAAGCCGACCCTGGCGACCCCGCACGGCGGTCAGGGCGAGCGTGAAGTGGCGCGACGTCGGCAGCGCCGATCCTTCGCCCGGGAGCGAAATCGACAACTCGGCGACCACCGCATCGCGCGGGCCGACTCCCCCGTCGTCACTTGGCCGATACTCTCGAGGAGTCCGGGGTGGAAGGCCAGCACCTCTGCCACCGGACGCCCCAACGAGCGGCGGTCCAGGCCCGGAAAGAGCTGTCGCGCCGCAGCATTGAAGTCGACAATGCGATCGGAGGTGTCGGGCACGATCACGACGTCGGCGAGATACTCGACGACCGCCCCCCGTGCCAACGGGGCGATGTCGAACAGGCGGTAGCGGAAGAGGGTGCAGGCCATGATCGCCCCCGAGACGCTGATCACCGCGGTCGTTGGGTTGAAGTGAGACGCCGCCGGACTCAGGCCGAGGATGTAGAGCGTGCCCGCGGCGATTGGCAGCACCGCGGCGACGATCAGCAGCAGGTACCGACGGCGGTACAGCGCCTGCCGATCGCGCCAGGCGCTCTGCGCCAGGAGCGCGATCGTACTCAGGAGCAGGAGGTACAGCACCGGCATGAAGACGTAGGTCCAGTACCACCCGTAGTCCGGCACGACACTGGCCGGGGAGGCCGTCGCGTCGAGCGATGGCGTCGCGCGGAAGGCGCCGCCGGGATTCGCGTAGACCATGAGGATCGAGCCGCCGACGAAGACGCAGAGGGCGGCGGCAACAGCACGCGGCGACGTGCCTCGACCCGTGTAGCGCCAGACGACGACGAACCACGCCACAGGCAGCACAGCGATGCCAATGAACTGGAGGTTGGCCCACCAGAGCTTGGCGCCGAGCGTCGGGCTGGCGATCTCGAGCATGTAGCCGACCGTCCAAACGAGGAAGGCAACAAGAGTGGCCGCGAACCACGGCGCGATCGCGTCGACGCGGTTGCGCCACGCGATCGCCAGCAGGCCGACCAGGAAGGCGGCCGAGACGACCAGCGGAGCGATGTAGGGTAGCGCAGCTTGATTCACGTCGCGAACGGCCGGCCGCGGGGTCGCGTGCTACTCCCTTTCGTTGTCGGCTCTTCCGATCGAGGAGTGTAGCGACGCGGGCGCAGCGCGGCCGGCGACGGCGATCACGCCATGGCGAAGTCGTCGACGACGGGAAGCTCCTCCTCTCCGCCATGCTCGACCCTCCCGTGGTCGAGACCGACGCGGCGTGACGCGCGGGCGGCCACCCAGCTATCGTGCGTGACCACGATCAGGGTTTGACCACGCTCGCGCCAAAGCCCCTCGAGCAGGCCGACGATGTCGTCGCGGGTGCGCTCGTCGAGATTGCCGGTGGGCTCGTCGGCGAGGATCACGCGCGGCGCGCGCACCAGGGCGCGAGCGATCGCCACGCGCTGCTGCTCGCCGCCGCTGAGCTCCGACGGCAGGTGCCTCGCTCGGTCGACGAGTCCGACCCCGGCCAGCGCTTCCTCCGCGCGGCCGCGGCGCTCCGCCGCGCCCACGTGCCAGGGGACGAGCGCCGTCTCGATGTTCTCTTGAGCGGTCAGCGTGGGAATCAGATTGAAGGCCTGGAAGACGAAGCCGAACGAGTGGCTGCGGAGCTCGGTCAGCTCGCCTTCGCGCAGGCGTGCCAGATCGCGGCCATCGAACAGCGCGCTGCCGCCGCTGGGGCGGTCGAGCGCGCCGAGCATCTGCAGGAGCGTGGTCTTGCCGCAGCCCGTGGGTCCTTGGACCGCCACGAACTCGCCTTCGGCGATGGTGAGGTCGATGCCCGCGAGCGCGTCGATGGTCTTCCCGCGCTGGACGTAGCGCTTGGTCACTCCGGTGAGTTCGTACAGCATCGCGTTTCCTCCGCGTCACGTCGTCATAGTAAGTCGGACCTTCAGTCGACTCGGCGCAGCGCGTCCGCCGGCCGCAGCCGAGCCGCACGCCACCCGCCGAGGGCCCCCGCCAGCAACGCACCGGCCAAGGCAAGCGCAACCGCGACGGCGATGAGCTGCAGGCTCACCGGAGCCGTCAGGTGTACCGTGACCGTCTGCGCCGACATGCCGAGCGCTCGCATCGCCTGGCCGGCTCCGGCGGCCGCACCCGGAGGCACCTGCATGCCGCCGCCCACGGTCGCCTTGAGCTCAGGCGACAGGGCGGCGATGATCTGTGCGCCGGCGACGCCGAGGGCGACACCGAGCGCGGCTCCAACGAGGCCCTGCGCCATCGTCTCACCGAGCACTTGGCCGACGACGCGCCGGCTGCGCCAGCCAAGCGCCTTCAGCGTCCCGAACTCGCGCACCCGCCGCGACACGGCGGAGATGGTCAGCAAGCTCGCGACGGCAAACGCCGCGGCGAGCACCGCCGCCGCAAGCCAGCGACCGAGGCGATCGGCGAGGTCCCATGCGTTCGCGAGTGAGCCGCTCACCTGGTCGGCGAGATCCTCGGAGGTGGTCACCGTAGCCGCCGGCATGAGCTGCTTGATCTCCCTCTTGACGGCGGCGATGCGGTCGGCGCTGTCGGCACGCACATAGATCTGGTTGACCTTGTTCCGGTTGTCGCTCAGCTTCTGCGCCCAGGCCAGCGGGATGTAGACATCCGAGGACGTGCTGCCGCTCGGCAACGTCACCAGCCCGACGATGGCGAACTTGGTGCCGCCGATCTTGACCGTGTCGCCCGTCGCCAAGTCGTTCTGCTTCGCGTACGCGCTGCTGACGACCGCCACCTTGGCATTGGCGTCCGCCGCGGCAAGCCCGCGTCCGGCGCTCGTCTCTCCGGCGCTGAGAGGCCCGAGCCCGAGATTGCCGGGATCGACGCCGGCGATCGAGAACGAGGAGACCTCGATGGGAGCCATGCGCGGAGTGCCCTGGCTGAAGCCCCCCTGATCGGGGCCGGCGGCCGCTTGCGTGCGCGGCTGCATCTCCGCGAATGCGCCGCTCACGTGCAGTGAGGTGAGACTGAGGCTGCCGGTGACGGCGCCGACACCGTCGAGGGCGGCGATCTCGCCGACGCGGGACGACGTCAGCGACTGCTGCCCGGGGCTGCTCGTGATCGCGTCGCGCGTGAAGCGTTCGCCCTGCTCCGACGCGTCGGGCGGCTGCATCCCGAACTGCTGCGGGCCGCCGTCCCCAAGCTTGCGCTGCTGTGACACCGTGACGTCGGTCCCTACGCCGTAGAGCGACTGCAGTACCTCGTCCTGGGCCTTGCCCACGCCGCCGGCATACGCCGTGAGCGACACCACCAGGGCAACCCCGACGGCGAGCCCCAAGGCGGTCAACAGAGCCTGCTTGTGCCGGCGGCGCAGCTCGCGGAACAGATACGTGAAGTACATCAAGCCCTCCTCGGTCGGCGGCAGGCGCAGCCACGGTTCCTCACACCCGCCAGATGGCGTCCCGGCCTACTTCTAGCCCACCGACCTGGGAGGTGCCTGGTGTCAACCTGAGCGTTTGCTGAGCGCCGCGCCGCCCCCACCGCCGTCACCACGCTACAGTCCGCGCACAGGGTTTCCTCAGGTGATTCACAGGAGACAGACATACAATGCACCTGCCGGACAACCGGCGAGCCGCGCGGAGGGGACGAATGATCGAGACGCCAGCCGGAGCTACCCGCATCCTCGTGGTCGACGACGAGCCGAGCATCACCGATCTCGTGGCGATGGCGCTGCGCTACGAGCAGTTCGCCGTCACGGTGGCGAGCAACGGCCGGGAGGCCCTGGACGCCGTCGACAGCTTCGCTCCCGATCTCGTGGTGCTGGACATCATGCTGCCGGGAATCGACGGCTTCGAGGTCGCCAGGCGTCTGCGCAACGCCGGTTCGCGCCTCCCCATCCTCTTCCTCACGGCGCGCGACGCCACCGCCGACAAGATCCGCGGGCTCACCCTTGGCGGCGACGACTACATGACCAAGCCGTTCAGCGTCGAGGAGCTGGTCGCCAGGATCCACGCCATCCTGCGCCGTGTCCTCCCCGCCGCCGCGTCGCCGAGCCGCCTCGTCTTCGCCGATCTGGAGCTCGACGACGACACGCACGAGGTCCGGCGCGCGGGACGCGAGATCGAGCTCACGGCCACCGAGTTCAAGTTGCTTCGCTACCTCCTGCTCAACGCCCGTCGCGTGCTGAGCAAGGATCAGATCCTCGATCACGTCTGGAACTACGACTTCGGCGGTAACGCCAACATCGTCGAGACGTACATCAGCTACCTGCGGCGCAAGGTGAACGGCACCGGCACGCCGCTCATCCAGACCGTACGCGGCGTCGGCTACAGCCTGCGCCTCCCCAAGGACTGACGCGTGAGCCTGCGCACGCGCCTTCTGCTCGCACTGCTGGGCCTGGTCGCTGCCGGGATGGTGGTCGCCGGCATCGCTACCTGGACATCGCTGCGCGGCTTCCTGCTGGAGCGTGTGGACGGGCAACTGCGCGCCGCGCGCGCCCCAGTGGTAACCCTCGTGCTCGCGGGCGGCCTCAGCGGCAGTCAACTGCCGTTCGGACCCGGCGGCGCCGGCGGCGACGCTGGCAATCTACCGCCGGGCACCTTCGGCCAGCTTCGCAGCGGCGATGGGACCACCGTCCTGCGCAGCGTCTCGTTCACCTACGGGCAGGGCGAGACGCCACTCCCGGTGCTGCCCAGCCCGCTGCCGGGAAGCGCAGGGGCCGGCGAAGCCGAGCAAGGCTCTGGCCGGCTCGGCCCCTCCGGCGAGACGATCTTCTCGGCCGACGCGACAGCGGGCCGCACGGGGTTTCGCGTGCTTGTCTGGCGCATCCCCCGCTTCGACCGCCTGCTGGTCGTCGCCATCCCTCTCGCCGAGACGCAGCAGACCCTCAACCGGCTGCTGGCGGTACAAGTCGTGGTGTCCCTCCTCGTGCTCGGCGCGCTGGCCGTCGCGGCGTGGGTGATCGTGAAGCGTGACCTGCGCCCGCTCGAGGACATGGCCGTCACCGCCGACGCGATCGCCGCCGGCGACCTCACGCGGCGCGTGCAGCCGGCCGCGCCGCGCACGGAAGTGGGCCGGCTCGGCCTGAGCCTCAACACCATGCTCGCGCGCATCGAGGAGGCCTTCGCGGAGCGCGCCGCGACCGAGGAGAAGCTGCGGCGCTTCCTGGCCGACGCCTCGCACGAGCTGCGCACGCCGCTCACGTCCATCCGCGGCTACGCCGAGGTGTTCGAGCGCGGCGCCAAGGACGAGCCGGAGGACCTCGAGCTCGCCATGCGGCGCATCGAAGAGGAGAGCAAGCGCATGGGCGTGATGGTCGAGGAGCTGCTCATGCTCGCCCGTCTGGGCGAAGAACGCAGCCCGGAGCGCGCACCGGTCGACCTGGCGCGCGTCGTCGACGACGGCGTGTGCGACGCGCGCACGGCGGCGCCGGAGCGCGACATCTCCTGGGAGCCGCCGGGCGAGACCATCGTCCTGGGCGACGATCTCCAGCTGCGTCAGATCGTCGCCAACCTGCTCGGCAACGCCCTGCGCCACACGCCGTCATTCGCGGCGATCCACGTACGCCTCGCCGCTGATAGCGACGCCGCCGTCCTCGCGGTCGCCGACGAGGGCCCCGGCCTCGAACCGGGCGTGGCGGCGCGGGTGTTCGAGCCCTTCTTCCGCGCCGACGTTTCGCGCACTCGGTCGACCGGCGGCGCGGGGCTTGGCTTGGCCATCGTGGCCGCGATCGCCGAGGCGCATCAGGGTAGCGCCATGTTGACGTCGACGCCCGGCGCCGGCGCGACGTTCACCGTGCGCCTGCCTCTGTTCCCCGGGTCTTGAGGAACGTCAAGCGTGACCACCGTTCTGCGGTGGTACGATGCCGGCAGAGATAATCCCAACCTAGGGAGTCGGGTATGAGCGCCGCGCCGCACGACATCACCCTCACGCCCAAAACGACGGTCCACACCTTGCTCAAGGAGTACCCCTTCCTCCTCGACTTCCTGGCCGCCTACCACCCGGAGTTCAGGAAGCTGACCAACCCCGTGCTGCGACGCACCGCGGGCCGCATGGCCACGCTCGACGCCGTGGCAGCGCAGGGCGACGTGCCCTTGAACCAGCTCACCGGCGACCTCGCCACGGAGATTGAACGGCAGACCGGTCGGCGCCCGGCGATCGCCGACATCGCCGACGCCGATACTATGGACCCGGCGCGCCTTGCCGAGCTGCACACGATCGTCAAGGACTTGCACGCCGGCAAGTCCGTGGCCGAGGTGAAGCCGCGCTTCGAGGAGCTGATCGCCGACGTCGAGGCGACCGAGATCGCCGCCATGGAGCAGAAGCTGATCGAGGGCGGCGTGCCCGAGGACGAGATCAAGCTCCTTTGCGACGTGCACGTGCAGGTGTTCGCCGACGCGCTCGAGGGGCACGAGCCGGTGAAGGTGCCGGCCGGCCACCCCATCGACACATTGCAGCGCGAGAACCGTGCCCTGCTGCAGGTGACGGCGTCGCTGCGCAAGGTGGCGGAGGCGATCGGGGAGCCCCCGGACGGCGCGGCCTGGGCGCGACTCAAGGATGCGCTCGCCGGTGCGCTCGAGCGTTTCGCCGAGGTCGACAAGCACTACCTGCGCAAGGAGCACCAACTCTTCCCCTGCTTGGAGCAGCATGGCGTCGAGGGCCCAAGCAAGGTCATGTGGGCGCTCCACGACGACGTTCGCACGCTGACGAAGCAGGCTCGCGAGAGTATCGCCCACGACGATGCGACGCTCGCGGTGAGCACCTGTCTCGCTCTCGCCAAGATGGCCGACGACATGGTGAACAAGGAGGAGCAGGTCCTCCATCCCATGGCGATGGATACGCTCAGCGCCGCGGAGTGGGCGCAGATCCGCGCCGGCGAGGATGAGATCGGCTACGCCTTCATCGCCGACGTGCCGGCGTGGCCAGCGGTGGCCGGCGCCGCAGGCGCTCCGGCCGGGACGGCTGCGCCCGCCGGCCTCCTCGCGCTCAAGACCGGCGGGCTCACGCTGGAGGAGCTGAACCTGGTCCTCGGCGCCCTCCCAATCGATTTCCAGTACGTCGACGAGAACGACAGGGTGCGTTTCTACAGCGAGGGGCACCGGATCTTCCCCCGCAGCCCCAGCGTCATCGGCCGCAAGGTGCAGAACTGCCACCCACCGGCGAGCGTGCACAAAGTGCAGGCGATCATCGACGCCTTCCGCGCCGGCGACAAGGAGAGCGCCGAGTTCTGGATCGATCTGCACGGCACGTTCCTGCACATCCGCTACTGCGCCATCCGCGACGAGGCGGGCGTCTACCGCGGCGTCGTCGAGACCGTGCAGGACGCGACCCGCGTGCGCTCGCTCGTGGGCCAACGCCGGCTGCTGGACTGGTGAGGCTGCAGCGCACGGGGAGCGGCGACGCCCAGCGTCGCGGCTCCCCGTGCGCTACGATGGAGGGCGGCACGCCCCGGCAGTGGAAGGTGGTCGACGATGTACTGGCAGCGCGGCAGTCTCACCCCTGAGCACGTGCAGTGGGTCCTGCGAGTCCTTCCCTTCGACCTCAGCTACGCCGACCAAGACGACATCCTCGTCTTCTGGAAGGGCGATACGTACAAGACGTGCGACGCGCGCTACATCGGACGCGACGTGCGAGACTGCCATCCCGCACCCACGCTCGCATGCCTGGAGGAGATCCTCCGTGAGTTCAAAGCCGGCCGGCGCGACACGGCGCAAGGATGGCGTCGGCGCCACGGGCGGCTCAGGCACGTGCGGTACTTCGCCGTGCGCGACAAGGACGGCACCTACCGAGGCATCCTCGAAATCGTTCAGGACGTGACCGCCATCAGCGCCCTCGAGGGCGAGCAGGAGCTCCCGGGCTGGGGACCCGACCCCTCGTCTACCGCGACGGAGGAGTAGGCGCCGCTCGCGGCATGCTCTACTGCGGCACGCGGACGAAGGTCCCGTTGCGCCCGTCGAACGCGAGCAGACCCACGTGCACGCTGACGGCACGTCCCGCCTTAACGCTGAACACCGCTGCCGTGCCCGAGTCGATCTCCCTCCACGTGTCACCGCTCCACGGCGCGTAGCGGAGGACCTCACCCTTCCCCAGACGCACATTCAGAGCGGTTCCGGCCGCCGACTCCACCGTTACCTGGCCGTAATACCGGTTGCGATAGACGCCACGGTAGACGCTCCGCGCCCGCGGCGGCGCCGCGTCGAACGGGGCCTGTGACGGCAGCGCCCGAGGCAGGTCGCCCGCCGCCTCTTCTTGCTCCGCCGCCAGCTTGCTCCGCTCGACCGCGTACCAGTCCTCGCGAGGCACGCCGTGCGTGTACAGATCGAGGAGGCTGCGCGTGAGCGCCCGCGCCAGCGCCTGCCCCTCCGGGAAAGCGTTGGCGAGAACGACAATGCCGACGCCGTCCTCGGGCACCAGGCTGACCAGCGCGCCACTCCCCGCCGCGAGCGCACCACTCTGCCGGACGACCAGGCGACCGTCGTAGCCCGTCGTCTCCCAGCCAAGAGCGGAGGCGACAGGGGCGGCGTCCTGCGTGCCGACGATCGCGGTGGGCGCGTGCGTCGCGGCAAGTGCTTGCGCCGCAGCCACACGAATCCCGCCGAGCGCGCCACCGTCCAGGTGAAGACGCACGTAGGGAACCAGCTCGGCGATGCTCGAGCTCACCCCGGAGGACGGCGCGAAGACCGACAGATCAGGTGGCATCTGCGCTTGCATCGCACCGTCGGTAACCACGTGCGGCGTCGCGTGATCGACCGAGCGCACGTACTGCCGATAGGTGAGCGCCGTCGACCTCATGTCCAGCGGCGTCAGAATGCGGCTGCGCACGAGCTCGGCCCACGACGTGCCGGTGGCACGTTCCGCGGCCGCCGCCGCGACCGTGTACGCGGCGGCCTGGGGCGCGTAGGCCGTACGGAAGTCGGCCACCGGTGAGAGGTAACGCAGCCGCGCCAGGATCTCGGCGCGATCGTAGCCAAAGGCCACCAGCTCGGCTCCCGCCGCCGCGGGAAGACCGGAGCGCTCCGCCGTGAGGTCGCGGTAGCTGACGTGCCGACTCACCCACGGGTCCCACAGACGGAACTCCGGCCAGGCGCGCACCACCGGCTGGTCCCAGCCGACCTCGCCCTCGCCCACCAGCGCCGCCAGCATCGTGCTCGTGAACCCCTTCGAGACGGCGCCGAGCTGGAACAGGGAGTCCTTGTCGATCCGCTCCGGGCGCCCGACCTCGCGGACGCCGAAGCAGCGCACGTACACCGCGGCGTCGCCGGCAACGATGGCCACGGCGGCTCCCGGAACCCCGCTGCTGGCGACCATCTGCCCGGCAAGCTCGTCGAAGCGCGGTAGGACGCGCTTGACCGCGGCGGCGGCATTGACCCGGCGTACCGCCGCGGCGAGCGCCGTCGGGTCGACCGACGGCGTTGCCGACGGCGTCGGCAAGGCCGCGGTGGCCGACGGAGATGGCTTCGGGGTGGCGGCTGGCGTCGACGACGGCGTTGGCGTGACCTCTGACGAGAGCCGGACGCCACAGCCCGCGAACAGTGCGATCGCCGCCGCCCCGGCGACGATGAACACAACCAGCGCGATTCGCCTCACGTCCGCCTCCTCGCGGCTCGAGCCAACCGTACCCAGCATCACGTACCGAGATCGCGCACCGCTTGCCGGATCTGACCGATACGCGCCGCGGCGATCGTTGCCGTCTCTTTCGCCGCGTATGCCAGCATACCCCCACGCTCGTGCCCGTGGTGTACACCCCCACAGGGACTTGGGAGGGTCCCGGAGACAAGCAAACGAGGGGCAGCATGGTCGATCACAACGCACCAGCATCGTCGTCGTCGTGCGCCGACTCATCGCCGCGACGCGCAGCTGACGAGAGCATCGAGGCCGTCGAGGGAGCCATCGACGACTTCCTCGAGGTCAGAGGCATCCACGGCGTGCCCCACGACGGTTGCAGCGCGGTACGTCACCCGCTCGTGACCGGCCTCAACCGCATGATGGCCTACCTCGAAGAGACCGCCGCCTTCGTCCTGGCGCTCGCTCGCGGCGAACTGTCGGCGCCTCTGCCCTCCGCGGACAACACCATCGCGGCGCCCTTCGTCGATCTCCACGCTCACCTCTGCCAGCTCACCCAGCAGACCAATGCGATCGCGAACGGCGACTACACGCAGCGCGTCGCCTTCATGGGTGAGCTCTCGCAGTCGCTCAACGCAATGGTCGAGCTGCTCGCCGAGCGCGAAGCGCATCGCGCGACGGCGCCACGCCGAGGATGCCCTTCAGCGCGAACGCGACCTCCTCGTGGCGGGACCGGTGATCGCGTTTCGCTGGGACATCGACGATGACGGCACGGTGCTCTACGTGTCGCCGAACGTCTCGCAGTTCGGCTACTCCGCTGACGAGCTCGTGAGCGGTGGGCGCAAGTACGCCAGCGTCGTTCACCCCCGACGACTACGGATTGATGACCGCCGACGACGCTGCCAAAGCGGCGAGCGGCGTCGAGAACTGGGTGCAGGAATACGGGCTGATCGATGCGAGCGGCGACGCGCGCTGGGTGCGGGACTTCATGCGAGCGGCGACGCGCGCTGGGTGCGGGACTTCACCCGAGCGGAGCGGGGAGACGATGGCGAGATCGCCTGCTTCGAGGGCTACATCGTCGACATCACCGTCGAGAAGGAGGCCGAGGCCGCGCTGCGTCAGCGCGAGGAACAGCTGCGCATGCTCTCACTCGTCGACGACCTCACCGGCCTCTACAACCGGCGAGGGTTCTTCGCGCTGGGCGACTACGCCTTGCGCGGCGCCCGTCGGCGCGGCCACGGTGTAGGGGTCATCTGCCTCGACGTGGATGACCTCGAAGGGATCAACGAGCGGTTCGGTCGTGCCCGCGGCGACGCCGCCCTGCGCACCATCGCCGCGGTCATTCAAACGAACACGAGGGAATCCGACATCGCGGCTCGAGCCGGCGGCGACGAGTTCGTCGTGGTCGCCGAGGAGGACGTCGAGACCACCCGCGAGCTCGCGACGCGGTTGTCGCGCCGCGTCGCCGTCCTCGCCGCCGGCAGCGATCGCCAGGCGCGCCGCACGTCCCCGGCGGGCCGGATCCGCGGGCGCCTACAGCGCGTACTCGTGCCGGCAGTACTCGTCCCCGGCGACGAGCGATCGCGTCTGCGTGTGCGCGGCAGCGTCACACCCGAGCATCCCGCAGAGCATGCCGCAGTCGAACCCGCAGATGACCTCGGCGTGCTGCTCGGCGAGCTCCCGATACACGCAGTTGTGCACCTCGATCGCGGCGCTGCCGCCCCCATTGCCGACGAGCGCGGCATCGTACCCCGAGCTGGCCATCCAGGACACCACCGCCGCCGGCGACAAGGAGAGGGGCGGATGTGCGCCCTCTCCGGCGATTTCGAGCGCCGTCTGTTCGCCGTACACGCGGCCAAGCCGCTCGGCAGCGGCCGTCGCCGCTTCCGCTCCGAGGCTGTCCTCGAGCGCGCCAAGCAGGAGCTCAGCCAGGATCTCGTAGCGGCGCGGAGGCACGGAGATCTCCAGCCGCGCCGTCGTGGTTGCATACGTCTTCGCCGGACGTCCACCGCCCGGGCGACGCCTCGTGCCGGCCTCCACCAGGCCCAATTCGCGCAGCTTCTCGAGATGGGCGCGGGCAACGGTGCGGTGAATGCAAAACGGCTCCGCCACTTCACTAGCCGTCTGCGGATCGCCACAGCGAAGAAGGTGCTGGTACATGGCGCGCCTCGTGGGGTCGCCAAAAACCTCGGCGAACTTGCCGAGGAACGTGCCATTCCCTTCGTAGGCCGTTTCCACCCCAGGGACTCTACAGCAGGGCCAGGCCGAAGCCAAGGCTTGCGATGCTCGCTGCCCACTCAACTCGCGTTGCCAACGCAGCCTCCGCAGAGGACGGACACGCGAGCGGCGCCGGCGTTACGAATGGGCGCCCGCGGGAATGCAGCAGTCACGATGACGCACACAGCCACCCGCGGAGGAGAGCGCGATGATCAGAGTCAGGACGTTCACTACACCGATCAAGATCTTCGCGACCATCCGCGAGCTCCACGACCTCGACGAGCAGGTCACGGCCTTCCTGGAGAGCGAGCGTGCTGACGCTGTGTACTCGGTCAGCGACGCGGTGACGAGCGGCGAGACCGGCGAGACGATCGGGCTGATCCGTACGATCGCGTACAGCGTGCCTGACCGAGCACGGTGATCGCCCGCGTGGTAGGCGGCCTCGCGCCTGCAGCGCGAGGTGGTGTGCCATCGTTTCGCGGGTAGCTCATGCGCTGGCGTGCCGCCGTCCCAGACGCCGCACCGCAACACGACGTCACCTACCGGTCGAAGCCCGGCCTCGAGGAGATCGTCGCCCCGCTGTTGCGCCGCGGGCTGCGGCACGAGCTCCTCCACGAGCTCCCGCGCGCCATTCTCGAGCTGCGGCTCCCGGCGCTGGAGAGCGACGAGAAGGGGATGCGACGCGGCGCAGGGCACCAAGGCAGCTTCCCACGCAGCTTCTCGCGGATGATGACCAAGGAGGGCTTGCCGCGCCGCACCCCAGGCGCGCGAGGCGCGGCCACCAGCGCAGCGTCCCGAGCCACGCGTGAACGCTGCCTCGGCCCGGCACGTCCCTAGGCGTAAGATGCTCGTACAGCACCGCCGCGCTCGAGCTCGCTCGGCGGTGTCCATCGGACTGGAGGATCACATGGAGGGACGCCCCCGCACACGTCGGCACAGACTCGTCTTCCTCACGCTGGCGCTCTTGTGCGCGACACTGCTCGGCTTTGGCGCCGCGTCCGGGGCTGCGGCCTCGCCACCCGGTAAGTGGCTCACCGTAGCGGAGCTGCAGACTGCCCTCGACGCAGCACCCGGCGGTGAGCTCTCCGGCCACTTCGACACCGTCCTCCGAGGGGCAACCGTCTCCGAGATCCCCGCCACCGTGAAGAGCCTCGTGCCGGACGCTCTCCCCATCGGATCGCTGATCTTCTTCCAGGCGACGGGACCACGAATCGACGACATCGGCGGCATCGCCCAAGGTATGAGCGGCAGCCCGCTCTACGTCGACGTCGGCGGCCGCGAGTACCTCGTCGGCGCCGTCTCGTACGGCGACATGATGGTCAAGGGCAACCTCGGCCTCGCCACCCCCGTGGAGTATATGAGCGACGTTGAGAGCCGCTACCTACCCGGCCTCGTCCGCGCCGGCCTTCCCAAGCCTGTCGACGTCGCCGGCGGCCAAGTGACCTCGGTGGTCGTCGCCTCCACTCAGCGCGCCGCGCGCCGGGTGCCGACGCACGCCGGCACCGTCGTCATGCGCCCCCTGGCGACGATCGCGATCGGCGGCCTGCCCGAGCGCAGCGCAGCCTACCGCGATCTCGCCACCCGACTCCAGCAGCGGGGGTATGACGTTGCGCCGAGCGGCACGCTGTCGGCTGGCCGCACGCCACTATTCGAGACCCCGCTCGCCGGTGGCTCGTCGGTCGGCGTGCAGATTGCGACCGGCGACGTCCCCATCGGGGCGCTCGGCACCGTCACCTACGTCGACGGCGACCAAGTGCTCATCTTCGGCCACTCCCTCGACGGCATGGGCGATGTCCAGTACTACATGACCAACGCGTGGGTTGACGGCATGTGGAGCAGCAACTTCGTCCCCTACAAGCTGATGAGCGCCGGCGCCGTGCGCGGCACGATCCTGCAGGATCGCATTGCCGCGGTCGCCGGCCTGACTGGCGCGGGGCCGGCGGACTTCCCGCTGACGAGCAGCTACGTCTACCGGCGAGGAGCACAGAGCATCTCCGGCGCGGTCAACGATCGCATGCCACGGTCCGTCCTCAGTTGGGGAACGTTCATCGCCAGCGACCTGTTGTCCTACGGCGGCTACCGCGCCACCGATGCCTGGGCCTTCCCCGGATCGGCGGAGACCGTGGCCACGATTCGGGTCTCCGACGGCCTGCATCCGGCCACCACGATAGTGCGCCGCAATGTGTGGAGCGACACCTACGACGTGCTTTGGCCGTCCTCGTGGGACATCGGGAGCATGCTGGACGAACTCACGACCGACGTCGACGGGGTCAATCCCGCCGTCATCGAGTCGGTGCACCTCGATGCCGCGGTAAGCTCGGACAGGAAGACCGCCCGCGTGGCGGAGGCGCGGATCGTCGGGCGGCTGCGCGCCGGCACGACCAACAAGGTCGAGGTGTCGCTGTTCGCCTACGGACAAGAGGCGCCGCTCACGGTGAGCGTCGAACTGCCCCTTCCCGCCGGCACGCCGACGACCGGGACGCTGACCATCCGCGCGGCCGTGGAGGACGACCGCCCCGAGGAGCTCGTGGGCTCGGGCGCCGGCGCGTCACGGAAGAACCTGACGGCTGAGCGAGCGACGCTCGCCGATCGCATCGCCGCAATCGAGGCCATGCCGACCAACGACCAGCTCCTGGTGCGCTATACGCCAGATCAGAGCGGCGAGACGCTCGTCGATCCGATCGCCGTGACGACCACCGTGCCCCACCACGCAATCACAGGATCGCTCGAGCTGCGCACTGGCCGGGTCAAGCTCCACGTCGCGCCTGCCGTGGTGACGTACCTCGGCTCCCTCAGCATCAGCGGCACGGTCAGCGACACGAGCAAGGACACCGAAGTCGCCCTGTACGCCGAGCCCGTGGGTGCGAGCGAGCGCACACCGATCGGCAAGGTGACCGCGTTCGCAGACGGCCAAGGCGGCGCGAGCTTCGCCACCACCGTCTCTGGCTTCGCGCAGAACACGCGCATCTGGGCGGAGTGGGACGGCGGAGCATCGTCGACGAGCGCCAGCGCCAGCAAGATGGTGAGCGTGCGGCAGCGCGTTTCGTTGTCGCCGCTGCGCGCCACGGTGCCGCCCTCCGGCACGGTCAAGCTGGTCGCCACGGTCGCGCCTGGACGATCGGGTCAGACGGTGCGTTTCGAGACGCTTCGTGGTGGCAACTGGATCCTGCTCAAGCGAGCGACGCTTGGCAGCGACGGCACCAGCGCCTTCAGGTGGTCCCCGCCAGCCGGCACGCACAAGGTCCGTGTCTACGTGCCGGCGACGAGCGCCAACGCGGCCGGGACGAGCGCGGTCGCCAAGGTCGTCTCGTCCTAGGACACTAGAGCGGGCGCTGGCCGGCCGAAGAAGCCAGAGCCGGCCGGCGCCCGCAACATTTCTTCACACCGACGACAGCGTCGCGCCTTGACGAGGTACCGTGGCCGTCGTATGCTTTTTGTGCGTTATCACAGTCGAAAGCTGTGAGCGCGCGTCCCGTCAGGGGACTAGGCCGGTGCTTCCCCATCAGCACCGAGGCCCCCCGAAGGCGGCGCCTCCCCTCCAGGCGCCGCCTTCGCTTCGTTGGCGATCCTCAGGCCGACCGAACCACCCGTCAGCGCAGACGTACCGCGGTCGCGGCGAGGTCCTCGAAGACGGCCGGCAAGTCGGCGCGCGGTACCACAAGGTCGCCGGCCGCGCGCACCGGAGGAGTGGCCTCGGCCATCGCGATGCCGAGGCCCGCCCAGCGCAGCATGTCGACATCGTTCATGCCGTCGCCGCAGGCCACCACGCGCTCGCGTCGCAGGCCGTCACGCGCGCAGAGCCATTCCAGGGCGCCGCTCTTGCTCACCGTCGCGTCGGCGATCTCGATGTACTCGGGCTGCGAACGGGTGACGTAGAGCCTGTCCTGCCAGCGCTCCTGGAGGTGCGGCAGGAGCTGCTCCGCGTCGGCCGCGGCGGTGAGGAGGACCAGCTTGGTCGGCGGCCTGCGCATCACCGCCTCCTCGAGATTGGGGACTACGTTCAGCTCCACCTCCACGTGCTCGGCGTATCGGCGCGCCCAGTCGCTCAGATCCTCCACGAAGAGACGATCGTCGATGTAGGCGTTCACGTGCCGACCGAGAGCGCGCGCGACGCGCACGACCTCCGCTGCCAGCTCGGTGTCCATCGTCGTGTGCAGGAGGCGCTCGCCGCTGGACAGGTCGAGCACCATGGCCCCCTGGTAGCAGACGATCAGGCCCTGGCGCAACCCCAGTCGAGCGGCGACCTTGCGGGCACTGACGAACATGCGGCCGGTGCAGAGCACCGTGGCGATGCCCGCCGCCCGCAGGTGCGCCAGCGCCGGCGGAAGCTCAGGGGCATACGAGAGATCGGGTGCGAGAAGCGTGCCGTCGAGGTCGCAGGCCACAACCTCCGCCACGAAGTGGGAGACGATCGCGGCGTCAGACGCCATACGTTGCCTCAGCGCACGCGGCGGGTACACTCAGCATGTATCTCGCGATACGCGGAGAAGCACAGACCCCAGCTCCCACGGGGCGGCTTCTCACGAAGACCTGGTGATTCCCAGGTCTTCTTTTTTCACTCATCGGCGAGCCTTGTCGACGGCGACCAGTGAGGTGGCCACGAGGTCCAGCCGCACGAGCTCCAGACCGCCGATGCGCCGTAGATCATCGCGCAACACGGTTGCGGCGCGCTCGCGCTGACCGACCATGTCGACACCCGGCAGCGCCGCGGTGACGCGCACGAGCCACCCCTCGACGCCTCGTCGCAGCTCTACCTGAGTGACGCGACAGCCGGGGAGCACCGCCTCGAGACGGCGCTGCAGCGCGCGCTCGAGCCCGGCGACCGAAAGCGTCGCGCTGCCCGGCTCGTCGGAGAACTCGATCGAGCCCTGGCTCGAGGTCCCCGCGGCCAGCTGACGCGCCGCCATGACGAGGAGCGCGACGGCCAGGGCGGCGGCCACAGCGGCCGCCACGCCGGTTGTCCCCCACGACGGGTCGCACGTGAGGCGCGCCCACCACGAGGACGATGGCCAGACGACGTCGTCGCTGGCCAAAGCGGCTTGGCGCGCAAGACCGGCGGCGGCGAGCACGATCAAGGCAATCCCCGCCGCCGCCGCGACAGCGCGACTCGCGCCGCTCATGTGAGGTACCTCTTGAGCTGCGTAACGCCTACCACGCGAACGCGCACGTCCAGCGCGGCCAGGGAGCAGCCAGTGATCCCGGCGACCTCCGCCCGGATCGCCGTGTCGACGGCGGCTCCCACGCTCGCCGCGTCGGCGAGCGGCCGCGCGGCAACCCGGACACGGCCGGCCAGCGCTCCTCGGCGCCGCCTCACCGTGACGTCGGCGCGCAGCACGTCGGGCTGCTGCGTCAGCGCGGCGGCGGCCGCGTGCTGCACCAAG
>Ga0315295_10001883_pt1 | contig 17867 bp, 14 predicted proteins | sample YL17G14_0_MG_FD_204453 | JGI IMG/M metagenome (GOLD analysis project Ga0315295, IMG submission 204453) | Sediment microbial communities from Yellowstone Lake, YNP, Wyoming, USA - YL17G14_0 | ecosystem: Environmental > Aquatic > Freshwater > Lake > Sediment | place: USA: Wyoming | collected... | reverse complement strand
AGCAGGTTCTGCCGGCTGCGCTCGGTATACGGCATCAGCACGTCGCTGGAATGGTCTATTACCCGGCGGTTGACCTCTTCCGGCACACGGTCATCGTAACAGCGATTGCCCGCCTCCAGGTGATAGACTGGGATGCCCATGCGCTTGGCCAGGAGGCTGCACAAGCCGCTGTTCGTATCGCCCAAAACCATCAGCGCATCTGGACGCTCCTGCCGCAACACCGGATCCACGGCCGTCAACATCTGCCCGACTTGGGCGCCGAAGGTATCACCCGTCACGCCCAGATAGTAATCCGGCGCGCGGACAGTCAACTCTTGAAAGAACATCTCGCTTAAACGAGGATCTAAATTCTGCCCCGTGTGCACCAACTTGTGCTCGCACAGTGGGTCGAGCTTGTCAACGATCCGGCTGAGGCGGATGATTTCGGGCCGCGTGCCCAGGACCGTCAGGACTTTCACCGCAGCAACTCCTCAGTCACGTCCGGGTTGTCTTCCACCCTCAGACAGCGTCGGCGCAGCAGCGCTTCCAGGCTGGAACGATCCATCGTATCATGCGCCGAGCTGTATTCGTCCTCAAGTGGACGCACGGGGTCGCCTGGCGGCCGCAGTTCCGGCAAGATGGACTGGATGACATAGTGATTGTCTCGCGCAATCGTTCGATGACATTCCTCTTCCGAAACCAGAATCTCGTGAACTTTTTCGCCGGGGCGAATGCCGGTGACGACAGTCTGGATAGGCCGGTCGCCGATCAACACGGCGGCAATATCTACTACCCTGGCCGAGGGCACGCGAGGAATGTACGTTTCGCCGGGGAGCGCGCTTTGCACGGCGGCCAGGATCGTATCCACTGCCTGATCCAGGCTGAGTAAAAAGCGCGTCATGTCCGGCGTTGTGATCGTCACCGGTCCGCCGTTCCGGATTTGGTCGTGAAAGAGCGGAATGACCGACCCGCGCGAAGCCAGCACGTTGCCATAGCGCACGCAGATAAAGCGAGTGCCCGGGCAGCGCATATTCGCCTGGATAAACACGCGTTCTTGAAGCGCCTTGGTCAGGCCCATCACATTGACCGGCTTGCAGGCCTTGTCTGTGGACACGCCGACGACAATCTCGACGGGCAGATGATGCTCCTGAATCGCCCGTACAATGTTTTCAGGCCCGCCGATGTTGGTCATCACGGCCTGGAATGGAAAGTATTCGCACGTGGGCACTTGCTTGAGCGCCGCCGCGTTGAACACCACGTCGGCATCGCCCAACGCCGCCGCGATGCTGTGGAAATCGCGCACGTCCCCGATGCGGAACTCGAGCAGTTCTTGAAAATTGCGGTAGATCACCTCGTCGGTGGCCGCGCGCTTGTGCTTGTAGCTTACGCGCATGGCGTGCTGCTTGGCCTCGTCGCGCGAAAAGACCATGACCTTGCACGGCTGGCCCAACTCGCCGCTCAACAGTCGGCGCACCAGCACCTGGCCCAGCGACCCGGTTCCTCCAGTAATCAAGACACGCTTGCCTTCAAGCGGTTGCATGTTGTGCTCTCCATTCGTCGTAAGGTGTCGCATCGGACGCCAGTTCGGCCAGCATCTCATCCCAGGTGGGGAGGCAGTAGCCAGTGGTGGCCAGGAACCGCGCTGCGCTCAGGCTGCGGTCGCAGGGCGGATCGTCGTACGGCTCGATCTCGATATTCAACTGCATCGCAGCCCTAAGCTTGACCAACAAATCATGTTTGCTGATCGGTTGGCTGGCCACCTGGTACAGGCCGGAGAGTTGCGGATAGTTGGCGATGAGATCGCCCATGATCCGCGCCAGCGCCTGCGTCGTAAAGCCGGTGTAGATGGCGTTCTTGTAGCCCCTGACCTTTCCGCCCCGGTGGCTCAGGAACCATTCCAGGAACGCGCTCTGCTTGAGAAAATCGCGCCCAAAGATAGACGTGCGAATCGTCAAGCAGCCGGGCCGATCCACTTCACCTAACAGCTTGGTGCGGCCATACAGGTCCTCGGCGTCCGGCGCGTCGTCCTCGGCATAGTTCCCCTTGCGCCCACTAAAGACGCAGTCGGTGCTGAGATGGAACAGCCGCGCCCCGGCCGCCGTGCACAACTCGGCCAGGCGATGCGGCAGGAGCGAGTTGAGCGTCAGCGTAAGGATCGGGTCGCTGGCTTCCTTGAACTGCTTGATGATGCCGATACAGTTGACGACCACATCCGGCTTGACCTGTCCCAACGCCCGGACGAGGCTATCCACATTCAGCGCGTCCACGCCGCCCAACACGCGCGCGTGTGCCGCGCCCAGGTACATTGGAAAGCGCGCCCACGCCCCGTTCGGCTCGCGGCAGGTAGCATATACTTCAAAGTGTTGGCCCAGCACCTGAAACACCTTGTGCCCCAACATCCCTTCGCCGCCCAAAATCAACACTTTCATTGGCCACGCTCCAACGCTTGGGTAAGGGGGTCCTGTCGAATCCACGCCATATACTCGCCCGGTCCTTCTTCCATCGCCGCCGCCGGGGCGAACCCAAACGCTTGACGGGCGGCGCTGATTTCGGCCAGGCTGTGGCGCACATCGCCCACACGCGGCGACGCGTGTTGCTCGTCCACTCGCCCGCCCACGGCCTGCATCAACTCTGCTAACGTATTGATCGTGATGCGCGTCCCGCTGCCCAGATTGAACACGCCGCGCGCCTCCGATTGCGACGCGCGGAAATTCGCCTGCGCCACGTCGCGTACGTTGATAAAATCGCGCGTCTGTTCGCCGTCACCATAAATCGTGCGCGGCGAGCCGCGCAGGATACGATGGGCAAGAATGGGGATCACGTTGCCGTAAGCATCGTAGCGCTGATGCGGCCCGTACACGTTAAAATAGCGCCGGCACACGTTCTGCATGCCGTACAGTTTGTTGTAAACCAGGCACAGCTTTTCCGCTGCCAGCTTGCTCACGCCGTAGGGCGAGTCCGGCTCCTGCGGATGGTCTTCCGCAATCGGCAGCGTCTTGAGTTCGCCAAAAATGCCGGCCGAAGACGAGTACACCACGCGGCGGAGGTTATGCGCGCGGGCCGATTCGAGCACGTTCAACATGCCCAGGACGTTGACCTCGGAATCCTTGAGCGGATGGTCAATGGAGCGCTTGTTGCCCACGCTCGCCGCCAGGTGAAAGATTACATGGCACCCTTGAGCAGCAGCGCGCACCGCGTCAGCATCTCGCACGTCGGCGCGGATGAATCGCGCTTTCGGCGGGACATTGTCCTCATAGCCGCTGGAAAGATCGTCTAGCACGACGACGGCATGATTCTGCTGCAACAACAACTCGACGATATTGCTGCCGATGAATCCGGCCCCGCCGGTCACAAGCGCCCTCATCAGGGTTTATCCTCTCTCAGGTACACACTGCTACGTGCAACCCACTTCTTGCCTCTGAGTCGCCCCTGCACAATTCGGACCACCACGTTGGGTGGAATGAATTGGAGCGGCCAGCGCAACAATCGGCCTTTGAATGTCCGGGCGGAAATGCCTGAAAAGTTCACCGGGGCAGTCTCTGTGTTGTCGTGTTTTGTTGCAGCAACTCGTAATACTTGGCGTCAATCAGAAAATAGAACCATAACCCTTGAAGAAACGTATAAGCCAGCCCAGCTTTTCCTTCGAGAAATCCTCCTCTCACCACGTAGCGATACAAAAAATAAAGCAGAGGCCGAAAGAACAGCGGTAGTTTTTGCCAGATTCTACCGCGCACCCATACTCGCAAATGGCGCTCCGAGGTCTTGGCTTCCTCCGCCTTGGCAGCAGTATCATACGCGCGCTGCCACAAAAGCTGCGCCTCACGCGTGGCGTTCCGGTTCTGTTTTTCGATCCAGGCCGAAAGCCCCTTGTGGTCTTCGTGCCAGATGCGGCCCTTGATGTCGCTCAGTTTCCCGCTCACTTCGCAGTATTCGCGCGCACCGGCTCCGCGCCAGCGCGCCCTGTCCTTGCGAATGAGCCGGATCACGGGCGGCGATTCGTAGGCGTGCCGCAGGCAACGCCCCAGAAAGACAAAATCAAAATAGACGTAAAAAGCAGCGACATCCGGCGGGACGGTTTCGAGCGCAGCGGAAACTTCGCGCTTGAACGCATCGGTCGCCTGCTCGTCGGCGTCCAAGAACAACACCCACTCGGTCTCGAGTGGCAGCGTGTCTAGCGCCCAGTCGCGCTGACTGGCCCAGTCTTCGAACGTGTGCGAGGCGACGACCGCGCCGGCCTGTTGCGCCAGCGCCGCGGTCTGGTCGGCGCTGAACGAGTCCACCACGACCATTTCGGCGCACCAGCCCCGCACGCTGTTGAGGCAGTGGAGGATATTGGCTTCTTCGTTTTGCGCGATGACAATGACAGTCAGCGGAATCATGTTACCTTGGATGCCGCAATGGCGATAGACGCAGACAACCAGGGATGGTGCAGCCAGGGCAGCCTGCGCCAGAAAGGCGTGACCTGCACTTGCAGGCCATGCTGGCTAAACACCGACCGAATTTTTTCCGGCAAGATCACGTGCTCGTTAGGTGTGTGATGTCCCCCCAGCACCCTCTGCCGGACGAGCGAATTCCGAAAGTTCGGCGCGCGGCGCTCATGCGATGCAAGATTAACTCGAGTGCAATCACCTGCCGCGCCAGGCCCGGCTGGGCAATCGCAACGTCAACAGGCACTCGCCCGCCCCAATATCTAGAACCCGCTTGCCCGCGAACATCTGCGGGAAATCGGCGATCCAGTGTCGCGCATCTTGCACCACCCAGTCCCAGGCGCGCAGCCTGGCGACCGGATGAGCATAATATTCACGTTCGCCCGCATAGTCAAATTCACGTTCAGGCGGCATGCAGCGCAGACTCCTTCAAAATCTCGATAAAACGCCGGCCATACTCTAACCAGTCTAGATGCGTCCCAAGGTACTGCTGCTCGCTAACCTTTCGCGCCAGTGCGAGCTGTTCCGGCGCATCGAGCCAGGCCATAATCTGTTGCGCGGCGGCGCGCCCGTCCAGCGGCGCATAGTAACGGGCCGCCCGGCCGCACACCTCGCGGTTGATGGGTGTATCCGCCGCGACCATCGGCAGGCCATAGCTCATGGCTTCGATCATCGGAAAGCCGAACGACTCACACAGCGACGGAAAGAAAAACATGGCAGCCCGCCGGTAGAGTTCATCCAGCGCGCCTTCCGGCACGCGCCCCAGGTTGATCACGCTCTCGCTCAATCCCCACACGCCGACCTGCTCAATCAGCCGGTCATAGCCTGCCGACCAATCGCGGCGATCCATCGTCAGGCACAGGCACGCCGACCGCCCCTGTGATTGCAATTCGCGCATCGCCTGGAGCGCCACCTCGTGCGCCTTGTGCGGTTCGAGATGGCTGATGTACAACAGCATGGGCCGGTTGCCCACGCGCTCCAACTGTTGCGCTATCACGGGCGGCAGGGCCTGGCGCGCCACCTGCGCGCGCTCGAACCCGTGCGGCAAGACTCGAAAACGCTCCTGCGGCAGGTCCGGGTGGAAACGCCGGATCATGTCGCACATGGACTGGGATGGTGTGACGATCAGACGCGAGGCGCGCATCGTCAGGTAGGCCATCCAGCGGCGCGCCGCCAGGCTGACCGCCGCGCGGCCCCGCAGGCGATCCAGGAAAAACGGGCAATAGAACTGCGAGTTGCGCTGCAGGGCAATTTGCGGCGCCGCCGACGTATACATACCGAAGATAAAGAGCGCCACTACCACGTCCGCCCGCCACGCGCGCGCCAACCGTGGCAGACTCGCCTGATCCCACCACAACCGGTGCCACGCCGATTTGACCCGGACCGGCAGCACCGTAATGTTCGGATAGGGGCTGGCGAACTCGAACTGGCTGTTGAGGCACACCAGGTATTCGTTCTCACGGTCGAGCTGGCCCAGCGATTCGATGAGACCTTCCAGATGCCGCGAGCCGCCGCCGCGTTTGCGCATGGCAAGACCATGCAAGAGGATCTTCATACCGGCACACCGAACGCGCGCAGGATTTGCGCCAGGTTGGCCTTGAGCGACTGGTATGAAAAACGAGTCTGGACGGCCTGCCAGCCGGCTTTGCCCATCTGCTGCCGCAAGATCGGGTCGCGCAATAGTCTGGCAATAGCATCGGCGATTTGCGAGACGTTGCCGTATTCGACCAGCAGCCCGGTCTGACCATCCCATACAACCTCCGGCGCAGCGCCCGCACGAGCCGCCACGATGGGCTTGCCGAACGCCATCGCCTCGATAAAGACCAACCCAAAACCTTCCTTGGCGCTCGGCAACACAAAGACCGTGCAGTCCTGGTACGCCTGCTTCAGCGCATCATCTGACACATGTCCCAGAAACTCGACATGCTGTTCAATACGCAACTCTCGCGCAATACCTGCAAGCCGCGCGCGATCCTCGCCATCGCCGATGATGGTATAACGAGCGTTCGGGAACTCGCGCACGAGCGCGGGCATGGCACGGACGACCGAATCTATGCCTTTGTATCGCTCACTGGCCGCCAAGCGGCTAACGGTGAGCAGACGCAACTTGTCCGTTTGGCCAGGCATGGGCTGTACGCCATCTTGAAGCAAACGCGGCGTAACCGCATTGTGCAATATGAAACTCGGCACACGGCCATCCAGGCTGTACGCAGCACAGAAACGGTCCAGTGTATACTGGCTGACGGATACATAGCCGTGTATATTCCGTACAGCCAGCGCATGCCAGGGTGAGCGCCGGTGCCAGGCCTCAATACCGTGCATCATCAGCAGCCGAGGCGTAGAGGGAGCCAAGAGCCTGTGTGCAAAGCTCATCAATGTCAGTCCCAGCAGTCCGTAGATAACTAGATCGGCCTGCTGCACTTGGTTCAAAGACCTTTGTACATACGCCAAGCGGTTACCGCCAAAGCACGTGATCTCGGCAGCGTGGAGCCCCTCCAGTTCCGGCGGCAAACTGGAAGGCGGTAGGTCATTCAATGCCAGGATGCGTAGGTTGCCCCTGGCCTGCGTCAATAGTTCATCCAGTGCCGCAACGAACAGACGGTTCTGGCGTTGAATGCCGCCAATAGATAAAAACTCGGTTGCTAAAAAAAGAATTCGCATCAAGGCTGTACTGACCTGACCAACCAGCTTCTGTGTGCGGTGAAAGCTTGCACCGCGTTGACGATGCCCGTAGCGCAGGCCGCTAGGCTCCACGGGCTGATGATCTCGCGGGACTAGTCATGGTTTGCGAGCCAGCAATTCGTAATTGACCGCCAAGTGGTATCCGATGACAGGCAGATTCATGATCACGGGCAACCAATCAACCAAATGCAATCGGCCAAAACCGCGCAAGCTGCCCATTTGAACAATGTGAACCACCTCCAGGTGCGCATCTACAAGCATCTGCCGCAGCGCATTGCGGCTGAAACCACGCACGTGAGTATAGTCGTTCCAGACAATCGCTGGCTTGGGCATCGGAACGCTCACCACGACCTGGCCGCCTGCAACCAGGACGCGCTGTATTTCGTTCACAATGCGCCACGGCCGGAGAAAATGCTCCAGCACGTCTTTGGCCAGAACGGCATCAAAGGCCTGGTCGGGGAATGGCAGGTGTCCGTCTTCCAAGTCGCACACGCTGACATACTCCCACCGCCGTGCTTCAGAGAGCGCACCTGCGTCATGATCCACACCAAAGACCTGCACGGCCTCTGAAGGTTTGTAAAGCCCCATGCTCCCCAGCCCGCAACCCACATCAAGCACACGCCGCACCGGTCCGAACAGGCGATAATAACGCGCGGTGAGTTCGGGATAAAGATGTCTGACGTAATAGGTGTCTAGGTGTTTTTCTGGCATCGAATCCGCCCAAGAGAAATGCTGTACGAATGCGTCACTTGTGGGAAACAGATGGACGGCTCACAGAACGATACAGGAAAGACATGGTCATAACCCACAGCAAAATCCCTTTTTGAATCATGTCCATGAAAATCTTGAACACAGTTGATTCAAAGGCCAGCAGGCTCAACCCAAACGCGATATAGAACACTATCCCCGCCGGGTCGCGGCGCGCCGGGCCCTGATGATACATCCATGCCCCCAGAAAACCAAAGGCCGCCAGGATAAAGGGCATGGTCGCCCATCCGCCCCACCGGTAACTATCGGCAAACAGGCCAATCGCGGTGCCGCCGCCGGTGCTGCTGCCGGCATCCCGGTACAACTCGGTCGTCTGATAAGCGTCAATGTTGACAAAGCCTTTGCCGGGCCAGAGAAAGCGTGGAATCAGCGCCGAAGGCAGCGCCTCAATAACATCCAGCCCAACATAGGGCATGATCTGTGGGTGCAGGTAGAGGATAGCGGCCGTCGTCAACAGCAACGAGCCCTGGCGGCCCTGAAAGACCAGCAAAGTCTCGTTCGAATTGGCTTCCAGGTCCACACTCGAGAGTGCATCCGTCACGGCCGTTACCCGCGTGTCAAACCCGAGGTTTTGTTCTACCAGAAGGACCCGGCGTACGGTGTTAGCCGTGGGCACGAGCACAATCAGCGCGCCCAGTGTCAGCGCGCCCAGCAGAATGATAGGGCGCCAGGCAATCGTACGACGTGAGTAAAAATACGCCATCATCACCTGAATCAAAATCAGGGCCGCGCCTTTGGTCGCCGCAATCAGCGAGATAAACATGCTCGACCCAACCACCAGCACCAGCCACACCCAGCCTCGGCGCGTGGGGTTCTGAAAATGGTACATCATCAGCGAGACCTGGGCACAGTTGGTGATCAGGCTGACAAAGTCCAGGTAATTCAAAAAGCTCACCCCGGCAATCGCCGGTTGATAACCGACGATGCCGACCAGAACAGACAATGAAGTGAGCAGCCAGCCCAGCGTCCAGATGGCTGCTGCCGGCCTGAGCTGGAGGACATGCTCCCGCTCATTCTTTTGCGCGGGCCGCCGGGATAGCCACTGAACGCCCAGCGCATACGCGCCCCACATAACCGTGAGCCCCACGCCGAACACCAGTACCGCCTGCATCGCCAGCGACTGGTAATCGGTGGAAATCAAAAAGCTAACGGGGGCTTCCGGGCCTTTGTCCCGCTGCAACAGCCAGACGTTCACGATGATCTGCACGTACGTATTCAGGCTGAGCCAGATCATCACGTCAAATAACTCAAAGCGGCGCTGGCGCAGCGTCCAGAGCAGTACAATGCCCGCCAGCCACAGCCCCAGTCCGGCGGAAGCTACCTCGAACCCGCCGCCCAGCGCGTGCACGCCGATGGCGCCAAACGGCTGCAAGACAAACAGCACGATGGTCGCCGTCGCCAGACCGAACATGCCCAGCGCCAGCCATAGCAGGACCTGGCGTCGCCATGTCGCGCGCTCCAGCGTCCGTGACTTGAATGGTACCGATTCAACCGCCATGCTCTTTACCCTGCCAGTCTGCCCGGCCCGCGCCAGCCTTCGGCGCGCGCGAGCGTCGCCAAACCCCGAAACGCTCCTACGGTCTGGGCCAGACTCTGCACAGCTTGCGCCACCCAGAATCCGGCCAGTTCGCGTATCGGATGCTCCGCATGGCGAGCGTAACGCGCCTCCCGCCACGCCACCGGCACAACCAGCACAATGCTCGCCAATGTCCGGAGCGCCCGCGCCGATTCAATCAACGCAATCACCGGCAGGCTCAACCGGCCAAAGTAATATCGCGTCGGCGCGATATGCGTGCCCTTCCAGACCTGGATGCGCCAATATTCGCCCAGTGTGCCAGGCGCAACGTGCCCCATCTCGATGCTCAGGTCTGTGTGCTTGGTGTACCCGGCGTCGTGCAGCGCCTGGCCAAAACGCCAGTCGCGGCAAAACGGCACCGGGAAATCGCCGGGGATATAGCCCACCGCCTCCGCCGCCGCCCGCCGGCAGGAAAAGCCCTCACTCCACTCAAGAGGCAAGCCCTTGCTCAGCCCCTCGCGCTCCACCGCCCAGATAAATCTGCTCCACAGCACCTGGCGGTTTTGCACCACCGACTGGACGACCACATAGTCCGCACCCGCGCGGTAATGCGCCAGTAGGCGTTGTATAAAGTCGGGCGCCGGGCGGTTATCCGAGTTGAAAATGACGATAATCTCGCCCCGCGCTGTCTGCATGCCCAGGTTGCGCGCGCCGCAGCAGCCGTTGGAATTGCGCTCCCGGTGAATCAGGCGGACGCCCCGGTGGGCATACCCGGCCACAATCTGCGGCGTCCGGTCAGTCGAGTCGTCCACCACAATGATTTCTTTCGGCGCGTAATCCAGCGCCAGGCACGTCTCCAGCGTGTCCCCAATATCCTGTTGTTCGTTGCGCGCTGGAATCACAATAGAAATCAACGGATTGCCATTTTCAGTCATTGGATCTTTTCGTCTCGTGCGGCCAGGCTGCCCCGACCAGGATTCGGCGCGCGGCCGCAAGCAAATCATTCCACGCTTCTCGGCTCACCAGCCATAACAGGCCCACATAGACTGCCGCGCTGGCGGCGATCACCACCCCAAGCTTGACCAGGCCCTGCCAGCCCACAAACGGGTCGAGCCGGCCAATGCATAAACGTGCGACCAGAAACATGACCACCGCGCAGGTTAACGGCCCGGCAATCGCCCGCAACTGCTCTCGGACTGTAATGTGCAAAACACTCGGCGTCATCAGAATGATCAACACCGGGAAAACCGTGGCCCCGGCCATGCGCGCCACCGTGAACCACAGCAAGCCGTGCGGCAGCGCCATCACCAGCAGCGGCATGAGCACCAGCAGGGTGACCAGGCCCAGACGCGGCCAGATGTCGGGCCGCCCTAGTGCCCGGTACGCGTCGGCATTCAACGACCAGATATGGCTCAAGCCCGGCATGATCGCCAGGAATTGAATCACCATGCCCAGCCCTGGCCAGCGGCCGCCATAGATGGCGGCTACCCCGGCATACGCGATGGCCGCTAATCCCAGCGCTACCGGACACAGGACCGCCGCCGTCAGGGCCTGCAGCTTGAGCAATGCCCGCCCCACTTGATAAGCGTCGTGTTGGACGGCGCAAAAAGCTGGATAGGCCACCGCCGCCAGCGGTGAAATGACAAACCCCGGAAACAGCCCGCTGAGGTTGAACCCCAGCGCATACACGCCCAGCGTGGCCGTGCCGTAAGTGTAACCGCACAGCGCGTTATCGGCCTGGCCAAAGCACCAGGTGACCATGCTGGCAGCCACCACCCACGCGCCAAATCCCACCAGCGAACGGGCAATATACCGATCAAACGCGAACGCCGGTCGCCACCCTGCCAGCCGCCAGGCCAGCAGTGTGCCGACGCCCGCGCCCGCGAGTGGCCCCCAGATCAGCCCCCAGAACCCGGCCCCGCCCAACACCAGCCCCACAGACACCAGACCCGAGATGACCGGCGCAATCGAATTGACCCAGAAAAGCTTTTGAAAATCCAAGTTGCGCTGAATGAGGGCGCCCGGGATGCTCCCCGCTCCCGTGATCACCAGCGCGAGCGCTGCCACTCGCAGCGCCCCGGCAATCACCGGCATGTTGTACAACTGGGCCACATACGGTGCGGATATCCACACCAGCCCGTACAGCCCGGCCGCAAGCACGAGTGTCATCCACAGCGCCGTCGAGGCAGCTCCTTGAACGTCCGTTCGGCGTTGAATCACTGCCGCGCCCATGCCCAGCCCTAAAACAATCTGCGCCAGCGCCAGCACCGTCGTTGAAGCCGCCACAATGCCAAAGTCGGCCGGGGTGAGCAGTGTCGTGAGCCAGAGCGTGGTAATGGGCGTGACCAGCCGGGGCGCAATGTTGCTGATAAAGCTCCACTTGACCGAGTGCGTAGCCCGCGCGACCAGTTCCTGGCGTTCGATCACGCAATCCTCATCCGGCGCCGCATCACCCATTGGCCCAGGGGCGGCGCCAGGCTCAGTCCGAACGCTCTCCAGAATCTCGGACGCTTCCACCAGCCCGCATCCAGTCCGGCCGCGCGGCGCAGGTAATAGCGCGCCATATCCGGCCGGCCGTTGGCCAGCATCACCAGCGCGCCGCTCAAGGCAAATTGAAATCCGTCCTGCGCGATAAAAGCATCCAGGTCTTGAATGCCCATCTGGCGCACACCCTCCGGCGAAAGGTGTCCCCAGATCTTGCTCAGCCCGTACAGGTAACTATCGAGCAGTTCCCGGCGCAGGTAGCCCAGGTGGCCCATCTTGGCTCCGTGCACGCGCACCGAGCCGCAGACCTTGCCCATATCGTATACATCATTGTGCGCGGCGATGCGCGTGACAAACTCGACGTCCGGGCCGTTCCAGATTTTTTCGTCATAGTGTCCCAGCGTCTCATAACACCCGCGCCGGAAAATGGTTGTGACGGTGCAAATGCCCGTCTTGATGAGCGCCGCAACGGCCTCGTCGCCAGCGCGATACAACGCTGCCGCGTGCGGCTCACCGGCATGGGTCACACGGTCACTGGCGTCTATCGTTCGAACCGGCGAATACACCAGCCCCACCTGTGGATGCTGCTCAAAGATTCGATCTGCCTCCGCCAGGTAATCGGGATCGAGCAAGTCATCGGAACCGAACACCATCACCAGCGGTCCGCGCGCCAACTCAATGCAGCGATTCCAGTTTCCCGCTACGCCAAGATTTTTCTCGTTCCGGACACAGCGAACACGGGGGTCACTGGCATACTGGCTAGCAACCTCGAATGAATCATCCGTCGAGCAGTCGTCCACGACGACGATGTCCAACTCACGCAATTGCTGATTGAGCACACTTTCGATTGTGCGTCCTATGAAACGGGCATGATTAAACAATGGGATGGTTACAGAGGTATGGGACATATCCACTCCTCTCATATGTCTGGCAACACGGGCATACTGCACCGCCGAACATGGTTCCTTATTCCTTCTTCCAGAAAATGCCTGTATGGTCAATCTTTACAATTGGGCTCTTGATATTGCGTTCAGCTCGATAGTCATCAACTGCGGCCCTACAACCATCAAGAGCATAATCATCTATTATGCAATATCCCCCTACTGACAGCTTTGGGTAAAGGTTACTCAGCGAGTCCACCGTGGAACTATAGAGATCACCATCCAGTCTCATGACTGCAAGTTTGTCAATTGGCACATTTGGCAAAGTATCCTCAAACCATCCTTGCAAGAATACCACCTGCTTGTCTAGTAGATTGTATTTCCGGAAATTGGCTTCTACCTCTTGTCTTGAAACGGCAAGATACGGATACCTGTAGTTCTTATCCCCTCTCTCGACAAAGAGAAAGCAAAGACATCGTCAAATTCTAACGCACCTTCCCCCTTGCCGGCACGCGGACGAATCCAGCCGAAATAATCATAGTCAAAGGCAAGAGGTTTGCTAACAGCGGCGTGTGCCTGCCAAACGCCGACCGGCATTGCCGTCAGATCAATGACCGCAGCGTAATAATAAGGCGCTTCCACCAAAGGCGGATTGCCGCTGGCATATTGTTGCGCCAGATGCGGCCAGGGTAAGTTGCCCTCTTTCTTCCACCAGCCGCCATACACAACGAACCGATTCTTGCTCACAGGAAAGGTGGCCGTTGTGATAAAGGCGTCCGGTATCTGATCCGGTGACCGGTCGGCGTATTGTCCATGCGGGCTGACCACCCGGCCAACCGGGGACTGCACCCCGATCGAATCGGACATCACCATCTGGCCGGCGCACGGCGAAACCCATACAGGTTCCGCATATCCAGGCAGGCACGTGGTAAAGCTATCCAGACTCAACCAAGTGTTTCCGCTGTTCGGCCACAGGTCAGGCTGCCGAAAGCGCTGCGCCACCGTTTGCCCATCCGACCGTTTCCGGTACAGCACGCCGATTACTTCGACGCCGGCATCCAGCACATCGTGATCAAGGTCAAAACCGGTCAATGTCGCGCCGGACGAATTGACCACCGGAGGATTTGGCTTGAGCGTCCATTCGGGCGAGGCCGGTTGTTCTGCACGTCCCTCCCCGCACGCCTCACGCTCGGTTTGCGTCGCCGGCCAGGGTGGCGTCCCCGCCTCGCCAGACTGCAACCAGATCAATCCCCGTCTGGCGTCACAGCGCTGTTGCCAGGTCAGGCCATCACTCTGAGCCAGCGGTGCAAACAATCGGCTGGCTTCGTCCGTTGCGCCGGCCAGCGCCAGATACTTGGCCGCGGCGAGTTGGCGCGCTGGTGAGCTTTCCTGCCCGGTCAATTGATAATGCCCCAGCGCAAGATAATACTCGCGTAGAATATCGTCCGGCACACGTCCCGGCGCCAGCCCCAGCCCCGCCTGGTAAGCCGCAACGGCACGTTCAAGGTTGCCCTGCTCGGCTTGAACCAGCGCAATTGTCCACAGACTCCAGACAGACCGGCAGCGGTACTTTGACCATGTGGCACTCATCTTCGACGCTGGCAACCACTCGTCTGCCGCGCGACTCACGGCGACGGCATCAATTCCACTTGCCCGATCAACAATCCATTGACGGTCGGTCAGACCCTTGAGCCTGACCAATGTCCGCCATGACGAGTCCACCTCGGGGTCAAGCTGTAGCGCAATCTCTAGACACTGGATCACCCGGGGCGGAATTTGAGTGCATGCATCCGGGTGGCCCAACAAATAACGACCTAGTTCAAGGTGAGCCTCATTGCGTATCGCCGCCGCAACCGTCGAGCGTATCACGGTTGTGGCCAGACAGGCCCCCGCGATGAGGCCAATCACGACCCAGCGCCAGCGCGGCCAGATACCATTCAACATCATGTCAGGGGCTCGCAACTGACTGGCTCCATTACCTGTATGGACAACCACTCTACAAGTGCAACTAGCGCCCACGGGCGCGACCAATGCACCTGGTCGTTTTCAAATTCAGCCAACGTACGCGCCTGCACACCCGGCCTCAACTCATGCACTTGTTTGAAAAGACCGGCCTGGATCAACGGCCTGAGGTCGCCTTTCAGCCACTCGTCAAATGGAAACGTAAAGCCCTGCTTGTCGCGCCGGTCGCGTACAATGGGCGGCAACAAATCGCCCACCGCTCTAGTCAGCAGTGACTTGGGCTGGCTCCCATTTTTCTTGTGCACCGCCGGCAGCCTCAACACCGCTTCCACCAGACGGTGATCCATATACGGCACCCGCACCTCCAGCGAGTGTGCCATGCTCATCACATCCGTATCTCGCAGCAACTGGTGATGCATATAGTTGCGCAACTCGGCGCGGCTCACCCACGCAAACGGCTGGCGCTCGTAAACCCCCGGCTCTGCATAGCCGTCGGTGCAGTCCATAATGTGCTGGACAGGATCAAAGACCTGGCAGGCCGCCTGCCAGATATCCGGATGGACCAGCGCCTTGACCTCGCTGGGCGCAAACAGTCCCCGGCGGGCCAGGTAAGCGCTGGCCGGTGAGGCGGGAACAGTCAAAGTGTCGCGCACTTTGGCCCAACGCTGGCGATCGGGGCGCAAGTTGATCGCCGCCCGCGCCAGCATCGCCCCGCCCGGCACGGCCTGCGCCATCTTCAGCGCATTCAAAATCTGCGGCACGCCCACGAACGTATTGGGATAGCCGCCGAACAACTCGTCGCCCCCCAGGCCGGAAAGCGCCACGGTCAGTCCCGCCTCGCGCGCCGTCTTGGAGACGAAATAGGTGTTCACCCCGTCCACTGTGGGCTGATCCATCGCCCACAGAATGCGGTCCCATTCATTCACAACATCCTGAGGAGTAATGGTGCGCTCATAGTGCTCGGTTCCCATCGCCTGGGCCATCGCCCGCGCGCCGACCGACTCGCTATACTTTTCCTCCTCGAACACCATCGAGCAGGTGCGGATCGGGCCTTGGGTCGCCTGGCGCATCAGCGCCACCACCGCGCCCGAATCCAGCCCGCCGGAAAGAAAAGCGCCCAGCGGCACATCGGCCACCAGCCGGATGCGCACCGCTTCTTCCAGCAGAGTACGCACTTGTTCCACCGCCACGGCATAAGAGGGCGGCTCTACCGTGTCCGTCGGCAAGTGCCAGTAGCGCCGCAGCTCCACCCGGCCATCTTGCCAAGTCAGCGTCGAGGCCGGCGGCATGGCCTGCGCGTCGCGGTAAATCGTCCACGGGTTGGGCACGGCCCCTAACATCAAATAGCCCACCAGCCCGGCTGGGCTGATCTCGCGGCTCAGCAGCCCCGAGGCCTGCATTGCCTTTAGCTCGGAGGCAAACAGGAACACACCATCAGTCTGGGCACAGTACAGCGGCTTGATGCCCAGCCGGTCGCGGGCCATGAACAAGCGCTGCACCTTCAAGGTGATAGGCTCCAGCGCGAGAATGGCAAACGCAAACATTCCTCTCAGCCGCTGCACCACCTCATCGCCCCAGGCCTCGTAGCCGTGCAAAATCACTTCGGTATCGGTCTTGGAATGAAAGACAAAACCAAGCCGCTCCAGTTCAGAGCGGAGCTCGTCGGTGTTGTAAACCTCACCGTTGTACGTGATCCAGGCCGTGCCGTCGGCATTGGACATGGGCATGTGGCCTGCGGGTGAGAGGTCTCGAATCGCCAGGCGACGGTTCGCCAGGCCCACGCGGCTATCGGCCGCAAGGTAAGCTCCCGCATCGCCTGGGCCGCGGTGCGTCATCGCCTCGCGCATGGCCAGCAGGCGCTCGTGCAGATCGGGCAATGTTCGGTCAGGGTTCAATGCAATGCCGGCAATGCCGCACATGCTTCACACGCTTCCTGTTCAGCTATCCGCCATCAGCCATCCGCCATCCGCCATCTGCCATCAGCTATCCGCTATTCGCCAACCAGGCAGGCTCCGCCGTTCCGACACGCACACGCGAGCGGCTTTCAATGACAGCCCACAAGACGACGTCCGCCCCACCGCACACCGCCGGCCGGACGGATCACCCAGCCGAGATCGCCTGCTCGATTCTACCACAGACGAAACCCGACGGCGTGAATACAACACCAGGCGGAGAATCACATCCAGGCCATTCGGGGGGGCGTCATCAGGCCGGGTTCATTTGAAAATGGAAATGGACCCGTCCACTACACACTGAGGGGCAAGAACAAACACACGCCGGGGCGTCTTTCATTTGCGACGTGGGGGTAAAACCTATTCGGGCAAACCCCAAGGAACTCTCAGTGCACTCTAGGGACTAGAATTTATGGATCGTGTAACGAGAGCATAACAGATGGAACGACAATATAATAAACGTATAACATTGTGACCGTCACGGTCGGCGAGGGTAAGAATCTCGTAAGAGCAGGCTTGCCAATCGTTAACCTTCACAATAATGGGAAAACCGGGTAACATTGGCTGCACGATCTGGTGATTACCCAAAGTCTGTCATTACGAGCGACCCTTCGACTTCGCTCAGGGCAGGCGCGAAGCAACACTTGCACCGCACGCAAGTGCAGGTGTCTCCGAGTTGCTTGGGGATTGCTTTGCTTCGTTCCTCGCAACCGCAAAAATCGCTTCTCGCAATGACAGTTCGAGGCTGTGGGTAATCACCAGGCACGATACATTGCGCCAACGGCCATGTCGTTGTAAACTGTCCCTGCTACGCTCATGTCACAAACTCACCCGGCCCGGTGTTTATGAATTGTATTATACCGGCGTTTTGAAAGGTATGGAGCAAGTGTGGCCGCCACAGACAGCCTGTTGTTGAATCGAGTGCGCCAGGGTGACCGGTCTTCCTTTGACGAGCTGTTCCTGCGCTATTATAGCCGCATCTACGACGTGGTCTTTCGCCTGACCGGAGACGCCGCCGAAGCGGACGACCTTGCGCAAGAGACCTTTATCCGCCTCTACCGCCACCCGCCGGAAGCGGCCGGGCGCGAACACAATGTGGGTGGCTGGTTGTACCGGGTGGCCGTCAACCTGGGCTACAATGCGCTGCGCGCGGCTCGCCGCCGTGCGGTTTACGAACAGGCCGCCGATCGAGAATCAAGCGCCGACCCCGAGTCTG
>Ga0315295_10001882_pt1 | contig 17867 bp, 14 predicted proteins | sample YL17G14_0_MG_FD_204453 | JGI IMG/M metagenome (GOLD analysis project Ga0315295, IMG submission 204453) | Sediment microbial communities from Yellowstone Lake, YNP, Wyoming, USA - YL17G14_0 | ecosystem: Environmental > Aquatic > Freshwater > Lake > Sediment | place: USA: Wyoming | collected... | reverse complement strand
GCCGAACTGTTGATGCAGGGGCATCCCACCCTGAAGATCGCCGAGTTGCTCGCCATTGCCCAGCCCACGGCCAAGATCCATGTGCGCAATCTGCTTCGGAAAGCCGGTGTGCGCACCCGTTTGGAATTCGTAGCTTCGCACAGCCGCAGCGACTAAACCGGATTCATTCAAAATGGCGGTGATTTGGCCGGTCGATCGCGTTCACCGATCGGTGCAGGGCCCGAGCTTGCTCGTGGCCGTTGGTTTTCGCAGGGCGGAACGGCGACGACCAAGGTCGCGCCCGACAACAAAACTAAACCCCATCCCCGCGAGTCCTGAGTAATTCGATGATCTGTCCGAAATCCAGTTTCCTATCAGTAATCCAGTTTCCTATCAGTTCGCTATGCTTACCGATCAACTCCAGCAATTGCAGACGGCCAAGGCTCATGTCGCGGAACTTGAGCAGAAAGTCGCCGCCGAACGCAAGCAGGCTCTCGCCGCCCTGCCCGCCCAATACGGTTACAAGACCATGCAGGATCTGATCGCAGAACTGCAGGCGCTGGGCGGCTCACGCACCAAATACACTCGGCTCAACGATGAGTCCCGCACCTCAATCCGTCGGATGCTCGAGGCCGGTAAAACCGGCGAGGAGATTGCCTCCGCCACCGGCATTTCCCGCGCCACCATCCAGAACGTCAAGGCCCAGCTGGGCCTGGTGAAGAAACGGGCGAAGCCAGGTCGGCAAGCCGCCGTCAAGTAGCCGCGAGTTCGACCGGCCGGATGCGTTCGCGAATCGCGTCCCCATTCTCACGGCTGGCTTCCTCCAGGTCGTAGGCGGACTGCAGGTTCAGCCAGAAGTCCGGCGTCGTGCCGAAATAGCGCGCCAGCCGCAGCGCCGTGTCAGCCGAGACGCCGCGCCGTCCTTTGCAGGGAACTGATTGCCGCCGGCTGGTCCATGCTCGACGGCAAGGACGGCTACAAACTCGAGCCGTTGAAGAAGTAGGCTTGGAGGGCTCGCGTCCCTGCGAGCCGTGGATTGACGCCAGAGCGGCCCGCAGAGACGCGGGCCCTCCAGCTTTTGCGTTTTTGTCCTTTTTGTGGCCAATCTGTCTTGGCTTTACCCCGGCATTGACACCCGGCGAAATTTCCCGCCACCCTGCGCGTTCGGCCCTGCAATCGTAGGCAGGACCAAACCACATATCACCATGTCGATGTCTCCGCTCGAAGAACTCCGCCACTCGTGCTCGCACGTGCTGGCGACCGCCATCCTCCGTCTGTTCCCAGACGCCAAACTCGACATCGGTCCGCCGACCGACAGCGGCTTCTATTACGACATCGACCTCGACCACAAGCTGACCGCCGAGGACCTCGCGAAGATCGAGGCGAAGATGAAAGAGGTCGTCGAGGAGAACCAGGCGTTCGTCCGCAAGGAGGTCGCCCGCGACGAGGCCGAGAAAATCATCAAGGCCTGCGGCCAGGAGCGCTACAAGCTCGGGCGCCTCGCCGACATCCCCGCGGGCGAGGCGATCTCCTTCTACACCAACGGCGAGTTCTCCGACCTCTGCGCCGGCACGCACGTCCGCTACACGAAGCAAATCAAGGCGTTCAAGCTGCTCTCCATCGCCGGCGCCTACCACCGCGGCGACGAGACCAAGCAGCAGCTCCAGCGCATCTACGGCACCGCCTTCGCCTCGAAGGACGAGCTCGCCAACTACCTCGTGCAGCTCGAGCAGGCCAAGCTCCGCGACCACCGCAAGCTCGGCCGCGACCTCAAGCTGTTCCACCTCGACGAGGACGTCGGCCAGGGCCTCGTGCTCTGGACGCCCAACGGCTCCATCCTGCGCCAGGAACTGCAGAACTTCATCTCCGGCGAGTTGAAGAAGCAGGGCTATGCGCAGGTCTTCACCCCGCACATCGGCCGCCTGTCGCTCTTCAAGACCTCCGGCCACTTCCCCTATTACAAGGACTCGCAGTTCCCGCCCGTCGTCGAGCGCGACTTCCTTGACCAGCTCATCTCCTCCGGCTGCTCCTGCGCCGAGATGTCGAACCGCATCGACGCCGTGTCCGCGCACCTCGCGGAGAGGGTCAACCAGCTCACGGGCCAGGAAACCATCGCGCCGGACCGCGTGCTGCCCGACGACCAGCTCATCGACGGCTTCCTGCTCAAGCCGATGAACTGCCCCTTCCACGTGAAGATCTTCGCCTCGCAGCCGCATTCCTACCGCGACCTGCCCGTGCGCCTTGCCGAATTCGGCACCGTCTACCGCTGGGAGCAGTCCGGCGAGCTCAACGGCATGACCCGCGTCCGCGGCTTCACGCAGGACGACGCCCACCTCTTCTGCACCGAAGAGCAGGTGCAGGCGGAAATCCTCGGCTGCCTCATGCTCGTGCGGACCGTCCTCACCACGCTCGGCATGTCCGAATACCGTGTGCGCATCGGCCTGCGTGATCCCGACTCCAACAAATACACCGGCGCGCCCGCGCTGTGGGACAAGGCCGAGGCTGCGCTGCGCGAGGCTGCGAAGTCGATCGGCATGGCCTGCACCGAGGAGCCCGGCGAGGCCGCGTTCTACGGCCCGAAGATCGACTTCATGGTCAGGGACGTCATCGGCCGCGAGTGGCAGCTCGGCACCGTGCAGGTGGACTACAACCTGCCCGTCCGCTTCGACCTCTCCTACATCGGCGCCGACAACGCCGCGCACCGCCCCGTCATGATCCACCGCGCGCCCTTCGGCTCGATGGAAAGGTTCTGCGGCGTGCTCATCGAGCACTTCGGCGGCGACTTCCCGCTCTGGCTCGCGCCCGAGCAAGTCCGCCTCCTGCCCATCTCCGACAAGGTCATGGACTACGCCCGGGCCACCCTCGACCAGTGCCTCGCCGCCGACCTGCGCGTGACGCTCGACACCCATTCCGACAAGCTCGGCGCCAAGATCCGCCGCGCCGAACTGGAGAAGGTGCCCTACGTCCTCGTGCTCGGCCAGAAGGAGGCCGAGGCCCTCAGCGCCTCGGTCCGCTCCCGCGCCAAGGGCGACGAGGGCGTCCACCCCGTCGCGGAGCTCATCGCCCGCTTCAAGACCGAGGTCGCCACCCGCGCCCTGCCGGAGAAAAAAGCGGCGGCCCCGGCAAGCAATCAACAGCCAAAAACCTGACTCACCACGAAGTCACGAAGGGCACGAAGCTTTCAGTTACCATCCGCTGATCCTGCTTCGTGAGCCTCGTGTCCTTCGTGGTAAATCCTCATGTCTGACTGGAAGGAAGAACTCGACGCCATCGTCGGCGCGCGGGCGCACGGGCAGTCCAGGGAAATCCTGCCCCGGCTGCTCAGGCTCGACGCGAAGCACCCGAAGGTCGCGGAGATCAATTTTCAAATCGCGTGGACCTGCGACGTGCTCGGCCGCGCCGCGGAAGCACTCCCCCGCTACGAGCAGGCCGTCGCCCTCGGGCTGCCGCCCAATGAGCTTTCCGGCGCCCTGATCGGGCTCGGCTCGACGCTGCGCGTGCTTGGGCAACTCGATCGCTCTGCCGAAGTGTTGCGATCCGGCCAGACGCAGTTCCCGGTAAACCGAGAGTTCGACGTCTATCTCGCGCTCACCCTTCACCAGATGGGCCGGCACGCCGAGGCGCTGCAACTCGCCCTCGAGACGCTCTGCGCCACGAGCGAGGACCCCGGCCTCACCGCCTACCAGCGCGCGATCCGGCACGCGGCGTCGCAGCTGTAGCAGGAGCGGCTTCCCGCCGCGATAGGTCGGGGCACAAAGCCCCTCCTGCTATCCGATTTTGTCTTTCGTCCACTCCCCGTCCACCATCCGCAGCAGTCCGAGCGGATTGGCGTTTTGCAATTCCGGCGGCAAGGCGGCGTCCGCGAAGCCCTGGTAGCAAAGGGGACGCACAAAGCGATAAAGCGCCCGGGTGCCGACCGAGGTGCTGCGTCCGTCACTCGTCGCGGGGAACGGCCCGCCATGCACCATGGCATGACTGACTTCCACGCCGGTGGGATAACCGTTGTGGACCATCCGGCCCACCCGCCGGCTGAGCAGGTGCACAAGATCGGCGGTTTCCTCGCCTGGTTCAGAATGGATCGTGGCCGTGAGCTGGCCTTCGCCCGCGGCCGCCACCGCAAGCATCTCCGCCCGGTCCCGGCAAAAGATCACCAAGGTGCTGGGACCGAAGATTTCCTCGGCGAGACCGGGGTTCTGGATAAAATTGGCCGCATCGGTGCCGAAGAGCGTGGCCGAAGCCGTGCCCGCCGCACCGGGGGCCGCGCGACCGACGATCCGCACCCCGGCCTGCCGGGCGCGCTCACTCACTCCGTGCTGGTAAGCCTGGCAGATGCCCTTGGTCAGCATGGTGGCCGGCGGTGTCGCCGCCAGTTTCGCGCCCAGCGCGGTGATAAACGCCTCGGTCTCCGCTCCCGCTTGCACCACGAGCAGGCCGGGATTGGTGCAAAACTGGCCGACGCCGAGCGTGATCGATGCCTGCAGGCCGTCCACCATCGCCGCACGGCGGGCCTTGATGGCGCCGGGCAGAACAAATACCGGGTTCACGCTGCTCATCTCCGCATAAACCGGAATGGGCTGCGGCCGGGCCGCGGCGACCTTCATCAGGGTGCAGCCCGCTTGGCGCGAACCGGTGAAGCCGACCGCCTGCACGGCCGGGTGCCGCACCAGCGCCTGGCCGATTTCATTGCCCGAGCCAAAAATGAGCGAGAAGGTGCCTTCCGGCAGACCGCATTCGCGCACCGCCGCGATCACGAGCTGCCCGACCAGCTCGGCCGTGCCGAGGTGGCCGGAGTGGGCCTTGACGATGACCGGACAGCCGGACGCGAAAGCCGACGCCGTGTCACCACCCGCCACGGAAAAGGCGTAGGGGAAATTACTCGCGCCAAACACCACCACCGGCCCGAGCGGTTGCAGGAATGAGCGGTGGTCGGGCTTGGGCAACGGCTTGCGCTCAGGCTGGGCTGTCTCGATGCGCGCATCCACCCAGTCACCTCTTTCCGCCACCTCGGCAAAAAGCCGGAGCTGGCCGACGGTGCGGCCGGTTTCCGCCTGGCAGCGCCCCGCCGGGAGGGCGGTTTCCAACGTGCCGCGAGCGGCAAGCTCCGCCACGTTGCTCTCCAGTTTTTGGGCGACGGCGCGCAGGAACTTAGCGCGGGTGGCGCCCGGCAATCGGGCCAACACGGGGGCGGCCGCAGCGGCCAGTCGGCCCGCCTGGTCTACCTCGGCCGCACTGGCGGCCTGAAAGACCGGGGGGAGGATCTCCCCGGTAGTCGCGTTGAGCGCCTGCAGCCTGGTGCCGCCGGCCGTGCCGGTGCCAAAACCAATCAATGAGATGCCGTGCAATTCCATCGCACCACTCTACCGGATATCCGGCGGAGGCAAAGTCCCAATTGCTTCCTTCGACCATTGCCCATTCACCAGCCGCAACGCGCCGGAGGGATTCGCGTTTTGCAGCTCGGCGGGCAACAGGTCGTCGGAAAAATCCTGATAGCACACCAGCCGGGCCCAGCGGTTGAGGGCACGGGTGCCGACGGAAGTGCTGCGGCCGCCATCGCTCGTCGCGGGATACGGCCCGCTGTGCACGATGGCGGAGTTGACCTCCAGGTCCGTGGGAAAACCGTTCAGGATCACCCGCCCGGCCTTGGCGGCGAGCACCTCCACCAGCTCGTCCTGCACCTTCGCCTCGGCGACCCCGGCGTGCAGCGTGGCGGTCAGGCTGCCCGCGAGGTCCTGCGCGACCGCGAGCATCTCCGCCCGGTCCTTGCACCAGACGACCAGCGAGCTCGGGCCAAAAATCTCCTCCGAGAGGGCCTGGTTGCCCAGATAGGTCAGCGCCTCGGTCTCGAACCACGCCGGAGCGGCACTGCACAGCGAGAGCGCGCTGCCCTGCGCCAGCACCTTGACGCCGGGCAGGTGCGCGCGGGCCGTCGTGTGGGCGACGAAATTCTTCCGGATCCCGGGTGTCAGCATCACCCCCTCAGGCGTCGCGGCGAGCCGCGCCGTGAGTTCCTTGACGAACTGCGTCGCCGCGGAGGAACGTTCCAGCACGATGAGGCCCGGGTTGGTGCAGAATTGGCCGACCCCGATCATGGACGAGGCATAGAGGCCCTCGAGCAACGCCGGGGCCCGCTCGGTGATGGCCCCGGACAGGATGAACACGGGGTTGATGCTGCCCATTTCCGCGTAGACCGGGATCGGCTCGGGCCGCGCTGCCGCCAGGTCCGTGAGCGCGCGTCCGCCCGCCAGCGAGCCGGTGAAGCCCACCGCCCTGACCGCCGGGTGCTGCACCAGCGCCTGGCCGACCTCGAAGCCCGCATCAAACAGGAGCGAAAAAGTGCCCTCGGGCAGGCCGCACTCGCGCACGGCGTGCAGGATCAGCCGGCCGACCATCTCGCTCGTGCCCGGGTGCGCCGGGTGCGCCTTGACGATGACCGGGCAGCCGGCGGCGAAGGCCGACGCCGTGTCGCCGCCCGCCACCGAGTAGGCGAAGGGAAAATTGCTGGAGCCGAACACCACCACCGGGCCGAGCGGCCGCAGGAGCGAACGGTGGTCGGGCTTGGGCCGCGGCTTCCGGTCGGGCGAAGCCGTCTCGATCCGCGCATCGAGCCAGTCGCCGCGTGCGGCCGTCGCGCCGTAAAGCCGCAACTGGCCGGCGGTGCGGGCCACCTCGCCCTTCAACCGTGCCTCGGGCAATCCGGTCTCCTGCATCGCCCGGGCGGCGAGGTTCTCCACCTTGGCCTCGAGTTTGTCGGCCATGGCGCGCAGGAACTTCTCGCGCGCGGCGCCGGGCAGCTTCGCCCAGGCGGGCGCGGCGGCGGCGGCGAGTTGCACGGCGCGCTCCACGTCCTCCATCGTCGCCGACTGGAAGGTCGGCTCGATCGGCGCATTGCGCGCCGGATCGAAGGCCTTGAACGACGCTCCGCCCGGCCCGCTGGACCCAAAGCCGATGAGGGAACCGCCGTCAGGTTTCATGGCCAAAAAAATTGCGGGTAAATTGCGCGCCCGCGAGCCGAAAGGTGGAACCCTCCTCTGGACGGGGGCGAAGCGCGTCCGGGCGGTCCGCCATAGCCTTGGGGCCGCGCACCACCTCAAAGCCGCGGGTGCGTCTTGCGGGCCCGGGCCAGCACGGACTTCACGTGCTCCAGGTCGGCCCCGGCCAGCGGCAGGCGCGGCGGGCGCACATGCGGCGTGCCGCGGCCCATCGCGGCCTGCACCCACTTGATCAGCTGGACGAACTTCGGCACGGTATCGAGCCGCAGCAGCGGCAGGAACCACTGGTTGAGCGCGGCGGCGCGGGCCTTGTCGCCCCGGCTGGCGAAGTCAAACAGCGCAACCGACTCGGCCGGGAAGGCGTTCGCCAGGCCGGCGATCCAGCCCACCGCGCCGGCATAGACGCCCTCGACAATGGCGTCGTCCATGCCGACGAGGAGGTCGAGCCGGCGGCCGAGCAGCGCCTTGATGGCCGTCACGCGGCGGACGTCGCCACTCGATTCCTTGACGGCGTCGAGGTTGGGGTGCGCCGTCGCCAGCTCGGCGATCTGCTCGGGCAGGAAGTCGGTCCGGTAGGCGGGCGGGTTGTTGTAGAGCAGGCAGGGCAATTTGGTCGCCTCGATGACGGCGCTGACGTGCGCCTTCATCTCCCGCCAGTCGCTGGAATACACATAGGGCGGCAGGACCATGAGACCCTTCGCCCCGGCCTCCTCGGCGGCCTCCGCCAGGGCCACGGCCTCGGTGGTGCTGAGCGACGCGATGCCCGCCACGACGGGGGCCCGCTTGCCCACCGCCGCGACGCAGGTGCAAACGAGGGCGGTCTTCTCGTCGAACGACAGCGTCTGCGCCTCGCCGAGCGAGCCCCCGCACACGATGCCACTGCAGCCGTTCTCGATCAGCCAGCGGCAATGCACCGCGAGCGCGGCATGGTCCACCGCCAGGTCGGCGTCGAGATTAGTCGTGATGGCGGGGAAGACACCTTTCCAGTTCATGGGGATGGATTGATTTTATTTGGTGGCACACGGCCTCTGGACGCGTTCGGTGCGCGTCCGGAGGCCGCGCACCACCTGATCCAAAGCTTACGCATATCGGTTGGGACTCAACAGGGACAGATCCACCCTCGGCTTCCGGCCGGTCAGGACGTCGGCCACGAGCAGGCCGGTGATCGGGGCCAGCGTCAGCCCGAGCATGGCGTGGCCGCACGCCGCCGTGAGATTGGCCGGGCGGCCGAACCGGCCGATGTAGGGCAGGCCGTCGGGCGACACGGGGCGGTAGCCGAACCACGGTTTGATCCCGGCGAAGTCCTGCGGTGTGAAGTCCGGGAAGTAGGCCTGCGCCGCGTCTATGATCTGCGCGATGCGCTCGGGTCGGACGCGGTCGTCGTGCCCGCTGATTTCCATCGTCCCGCCGAAGCGGAGCCGGGGGCCCATCGGAGTCACGGCGACGCGGCTCTCCGTGAGGATGAGGGACTTCGTCAGCCGGCAGCGCGGGTCCTCGATGGTCAGGCTGTAGCCCTTGCCCGCCTGCATCGGCAGCCGCAAGCCGAGACCGGCCAGCATCGCCGGCGACCACGAGCCGCCCGCGAGCACGAATTCGTCCGCCAGGAAGGCGCCGGCCGTCGTGTGCGCGGCGGTGACGCGGCCGGCATCGGTCTGCCAGCCGTAGACGGTGGTGTTCCACCGGAACTGCACGCCCATCTCCTTCAGCAGCCCCGTGAGGGCGGGCATGAACTTCCGGGGCGTGAAGTGGGCGTCGCCGGGAAAATAGACGGAGCCGGCGATGGCGAGCTTTGTGCCCGGCTCGAGCGCGGCCGTCTGCGCCGCATTGAGCACGCGCGCCTCGACGCCGAGCTCGTTGGCGATGGCGGCGAGGCCGTGTGCCTCGTGGTCGAGCACCGCCTGCGTCTGGCAGAGGTTGAGCAGGCCCTCGGTCTGCAGCTCGAAGGCGTGGCCCGTGATGTCGGCCAACTCCACGAAGAGCTGCCGGCCGGCGAGGGAGAGATCGCGCAGGATGGGCGCGGCACGGCGCGTATGCTCCGCCGTGCAATGGCGGGCGAACAGCCAGCCCCAGCGCATCAGGTCGCTGTCAAGGCGCGGCTGGATGTAGAACGGGCTGCGGGAACTCAGCATCCACTTCAGGCCCTTCAGCACCATGCCGGGGGCCGAGAGCGGGATGACATGGCTCGGGGAGATGTAGCCGGCGCTGCCCTGCGCGCAGGAGTCCGCGCCCTCGGCGTTGCGCTCGATGAGCGTCACTCGGAAGCCCTCGCGCGCAAGGTAGTAGGCCGCGCTCAGCCCGACAATGCCGCCGCCGCAGATGATGACCGATTTGGAGTTTTTCATTTTGGTGTGGCGGGGCGAATCCTCCGGATGAGCCGCGGCTCGTCGGGGACGACTCGCCCTGCCTTGTAAAGGTTCATCGAATCCCCCAGACGAACGGGTCGGCGGGATCGAGGAGGAGGGTCGCCTCGCCCGTGACGTGGGCCGTGCCGGTGATGGTCGGGATGACCTTGTCGCCCTGCCGGCGGTATTTGCCGCGGAAAACGCTGCCGACGATGCTCTCCTGCACCCACTCGTCGCCCGGGGCCAGCTTGCCGTCGGCGGCGAGGCACGCGAGCTTGGCGCTGGTGCCCGTGCCGCAGGGCGAACGGTCGTAGGCCTTGCCCGGGCACAGGACGAAGTTCCTGCTGTTCACCCCGGGCTTTTTCGAGGGGCCGAAGAGCTCGACGTGGTCCACGTCGGGGAAACCCGAGTCGGTGACGGCCTGCCGGATGCGCGCGCAGTATTCGGTGAGCTGCGCGATGTTGGCCAGCTCGAGCGTCTGGTCGTGCTGCTCGATCAGGCAGAACCAGTTGCCACCCCACGCCAGGTCCACGTTCACGTCGCCCACGCCCGGCAGGTAGAGCGGCAGGTCCTTTTCCCGGCGGTAGCTCGGGATGTTGGTGAAGGCGACCTCGCCGTTGGCGTGCAGCTGCGCCTCGATGGGGCCGACGGGCGTGTCGAGCTTCACCAGGCCGGGCTTGACGCGGCCGAGGTGCGCGAGGGACACGATGAGCCCGATGGTGCCGTGGCCGCACATGCCGAGGTAGCCGACGTTGTTGAAGAAGATGACGCCGAACTGGCAGCTCTTGTCGTGCGGCTCGACCAGCAGCGCACCCACGATGACGTCCGAGCCGCGCGGCTCGCCTACGACGGCCGAGCGGAAGTTGTCGTGCTTCTCCTTGAACACCTTGACGCGCTCGGCGAGCGGGCCGTCCCCGAGGGCGGGCCCCCCCTCGAGCACGAGGCGGGTCGGCTCGCCGCCGGTGTGGGAATCGAGGACCTTGATGCTCGGGACGGTGCTCATGGGAGGGAAAATCAGAATCACCCCGAATACCCCCCATGAAAAGCAAAAAGCCGGTGCCTCTCCTGCGGGGCGGGATCGCGCCAAGTGCGCAAGCCTTGACGGCTGATCCCGCTTAGGTGGTCGCCGATTTCCACATCGGCGACGGCGCCGGTATGGAAACCGGCGCCCACCTCCTTGTGCCGGCGGGGTCAGCGACCCCGCTACAGCACAGCAAAAAGCCGGCCCCGCGTGGAGGGCCGGCTTGGGAGAATTGCGGGCGGGTCAGACGGCGGTCTCGCCGTGCTCGTCGGTGCGGATGCGGATGACGTCCTCCAGCGGAAGCACGAAGATCTTGCCGTCGCCGATCTTGCCGGTCTTGGCCGCGGCGGTGATGGCGGTGACGGCAGGCTTCACCTGCTCGTCGCTGACGGCGAGTTCGATCTTCACCTTGGGCAGGAAGTCCACGGTGTATTCGCTGCCGCGGTAGATCTCGGTGTGGCCCTTCTGGCGGCCGAACCCCTTGACCTCCGTGACTGTCAGCCCCTGGATCCCGGCGGCGCCGAGGGCTTCCTTCACTTCGTCCAGCTTGAACGGCTTGATGATGGCGATGATGAGCTTCATGGTGGGATGGATGGGGGTGGCTCAGGACTTGGCCTCGAAGATGTAACCTTCCTCACCGTGGTCGGCGAGGTCAAGGCCCTGCTGTTCGTCGTCAGCGGACGGGCGGAGGCCGATGAGGACCTTGACCAGGTAGGCGATGGCGATGGTGGCCACGATGGAAAGGACCAGCGTGATGCCGATGGCCTTGAGCTGGGCGAGCCAGAGGCCGCCGTTATTGACCAGCGCGGCCAGGCCGTTCTTCTTGGCGTAGCCGTCGCTCACGAGGTTGCTGTTGACCGAGGCGGTCGCCAGGAGGCCCGTGAGGAGGGCGCCGAGTGTGCCGCCGACGGCGTGGACGCCGAAGGTGTCGAGCGCGTCGTCATACTTGAAGAAGCCCTTCAATTTGGTGCAGGCGAGGAAGGGCACGATGCCGGCCAGCACGCCGATGATGACGGAACCGGTGGCGTTGACGAAGCCGGCGGCGGGCGTGATCACGACCAGGCCGGCCACGATGCCCGAGCAGAAGCCGAGGACCGAGGCGTGGCCGCGGGTGAACTTCTCCATCGCCCCCCAGGTGAAGCCACCGATCGCAGCGGCCAGTGTGGTGGTGGTGAAGGCGTTGGCGGCGACCCCGTCGGCGGCCACGGCCGAACCGGCGTTGAAGCCATACCAGCCGACGTAGAGCATGCCGGTGCCGATCATGCAGAGCACCATGCTGTGCGGGGGCATCGGGGTCTTGCCGAAGCCGAGGCGCGGCCCGAGGATCAGGCAGAGCACGAGGGCGGACCAGCCCGAGGACATGTGCACCACGGTGCCGCCGGCGAAGTCGATGGCCGGGATCGCGGCGTCGGCGTTCCAGACGCCGTTCATGAAGCCGTTGGCACCCCAGACCATGTGGGCCAGCGGAAAGTAGACGACGACCATCCAGAGCGTGACGAAAAGGATGATCGCGCTGAACTTCATGCGCTCGGCGATGGCACCCACGATCAGCGCCGGCGTGATGATGGCGAACATCATCTGGAACATCGCAAACACGTTCTGGCTGACCCAGTAGGCGTAGTTGGTGTTCGGCGCCGAGGTGACGCCCTTGAAGAAGAGGAATTCGCTGCCGCCGATGTAGGGACTGGCGGCGCCCGTGCCGAACACCATGCTGTAGCCGAACGCCCACCACAGGATGGTCACCAGGCCGGTGATGCCGAGGCATTGCGCCATGACGGAGAGCACGTTCTTCGTGCGCACCAAGCCGCCGTAGAAGAGGGCCAGGCCGGGCAGCGTCATGAAGAGCACCAGTGCCGTGCTCGTCATCATCCACGCGTTGTGGCCCGGGCCGGCAACCCCGGTCAGCGACTTGCCCGGATCGGTGTTGTTCACATAGGCCTCAAGGGCGGTGATGCGCTCTTCCGGCGTCGGCGCCGCCGGAGCGGCCTTCTCTTGGGCAATGGCGGAGCCGGCGAACAGGAGCGCCAGACCCGTGAGGGCTGCAAAACGCAGCAGGCGAGGTAACGTGGTATTCATGGTGGGTGCAGCCCCACCTAAGCAAATCCAATGCCACGGATATTTTTTCTTCCCGACCGCGTGACATATGATGCCGCGCCTGCCCCGGCCGGCTCCCGCCCGGGCATGAGAAAGCCGGCGCTCCGCGGAGGGCCGCGGAGGGCCGGCTGATGGAAGGAGGTCCGGGCCGGACGGTTACACCGCGGCGTCGCCGTGCTCGTCCGTGCGGATGCGGATCATGTCCTCGATCGGCGTGACGAAAATCTTGCCGTCGCCGATCTTGCCGGTCTTGGCCGCGTTGGCGATGGCCGTGATGACCTTGTCCTTCAGGTCGGCGCTGACCGCGACCTCGATCTTCACCTTGGGCAGGAAGTCCACGGTGTATTCGCTGCCGCGGTAGACCTCGGTGTGGCCCTTCTGGCGGCCGAAACCCTTGACCTCGCTGACGGTCATGCCCTCGACGCCGACGGCGGTCAGGGCCTCTTTGACGGCTTCCAATTTAAACGGCTTGATGATGGCGGTGATGAGTTTCATGGGGGAAGATGATTTGGCGGCCAGTTTCCCGGAAAGGGGCTGGCAGGGCAAGCTTACTGTGGCGGCACGATCGTCGCGATGTGCAGTTCCTTGAGCTGCTTCGCCGTGACGGGCGTCGGGCTCTGGGCCATGAGGTCCTGCGCCTTCTGGGTCTTGGGGAAGGCGATGACGTCGCGGATGCTGGTCGTGCCGCAGAGCAGCGCGACCATGCGGTCCAGGCCGAAGGCGATGCCGCCGTGCGGCGGCGCGCCGTAAGTGAACGCCTTGAGCAGGTAACCGAAGCGGCTCTCGACCACGTCGGCGGGGATCTTGAGCACCTCCTCGAAAACCTTCTTCTGCAGCGCCGGCTGGTGGATGCGGATCGAGCCGCCGCCGAGTTCCATGCCGTTCAGCACGACGTCGTAATGCTGGCCGCGGACCTTCTTCGGATCGCGGTCGAGGTAGGCCGCGTCCTCCGCGACTGGGGCCGTGAACGGGTGGTGCGTGGCGACGTAGCTCTTGCGCTCCTCATCGTAGCTCATGAGCGGGAAATCGACGACCCAGAGGAAATTCCACTGGCTCGCGGGGATGCTGAGCCTGCCCCGCTTCACGAGCAGCTGCGCCGCCTCGAGCCGGATGCGGCCGAGGATCGCGCAAGCGCGCTCCCACGGGGCGGCGGCGAAGAAGATGATGTCGCCGTCGGCAATTCTCAGGCGCACCGTCAGCTCGGCCTTCTCGGCGCCGGAGAAGAACTTCACAATGGGCGATTTCCACTCGCCGCCCTCGACCTTGATGAAGGCGAGGCCCTTCGCGCCGAGCGATTTCGCGATCTCCTCCAGCGCGGTGATCTCGCCCTGGGTGATGTCGGCCAGGCCCTTGGCGTTGACCGCCTTGACCGCGCCGCCGGCGGCGACCGTCGAGGCAAAGACCTTGAAGCCGGAGGTCTTGAAGAGCGTCGAGAAGTCGGCGAGCTCGAGGCCGAAGCGCGTGTCGGGCTTGTCCACGCCATAGCGGTTCATGGCGTCGTGGTAGGCCAGGCGCGGGAACGGCACGGGCAGGTCGTGGTTGAGCACGTCCTTCCACACCTTCTTCAGCATGCCCTCGAAGAGCGCGTAGATGCCCTCGCGGTCGATGAACGAAGCCTCGACGTCGATCTGGGTGAACTCCATCTGGCGGTCGGCGCGCAGGTCCTCGTCGCGAAAGCAGCGGGCGATCTGGAAATATTTCTCCACGCCCGCGACCATGAGGATCTGCTTGAACTGCTGGGGCGACTGCGAGAGCGCGTAGAACTGGCCGGGGTGGATGCGCGACGGCACGAGGTATTCGCGCGCGCCCTCCGGCGTGCTCTTGAAGAGCGCGGGCGTCTCGACCTCGATGAAGCCCTGCGCGTCGAAGTAGTCGCGCACGGATTTCGTCGCGCGGTGGCGCACCTGCAGGTTCTTCCGCATCTTCGGCCGGCGCAGGTCGAGGTAACGGTAGGTCAGGCGCAGGTCCTCGTTGACCTTGTCGCCACCGGCGTCGGTCAGCGGGAAGGGCGGCGTGTCGGAAATGTTGTGCACGACCAGCCCGGTCGCATCGACCTCGATCTCCCCGGTCGGCAGGTTCTTGTTCATCATGTCGGCCGGGCGCGGCTCGACCTTGCCCGCGACGGCGATGACGGACTCGTCCTTGAGCAACCCCGCCTGCGCGCGCAGCGCGGAGTCAAACTTCACCTGGGTGATGCCCTCGCGGTCGCGGAGGTCGACGAAGATGATGCCACCGTGGTCGCGGACGGAATCCACCCAGCCGGCCAGCGCGACGGTGGCGCCGAGATCGGCCTTGGTGAGTTGGGCGCAGTGATGGGTGCGTTGCATGGGAGACGAACGCCCAACCAAACGACCCGCCCCATCCCGGGGCAATCAGATTTTGGCCCAGTATGACACGGGGCCGAGAGGTGGGCGTCGGTTTCCATATCGACGCCTCTGTCGCCGATGTGGAAATCGGCGACCACCAAGGCGGGATCAGCGATCCCGCCCTGATACCAGATACCTCACCCAACCATCAGACTTTCGCCCGTCATTTCCGGAGGCTTCGGCAGGCCCAGCAGCGCGAGCACGGTCGGGGCGATGTCCGCCAGGCGCCCGCCGCTGCGCAGCTTCGTCTTCCCGGCGGCGAGTCCCTCGCCCACCACGAAGGTCTCGACGAGGTTCAGCGTGTGTGCCGTGTGCGGGCCGTTGACGGTCGGGTCCCACATCTGCTCGGCGTTGCCGTGGTCGGCGAGGATGACCGCCTTGCCCTGCACGGTGGCCAGCGCGGCGAGCAGTTCCCCCACTCCGCGGTCGGTTGCCTCGACGGCCTTGATGGCCGCGGGCAGCGAGCCGGTGTGGCCGACCATGTCGGGATTGGCGTAATTGACGACGATGAAGCCGTATTTGCCGGAAAGGATGGCGGCCTTGGCGGCGGCAGTGACCTCGGCCGCCGACATCTCGGGCTTCAGATCGTAGGTCGGCACCTTGGGGCTCGGCGGACACGCGCGCTCCTCGCCGGGGAACGGTTCCTTGCGGTAATTGTTGAAGAAAAAGGTCACGTGCGGGTTCTTTTCGGTCTCGGCGCAGCGGAACTGCGCGAGGCCGGCGTCGCTTACGACCTGGCCGAGGATGTTCTTCAATTTCTCCGGCTTGCCGGAAATGACGTTCACCGGCAGGCCGGCCTCATACTCCGTCATGGTGGCGTAATAGAGGTCGAGCTTCGGCCCGCGGTCGAAGCCCTTGAAGTCGTCCATGACGAACGCCCGGGTGATCTCGCGCGGGCGGTCGCCGCGGTAGTTGTAGAACAGCACCGCGTCGCCGTTGCCGATCGTCGCCACCGGCTGGCCGTCGGGGCCGACGATCGCGGTCGCCGGCACGAACTCGTCGCCGTTCTGCGTCGCGCTGAGGGGATTCGCGTAGTAATTCGAAACCGCCTGTTCCGCGCTCGGCGCGGTCGCCATCGCCGTGCGGCCGGTGAGCATGTCGTAGGCCTGCTGCACGCGCTCCCAGCGGTTGTCGCGGTCCATCGCCCAGAAGCGGCCGCATACGGACGCGATGCGGCCGACCCCGATCAGGCGGCACTGGGCCCCGACTTGCTGCACGTAGCCGAGCCCGCTCTGCGGTGGCGTGTCGCGGCCGTCGGTGAAAGCGTGGATGAAGACCTCGTTGAGGCCGTCCTCCTTGGCCTGCCGTAATATCCCGTAGAGGTGCTCGAGCATGCCGTGCACGCCGGCGTCGGACACAATGCCCATGAGGTGCAGCTTGGATTTCCGCTCCTTCACCCGCCCGACGATCGCCTGCCAGACCGGATTGGCCGCGAGCTTCCGCTCGAGGAAAAGCTTGTTCAACCGCACCAGCTCCTGGTCAACAATGCGGCCCGCGCCGATGTTCTCGTGGCCCACCTCGCTGTTGCCCATCACGCCGGCGGGCAGGCCGACGTCGAGCCCGGAGGCCCGGACCAGGGTCACGGGATATCGGGCATGCAGCAGGTCGTCGCACGGCTTCACCGCCAGGTGGACGGCATTGGTCTTGTTCTGGCTCGGGTCGGGATTCTTCCCCCAACCGTCGCGGATGATGAGCAGCACGGGCTGGCGCATGGCATTCATGTCGTTGTTGTCCGGTTTCCGCCGCCGCCCGGCAACCCAAAACGCGCCGCGCCGGTTGACTTTGCCGGCTAATCCCCCACCTCTTCCCTCATGCCCCAGCTTGCGGTGCTCCTGCTCAATCTCGGCTCGCCCGACTCAACCTCCGTCCCCGACGTGCGGCGCTACCTGCGCGAATTCCTCGGCGACGAACGCGTGATCGACCGCCCGGGCAACCGCTTCCTGCGCAGCCTCCTCGTCAACCAGATCATCTGCCGCTTCCGCGCCCCCAAGTCGGCCCACGCGTATGAGAGCATCTGGACGCCCGAGGGCTCGCCGCTGATCGTCACCAGCAAGCGCACGCAGGCCGCGCTGCAGCAGCGCACCGAACTGCCCGTGGCGCTGGCCATGAATTACGGCAACCCGTCCATCCCGGACGTGCTGCATAGGCTCCGCGCGCAGGGCATCGACCGCCTGCTGCTTTTCCCGCAATACCCGCACTACGCCATGTCGAGCTGGGAAACCGTCGTGGTGAAGGTCCAGCGCGAGGCCGCAAAGATAGCGCCGGACATGAGGATCGAGTGCGTGCTGCCCTACTACGGCGACCCTGATTACATCGAGACGCTGGTCGCAAGCGCGCGGTCCTACCTCGCGCAGCCGCACGACCACCTGCTCTTCAGCTACCACGGCATCCCGGTCCGCCACCTGACCAAGGCCGACACCTCGCACGCGCACTGCCAGGTCGTGGCCGACTGCTGCAATTCCTGCTCCCCAGTCCACGGCACCTGCTACAAGGCGCAGGTCACGCGCACCACGCACCTGTTCGCCCAAAAGGCCGGGCTCGATCCGGCCAAGTGGTCCATCTCCTTCCAATCGCGCCTGGTCGGCGAGCCGTGGCTGTCACCCTACACCGACCACCTCTTCGCAGAACTGCCCAAGCAGGGCAAGAAGCGCCTGCTGGTCATCACGCCGGCGTTCGTCACCGACTGTCTTGAGACCCTGGAAGAGATCCGGGTGGCGGGCGCAGAAAGCTACAAGGCCGCGGGGGGCGAGTTGTTCACCCACATCCCCTGCCTGAACGATCAGCCGGTCTGGATCGATTTTCTCGCGCAGCGGGTGCAGCGCTGGCAGCAATCCGGCCTTGTCGCCTGACCCGTGCACCGGCCTGGGTGCTTTTCACCCCACCAACGGGGTAAAAGGCCTATGAAGACCTGCCTCTGGCCAATGGCCTATATTCTTGGCTCGCCGGCTGGCCGGTGATAATTACAAAAAACTGCATCAAGGAAGTGAACACGCCTTCCGCCAACACCGCTTCAGCCAAAAGCCTGACTTCGGGTTCATCCGTGCTTGTGCTGGATGCGGAGGGCCGCATCCAGGTG
>Ga0315295_10001880_pt1 | contig 17872 bp, 11 predicted proteins | sample YL17G14_0_MG_FD_204453 | JGI IMG/M metagenome (GOLD analysis project Ga0315295, IMG submission 204453) | Sediment microbial communities from Yellowstone Lake, YNP, Wyoming, USA - YL17G14_0 | ecosystem: Environmental > Aquatic > Freshwater > Lake > Sediment | place: USA: Wyoming | collected... | reverse complement strand
ACCGGCCACATGAGCGACGACGACTGGCGCCGGGCAACCGCGTTTTACCGGGGCTTCGTGACGCTGCTGGACCGGGCGCTGGGCGAAATCGTCGATGCGCTGACCAGCAACGGCCTGTGGGACAACACGCTGGTGGCCGTGGTGGCCGACCACGGCGACATGTGCGGGGCCCACGGCCGCTTTGACAAAGGACCGTACTGCTACGACGAAATCATGCGCATCCCGCTGCTGGTTCGCGTGCCCGGCGCGGCGCCCCGCGAGCTGCGGCGGCACGTTTCCTTGATCGATCTGAACCGCACGCTGGTGGAATGGGCGAGTCTGCAACCGGATGTCGCGCCGCAAGACAGCCGGTCGCTGTTGCCCCTGATTGAGCGTGGCGACGCCGCCGGCGGCGCCGCCGACGAAGCTTTCTACCGTTACGAGTGGTACAACGGCCTCTGGTTTGGCATCCGCGCCATTCGCACCCCGGAGTTCAAATACTGCTTCAACCCCGCCGGCGTCGATGAACTGTACGACCTGCGGGCAGACCCGGCGGAGCTGAACAACCTGGCCGGAGGCGCGGAAACCCGCGCGGCCCAGGAGCGCCTTGCGCGTCGCCTGCTCAGCCACCTCCGGGAATGCGGAGATGCGCGGGCGGCCGGCAAGCTGGAAATTGCGCTGGCGGCGCGGGCGGATGGCAGCGAACCGGGCCGGCCGGCAAGACGATGACATGACTGTTCTGGTCGCGCCGGCTCGATAAGACGCTTGGCATGCAAACGGAAGTTGAATTCGCCGGCCTCGGCCGCCGCTTCAGGGAATATTCGCGCACCGCAGGTCCAGGTCCTGACGGCAAGCACCCGATAGCGGACGCCAATGCTTGGCGCACCTGCCGCTGTTGCCGGGCCGAAGTTCGGGACCTAGACTTAGGGCGCTGCGGAGCCGGTGTCAAGGTCCATTCCGGGGTTGGGGTTTGCGTCGAACTGCCGGCAAGGTCCTGCGGGCACCTGGAGAGCCGTTTTCCGGATAGCCCGTTATACGCCCGTTGAGCTTTTTTCTGCTTCTTTAAGCATATGCATTGCATATACAATAACAGTTGATGTTCGAGTGGGACCGCGACAACCTGCGCAAGATTCGGGCACACCGGATCAAGCGGGGCAGTGAATCCAATGAACAAGAAAACCCAGGAGATGCCGAAGTTTAAGAACGAGAGCGAGGAGGCCAATTGGTGGGCCAGCCGGGCCGGGCGCGCATACGTGAAGCAGAAATCCGCGGAGGCCAAATCGAGAGGCATCGAAACCAAAGGATCGAATCTGGTTCGGAAGCTGAACGAGAAAAGCAGCGTGCAGATCGCGATCCGCCTGCCGGCAGCCGATCTTGGACAGGCCCGCAAGATCGCGGAACGCAAGGGCATCGGCTACCAGACGCTGGTGAAGATGCTGGTGCATGAGGGCCTGGCGCGCGAGTCCCGCCGCGCCTGATTCTCGATGGGCTTGTCAGCTCCGGATAAGCCGTTGTACCGCAGCGGATGGTTGTCGGGACAGCCGCTCTAGGCGACAGTCCTGTGGGAGGGTAACGGCCTGCATTTCAGCCACGAGGGCGCCGCGCGGCAGCCGTCGGGCAAGCCAACCCGGTCAACATAAGGCGCGGCGGCTGCCGCAGCTTGCCAATACGCTCAAGCGCCGCGAGCGGCGCGGGTTATGCGGCCGGTCTTGTGACAAAGCGATCTTTGGGCAAGTGAGCCTTTCGATCCAGAACATTGCGCGCCACGGCCACGAGTTCACGGCCCGGTCCGACGACCAGAAAACAGGCGTGCGACCGGTACGCGAAGCCGTGAAGACCCTTGCGTGCCAACGCGATGAGTTTAGTGGTGAGCCCGTTCGCCTCAGCGCCACGTTGCACACTCTGGTCAAACACCAACGTCAGTACGCCCTGTTGCCGGCTGGCGATGCGAACCAGTTCCTCGAGGAAAACGTAGGCCGGTGCCTTCTTGCCGCGCGTCGATTTCATGCGAACGCCAGTGTCTGGGTCGAGAAAGAGGTGAGACGCGCACGATCGTGCGCTGGCGAAGTACGCGTCTCGATCAGCACCCTGAGCCAGGACGTCCGTCGATATCAGCGGCACGCCCAACAACGCGGAGAACGCGGCGGCCTGCTGATCGCTGACCGCCTCGGTGAACATGGGGTGGACAGTCCACGGGCCGAGCGCCCCAAGCCATCGGAGCAGGCAATGCTTGACAATGTCGTACGAGTCGCCGAGGTATTTCGGATTCATTAGCACCGGACGGTCACGTCCACATGACTCCTGATTCGACAGACCTGTATAAGACGGGCCCTGGTCAGCCTAAGAGAAAACCGCTGGCGGCGAGCCGCGGCGGCAACGACTGTGTTTGTAACGACTTCTTCCAGGTCCAATAACTTCCCTCCCAGTTTTAGGCCGACTCCTCAGTCCGGATAATCCCGCCGCTCTCGGTGGAGGGGGCTTTCCGCAGACGGTCGAGCGGGCTGTGGACCGCTCGACCGCCACGATTCAATACCTGCGCGTAGACCGTCGTGGTCCGGACGTCCTTGCGCCCCAGCAACTCCCGCACCGCCCGGATGTCGTAACCATCCTCCAGCAGAATCTCTTAGGGCTAATGACCTGCGGCTCACCCGGGGCCGCTCAGGAACGCAGCGGCGGCCGTCGTGTGCACCGGCTTGTTAGACATCCGGCGGAAACTTGCTCTCGAGAGCGGTTATCTTGTCCACAATAATTCGTGCCCGTTTCGCCACCTGTTCGTCCGCTTGGGCCACGTTAGCGACCGCCTTGCCATAATTCTCGGGGCTCAGGCCGGGTTCATATGTCAGGCGCGCGTAGTACAACCCGTTCTCACGAGCGTCGTTAAGTATTCGGATATGAGCAAGGATATCGAGCACGCGGACCGCGTAAGCTGAGTCGAACTTCTCGAGTTGGCCAATCGCGCCGGCCGTGTAGCTGGCCTCCTCACGCGGCATGAGCGGCATGGAATGCGGGGGTATCGTCTGCTGCAGATGCACCGCGAGCAGCTTGCTCAGTTCCTGATCGCTCTGGGCCAAGAGGCCAGTAACGCCAGCCAGCATCCCGTCCTTGGGATTTGGGCCCGCGTACTTTTGAATCTGAGGCTTCATCCATTCTAGCACCTCGCGATTCAGTCGACCGAACCGGCCTTCTATTTTGTAGATCAGGCATAGCAACCGCTGGGCTGTCTCGCGAAGCTCACATGAGATGGCCGTCTTGATCGCTTTGGCTCCCTTCCGTTCTCTTCTCCAGTCAGTAAAGGCGGCGCTACCAAGTCCCAGGACCCAGCCCAGGATGACGTTGCTCGCGTTCTTGATCAGGTCAGCCGTCCAAGCGTCCATGATGCCCACGACCTTTCATCGCTTGCCCTTGGGAAGGATGCCTAACTCTTGTTTAGGCTGACCCGTATAAACCGCCACCGCGCTCAGCCTAAGCCCACACCCCCGCACGACGGCCGGGGGGGCAGGTGCTTGCCATGCAAGTATTTCCGTTTCATGCTACAAGCTGCTCCCGCCTTTTTAGGCCCACCGGTCGCCGCGCCTGATCCTTCGGGGCTCGCCGGAAACGGGCTGCCGGAGCCGGTCGAGCGCGCTGTGAACCCCGGTTCAACACGTGCCTGGGCTGGTGAGGAAAACGGTGAGCGGCAATCCCCAGTGGAGTTGTTCATAACGGCCGGCCTTACAGAATGCCCTGGGTGCCTGAATTTAACCACCGCCAAAGCTGCGAGTCAAGCACAGGCACGTGGGCGCCTTGCAGCTTCAGGCGTTCTCGTCAGCAGTGTCGGGCAGACCCCCCTTACGGCACGGTGTCCGCAGAGTAAAACTCACTGCCCGGATAGTCGGCTGCTGGGAAACTGACCCACCACCCGCCCGCAGAAAAGGCTTGACAAGCGTGGCGGGATGGTATAGCTTGCCGAAATCTATGGTGCTGTAGTTGATAGCGGTTTGATCGGGCCAGCGCGGCGACGCCGGGCCCGTTTCTTGACAATTGGAACACCGGGAGGACGGGCGGGAATGCCCTGTCCCAGGATTGCGATACGTTTGGCTGCTTTCCCTGCTTCGCACCTGTATTAGCAGGTGGCGCTGCCGGCCGCGCCTATCTGCTTGCCTGCCAGAGGGTTACACGCACGAAGGCGGGAGACCGGCGGCCAACAGAGACTGCAAGCCATTGAAAACGATGCACTTGCCGCGCACCTGTTATCCGCGGATAAAAAGCTCTTTAATTCCCCTATTTCGCCTGCCGCCGGTCATGAAGCAAGATTTCGAGCGGTCGCAGATGGTGCGCTGATGAATCCGTCCGAACCAGCGTCTCGGGTGTCATGAGGCGGCGTATCCCAGGCTGCGATCCTGGCCCGGGTCGTCAAATCCGCTCACCTCGGCGCTGTCCGGGCGCATCCCCACACCGATCAAGCCCAGCGGGTGCCGCCCGCCCCGGAAGTAGTTGACAATGGCGAAACGCGCGGAAGGGAGATTCCCGGCCGGATCGAGGATTGCTATAGCCAGCACGTAGCTTCCCTTCTTCAGCGTGCGCGGGCACTGGAATTCCCCGCCGGCGGTGTATGCCTGGTTGTCGCCGGGCAACCACCGGCGCACATCCAGATCCGGCACCGTGCTCTTCCACCGGGGTTCCCTGGTTGCCGGGTCGAGCAGACTCACCTCCACCGGCCAGTTGTAGTAAAGCGGTGTGGAGCCGGTGTTCCGAACGCTGAAGGCGAATCGGAAGCGCCGGCCGGTGGTCACTGCAGCCGGGTAGCGGGCGCTGTCCAGCACAAAGCGGTAGCCGAACGCCTTCTGAATCAGCGCGCCGTGGCGTGAAGCAACCTCGTCCTTCTCGTCGTAATCGCTGAGCCATCCCAGATGATTCCAGTGCAGGCGCCGGACCAGGGACACCACTCTGTCCGAGTTGTGCATGACGGCATCGGTCGGGCTTTTCCCCAGGGGCGTTCCCCAATCGAACGCAGTCTCACCGCCCATAGGCGCGATCTTCCAGCGGCCGGCCATGGGCGGGGATTCCAGCAAGGGGATGTGCGATTTCTCCTCCTGGGGATGGCCGAACGAGTCCCAATGAATGCCGAATTGATAGTCCGTAAAGTCTTTCGGGTAACGGACCATGACGAGCTTGTTGCGAAAGGCCGATCGAAAGGCGTCGCCCAGCAACTTCTGCATGTCTTTGTCGGGGCGTGGCGAGTGGTGCTCACCCCAGAATCCGATCAGGCCCATCTCCATGAAGGCGACGCACGGATCGTTGTCCCAGGCCTGCCCCATCTTGCCGACCAGCCGGGTGACGCGATCCTTGAATTGCGAACTCGAGTAGTCGCCCTCGGTCATGTCGGCGGGCCAGTACTTGCCGCGCTTTGGATAGTCCAGGAAGACCCGGGGAATCACCTTGATATTAAGGTTGGCAAGGCGCGCCCACCTGGCGGCCGAAACCGCGCGGACCTGATCGACGCCGTCCGCGGCGCTGGTTTCGATCTCGTTCCATTTCACGTAGTCGCGCGCCAAAGTCGCCCAGCGGTGGTTCCTGGCGCGGTCCGGATTCGGCCGGAAACCCATCAGCGGATTCCGCAGCGCTTGGGGATACTCAGCGGGCCGCACCTCAAGGTCCGGCGGCGCGGCGGCCGCCAGAGGCGCCGCGGCCAGCGCGAAAAGGACTTGCCGTCTGGTGATCCTGATGCTCACGCCCCGTATTATCGTCGGGCGGCCACACGGCGGCAAGCGGGTCGCGGAGCGTGATTTCCGCGGGTGGGGCTTCGCGCAACATTGCGGAACGTGTCGAAACGTCCGTAGACTTGCAAACCTTCCCGCCTGTCCTGTACTATCTCTCTCGTTTTCGCACAGCCCGGCACCGGCCGCGCGACCACTGTGCGACGCGCTGCCCCTCCCGCCGGGCCCCGGTGGGAATCGCGGCCTCGGACCCAAAGGTATGCCTTCAACACACCCGTCATCCCGCTGGATTCACCGGCGTACGCTCTTGACTGCCGCCGGCGCGTCGTTGCTCGCCACCCAATGCCGGTCAGGCTCGCCGGGAGCTTCGCCGGAAGCCGCCTCCGGCCGGCCGAGCCTGTGTCTGTTCTCCAAGCACCTGGAATGGATTACCGACGCCGCTCAACTGGCCGAAACGCTCGCCGACATCGGCTTTGAGGGCGCCGATCTCACCGTGCGGAACGACGGGCATATCGGCCCGCCGAGCGTGGAAGAGGAACTGCCGAGATTTGACGAGGCCTTGAGGAAAGCGGGGCTGCGCACCTCGATGATCACCACCAGGATCGACGATGCGCGCAAACCCGAGACCCGGAAGATACTCAAGACCGCGTCCGCGCTGGGTATTCGCTATTACCGGCGCGGCGGCGAGAACTGGGGAAACGGGCGCAATCCGCTGGAACGCATCCGAGAGCTGCACCCGAAAATCCGCGACCTGGTCGCCCTCAACCAGGAATACGGCATGTTCGCCGGCATCCACAACCATTCCGGCTACGGACTGGCGGCGGCGATCTGGGACCTTTACGAATTGGTGAAGCCCTTCGATGCGCGCTACATCGGCTCGAACTACGACATCGGCCATGCCACCGCCGAGGGCGGCTACGGCGCCTGGCGGAGCGGATTTCGCCTGCTGGCCGCCGATGCGCGCATTCGCATGATCGCCGTCAAGGACTTCCTCTGGAGAAAGCGCGATGAAGGATGGCGCCCCGGCTTTTGCCCCATCGGACAGGGGATGGTCGATTTCAAGACCTTTTTTGGTTACCTGAAGGAGATCGGCTTCGCCGGGCCCATCTCGCTTCATTTCGAGTATTCATCCGGCGGAAGCACGCCGGCCGAGAAGCAGAAAAACCAGATTGCGGACATGAAACGCGACCTGGCTTGGCTGCGAAACGGACTCAAGGAGTCGGGCGTGCTGTGAAGGCAGGTTGCAGGTGGCAGGTTGCAGGTGACAGTCGGAGGCAGGTTTAAGGAGGTCGTCCCATGCGCATTGCAGTCGCTAAGATCATTATTGGCTTCAGCCTGGGTGTACTTGCACAGGCTCCGACCGCAACCCTGGTCGGGCGGGTAACGGACAGCTCGGGCGCCGTTATCCCGGGGGCCGCGGTGGCCGTCCGCAACGTGGACACCAACGAGCTGCGCGCGGCAACCAGCTCCGCCGATGGAAACTTCGCCGTGCCCCAGCTTTTGCCGGGGAGGTACGAAGTTGTGACCGAAAAAGACGGCTTCAAGAAGGCCGTGCGGCACGAGGTGGAACTGCTGGTCGGCCAGGTGCTTCGCCTGGAGTTCGTCCTCCAGGTGGGCGCAGTGGCCGAGTCGGTCGAGGTGCGCGCCAGCGTCCCGCCCGTGAACACGGATACAGGCGGCAGGGGCGACGTGGTGGCCACCGACGAGAAGGACAATATGCCGCTGGCCGGCCGCAGCTTTGGCGACCTCGCCTACCTGGTAGCCGGCGTGGCTCCGAACTCCGACGGCGGCTACGGGGCGGGCTACATCGTGAACGGCGCGCGCGGCGACAATACCAGCTTCGTCGTGGACGGCGTCACCACCAACAACCGCCGCAGCGGCAAGGAAACGCTCCAGCCTCCCATCGATGCCATGCAGGAATTCAAGATGGAAACCAGCGGCTACTCCGCCGAGTTCGGCCGGCTGGGCGGCGGCGTGATGTCGGTGGCGCTGAAGACCGGCACGAACCGGCTGCATGGCTCGCTGTTCGAGTTTTTGAGAAACGATTTGCTCGATGCCCGCGGCTTCTTTGACACCGACAAACCGCCCCTGCGCCGCAACCAGTTCGGAGGCACGCTGGACGGCCCGGTGCGCATCCCGAAGCTCTATAACGGCCGCGACCGCACCTTCTTCCTCATCTCCTGGGACGGGATGCGCCAGCATACGAAGAATTCACGCCGCGGCCGGGTGGCCACCGACCTGGAGCGCGCCGGCGACTTTTCCCAGACGCTGGACGCCGCCGGCAAGGTGATCCCGCTGAAGGACCCGCTGAAGAGCGGCAATTGCACGGCCATCAACCAGCCGGCTTGCTTCCCCAACAACGTCGTCCCGGCCGCCCGTTTCCACCCCACGGCGTTGAAGCTGATGCAGTACTACCCGGCAGCTAAGATGCAGGGCATCATGAACTTCTACGGAAGCGAGACCAGCGTCGGGAAGACGGACAAGTACCTGTTCAAGGTGGACCATCGGCTGTCGCCCCGCGACACGATCACCGGGCGCTTCCTCTGGCAGGGGTCGGACCCCTTCGATCCCTTCCGCGGGTCCAACCTGCCCGGTTTCGGCATCTGGAGCGTCAATCGCTATTCGATGTCCAACGTCGCCTACACGCGGATGATTTCGCCCACGCTGATCAACGAAGTGCGGTTCTCGTTCATCCGCAATCGTGAAAGGGAAGCGAAAACGCTATACTCCAGCCGCGATTTCGGCGGAGAGTTCGGCATCACCCCGCCCACCAACAACCCCATCCTGTTCGGCTTCCCCAGCATCGCCATCAACGGCGTTGAGACCTTCGGTGACACAAAGGAATTTCCGAAGCGCAACGTGGTGAACAACTGGCAGCCTGCCGACACTCTGACCTGGGTCAAGGGGAAGCACCTGATCAAGGCCGGTTTCGACCTGATCCGCACACAAATGTTCGAGCCGTGGAACCGCGACACCCGCGGCACCCTCAGCTTCAACAACCGGTGGAGCGGCGTAGGATGGGCCGATTTCATGCTCGGCTATCTCTATAGTTCCAGCCACCAGAGCGGGTCTGTCACCAACTACTTGTATATGACCAGCTTCGGCTCGTTTTTCCAGGATGACTTCAAGCTGAATTCGCGCCTGACGCTGAACCTCGGTGCGCGGTGGGAGGCGAACACGCCGCTGTCGGAGAAGTACGGGCGGATCGTGAACTTCTTCCCCAATCTGAACAAGATCGTCATCGCCGACGACAGGGGCGTGCCGGACCTGCCGGCCAAGATCGCGGCGGTGAACCTGCAGGGGAAGGTTGGCCTGGCCCGCAACTTCGACCTGCCGCAGTCGCTGGTGGTCACGCAATGGCGCAACCTCGGGCCTCGATTCGGCCTGGCCTGGCGCCCGTTCGGCGGCACGGCAACGGTGGTTCGCGGCGGTTACGGCGTCTTCTTCGCCAATAGCATGACCTCCAAGTTCCGGGAGGATCTCGGGAATGCCTATCCATTCGTCATCCCGGAAAGCTTCTCGCGCGATTCCAACAACGCCAACGTGCTCACGCTGTCCAATGTTTTTGCTCCCAGCCGGATGAGCGTCGGCGGCACGACCAATGGGTTCGGGTATGAAATGGCGGCGCCGGCACAGTACCTGCAAAGCTGGAACCTGACCGTGGAGCGGGGCCTGGGAAAGGCGAGCGCCATTGAGCTTGCTTACGCGGGGTCCAAGGGCACGCACCTGGGCCGGCGCTACGACATCAACCAGGTGATCCGCATACCGGCGTACCGGCAGGCGAACGGAAGCTTCCCACGCCCCTATCCCGCATTCAGCTCGGTCAACTACTACAGTTTCTGCTCCGACTCGACGTACCAGTCAGGCATGGTCACCTTCCGGCGCCGATTCACGCGCAACTTCTTCTACCGTGTCAATTACGTCTACGGGAAGTCGATCGATTATGGGTCGCAGATTGCCGGTTCGGGCAATGGCACATACAGCGGCGCGGCCGATCCGCGCAACCTGAAGCTCGACCGCGGCCGGTCCGACTTCGACATCGGCCATTCCTTCACCGCCGCCTTCTCCTATGAAGTGCCGAAGAGCGCCGGCCGCTTCCTGCGCGGATGGCAGCTCAGCGGCAACCACCGCATGTATACCGGCCAGCCGTTCACGCCCCAGGTCGACGGCGCCGACGTGGACAATGGCGAGTCGAACCGCCCCGATCGTTTGCGAAAAGGGACGCTGCCGAACCCCACGGCCGACCGTTGGTTCGACCTGTCTGCCTTTGCTTTGGTGCCGCGCGGCTCCTACCGCTTTGGGTCTTCCGACCGCAACATCCTGGACGGCCCCGGCTCCATCTCCATGAACCTGGGCCTCATGAAGAAGTTCTACGTTGGCGAGAAGAACTACGTGCAGTTCCGCTGGGAGGCATTCAACGTCACGAACCATGGCAACCTCAAGCTGCCAAACGCCAACGTCAACCTCATCGCGGGCGGGATCATTACCAAGGCATCCAGCCCCCGGTCGATGCAGATCGCTTTGAAGTACCAGTTCTAGACCTGAGACCTGAGTCCTGACCTTTAGACCCTTGGACCTGAACAAAGAGGAGTCAATGGACCGCAGACACTTTGTTTCATCGGTAGCACTGGGCGCCGCCGCGTATTCGCGGATTCTGGGCGCAAACGAACGCATCAACGTCGGCATCATCGGGGCGGGCGGCCAGGGCCGCGGCGATTGGGGCCGTTTCATCAAACAGCCGGAGGTCAATCCGGTGGCGGTGTGCGACGTTTACCGACCGCACCTGGAGAAGGCCCTGGCCACAGCCAATGGCCGGGCTCAGGGCTACAAGGACTTCCGGAAGCTGCTGGAGCGGAAAGACGTCGATGCCGTGATTGTGGCCACGCCCGACCACTGGCACGCCATCCCGACCATCATGGCCTGCCAGGCGGGCAAGGACGTTTATGTCGAGAAGCCGCTGGCGCTCACCATCAAGGAAGGCCGCGCCATGGTGAACGCGGCGCGCAAGTACCAGCGCGTCGTTCAGACCGGCAGCCAGCAGCGCTCGGGTGAGCACTACGCCCGTGCCGTCGAGCTGATCCGCGGCGGCAAGCTGGGCAAGATCGCGCACATCACCGCCGGGCACATCCGCAACTCGATGCCGGGGTTTGGCAGGTACAAGGACGAACCGCCTCCGCCCGAACTCGATTGGGATATGTGGCTTGGGCCGGCGCCCTCCCGGCCGTACAACAAGCTCCGCTGCATTTATAACTTCCGCTGGTTTTGGGACTACTCGGGCGGGCAGATGACCAACTGGGGCGCGCACAACCTGGACATCGCCCGCTGGGCGATGAACGTCCGGTCCCCGATCTCGGTGGCCGCCTTCGGTGGCCGCTTCGCGCTGGACGACGGCGGCGAGACCCCCGACGTGCAGGAGGTAATTTACCAGTTCCCCGGCTTCGTGCTCACCTGGTCGGTTCGCGAAATGAATGGAATGAGCAGCGGCGGATTCGACTTCCACGGGACGAAGGGCAACCTGAGCCTCTCGCGCGGCGGTTTCAAAGTGACCGCCGAGAAATGGGCGACCACCGACGACGCCGAAGAAACCGGCAAGAAGAAGAAGGTCGATAAGGACGACAAGAAGAAGATGACCGAGGAGATGACCGATCCGGGCTCCGAGCAGCCGGTGGCGCACGTCCGCAATTTTCTGGATTGCGTCAAGAGCCGGAAGCGGCCCAACGCGGACGTCGAGGAGGGCCACCTGTCGGCCATCCTCTGCCACCTCGGCAACATCGCCACGCGGCTTGGGCGCTCGCTAAAGTGGGATGCGGAGAAGGAAGAGATCGTTGGCGACGGGGACGCCAACCGCTGGCTGAGCAAGGAGTACCGCAAGCCGTGGGTGTTGCCTGTCTAACCGGGATTTTTCGCGCACCACCGACTCGGGATCGACCACCATCTCGCGTCCGGCCGCGATCTTGGATGTTGGACTCTAGACCTTTCTTGGAGAGCCGTTATGAACCGTCGCTACTTCATTAAGTCCGCGGTTGCCACGGCGGTTGCCGCCGGGCCATTGCGCTCGGCGAACGACAAGATCCTGGCGGGGGTGATTGGGTTGAATGGCAGGGGACGCGCGCTGGCGTCCTCGGCCGCCGCCCTTCCCGGCGTCGAAGTCGCCTACCTCTGCGACGTCGATCAGAATGTTCTGCAACGGGCGGCGGGCGACTTCGAAAAGAAGTTCGGAACGCGGCCGAAGCTGGTGAGCGATTTGCGCCGCATTCTGGACGACGGATCGGTTGACGTTATTACCATCGGCACGCCCGACCACTGGCATGCGCCTGCCACCATCCTGGGCTGCATGGCCGGCAAGGATGTCTACGTTGAAAAGCCATGTTCGCACAACCTGCGTGAGGGGCGCCTGATGGTGGAAGCGGCGCGGAAGTACAAACGCATCGTGCAGCATGGCACGCAGAACCGCAGCAGCGCCACCGTGCAATGGCTGATCGAGTACGTCCGGTCGGGGAACATCGGAAAGGTGCTGATGGCGAAGGCGTGGAACGTGCAACTGCGGCGTAACATCGGACACAAGCCCGACGGCCCCGTCCCGGCGGGTGTGGACTACGACACGTGGATCGGGCCGGCGGCGGCCTTGCCTTTTAACGAGAACCGCTACCATTACAACTGGCACTGGCACTGGAATTACGGCACCGGCGACATGGGCAACGACGGCGTCCACCAGATCGACATGGCCCGCTGGGCGCTGGGCGTCGACTATCCCGACCGCGTCAGCGGTTTGGGGCGCAAGCTGTTCTTCGACGACGACCAGCAAACGCCCGACACCATGACCATTACCTTCGACCACCGGGACAAGATCCTGATGTTCGAAATGCGCATCTGGAACCCGTACCGTATGGAAGGTGTGGACAACGCCCTGGCAATCTATGGCAGCGAGGGGATGGTGCAGATCGGGCGCGGGTACAAGGTGTTGGACCGCAAAGGGAACGTGGTGCCGGTTGAGGCGCCGGGCGGCGGCCAGGGGCACATGGAAAATTTCATGGAGTGCGTGCGCAGCCGCAAGACGCCGAACGCCGAGATCGAGATCGGCCACCGCTCCACGACCTACGCGCATCTTGGCAACATCGTGGCGCGCACCGGGCGCTCGCTGCAGTTCGATGGAGCGAGCGAAACCATCATCGGCGACCAGGACGCCAACGGCTATCTGCGGCGGCAATACCGCCAACATTGGTCTACTCCACGCAACGTGTAGGAAACCCGCAATGCGCGGTAGGAATGAGGTTGGCCGCCACCTGTCTTTGGGATAAGCTCTCCTCCTTTCGGAGAGAGGGTCCATGCGCAACCACATGTTCCTCCTGCTGTGTGTTTTTCTACTGAGCTCGCAAGCGCACTTGCAGAAGGCGGCAACCGAGCCACCCAAGACCCAGGTCGTGCTGTTGGGCACCGGCACGCCGAATGCGGATCCCGACCGTTCCGGCCCGGCAGTGGCCATCGTGATCGGCGGAACCAGCTACATCGTGGACGCCGGCCCGGGAGTGGTGCGGCGCGCTGCCGCCGCCGCACAAAAAACGAAGATGAACGCCTTGGCGGCATCCAATCTGAGATTCGTTTTTCTGACGCATTTGCATTCCGACCACACCCTGGGCTATCCCGACCTGATTTTCAGTCCTGTGGTGTTGGACCGGAAAGACCCGCTGGAAGCTTTCGGGCCAAAGGGATTGCAGGAGATGACCGACCACCTGCTGGCGGCCTGGAAGAAAGATCTGGATGTGCGCATTCACGGGCCGGAGCATGGCCAGGCCAGCGGGTACCAGGTCCACGTGCATGAAATCAAGCCGGGTGTGATTTACAGGGACGAGAACGTTACGGTGAAAGCTTTCCTGGTGAAGCATAGCTCCTGGGACCAGGCCTTCGGCTACCGTTTCGAGGCGCGGGACCGGACCGTGGTCATCTCCGGCGACACCGTACCCATGCCCAGCGTGGCGGAGGCGTGCAGCGGATGCGACGTGCTGATCCACGAGGTCTACTGCCAGCGCGGATTCGAGAAGCGTGACGCTGAGCGCCAGGAGTATCACTCCACCGCCCATAGTTCCTCGCTCGAAGTAGCGCAAATCGCCCGTCAGGCCAGGCCCAAGCTGCTCGTCCTCTACCATCAGCTTTTCTTCGGGTGCTCGGAGGCCGAGTTGTTTGAAGAAGTGCGGAAGGCCTATTCGGGAAAGGTTGTGTCCGGGCGCGACCTGGACGTGTTCTAAAGCCCGGCGCCGCTCCGGCGCCGAGAATTGACGCCGGTCCACTCTTGCTGTATTCTCCCTGCATACCAGCGGATGGACAAGGATGAACACAGATAGAGCCCGATTCAGCGGCATCATTCCCCCGTTGGCGACGCCCCTGGACGCGGATGGGCGACTGGATCGAGCGGCACTCGAGCGGATGCTCGCACACGTCGCGTCGGGCGGGGTCTCGGGCATTTTCATCTTGGGCACCACCGGCGAGGGCCCGCACCTGGATTCCGAGCTGCGCAGCGAGCTGGTGCGCACAGCCTGCGCCATCTGCCCGCCGCATGTCCCTGTGCTGGTGGGTCTTTGCGACCTCTCCGCGGGCAACTCAGAACGCCTGGCTGGGGAGGCGGCGGAGTGCGGGGCGGCCGCGCTGGTGTTGACGCCGCCGTTCTATTTTCCGCTCAGTCAGGAAGAACTGCTTGGCTGTCTGGATCGCTTGGTTCCGCGTCTGCCGCTGCCCGTCTTTCTCTACAACATCCCGTCACTGACGGACATCGAGTTTCAGCCGGAGACCGTAAAGCGGGCGGCCGCGAATCTGCCGATTGCCGGCCTCAAAGACAGTTCCGGAGACATGGCCTATTTCTCGGCGGTGCGCCGCGCCGTACCCCATCCGTTCCGGCTCTTCTGCGGCCCTGAAGAGCAGTTGCTGGAAGCGACGCTGGCGGGCGGCGATGGCGGCGTCTGCGGCGGCGCCAACCTTTTCCCCCGGCTCTACGTTGACCTGTATCAGGCGGCTACGCAGGGTGCCACCGAGCAGGCGCGCAGTCTCCAGGCGGTGGTGCACCGCGTTTCCGCGGCCATCTACTCGTGCACCGGCGAAGCAACCGCTTATCTGCGTGGTCTTAAGTGCGCGATGAGCGTGATGGGGTTGTGCCAGGAGGTATTCGCCGAGCCGCTCGCTCCATTGCCGCCGGCGGCCAGAGCGGACATCAGCGCTTTCCTCAGCGCTTTTTCAGGTCGATGAAGGAACGCTCGAAGTAGTAGAAGAAGCCGTCTTCGCAACCCACGATCAAGTCCAGTTTCCCATCTCCATTCCAGTCGGCGACGTTGGGCGTGGGGTTGTGGCCGCGGATCTTGGCGTCGAGCAGCGCGCCGCGTAGTTTCATTACCGGCTTCTGTTGGGTGCCGACGTTCTCGTACCAGATCGGGCCGTCCGCCGAGTCGGTGATCAAATCGAGGTCGCCGTCCCCGTCCCAGTCGGCGAGTTCAACCTTGCGTCGGCCGCTGCGCCCGCCGCGCTCCGGCGCGAGATTCAAGAAGCGCCCCTGTTCCTCGACGAAGATTCGGGCGGGCGGCAGCAGGACCAGCGCGCTGCCTTTGCGCTCTCGACGGTAGAGCGAGAGATAGCCTCGATAGTCGAGCATGACGAGGTCAGGCAGGCCGTCGCGGTCCCAATCGACCGCCTTCGGCGTGGTGCGCCACTGTGTCACGAGCTGTTTGCCCTTCGGCTCCCACCAAACCCAATCGGGCTTCGGCGGGCGCGACGGCCATTCCACCTCGATGGGCTGCGCGGCCGCCAGTTCCGGGTTGCGCGCCGTCCCGATGTTGCGATACCAGACGACCGCGCCGGTGATGTCATTGACCAGCAGGTCGAGCTTGCCGTCGAGGTCCCAGTCAGCGACCGAGATATTGGTGTAGCCCCACTTTTCTTCCGCTGGTCCCTGGACGGATCCGTTAGGGCCGGCCATGTGGCGGATGGTTTTTCCTGCCGCTTTCAAGTAGCCGCGATCCTCGAATGCCGGTGCGGAGGCGGCGCCCACGTTCTCGAAGTACTGGATATATCCGGCCGAGTTCCCGGAGAGCAAGTCGAGCTTGCCGTCGCCGTTCCAGTCGACGGCGACGGGGCGCGAAAGAGCGCCGCTCTTCAGGTACGGATCGATCTGCTCAAAATACCGGGGGGGCGCCAGGTCGGGTTCGTGGCCGCGCGGAGCCCGGTTTTCGACCAGGGCCACCCTGCCGTCCTCTTCGCCGACGATCAAAGACACGCGGCCATCCGTGTGCCACTGCACGACGCGCGGCTGAATCATGCACAGGTCCATGTGCAGCGATTTGCCGTCCACCCGAAGCGTTTCTCCGGCGGCCAGCCGCGGAGCCGTACGCGTGCCGGTGTTGCGGAAGAGAGTGATGGCATCAATAAAGTTAGCGGAAATCAGATCGAGCTTTCCGGCGCCCAGCCAATCTACGGGGTTGGGCACGGGGCTGCCGTACTGATCGAGCGGTTTGCCGCCCGCTTCGAGCAGGACCGGTTCGGCGTAGCGACGCTGGGCATTCGTTCCGATGTTGCGATGAAAGTAGACGTAGCCGTGCAGCGGGCCGCGGGTCCACTGGCCCTTTTCGTTGAAGGCGTCGTCCCACCCATAGTCGCGCCAGTCGCTGACGCCGGCCAGCACATCAATCCTGCCGTCGCCATCCCAATCGACCGGATACCAGAAGTCGTCGCGCCCCACCCAATAGCTGCGGGGCAGTTTCACGGGGACAAATGCCGAGAGGCGGTTCTTGCGGACATCGCTGTAGTACCCGCCGCTGATTACCAGGTCGATGGCTCCGTCGCCATTGAAATCGGCCGCCACCAATTCCTTCCCGTGCGGCCCAAGCCATTCCCCGCGGTCGAAAAGCGGCTCTTGGTTGCTGCCCAGATTGCGGAACAGGTAGGTTCCGGCGGAGGGGCCGGAGCCGGAAACGACGAGGTCGATGTTGCCATCGCCGTCGAAATCGAGTGCCGCGGGATGGCCCCACAGTCCGACCCCCAGGTGACCTCTGACGCCTGCGCGGCCGTAAGAGATGGGATCGCCCGTGCCGACCATCGCCGGCTCCGCCGGTCGCGCCGTTTCACCGGCACGCCCGATATCGAAGTAGGCGTGATAGATGCCGGGGCCCTTCGAGAGCCAGCTCACTTTCATCTGCGGTACGCGCCATTCCACCTTCGCCGGGATGACCTCCGGCGATGCGGAGCGGACCACGCGCACCGAGTCGGGATTGAAGCCGGCCGGAACATCGTGGGTCAGCAGGACCGGGCGTCCACTTGGCAGATCAACCTGAACAGCAATGCGCAGGTGATTTCGCGTCGGCCAGGCGGCGTTTCCGCGCTGTTCAATCGGCGAGGCCTGTGCCAGGCAGGCGGCGGCAACGAGAAGACAGACTCGAGTTGTGGGAATCAATATCGGGAAACCTCTATTGATCGCTGTCCAGGCCCATCAGGAATGCGTCATCCACGCGGATACGCGACACGCGGTCCCAGCGGTCGTAAGCCTCCAACCGCTCTTTGCAGCTCTGGCGAATATGTTCGCCGGACAGGTTCATGGCCTGGCCGGCATCCCCGCGCTGCACGGCGTCGAGGATCTCTTTGTGAAAGCGATAAATCTCCCGCAGTTGCTCAACATCGTGTCCCTCGCGCTGAGTGTGAAAGATGCGGATCATCAGGCGCGTGTCCCGGACGACTTTGAGGATACGGTGGTTGCCGGCAGCCCGTAAGAGCAGCATGTGGAAACGCATGTCGTGATCGAGGAAGGTTCCCATCGCAGCCGCATCGAGGCGCTGGTTGCCCGTCTGCTCAAGTTCCACCGCCAGCGCCGCAATCGTCTCGCAGACCGCGCGAAGTTTTTCCGAGTCGGCCTGCTGGAGACGTTGCCGTGCCGCTTTCCCCACGGCATACACTTCCAGCGCTTCCCGCAATTCGTACAGCTCGAGGATGTCGGCCCGCGTCGGCAGTTTCACCACCGTACCGCGTCCCGGCATGTGCTTGAGGAAACCTTCCGCCGTAAGTTGTCCGACGGCCTCGCGGACCGGCGTTCGGCTGATGCCGATCGCTCTTGAAAGTGGAACTTCCGAAATAGGTTCTCCGGCCGCCAACTCCCCGGAGATAATCTTCGACTGGATATACCTATAGGCGATCGCTTTGCGGGACTGGTCGGCGAAAGCCGTTGGAGA
>Ga0315295_10001877_pt1 | contig 17881 bp, 15 predicted proteins | sample YL17G14_0_MG_FD_204453 | JGI IMG/M metagenome (GOLD analysis project Ga0315295, IMG submission 204453) | Sediment microbial communities from Yellowstone Lake, YNP, Wyoming, USA - YL17G14_0 | ecosystem: Environmental > Aquatic > Freshwater > Lake > Sediment | place: USA: Wyoming | collected... | reverse complement strand
TCTTTGAAGTCCCCGAAGAAGGGATCGAGAAGGCACTTCCGATGATTCAGAATGAGATGGAGAGGGTGATGGAGCTCTCCGTTCCCCTCAAGGTCTCGATCCATTCGGGAAAAAATTGGGCAGAGGCACATTAACAAAATACAGTTCGGAGTTATGAGTTCGGAGTTCGGAGTTTTTAGAAAAAAGATTTTTTGATTAATGAGTTCAATGTCTGTTTTTACTCCGAACTACCTGCCTGCGCGTAGCCGCTTCGGCGAAGGCAGGCGAACTCCGAACTCCTTACTATCATTGGGGAGATATAAATGAAAAGAACGAGGCTGGTTATCTTAATCGGGCTAATATTATACTCTGCTGTAAGTTTTAGCCAGGAGATCTACCGTTGGGTCGACGAGAAGGGCACCATCCATTTCGCCGACGATTTCACCCTCGTCCCTGAGAAATACCGGGACCAGATCCAGAAGAGGAAGCCTTCTGAGAAGCCCTCTCCTCCGCCTACCAGACCACCCATAGGGTCGGAGACCACTGGGCCAACTACCGAATCCACACCTGAAAAAAAAGACCTTCTGGGCCGGGATGAGGAGTGGTGGAGGGCTAAGATGAAGGAATGGGAGGATAAACTTCAGAACGCCCAGAAGAATTATGATCTCGTCTATTCCGATTTGAGACAGAAGGAGAAAGAACTGGCGGATGCGAAATTTAAACCCGATAGTCTCAAGCGGAAATTGAAGGCGGAGATCAAGGAACTGGAAATCAAACTCAAGGAGCGGGAAAAAGAGAGGGACGAAGCGAAGAATATGGTGGAGAAGGTCCTGCCCAAAGAGGCAGAGGATTATCGCGCCGATCCCGCCTGGCTCAAACCCAAAGATTAAAGCATCTTTTGCAAATCCATTCCGAAAATGCTAAAATAATCTGACCAGAATGACTAGATAAGGAGGTTCTCATGGGCATGTGGCAGCTTCAGGAGGCAAAGGCCCGCTTGAGCGAGGTTATCAAGAAGGCAGCAAAGGAAGGACCGCAGAAAATCACTGTTCACGGGGAACCGACCGCTGTCGTTATTTCGAGCAAGGAGTACGAACGTCTCAAACACCCAAAAGGTAGTTTCGTCGAATTCATGCGCTGCTCACCGCTTTACGGCTTGGAGCTTGACCTGAGGCGTAACCAAACCCTCACACGCGAGGCCGTTGGGGTGCGGGGTCAGGCTTAAATAAATAAGTATCTATACTTACCCGTGACGGACGTCACTACATTCTGGAAAACAACCAATGAAAAAACCGGGGATCACAAGAAAAATTGTCTTGTCCTTTTTGGTTCAACTACCAAGTTGTTTTAGAATCAATGTCCCCTCAATTAAAACGGGGAAGGCCATGCCAATACCGAATTACCTTTGCCTGGCACCAAGGTCTAAATTATAATGCGGTTGGATAGTGGACCCTCGGCTTGCGTACCATGGTCACAGCCTAACGAAGAATTCCAAATATCCCAAGCCTGACCCCACTGGCTTTTCCTTCTCGCTTGGGTGCGATAGCACTACTCTGCCCAGAAATCCAAATATCTCAAGCCTGACCCCAAGGCCGGAAGCTGCGTAGCGCGCACCCTCTCAAGCAGAAAGAAGGACTTCTTCTGGAAACGGAAAAATTCGGTGAGTGGAGGCTACCTTTACTCCTTCTCCTGGTTTATATTCCACGTTAATGAGGCATCCTTCATCAGCCTCTGAACTTCTCAGTCGACGACATAATAGGTCTGCGAGGGCTGAATCCTCAGTAGTACAAACCACCTGCTGCCCGAGGCGCCTAATTGCAGCGAGGAGCTCAACGAAATTCAGGGCTCGGAAGTCGTCTATATGATGTATCGGGTCATCCAGAATTAATGAAGAAAGCCGACACCATGATCTCGAGAGATGTACTGCCAACAAAAAAGCAAGGCCTGCAGCGCGCCGCTGGCCACTACTAAACATGAAACGTGGATTTAAATCTTCTCCAACCTTGAGGCTGAGAAAACGGCGGACGTCTCCTCTTATGTGGTAACTGATCTCAGGCCAGTCGATGTGAGGACGTAAACGAGAATACAGTTCTTTAAAAAGCGGGCTCAACTCTGCCAAACGTTCATCGACAATCTCTCCTAAGATTCGTTTCATCTCCGAAGCGGCACGTGACGCACGGTTTTCAGTCAACCGGAATCTTTCGATTCGTTTTTCAATCTCTACCGACTCCCTCTTTGCAACTTCAAGCTCGCGTTCGATCTCTAGGATTCTTTCAAAGACTTTAGATGACTGAATGGTGGAGACTGCTTTTTCAATAGCCAAAAGCCTGTTTCTTCTGTTCTCAATCTCTCCGTGCAACATTGCTGAATAGCCTTCTCGCGGTGATGGGCCGATTCCATGCTTTGTCACTTCATTTTCAACCTCGTAAAATTCGGCCTTGATCAATTCTGTCTGTCCAAGGAGTTCGCGGAGATTTCTGCTACTCTTATCCAGCTCCATTTTCAATCTTTTCTCTTCAAGACCAGCGGCATCCCTTTTCTCAATCAATTGTGACAACAATTTCTCGCGGGTCTCGAAAACCTCTCGCATTTTGTGTGTGTGGTCCCGAAATTCGTTTTCCGCTATTTTTGACCCACACAACGGACACTTCCCTTCTCGTAACCCAACATCTTTACCGATCTTAGTCAGCTCAAGTATTGATGCTGCCAATTCATGACCCTTTCTCTCTATCTCAATCCGCTGGCTGAGGCTTGAACTTTCTTGAGAAAAATATTGAAGCTTTGAACGAATCTCCTGTACTTCGGCTTGACAATTTTCTATCTTTTTCTTAAACTCCGCAGTCTCAATCTCCGAACGACGCCTTTCTAACTCATTAAGACTTCTAAGAAGTCGTGTAAGGCTTTCTAACGCTTCTCTTCGTTCTGCAACATTACGCCTCGCAATTACAAGAATGTTTGAAACCTCCTCCGTCGGTTTTTCAAGAACTTCTCGAAGTGATCTTTCGGCATCCCTCATGTCTTCAATGCGTGCAGCCTCAGCCTTTGCAGCGCTTAAATCGGCAGTCAACCCGTTGATACGATTTCTCATCTCTCGGTAATTTTCTTCCAGGCTCATATATTGATTGCTAATGACATCAACAACGGCTTTTATCCTTTTTTCGATAGGAGCGAAATCCCTGCTACCGATTGCAGATTTGACAAACGTAAACCGATCGACCTCCGGTAGGTCTACGCTTAGATTAGTTATAGTTTCGTCTCTTATTATTGAAGTTCGACAAAGTTGTTTGAGCTCCTCGACGGGTGATAGGTCGAGGTCACACAACTTGCTCCTAACTTCATTTTCTTCCAAGTTAAGTAAGCCTTCCGCCCCCCGCGTTATTATTAACTCTTTTCCAGTATCATCTACGATGCCGATACTCACATGGCGTTCGGGGGATCTACCACTCCCCCTCCACCAAAGATAATCTGAGATGTCTTCCCCCTTTTCTGATAAATAATGCTTTTCGAGCGTCCCAGTTAGTGCGAACTCGATGGCGTCACAAACGGTCGACTTACCACCTCCATTACGGCCGGAAATTACTGCGAAGCCTAAGGGTAACGATATTTCAATACTGCCCTTTATACCTCTGAAACCAGATGCTTTGATAAACGAGATTCTCATTCTTCCTCCAGAAGCATATTGGCTATCTCTTTCGAATCCACTCCTTTGAGTAAAGCTAATAACGACCTTTCTGGTAGTTCGACCCTGTCTCGGAGTCGCAGGAATAGGTCCTCTGATGCTAGAGTTACGCGGTTCTGAATTGGTAATAAAGGAAGAAGAGCACGTACGACATCGGCGTGGCTGATAAGCCCTGCACGAGCTATCTTTCGCGTGCCTTGAAAATCTTCATCGATCGCCAACAACTGAGTTCGCAAAGAGGCATTCCCAATCTCCTCACCTGTCAAGAACACTGAGTATACATTCCAAGCTTTCTGAGGGGCAGTCCGCAACTTCTTAGCATGCCGCATCAGAAATTCCGCTTCCTGTTTTTTCCATTTACCAAGTAATTCCTGCACACTTAAATAGACAGCTACGAGTCCAAGTAAACTCCTATCTTCAAAGTACACAATGCCTTCAACTTCAATTGAGAGTTTGGTTTTGTAACCAGCTTCATTCAATATTATTTGTGCTTCATCAATAAGTATCATAGTCATATTCCTATTTGCTGGCGAGCTTGGTCTAGGGTTACCCACTCACCTGAAATTCCCCCACGAATTATGTTTGCCGCGCCTTGTTCCCTTACTACATTTGTTGGTACGCCACCGTCGTCGTCGGCCCCTACACAAATAACAATGTCCACTGAAACTGGTGGAGGCGGTTCTCGTGAGAATCTGCTCTTCACACTACTCAAAAGTTCACCCGCTCCATGTACCAAACGAATTCTTTTTCCATCAATTACGTAAATTGATCCTTCCAACACTGCACCGTTCGCCATCAACAGGAGATGAGAGGCCCCGAGTTGGTGCATACTTAGATCAGGTCGTTTTGTTCTCGGTACATCGCTGCCCTTCTTTCCAGAAAAATCAGTCCGTAATGCATAAAGTTCTTCGGCAGTAGCAGCATCACTGAATCTGACAGGACCGGCAAAGTGAGAACCAGTCATCCCCATATAAGTCGGTTTGGAGGCTTCAGCTAATCTCTCTAAGTACCGTCGTGAGAAACGGCGCCGAAGATCATTCAAGAACTCCGCCCCTGATTCTCGCACATGGACAAAATTCACATTTCCATTGGCCGCCCAATTCCACAAATTAGGCGCTTTTCTCGTCAAATTTATGGCTTCATCAGGGTCTACTAAGACTATAAAATTAGGCTCTATTGTATTGACACAATCTTCAAGGACATGATTCAAATAGGCCCAATCAGACCAGAACCCGATAACCAATAAATCCCGGTTTAGAAGATAACCTTGCAACCATCTTTTTGAAGAGGCTATCTTATCCATTAAAGGGGCAACATTCAATTGGCTTGAGCACCATAAAGTGTTACCCTGGTCTCGGACATAGCAGCCATGAAGCTTCAAGAAAGGGTTATGATTTTGATGGGTAAGGGTTGCTTCATTTCCGTCTAGGGAAGCCTGGAAGTTAGATTGGCCTAAGGTGTCGGCTGCTATTTCCACAAGACTATCCACGTTTGTTGTTAAACCCAACTCAAAAACTCCACACGCCAAAAAATCTGCTATTGCAAAGTGGCCGGGATTAGGATTTGTCTTAAAAAGTGTCCACGGAACTAAATGACGAATGAAGAATGATTGCAAATTGCCCTGGGCGTAGAAAAATTCCGCCAACCGTTCTATATCTTCTCTCAAATCAGTAGAAACTGTAAATGCAGTAATGTCTTCGTATTTTGTAGAACATGCCCTAGCGACTTCCCGTGCCGAAGGGACCAAGCTCGGAGGTGCCATTGACAAACCGGCTCCACAAAAGATTACTAACCGATCTGTTTCAATAGATGTTAATAATCTCGCAGCAAGCCCCTCTTCCAATCTAGCCCTCTCTTTCAAGCCTGCAAACCGGCACAAGCTGGGTGTCTGGCCTTGAAATGTGAATCAAGCTCATAAACAAGTGTTGACAATTTCTGATCCGGGATTTCTCCTCTGTCTGATTATGGTCCTCCATGGATGACCCCCATGCCCTCCGGGCCCTCGTAATGGTTTCTTAAATAATTTAACTAAGTCCCGGTCCCCATCTTGTTCTACGTCAAGTTGCATTTTCACCTATGTCCCCCAAACTTCTTTTGTCACTTGAGTTAGGTGCTTCTACCCTAAACATTTCGTCAAGAAAGAACCTCAGAGTCAAACCTTCAAAATTCGGTTAAAATTTTCCCTTCGGGGAGATCGATTTCCTTTTTTAGATTACCGTTGCCCATGTATCTTAATAAATCGAAGTTTGAAGGTTTGATCCCCTTGCGACAGCTCCTGTGCCGACCTGAACCTCCCTCCTAATTGGAAAGCCCAACGAGCTTTTTACTTCCGAGCTTGCTTAGAATTCGTCACCTCCTTCTAAGTAGGATATCACTACCCAGGTAAATAGGCAATTCCTGGGACAGGACTCCCACCTGCCAGCTATGCAGTTTTAAGGGCTGCACTTAGGTTTGGCCCTCAGCTACCTTTTTTTGAAGGTGCGACCCCAAAGCTTCTTGTTCTGTCCCTAATTTCCGTAGGTCGAGGTAACATAATTTAGTGCCTCTGTTTGAGTATATCCTTAGCTACCGGGCTTAGAAAAGGTTCCATCATTTTGTGTGCCAAGCCATGGGCCGACGGAGCTTTATCATATTCGGAAAGTGCAACTTTTATCATCTTCTCGACGAGCTCTTTCTTGCCGATTTGTCTCAGCGATCTGCCGTCTAAATATTTATGGAATAAATAGGGATTTTTCTTCAGTTGGACCAGCCCAGATTTAACCTTCTTGTGGTCAAGCAGCAACCCCTCACACCCTTCTTTATGCAAGATTATTTGAAAAAGCTCATCCAAATCCTTTTCAAGTCTACAAATAAGTGTCTCATGATGCTCTTTATCAATAAAAAATGACAATCGCTCAAGCATATGTTCGGTTTCCTCTAACTTTCTCTTCACCTTGAGCATTAGGCTACGGTCACCGGAGGATCTTCGGCATAATGCACTCAACCGACGTCCTAAGATACTTGCCTGCTCCAAGAACCGTTCATATTCTAGCGTTTGTTCAAAGCCGTCCCGACGAGCATTCGGTTTGATGCTGTGGTTCCAGATTTGTATTTCTCCAATATTCCATGTTGCAAACCGTCCTTCCGTGAAGAAAGGAGACAGAAAATATTCATCCCCCACTTCGATGTTCCCGTGTCTAACACGGATCCCACGCATTGCAACATGAGGGGAAAAAGAAGCTTTGAAGTGTGTCTTAGCGTACCAGCCAAGTGCCAGGGGGTTTCCGTCCGTTCCTGGAAATTGAAAAACTTCTACATTTTGAATTTTATCCTCAACATTGGTCGAGATTTCAATTCTGTCCGAATATGGTCTCAGAAGTTTTTCCCCATTAAGGGTTATTTCGTAACTTTTATAACCAGAGATGTCGCCAAAGTACTCATCGAGTCTTTCTGCAAAAGAGAAGTTGCTTCTGTCATAAGGCACTGGAGCCACCTGCGACAAATACTGTTTAATTGTTCTTATGTTCATTAATTTATCCGAGTGGAACTTATGAATACCCTCCATCGTTACACGTAAGAAATGATCAGTATCCCGCTCAGTAGGCCTTCTTTTAACGGCTCTTGTTATACTTTTGACCACCTCGACCAGGCTCGTATTTCGCTTTATTGTTCTCGTTAAATCTTCAAGGCGCTTTCTATCCCATTCTATAATGGAAACGTCTTCCATGCTGGAAGAACGCGTCTCGAATCTTAGCAGTTCGCAATAAGCAAGCCCGCCAAGACGTCCGATACCCCTGAAGCCTCTTTGGTTAGTCCCTTCCTTCGGGCTGGAACCCAGGTTCAATAGTACTTGGTTGGCAAGAGTCTCAGGTAATCCAGCGCCGTTATCTTCAATGCAGACCGATCTATCTTCTCCTAAGACCAAAATTGATATACGCCCCTTATCACAAGACAGTTTCCCTTCGCGAACCGCAATATCAATCGAGTCCACCGAGTTCTGAATATACTCTCGATAAACCATAAGGGGGTCGTCATACATCCCTGATGTGATCACGTCCAGCATCTGGTAACCAATAAATGGGAGTTGATGGTGGATTCCACTCACTTTTTCATATAGAGCTTTAACCATTCTTTAACCTCTTTATTTGTGCATTTGTTATAGTATTCTCGGATTGAACTGGTTGTATTAGCACTCACAGCATTATGAAATCTAGCAGCTTCCTCTGGTTGTTCCTTAAAAAGACGTAGAATAAAAGTCCGAAATCCTTCAACTTTGCCTGTCCCGGGCGGACGTTTCGGCTCGTACTCATATACTTTTCTTTCATGTTTGTTTCTGTTCCTTAAAAGTTCCTCCGGCATGTAAAGGTTGACGATGAATTCTTCGAACGTTTCTCCAATTGTTCTCCAGGCTAGCGTTGGCGTTGGAGAGATTGCCCCGAATGCCGCCCCTCTCATGATTTCCACGTTCCTTGTAAAACGCATTGTCCAAACAGCAGAATTAATAAAATCTAACTTTTTCTCTGGGGCGGTAGGAACATAATCCCGGTTTCGATTGGATTCGTCTGGATATCTACTTTTGATTGGTGCATAGCGCATGGGGTAGCTATAGATCGCGCCAGAGGATTTATCTGTCCCCTTGCCCCATTTTTCATTGAGCCTAATGTTAATTACCAATCTGTCATATAAGTCCCTCGGAGTATCTTTCCAGTTGTACAGCATATAATTGGAAAACTCTTTTATGCCGTACTTTCGCGCGACTTTGAGCGCGCGCACATATGTCTTCTTATCTTTCACGTGGTCGAAAGCTACCCTCATAGGCTTTATGTTGAGTTTAGATAGCAAAGACGTTGTTCTCTCATCTATGTACCGGGCATCTAATCCTTGATTAAAGTCAATAACTCGTTGTTTCTTGGGCTTCGTATTTGTAAATTGTCCCCTGCCATACCCAAGAGAAACGAGGTCTTCAACGATCTGCTCTAATCGCGAAGACGCCAGAACATTATTATCCATCAATTTCAGTTTCGGTTTGTCTCCGTATTTATTCCGTAGTTCCAAAATCACTCGCTTTATGTCTATATATTCGACATAAGAAGGCTCAATCTCAGGTACTCCACAATATTTGCAACTTCTTCGACATCCTCGAGTTGTATATGCATAATATGTATCGTTTATTCCGTAAAAATAAGAGTCAAGTATCTCGTAATCCGGGGGCAGCATGTCGATATTTTCGTCTCCTTCGAGATCAATTTGCTTTGGAGAATTAAGTATTCCTGTAACGGGTTGAATCCCTGTTTCTTCAAAAATTTCTTTTGGCATTAGAGAAGCCATTATACCACCGACATAAATCTTGTGAACGGACCCACCCACAGCGTCTTTGTAAAAGTTTATTGTTTCAACAGTCTTCTTCCATTCAAATGTAAATAACGTGGAGATGTAAACCCGGTCCCACAGACTTGCCGGGGGAAAAAGGTCAAACTCCTTAAAAAGCGATTTATTGCAACCAGAAACAAACTTGACTTCATCCCCACGCATTTTATGGAAGGTGGCCAGCTTCATGAGCCCCAAAGGGGGATACCACAGTATTTCATCTTCGGGCTTCTTCTGCAAACCAGCCTTCGAATGCTGAGCTCTTTTTCGGGCTTTCTCAGAAAATTTTCTGTAGTCTGGTTCAACCAATAGTATTCTCAAAATCTCAACGCCTCCTTCAGCACAGCGTAAACTTCTTGAACCCCCTTTTGACCTCCTGCATAAGAAAATGGGCCATTGGAACTCCAGTTTACTCTCTCCGCTAAGGTTGAAAGTTGATTCTTAAATTCCTCGACTGAACCCGATGTACACCTGCCACTCACTACTATATCCGCTAACAACCGTGTCAAGGAATGAAGTCCGACCCCCTTTGTTATTAGATGATGACGGTGGTCATTCCACTCTTGCGGAAAAACCATTTCGACTGCTTTCCAATAGTTCTTAAAAATTGTGTACATGCCATCTATTTCTCCAAGATTTGCTCCTTTTGTTTGAGAGAAGAGGCGATGGATGGCTTTTTGCATCATTCGAAATGAGGTTCGCCTTTTCAAGCCAGATGTTGTCTCACCACCATAACGAATAAGCTTGAACCATGGAGATTCAGGATCTTCATTCAACCTTCTAGCAATGTAGAGGTGCGGGGCCTCAACTGCTAAGTCATTGATTAAGTTGCTCTCGTGGTAATCAGTCAAAGAGGATAATAGTCCCTTGGCTTTACTATTGATTATGACAAACTGTGCCATTTCTCCCCTTAGATCAAGTCCAATAAAGCTCATAAAGGCTAATGAGATATTTTCATCTTGGAGTTCTCCTAATCGGTGCTGACAATCAACCTGGGCTAAACATCGGGTATTTTGATCTAGGTAAAGGGTCGCCGAACCATTCTTTCCCTTCTCTATTCGCCAGGCATGGTGAAACTCTTTGCGGAGGTTAAACGTAAGTGGAATGGTTGAACTTCCTTCTCTTTTAATATATTTTTTAAAATCTTGACTGTGGTTTTTATTCCGAGGACGTTGATATCCTTCACCAGTCTCTTCGCTAAGAATGTCAGCGAATGAAACCTTATGAAGAATCTTAGCTGGAGCGAATCCCAAAAAAACCTCATGCGAACCGCACACGCCGACGCATCCACGTATAGCGTGCAATGAAGATTTTTTATTCATATTGAAGAAAAATAGTGCATTATTTGGCGGATGTCAAGAAATATTTTGCCGGAAGTTTCTAAATTTCTCGCAGTTTTGGTTAACGGGGAAAACCTTCTTCCTTATGAGAGATTACTTTTTTAATTCTCTTGAATCTTCTATTTTATATTTTTCAAAATCCTCCAACAATTCAGATTCAAGTCTTTTTAAGTAACTTCCGTGCTCCTTTGTAAATACAGAATCTCTCAAATATCTAATTCCTGCTTTTGCAAACTCCTCAGCTATCTGATAGACCTTATCCATATCATTCAAAACCGATACATCTTTCTCTTCACTTATAGCAATTGCCTTGATAATACTGCGCTCGTCATTATTAAGATATTCCTCCCGAAAAAAGCCTTCCTTGCTCTTGAGCGCCATTCTAGCCCCATACTTTAATCCCATAATCGTTGCCATAATAAACACATCCTTATTTTCTCTCTTATAAAAAGGGCTGTCCTTTTCGTCCTGTAACAATTTGAAGTCCTTTAAATCATCTTTATCAACGTATAGCCTATCAGGTTTTTTCTTCATACGGTACCACCTCCGCTTTACAACCAATATCGGTCTCAACAAATTTGATCTTAAATTCCTTCCCAATAGGTTTTTTCAAAGCTCCCCGAACCTCAGGTGTATACTCCTGGTCTGTAACAAGCAATATTAATTGTTTACTCTCTGTAAATTTAGGCAATACCTTTGCAAGGTTTAACTTAGGCTCACCAGAGATTCTCCCAAGGGGCGTGTCTATGACAATTGGAGTTTTAAAACCTGAGACCAAATGAAGAGCATTCACAAATGACAAAGCTAAAAAATGACTTTCACCTTTAGAAAGTGTACCGATTGACTCCATTCCATTTTGATCCAAAACCGATATATTATAATCCTCATCAATAATTACATCTTTATAGGTTCCTTTTTTCCATATTGTAGATAAGAATTGGTCTTTCGTCTTATCCTCTATTGCAGCCCTTATTTCTTCCATCACTCCTATCATAATTTCTTTCCCAACATTATTGCACTCTTTCGTAAAATTAAGTTTTTGTTTCATGTCTTCATGTTTCTCTATTTTTCTGACCTCATTATCAAATTCCTTTTCAAGGGTCGCTATTTCGGCAGTTAAGCCTTTAATTATCTGTTTCTTCATCCCTATTTCGTCTATTAAATTTTCTTTTTGCTTTTTGGCAATTCTATACCGCTTTTCTATATTTTTTACTCTCTCATCATCAATACCAAAAATTTGCTTTTCCACATCCTGCAACTGAGATGAAATTATTTCAAAATCTTTCTCCCTATCTACAATATTCTTAGAAATCCTCTGCTCACCCTTCTTAAAATATTTTGCTTTTTCGAGTAGCGCTTCGAGATTGTGATCCTCTCGTATTAAGTCTTGGCTAATTTCGTCAAGACCAGTGCACTGTTCCAGTAATTTATTAACATTTTCCATTGGCTTCCCAGCCTTAATTTCGGTACCGCAAATACATACTCCCTGTTCTAATAGCCTCTCGATAAAACCCTTTTTATATTCAGGTGGTATTTCCCCACGTTCCACTTTTTGAGATATCATATCTTTCGTTTCCTCTAGCCGTCTGTAACCTGTAATGATCTTGAAGTAATCTAAAAGATAATTTAATTTATCTTGCCTTAATTGTTCAATGTCTTGTTCCAATGATTGCAATCTCTTTTGATAGGACTCTTTCTTTTCTTTGAGTTCGGTTATTTTTTCAACGCTAAGAGGAAGACCCTTAAGTTCCTCTAAAAGTTGCTCTTCTTGGTCGCTTGCTTCTTTTAACTTTGATTCTAGGTCATCCTTTTTTTTCTTTTCTGTTTCAAGCCCATCCTTTTTTCTGTCCAACCTGGCTTTGATTTCATCCGCTTTCGGATTTATTTGCGCTAATTCCTTTTGGTATTCGTTCTGCATTTTTTCCAGATGATCAATTACGTTATTAAATAAATTTAGTTGCGAAACTTCGAACACCTCTTTTCTTAACCCTTGTCTACCCCCTTTGCTAAAGTATTTTTCCAGTCTTTCCCCATCAAACAAAAAATATTCTTGAATCCCTTTTGGGATAACTTTAGCAACTCTGAAAGCAGGGTCTTCAGAAATATGCCAATCTCGGTCTCGCTTCTCCTTAAAAAATACCTTTAGATCTGAATGGCTGTTTATAGGATTTCCTTCCTTGTTTTTTGTAACTTCCATCTTTCTTTCAAAAATTTCTGTCCTCCCCTCATCGTATTGGATTATTAATTTAACCTCAATTGTTGCTGATTGTTGTGGCTTCAAATTTGACAAAGTAATGTTGTTAATTATTGGAAGTCCCTTATCTTTCGCGCTTAGATGCTCTTCATTGCCATACAAACACCATGTTATTGCATTTAAAAGATTTGTTTTACCAGCCCCGTTAGCTCCTTCAATAACTATCAGGTTTGAATTTATATTCGAATCACTAAAAATTATTTTAGTATATTTATACTGCCTGTAGTCTTTTATTTCAATTGACTTAAATCTCATTTTATCTCCTTCTTTGAAAGGGAATTTATCTGATAATTATAATCGTCTCTAAACATCCATCTGCCGCCTTGTCGCTGGAATTCTTCACGAATTGCCCACACCAGAAACTCTTCAACATTTTCCTTGTGTGAACCGTCTTTTATCTTCTTTATAATTCTGAAGCTGACATCTTCGCTCATCTTTCTTACCTCCAATTAAGCCTTTTCTCAATATCGCTTATAACCCTTATACATTCAATGACATTAACAGCAACATTGGCAAATTCTTCATATCTCCGCAACTCAAGTGAAGTCATCTTCTTTTCGAGTTCTCCCAATGGTCCGCTGATTTTCACATGCCTGTCTAGTGTCGGAAATACAATGATGTCGTAAATAGTAGCGAATTTTTTCCCTGGGTAGCGGCGAAGCAGTCTACCTCTCCGCTGAATATATTCTCTCGGATTACCAGTACTTGCAAGAATTATCGAAGTCCTTGCTTGGGGAATATCAACTCCTTCGTCAAGACATTTCATTGCAACGAGTACTTGAAAATTCCCTTCGGCAAAATTTTCCAATATGTTTTCTCTCTCTGATTTTCCTGCATATCTCTTAGAAGGGACAATTCCTTCTTCCTGAGTGAATTTATGTTGGATTATTTGCCGTTTGTTTAAAATTTCCTGAACCGATTCAATCTGCTCTGGTGAGCAATATATTAGGCAGTGCTCAATCTTATCAATACTATCTAAAACATTCTTGAATACATTGTATTTATTTGAGGCATTCTGAATGATTTTTTGTCTCTGGAAACATAATAAATCAAAATATTTCACTCTATCCCACTCATTTTTCGATGAATAGTAAGCCTTTGCAATTTTTTGAGAAGTTTCCAAATAATCATTTATTTCTTCCTCAGTCAATTCCGTAAAGTAAGGTTTATACTCATATGGCGTTAAATAAGTTTCCCCAGTCTCTGGATTTATCGTCTTAATTGCGTCCTCCAAAGAAAACACAAATAAATTCGCATCATCCTCGGCTTGGAAGTACTTTAATAATAATTTGGTACCCTCAGGATCAAACCAACGGGTGGGGGTGGCACTCAAACCTAATCTATAATCATATTCTTCTATTAGTCCGAACCTTCTTACTTCAGAACCGAGGCCATGAACCTCATCAGCAATCAGAAATAATTTGCACCCTGCTATTGAAAGGAATTCTTTAAAATCATCTTTATAAAAGGTATCATGGGTTGTTAAAATTACTAATGCATTTATTATATTATTTTTCACATCTCTAAGATGGTCCACTAAAATATCTCTCCACCCTACATTACCGCTAAAAGCATCTACCGTGGTGACAGAGACATCGAGCCTTTCTATGCTCTTTTTCCACTGATAGATCAGATGACTGTAGGGACATGTAATAACGGTTACAAGTTTTTTTTCTTCAGAGAGAAGATGTCTTAGACATGCCAAAGCTGCAAGCGTCTTCCCGGTTCCTGTAGCCATTTCAAATATACATCGCTTGCCATTTATGAGCCATTTATCAAGTGCCTTTACTTGTTGGTCCCATAATTTAATACCCTTTCTTTTTTTACTTACGTATAGCTTGGAAAGTTCTAATTCTCCGATGTCATTCGGTGCTATATCTATTAGCTTTCTCCTAATCGCATCAGGAATATCAATAACCTCTGCTCTTTTACCAAGCCCAGACCAGAATCCTTGAAATCTATTAACATCTGCTTGCAGGTAATCACGTTGTGATTCTTCCCAACTGCAAAAAACCTTAAATTCCTCTATGTTGTGAATCCAAGCACTCGCAGTTTCATTGTCCGATCCACTAAACGAAACTACATTCCCTTCGACATCCCGTAAAATCCCAACTTTCTGATGAAAAATTCCAGACTTTAAGGCTTCCTGATAATCAAGAGGTCTGTCATTATCATCTTTGACAACTGCTATCTTAATTTCAAGAACTCCGTTGGCCATCATCCATCCAAGTCCCTTTACATGATTTTCAACAAATTTGTTTTCTAATGCCTCAACGTCTTCAAACTCTCGCGCAGCATTTTCGGTTATAATATCAGATAAGTCTTTCTTAGCTTCCAGGATGGCTTCCACATCCTGTTTGCTCAATTTAGCTCCGCAAATCAACCTTATCCTGCCTCCATTAGAGATAAGTCCGGCTATCCCTCTTGCAGCGACAGCTAAACTAGTTGATGAAAAAAACCCCGCAAGACGCTCATAGCTGATCGATACTGATAAAGCAGGTACATAAAATTCATTAAGTATATCATCCCTATCCGAATCATAACTCTTTCTAAGAATAAGCTCTCTCAAGTTCATTTAAAAACTGCTTTCTGCTTCTCTCGCTTGTGGCGGCTTATCAGCTCATTGAATGTTTGCAAAGGTGTCAAGCCTTGAAATGTGAATTAGTATTCTAATCTCCCTTACCTTTCAATTGTTCTGGTGTCCGTTCTTGAAGCCACAGCTTACAGACATTTTTCCAACCTATCCCGCGCCATTTCTTAAATACCGCCTTCAACTCATTCAAGTCCTTCGCTTCCAGAAGACCCTTCTGAGCAGCCCTCAAATCTTCAAGAGATGCAATGGCTGGCATTTTTCCCTCACATCATAAAATCTTTCAACCGATAGGATCAAAGAATAAGGACAATTTTCTTGAGGTCTTTTCTTTTTGAATATTAAGCTCCAATTTCCAAAGAATTTCAAGGAATCGGAAGTTGACCTATTTATACCAAAAATATAATTTTATAGCAATTTCAAGATGGGTCCGTCCCAGAGAAAGGGGGGACATTCTGGAAGGAGTGATTTTGTCAAGGACGAGCGGTTGAGATCCTGAAGAATAAAACAGCAAGAAGAAGATCAGATCTCAACAGTCAACAATAATTTGCCAGTAGTTCAAACCCCACTCCAGGACGAGCGACTTTTCGGATAAGGGGTATTATTAGGGCAGCCCGTTTTTATTATGGTAATTTTCACCGGTTTTTGGTTTCTCATCCCTTGGAACTACCATTGATCTGCATTCCCTGAACTGATTCTTTTCGTTTAATTAAGCCCTCGATTAGGAGATAATTTATTGTGGGTAGTAAACCGAAAGCCCAGTATCTAATTTTCCCCTTATTTTTCTCTATATTCGGTAATCACATTCAGATCGGGGATATTTCCAAAGTCTTCAACATTATGAGTAACGACCGGAACCGCGTGGCGAATAGCACAGGCCGCAATCCACGCATCGGCGCAGGAAATAGGCCTCCCCCGACGTTCACATCCTGCCACGAGTCTACCGTAGCACCTGGCAGTTTCATGATCGTAAGGGATAACAACAAAATTTCGAAGGGTAGTCTCCAGGTGTTTACGCTTTTGTTGCCCCCAGTTTCTCTTTTCAGCCCCATAGTACAATTCCCCTACGGTGATAAAGGTTATTGCAAGAAGCTTCCCCTGTAAATGCGGGGCGTAAAGCTGAGCCAATTTATCACCTCGCATAAGGTAGGACAGGACGTTGGTATCAACAATCAGCGTAGGCGGTGTCATGACCTTCCTCCCCCTGCAAGACTCATCTGACGTAATGCTTGGATGTCACCTTCAAAACCGTCGTTTTCCTCTCCAGGCCAAGTTCCAAAAAGTACTTTTACGTCTTGCATGGGGTTGACGCCCTGAGATTCCGCTAGCTCGCCCAAAGAAAGAGACCGCCAGAAATCCATAGGCAATGGTGCTCCTTGGGGAAGAAGATCGGCGCGCTCATCTTCCTTGTCTTCAAGGCGCTGAATATCGTGTATCTTTATGCTGGTAACCTTGGAAGTGAGCGGGTCCTCTTTCGCTTCGCCAACAACTTTAACGTAGTGAAGTATGTTTTCCAGAACCTCTTCCTTTTGCTCCTCATCAAAAAGACAGAAAACCGGTTCGCCAACGGAAGGATGCACACGGCACCGAGTACCGTGTTCTTTGAAATCCGCCATCAGCAAACGTCCTTCAATAGTCCGAATATTAACTTGAGGTCCCTGGATGCGCTGCTGCAAACATTCGTATCCAGAACGCGTAAACGCAACTGGCCTTCGTTGAGCGCGATGGTTCAGAGTGAATTGGATCTTATCGACGCCTTCATAAAAAAGGATACCCATATCACGCCAGGCCATGAGTACGCCTACATCAAAGCCAGTTGGGAGTGCCTGGTGGGGGTCCTGTGCTTGGTCCAACCCTGTGATTGCTTTTTCCAAGACCTCTATGCCGGGATCCATACCTGGCAAGTAAGTTGCTGGTTGGTGGTGCTCAAAGCTAAGAACGACTGCCGGGCTTCCAGGCGCCAGTCTTACAAGGTCGAACGCAATTAGATCCTTTAACTGTTTCTCCTTCGGGCCTCTCCTGAGACTGTCGGCCTCACCCCGTAAGACTTGCCCGCTACGAAGGAGCACTTTGTTTAATTGAGTAAGCAGGCGAAGAAGATAGGACACCCCAATACGCCCCTCGCCGATAGCTTCTCCTTCAAGACGTATCGATAGTAACGATTCATCTTCCTTCATAGTTTGCCTCCTTTCCGCAGAATCAGGGCAGTAGGGTCAATCGTAATGAACGATTTTTGCCTCTTGATAAAGGTTTCTTTCAATCCCTCGATCACTCCCCTGAAAGGTCGACTTTTACGAAGTTATTTTCCCCCCGATCTTGAATTCTTCTACATCTGTTTCAATCACCCCCGGCGAAGTTGACCTATTTATACCAAAAATTTAATTTTATAGCAATTTTCTGACGTGGGAGGGGAAGGAAAAGATCAGCATCATGGGGAAGAAAGAAGAAGAGGGACAGATCTCAACAATCAACGCCTGGCTCAAACCCAAAGAGTAAAAAAAGTTTGGAGTTCGCCTGCCTGCACGAAGTCCCGCCCTGCGGGACGAAGGCAGGGAGTCGGGAGTTCGGAGTGATGAGTCACATGGCCTGTCCCATAAATTGAATATTGGAAGTCCCCCATAAAATAGAACCCAACCTCCCATATGGAGTGTCCTATGTTTTATCAAAATGCTGAGAGGATCGGTATCGTTAAA
>Ga0315295_10001876_pt1 | contig 17891 bp, 12 predicted proteins | sample YL17G14_0_MG_FD_204453 | JGI IMG/M metagenome (GOLD analysis project Ga0315295, IMG submission 204453) | Sediment microbial communities from Yellowstone Lake, YNP, Wyoming, USA - YL17G14_0 | ecosystem: Environmental > Aquatic > Freshwater > Lake > Sediment | place: USA: Wyoming | collected... | reverse complement strand
GTTGATAGGGAACGGATCGCCATCGGGAAAAAATTGGGCGTGAACGTCATTCCCGATCCGGAATTAGGTGTCATCCAAGGCAATATGACAGAAGCCACGTATGACATCGGATTTAACACCGCGCCGGGATTCGCGGGGGTCAAAGCCCAGAGCAGTCTGGATTACCGGTATTTCAATGAAGATGTGGGGTATGGTCTGGTGTTCCTCCAGAAACTTGGGGAACAGGTCGGAGTGGCGACACCGGTTATGTCGGCTGTGATTAAACTGGTTTCTGTGTTGATGAACCGAGATTATTTGAGTGAAGCCCGGCGCACGATGGAAACTTTTGGACTTTCAAAGCGAACGGCGAAAGAATTGGAGAAACTGCTGGCGTAAAAAAACATACAAATATAGCTCAAAATATTTTGTTCTCATAGTAGGATCCGGGGGCAGGTCAGGTATCAATTTGTTCGATAGATTGATCCAACTTAAATTAAGGGGGTTGTCATATGCAAGATAAGCTAAAAGTGGCGGTGCTCGGAACAGGCCAGATGGGATCCGGAATTATCAGACTATTGATGCGAAAACAGGGATTTGAACTCGTGGGGGTATACGGAAGGCGGGCCGATCGGGCCGGCGTCGATGTGGGAGAGGCTATCGGACTCGACGAAAAAATTGGTGTCGCACTCACCGCCGATCTTCCCGGAATGCTCTCATCGGCAAAACCGGATATCGTTATTCAGGCGACCTGCTCCAGGGTCAAACAGGCCGCCGATGAAATAAAAACCGCCGTACAAGGTGGAGCGAATGTCATATCCATTGCCGAGGAAATGGCGTACCCGTCATACGAGGCACCCGGGCTTTCCGAGGAGATTCACAAGCTTGCCATGGAGAACAAGGTAACGGTAGTCGGAACGGGCATCAACCCCGGTTTTGTCCTTGACCTGCTGGTGATTTCCCTGACGGGTGTCTGCTACAACGTCGAATCAATCACCGCCAGGCGGATCAACGACCTGTCTCCTTACGGGCCGTCGGTCCTGCAAACCCAGGGCGTGGGCATCACGCCCGAGGCATTTAAAAAAGGAGTCGAGGACGGATCGGTTGTCGGCCACTTCGGGTTTCCGGAATCCATCAGCATGATCGCCAAGGCCTTGGGTTGGAAGATCGACAAGATCGAACAAACCCGCGATCCGATCATTTCCAAGGTCCACCGGGAAACCCAGTTCGTGAAAATCGAACCCGGCCTGACCGCGGGTTGCACGCACACGGCCAAGGGTTACATGGACGACAAACCGGTCATTCACCTGATTCACCCCCAGCAGGTCCATCCGCACCTGGAAGACGTGCAGACCGGTGACTATATCGAAATCAAGGGCGAGCCGGACGTCAATTTTTCCAGCGGCCCCGAAATACCCGGCGGAATCGGCACGATCGCTCTGGCGATCAACATGATTCCCCAGGTGGTGACCAGTCTCCCGGGACTGAAGACCATGGCGGACCTTCCGGCGCCGGCGGCCGTCATGGGGGATGTGCGGCAACTGATCGAGAGCAGGAAATACAGGGGGTAAATCAGTCGTGTTAGAATCCTGGAGTAATTGAGTTTTGGAATCCGCCGTATTCGTTCTTCTTCTCCATCTCTCGATTGCTCTATAATTCTAACCAAAAGTCGGAATTACATCCGAATATAAGTTTCTTGTATCATTTTCAGGAGGAACAATGACGGAACGCGCAATAAAAAACACATGGGTGGAAATCGGCGGAGTCGTGCTTCAAAAAGACGAACGCGCGCCGAACCTGCCCGATGATACAAAACAAGTCCCTTTGGAAATGCGGGTGAAGGGATTTCTGCTTCATGATGCTGAAAAAGGCGCGGATGCCGAAATCATCACACCCTCGGGGCGCACGGTCAGGGGAACACTCACTGAAATCAATCCGGTTTACGCGCATATGTTCGGCCGCCCGATTCCCGAACTTTCTCCAATAGCCGGAGAGATTCGGGCGATTCTCCGGGAAAGGAGGAACACGTCATGAGTACGGATTCCTATAAAGCGATAATGGATCAAAAAGCGGAAATCATGCGCTCCTCGGTCGGCATCGACTATGAGAAATACACAACCGGACCACTTTCTTTCGATTACGAGGCCATGCTCGCCGATACCGGTTATAACCTGGATGCCATCCGCGATATCCAGGGCCGTTCTGCTGTGGGCAATACGCCGCTTGTGGAACTGGAGAATTTGACCGAACTCGTCCGTGCCGTGTCCGAACCGGGCAAGGGCGCTCGGCTTTTCGTCAAGGACGAGGCCGCCAATCCGTCGGGTTCGTTCAAGGACCGCCGGGCGTCTCTCTCGGCCTTCGAGGCGAAAAAGAAAGGTTACAAAGGTATCGCGGCGGCAACCAGCGGCAACTATGGCGCGGCTGTGGCGTCCCAAGCCGCCAAGGCAGGGTTGGGGTGCATCATCGTGCAGGAAGCCTTTGACAGCCAAGGGATCACCCAGCCGGAGATCGCCGAAAAGACACGCGCCTGCGAGGCGTATGGCGCCGAAGTTGTCCGGTTGTCCGTGGGACCGGAACTCTTTTACTATTTCCTTATCGTTTTGAAGGAAACCGGGTATTTCAACGCCTCCCTGTATACGCCCTATTCCATCCTGGGCATCGAAACACTGGGATACGAACTGGCCATGCAGGTGAAAGCGCGCGAGGGGCGGTTTCCGGATGTGGTGATGGCCACCCATGCGGGTGGCGGCAATGTGACCGGTACGGCCCGGGGGCTGATCAAGGCTGGGGCGGCGGATACCCTGATGGTGGCCGCCAGCGTGGATTTGTCCGGCCTTCACATGGCGTCGGACCGGGATTTCAACCGCAAGTCCTTTACCACGGGGCATACCGGTTTTTCCGTCCCGTTCTCCACCTGGCCGGACCGTGCTGATGTTCCGAGAAACGCGGCCCGGTCTCTCCGGTATATGGACCGGTTCGTCACGGTGACCCAGGGCGAGGTGTTCTACATGACGGAAGCCCTGGCGGTCATCGAGGGCATGGAAAGAGGCCCGGCCGGAAATACGTCTCTTGCCGCAGCGTTTGCAATCGCACGGGAAATGGACCGGGAACAAATCATCGTCGTCCAGGAGACCGAATACACTGGCGCGGGCAAACATCCGCTGGGCCAGTTGAACCTGGCCAAGCAGATGGGGATCGATGTCCGCCGGGGAGATCCCAGGGAAAATCAGCCGGGAAAAGCCATCGTCATCCCGGAACATCCGTCCCAGATCAAAGCGGTCGAAATGGATCTGGATCGAATCCGGCGCTCCTATTTGCGAAACGCCCTTAATTCGCTTCCGGAAGGAGAGAATGTCACCGAGACGGATATTGCGTTTTTGGCCGCCGAAACCAAATCAGATGAAACCTATATCAGGGAGGCCATCGAGTCCCATGAAAGAAAGAAAAGATGATTTCAGCTCCCGGCGGGAGCATTTGAAGAACTTGTCGGACGAGCAATTGCATGAGCATTTTTGGTCCATGGTGGACCGGATGGTACAACCGCTGGTAGAAGAGGCCCGTACGCACACATCGCCTTCTATTGAGCGGTCGATCCTGCTGCGCATGGGATTTTCGAGCCTGGAAACCAAACCGCTGGTAAACCGAATGCTGGAAAAGGGATTGCTGGGGCGCGGCGCGGGTAACCTGGTTCTTAAGCTGGCCCAAAAGAAAGGCATATCCGTGAGGCAAGCGGGCATAGACTTGATAGAAGGCAAATACTGGGAGGAATTGACGGAATGAAACGATTGGAGCCCAATGAAAAAATCGACGTTCCGGAGATTCTCAAGGACCTGGATCAGTACCGGCCGAAACGCAAGGGCTGGACCTGGCGCAAACCGGTGGAGAATCAAAAGACGGGGCCTTTTGAACTGAAGGATACATCCGAGAACCTGAAGCATTCCGTACCGCTGCCTTCAGCCCATTATTTCGACGACATCGATCCGCAATGCGACTTTGTCATCACCACGGAAATCGCCTCGGGCCGGTTCGAGGATGACATCCGGCGGATGCGCATGGCCGCATGGCACGGGGCCGATCATCTCATGGTGATCCGCACAGCCGGCCAGTCCCATTTCGACGGCCTAATCGAGGGCACGCCTGAAGGCGTCGGCGGCATTCCCATTTCACGGAAACAGGTCCGTGCATCCCGCAAGGCGCTCGATTTGATCGAAGAGGAAGTCGGCCGACCCATCAATCTCCACTCTTATGTCAGCGGCGTGGCCGGGCCGGAAATCGCGGTGATGTTTTCGGAGGAAGGCGTCAACGGCGCCCACCAGGACCCCCAGTACAACGTGCTGTATCGGAACATCAACATGCACCGGTCTTTCGTGGACGCCGCCGAGGCCAAGACCGTCATGGCCGATGCCGGGATTCTCCAGATCGACGGCGCCCACAATGCCAACGCCACGGCCAAGGAAGCCTGGAAGGTCATGCCCGAACTCCTGGTGCAGCATGCCATTAACTGTGCGTTTTCCCGCGCGGCCGGCATGCCCATGGAAAATATTGCCCTTTCAACAGTGCCGCCCACAGCCCCGCCGGCCCCGAAGCTGTGGCTTGATCTGCCCTATGCAATCGCCCTGCGCGATCTGTTCGAGGGCTATAAATTCAGGGCGCAGCAGAACACCAGATACATGGAAGCCGACATGGCCGAAGCCACCATCACCCATGTCCTGGACACACTGATTTCCCGCATGACCTCCGCGGACATCCAGAGCACGATTACGCCGGACGAAGGCCGGAACGTCCCCTGGCATTACAACAATATCCTGGGGGTGAACACGGCGCGCCAGACGCTCATGGGATTGGACGGCCTGATGGAGATGGTCGATCTGAAAAAAGAGGGACACCTGCCCGAAAAGGTCCGGGAACTCAAGGAACGCGCCGTGTTGTTTCTTGAGGAAATGATTGAAAACGGCGGCTATTTCGCGGCCGTGGAACAGGGCCAGTTCGTGGATTCCGGGTACTTTCCGGAAAGAAACAATGACGGCATTGCCCGTGATCCCAACGGCGGTATATCCGCTAGCACCATCATCAAACGGGAACCCGGATACGGAGCACCGGTATGCAGCCACTTCGGCGCCAACAGTTATTCGGACAAGGCATGCGATGCCTATGGGGGATGCACCTTATGCGATCCATCCAAAATTACTTACATCGACGAACTGGATGAATCGGACAACGTCCACAACCGCCTCAAAAAACCTTTGGCGGAAAAGGTGGCCGGATTATTGCGGCCGGAAGTGGAGTGGGCCGGGGACGGCATTGTCTGCGTCACGATCTTTGTGCCGGAAGAACCGCGGGTTGCCGAAGCCGCCGCCCTGGAAATGGCCCGGCAAATGGGGCTCACGGAGCCCGAAGTGATCAGCCGCCGGTTGATTCATCCCGCAGAGGGGTCCCTGTTTGAGGTCAAGGGGGTGTTGGATTATGCCGTGGACAAAAACAAATTGGTGATTCCCGAGGAAAAAGAAATCATTCCCGACAGTGAGATCGAAGCATTTGTTCGGCCTCGCAAAATTCATGTGGTCGCCGCCACCTTGGGCGAGGATGAGCATTCGGTGGGCATGCGGGAAATCATCGATATCAAGCACGGCGGTCTAGAAAAATACGCATTCATATGCCATTATCTGGGCACGTCCGTGCCGGTTTCAAAAGTGCTGGATGCTGCCCAGGAAACCGGTGCCAAAGCCGCATTGATTTCGACGATTATTTCCCACAACGACATCCACAGGGTCAACATGCGGCGGCTTCATGATCTTGCCGTCGAGCGAGGCATACGCAACGGCCTTATCTTGATTGCGGGCGGCACGCAGGTCAATGACGCCATGGCCGTCGAGTGTGGAATGGATGCCGGATTCGGCAGGGGGACCAAGGGGCGGCATGTGGCGAGCTTTATTGTCGGAAAATTGATGGGCAAGAAAAATCATCAAGCCGAATAATCAATGACTTGAAACATCTATTGAACAAGGACGCCATCTTGAAAAGAAAATTTGAGTCTATTTTAGTGTTGGGTTTAGGAAAAGTTGGAACACTGGTAGGTATTTTGCTAGAAAAAACCGGGTTTAAAGTTTTCGGTGCAGATCTTCATGAAAAAGATGGTCTTCCTTTTGAGACTAAAAAGCTTGATGGCGCAAATATCACGCAAGTCGCAGAGATGATGCAAGAATATGATGCTATTGTTTCTTGTCTTCCATACAATTTTAACCTGGAAATAGCGACTCGAGCGTGCCGGCATGGGATTCATTATTTTGATCTAACCGAAGATGTCCCCACAACAAAAGAAATAATTAAATTGAGTAAATCGGCAAATTCGATTTTGGCGCCTCAATGTGGTTTAGCGCCTGGATTCATTGCCATCGTCGGTGCCTATTTAGCAGGAAATTTTGAAAAAGTTAGAAGTCTTAAACTTGCGGGTTGGCGCACTTCCTCAGCACCCGACGGGACTATTGGGATATGCCTTTAACTGGTCGCCAGAGGGAGTCGTGAACGAATATTTAAATGACTGCGAAGTCATCGAAGATGGTGTTCACAAATGGATATCGCCAATGAAGTGGATCGAAAGACTTGTAATTAATGGTATCCAATTAGAGGCTTTCACTACCTCGGGAGGGTTGGGCACTATGTGCGAAACCTATCTGGGGCGAATTGAAAACCTGGATTACAAAAGCATCCGTTACCCCGGACATGTGAAATTAATGAACTTTTTCTTTCACGAATTGTTGATGCGAGAAAACCGGATAACGGCCGGTGAGATTTTGACGAATGCAAAACCAACTGTAAAGCAAGATGTCGTATATATTCATGCCTCGGCCGAAGGCTGGCAAAACCAGCAACTCATTCGCGATGAATTTGTTAAAGCATACTACCCCATCAAAATCGGTGACAGATCATGGAGTGCGATTTCCTGGACAACCGCAGCCTCGGTATGCGCAATCGTAGAGATGGTGCGCAACGGTTCGATACCGAACAAAGGGTTTGTAAAACAGGAGACGATTTCTTTACAGGAGTTTCTCAAGACAAAAAACGGCCGCTTGTACAATTCGGAACCACATGGTGGAACAATCGCAGTTTAAGCATGTAACTCATTGCTCAGTTCTACTGGGTAATAAGTTTCGGAATCTAAATAAACGCTCATGAGCTTGTTCACCCCCAGACATGAAAATGGATGATATCATTTTTGTATTTACATAAAACAAATGACTTTTTCCCCTTCCATCTTTTTGGATCGGAAGAAACCAATATAGGAGCTGAACAAAACCGTAATTTCACGGTAAAAATAAAATCGATCTGCACGTAAGGATGGTAAAAACATGATCATTGGAATTTTAAAGGAAATAAAGACAGAGGAAAATCGGGTATGCATGACTCCGGCAGGTGTTGAAGTCATGATCAGCCATGGCCATACCCTGCTCGTGGAAAAATCAGCCGGCATCGGCAGCGGCTTTGATGATGCCACTTACACAAAAGCAGGTGCCGAGATTGTAAATACGCCGGCTGAAATGTTTCAAAGAGCCGGGATGATCATGCACGTCAAAGAACCCTTGCCTGCCGAGTACGATCTGATTCGAGAAAATCAAATCATTTTCACCTATCTTCATCTGGCGGCTGACGAACGCCAGACTCAGGCGCTCATTAAAAGCAAGGCTGTCTGTATCGCTTATGAAACCATTCAGAAGCCGGACGGCTCCCTGCCACTGCTGATTCCCATGAGTGAAGTTGCAGGTAGAATGGCCATTCAGCAAGGAGCCAAATACCTGGAAATGGCCCAGGGCGGTCACGGCGTGCTGCTTGGCGGCGTACCGGGTGTGGATCCCGGAAAAGTGGTTGTTATCGGCGGCGGTATTGTCGGCATCAATGCAGCCAAGATGGCCTGCGGTCTTGGCGCCAAAGTGTATATTCTGGATATGAGTCTTGACCGGCTGCGGTATTTGAGTGATGTGATGCCGGCCAATTGTTTTAACCTGTTTTCCAGCCCCGCCATGGTTCGGGAACTGATTAAAGATGCGGATGTGGTTGTGGGAGCGGTATTGATTCCCGGCGCCAAGGCTCCCAAACTGATTTCACGGGACATGCTTAAAACCATGAAGCCAGGCTCGGTGCTGGTAGATGTCGCGATTGATCAAGGCGGCTGTTTTGAAACCTCCAAAGCCACCACCCACAGCAACCCCATCTTTACGGTGGAAAACGTAGTGCATTACTGTGTGGCCAATATGCCGGGTGCAGTACCGAGAACTTCGACCCTGGCCCTGACCAATGCCACCTTGCCCTATGCTTTGAAGATCGCCGACAAGGGATGGCAGAAAGCCATGCAGGACAATCCGGATATCAAGCTTGGAGCCAATGTGGTTCATGGGCATATCACCTATCGGGGGGTGGCCGATGCTTTCAACCTGGATTATGTTCCGATCGATTCGCTGCTGTGAATATGGGAATGGTGCAAAGATGATAACTACTCAGCCTGAAAACTGAGTAGTTACCATTTTCATATAAAATAATACGAATATATATAATGCGAATGAAACATGCAGAAATCATTGTCGCCGATATCGGCAGCACAATAACGAAGGTCAGCGCCTTTTCAGGGCTGCGTGCCGGAGACAATGCCTGTTTCCTGGGCCAGGGATTGGGATTGACCACCGTTGCCGAGGGCGATGTCGCGCAGGGCCTCGAAACGGCCCGGAAAGATCTGGAAACCCGTTTAGGAGTGAATACACGGGACGCTACGCTGATGGCTGCGTCATCGGCCGCCGGGGGGTTGCGGATGACCGTTCACGGACTAACCCGTGACATGACACTGCGGGCAGCCCGGGAAGCCTCCCTTGGCGCCGGAGCCATAGTTGCTTTCACGACCGCCGGTAAGATTTACCCGGACGCTATGGAAGAGGTCCGCCGGATCAAACCCAATATTATTCTCCTGGCCGGTGGAGTCGATTACGGAGACCGTGAAATCGTCATGGCCAACGCCCGTTCCCTGGCTTCTTTGAAACTCGATACTCCCATTGTATATGCCGGCAATAAAACTGTCAGGAATGAAATCAGGCGCTTGTTCGAATCAGCCGGTATGTCGGTATTCATAGTGGAAAATGTGTATCCGCGCATCGATGAGCTCAATATCGACCCCGTCCGCAAGGTCATCCAGGACGTGTTCGCCCGCCATATCGTCACGGCGCCGGGCATGGAAAAAGTTGCGGAAATGGTCCGGGATGATATTATACCTACGCCCGGAGCGGTCATGCGGTCCACCGAGATTTTGGCCGAAGTCATGGGGGATGTGATGGTCGTGGACGTGGGAGGCGCCACCACGGACGTTCATTCTGTAACCGAAGGCTCGCCCGAGCTCTCAAAAATGATGATTGCTCCGGAACCGCGATCTAAGCGGACCGTCGAGAGTGATCTGGGGGTTTATATAAATGCCCCTCGAATCATCGAAGCCGTTGGAAGCGAACTCCAGCAGTTTAAAAATGTACGGCCGATACCGGAAACGGCATCAGAACGCGAAATTTCAGTTCAACTGACCCGATGGGCAGTGGATATTTCCATCTGGCGGCATGCGGGACAGCTGCGCGTTGCCTACGGCGCTTATGGTAGAAATGAACTAGTGGAAGGCAGGGATTTATCCGCCGTCAAGCATGTGATCGGTACCGGCGGCGCATTGACCCGCCTCGGAATGGGCAGGGAGATTTTACAAAATGTCAAACCCGATCCACGCAAATCCAAACTACTGCCATCTGTGGATGCGGCGGTTTATCTTGACCGGAATAATATCATGGCGGCAGCCGGTGTTTTAAGCCGGCGCTATCCGCAAGAAGCCCTGGCACTGCTGTTGGAAAGCATCGGGTTTATTGATGCAATACCGTAATCTTTTCGATTCCCTATATCCGGGCAGGGCCTGTGAACAAAAACAAGAATTACCATACAATTAATCCGATGCGGGGCGTTAACGATGCAATACGGACCTTACATTACAATCGATCTGAACAAAATCGAGCATAATGCTCGGACAATCACCGCCATGTGCGGGAAATACGCTATTGAAGTCTGCGGCGTTACCAAGGTGACCTGCGGGATGCCGCAGGTAGCAAAAGCCATGCTCCGGGGCGGGGTCGCATCTATTGGCGAATCACGAATGGAGAATATTCACCGCCTCAAGGCAAATGGTGTAACCACAGAGTTCACGTTGCTCAGGATTCCACCCCTTTCCGCAACGGACGACATCGTCACGTCGGTGGATATGAGCCTGAATTCTGAATTACGGGTCATTCAGGCACTTTCAGAAGCCGCTTTCAGGCGGGGGCTGGTGCATAACATCATGATCATGGTTGATTTGGGAGATCTGCGCGAAGGCGTCTTGCCCGACGACCTGTTGCCCATGGTGCGTGAAGTTGTCGAACTGCCCAGCATCCGTATCGCCGGCCTGGGAACGAATCTTAGTTGTTACGGTGGTATCAAGCCCTCGGAAAAGAATATGAATCAACTGGTCGAATACGCCCACCGGATTGAAACCGCATTTGGTATCAAGCTTCGATACATCTCGGGCGGCAATTCGAGTTCCCTGAACCTGATTGCATCGGGGAAAATGCCCCGAGCCGTTAATCATATCCGTATCGGAGAAGGCATTCTCCTCGGCCGTGAAACCGTGAACCGCGCTGTTTGGCCCGGCACGTTTCAGGACGCGTTTTTACTCCAGGCTGAAATTATCGAGCTCAAGGAAAAACCGTCCGTGCCCATTGGGGAAATCGGAGAGGATGCATTTGGCGGCAAACCGGAATTTGTCGACAAGGGCGAAAGAGACCGGGCAATTTTAAACATCGGCCGCGAGGACGTTGTCGTGGAGGGAATGGAGCCAGTTGAACCGAAGATTTCCATACTTGGCGCTTCCAGCGACCACCTAATCGTGGACGTCACCGAGGTCGAAAATGTCGAACTCGGGGGCGAATTGGCATTTTTTATGAACTATGGGGCTCTTCTGGCCGCCATGACATCCGAGTATGTGGAAAAGCGTCCTTTAAGAGACAGAAAAATCGTTTCCGAATACCGCTGCATCGTTCTGACGGAGATTTCGCCACAAAGTGAACCGGATTCCGATCGGATATTGAACATTGATGACCTTACAGCGGGCTTGAATGAGTTGGGGCTATCGATTGCCCAACGGCGGCAAATCCAGGATGAATTCGAAATAGTTTCCGAAACGGTTGCCGAAATTATAAACGATGATTTGATCCCGGTTGTGTATGCCAACGATCCGGGGACTTGTCTTGGTATTTATCAGGGCCTGGCTCTGTCGCTTCCGATTTTCGGGACCATAATTTTAAGCGCTCACGGCAGCTGCATATCAGAATTCACGGAGTTGCCTCCTGGCCCCGGCGGTGTCGAACCCAGACTGGAATCCGAACGAGTGGCTTTAATCGGTTTGCGGGAAGTATCACATGAGGAAACCCGGTTGATCAGACGGTCGCGAATCAGCGCCTATACGTTGGAGGACATTGATGCACTGGGAATGAGGGAAGTGATTTATCGCGCCCTTCGCGCCTCCGGCATGGGGACGGACGGAATTCATGTAACACTGGATATGGATGCCCTCGACACCACCGTGGCTCCAGGAGTGCAAAGGCCCGTGAGGGGCGGGCTTTCCTACAGGGAAGGACACCTTGCCATGGAAATGATTGCCAAGTCAGGCCTTATGCGGTCTCTGGCGATTGTCGATTATTTTCCCGAAAGGGATGTGAATCGCACCACCGCCGGGACGGCAACCGCATATGTGCTTTCACTGTTTGGGAAAAAAATCCTCAAGATCTAAGCACGGCTGAGTTCGGATTTAAGATTTACTTTAAGATTGCTTTTTTGCGGTTTCCATCATAAGTTCTTTCTAAATAACTTCTTAGTTGGGAGACGCAGAAAGCATTTAGAGTGTTAGGACCTTGAAGAACTCCTGAATCCGTGACTCCGATTTGAGCGAGGGAATCTTCCCTATTCTTGGGTGTTATTTTGCCGGCCTTACCGCTTCACGAGGCCGGCACCGCAAAAAATGATCCTCAAACTTGTTCTGTGTCTCCCGCTCTTTGACAATCGAACCGTTTTACGGCTGCCCTGATCGATTTTTGCGCATAGTCAACCATGGACCCTGCCGGCCTGTGCTCTCCGTCCGTTGTTGTCTTTAGGCCGCCTCCGCTTTATCCGTAGGCCAATCGCTGATAGGCATGCCGGAATGCCTCGAAGTGACTATGAACATGACGACTGAATCGCAATTTCAGCATTGTTTGCTGAGGTCGTCAAAGGTAGAATTCCATAATATAATAAATGGTTGACATATATCTAGTCATGATTCGGTGCCATCGCACTATACGATTGGGAGAGTCTGGGATTCAAGCTACATTCGAATCATAACCCCAGCTGTTTGATGAGATTTAGTTACTAATAGATATCGATCGAGGCAGGACACTCTTGGGAGTATAAACAATTTTATGAAAACCAAATATCCAGAACCAGCGAGATGTATTATTACTTCGGCAATTGAACATGTCAATGTTATGCAGCATAAGCAACCTTGTGATGTTTGAAGTAGCTTCGGACATGTGCCGGCCGCTTCAAGAGGGTTCTCATAAATGAACGTGTTTTCTTTTCCAGATCTTCCCGAATGCGGACAGGTTTTCCCGAGTGGACTTTGTTCTTGAGATTTCCGTTTAAGTATTCGTCCGGATTGAGTTCTGGTGAATAAGAGGGGAGATGGAAAACCTCGATTTGTTCCCGGTGCTCTTCCAACCACTGTTTGACGTTTTTGCTATGATGAACACGAAGATTATCCAAAATCAAAAAGACCTTTCGCCCGGCATCCTTGATCAGGCGGGTCATGAACTTGATCAAGAGCTCGGAATTCATGGTTTCCTGGTACATCATGAATCGCACCTTGCCACCGTTGGTGATGGCCGATATCATACTGACATGGCTCTTTTTGGCAACCATCCTGATTACCAGAGTCTCTCCCTTTGGGGAAAAGCCTCTGACTCGGTTGGCACCCGTCTGAACACCTGTCTCATCCACCCAGTGAATCTCAGCTTTTTCTTGTTTCGCGCGGGAAAAAATGACCGGATAATCCCTATCCAACCATTTCTGCACCGCCTGAGAACTCTGTTCATGGGCACGCTTGACCGGCTTCTGAGGAGTGAATCCCCAACGCTTGAGATATTCTCCAACCGTCCGGATCGGCATCTCGATGTCAAACAACTGCCGGATCAACAACTTCACCGCATCCCGCGTCCACAATGCAAAAGGAAGCTTCAGCTGGTCAGGTGTCTTGTCAACCAAAGCTTTACGAAGCTCGGACTCCTGATCGGAAGAAAGCGTCCGTTGTTCCCCGGTTCGGCGTCCTCGTTTCCCCAGTTTGATGGCCTTGCTACCTTCCTTTTTGTAGCTTTGCTATATCTTACTGGCCCGACCTACACTGATCCCAAGGCCTTCTGCCACAACCTTGTTCTGAAGATCTCGTTTCCGAAGACGAATCACCTGCTTTCTGATTTCATATTGCGTCTGTGGACTATGCTTACGTGCATCAATCTTTTCCATGAATGCTGTTTATCACAAAATCACCATTATGGCTATATTTATTTGCCGCGGTAATAATATGCACAGAGCATGGCTAGAAATTAATATCAATTCACTGATTCATAACATCAACGAGACAAAACGAATTGTTGCACCAAATACGCAAATTATGGCAATTGTCAAGGCAGATGGATATGGTCATGGCGCTCCAGCAGTTAGCAGGATTTTTTTAGAAAACGGAGCTTCTCGATTAGGGGTGGCCACTATAGAAGAGGCTCGTCATTTAAGAAAGTCGGGAATCAGCGCTCCTATCTTGGTTTTAGGTCATACGGAATACGACCAGACAGATTCTGCGATTTTAAATTCTGTAGCTATGACAATTTCCAAGTGGGAGCAGGCCGTTATTTTGTCTAGGAAGGCTGTATCGTTATCAAGCTCGGTAATAATCCACATAAAAATCGATACAGGGATGGGCAGGCTTGGTTTTGTTCCCGATGGTGACAGCCTGCAAGCCATAGAACGTATAAAATCACTACCAGGCGTAACTATCGAGGGAATATTTACTCATTTTTCAACATCAGATGGCACTGATGATGCGTATATGCAAAAACAATGGAAAGTATTTTCATGCTTCCTGAATCAATTGGCGCAAAGAAAAATCCACATTCCGATCAAACATGCAGCGAATAGTGCCGCAATCATTAACCATCCTAATACGCATATTGATATGGTGAGAGCTGGAATCATGTTGTATGGACTTTATCCTTCTCCTGACACAAACACTGGAAAGGTTGACTTAAGACCCGCTATGACATTAAAAACACGTGTTTCGCATGTTAAGAAAGTAGAACGCGGAACCAGTTTAAGCTACGGCAGAACCTATATTACATCCCAAAGACAACGAATAGCCACTCTTCCCATTGGATATGCTGATGGTTTTAGTAGCGTTTTTTCGAACAATGCAGAAGTTCTTATCGACAGTGAAAAGGTGCCCGTTGTAGGTCGAATTTGCATGGATCAATGTTTAATTGATGTCACAAATGTAAAGAATGAAGTTTTAGTGGGAGACGAAGTGATTCTTTTGGGCAGACAAGGAAAGCATGAAATCACAGCTGAACAATGGGCAAAAAAATTGGGAACCATCAATTACGAGGTCGTGACCAGATTCGGGGCGAGGATCTCCAAAAACTACACTTGTTTTAATTCTTCCGAAAACAATTTTATATGAGATAACGCCATTCCGGTTAATAAACATTGGGGGGTAGTCGGTTAGCTCCACCATCGTCAATATCTTGTGGCCGCACCATTCCCGCCTATAGGAAGTACCATTTGTTTACTGCATCACTGAGGAGGTATCGCCAATATATTATATAGATACAGCTTTAGTTATTACGACCACCACATCCAGATGTCGCTAAGTTCATACTTTCCTGAATGCCCTTGCCACAACATCTGGAGGCAGGTGGAGCTAACCGACTACCCCCTTAAACATTTATCTGATCGATGTTTTTATGTTTTTATTCCTGTTATATTTTTCGATCGCATATTGAATGAGACGATCAATCAGATCGTCTGTAGGAATCCCACTTACATTCCAAAGTTTTGGATACATGCTAATTGATGTAAAGCCGGGTATGGTATTTATTTCGTTGAAAACGTATTGTTCATTTTTCGTTATAAAGCCATCCACCCGAGCCATTCCTTCACAATTAAGCAACTTATATATTCGTATGCTATCTTTTTGTATGGTTTCTATCAATTTATCGCTAAGTTTTACTGGAATTTTGAACGTTGCCCCATTTTCATTAACATATTTTGCGTCATATGAATAAAATACATCATTTGGAATAACCTCTCCCGGGAGTGAGGCTTTTGGATTTTCGTTTCCCAAAAGAGAGCATTCTATCTCACGACCCACGATCGCTTCTTCAAAAAGTATTTTATTACTGAACCTAAATGCGTCTTTTATTTTTTCAATAAAATCATTTTCGTCTTTTATCTTATAAATTCCGACAGATGATCCCGCTTTAGCTGGCTTTAAGAAAAAAGGTAATCCTAATTTTTTAACCAATTGATGAAAAGATATTTTTTCTAGCTCGTCAATATTAAAACATATAAACTTTGCTATGTTAACTCCCGATTTTTCAAGTATTGTTTTTGCGATATCTTTATCCATACCTATTGCCGATCCAGTGACACCAGCGCCAACATAAGGAATATTCGCCATTTCAAAGAGCCCTTGTATTGTTCCATCTTCACCATATGTACCATGTAACACAGGGAAAATGACATCCAATGTTATTTTTATATTTTTGTCTAGTATACCTATTAATTCTTTATTTTCTCCAAAAGAAAAAGTAACGGGTATGCCATTATTATTTAAACTAATTTTTTTTACATCTTCGAAGTTCAGTATATAATTATCTTCAGAATAAGCCCAAAATTCTCCCCTCTTGTTTATTCCTATTGGGTAGATATTGTATTTATCCTTATTTGCAGCATCGATAATGTTCTTCGCAGATATCAAAGATATTTCATGTTCTGCCGATTTACCCCCAAATATTACGCCTAGATTTAACTTATTCATAAGACTTCCTCATGGGTTTAATTACGATAAATTTACTACTGATTATTTTTCGGTACTGTTCATCAATGGTTACTAAACTATTTTCATCCATGCAACTGACCTTTCTACATATTAACGGTCTCTTCTCATACTGCAAACATTTTTTATTGATCTTATCAAAATATATGAAATCATAAGTTTTTAATTTTTACTTTATCTATAAAATCCTTCGGTATATATATTTCATCCCGTTCTTTCCAAATTTTATCACCATTTTTGTCAGTAGGAATTTTATCATCTGGGAAAAAACGAAATATTTTTACAGGATCACAACAAAAAGAGCAATTTTTATCAATACATGGGCCGAATTTAAATTCCACTTGATCTAACAGATCACTCATGTCACTAATCTCTATCAATTAATTCCCGAAGTTTGCTTCATTCCTCGCTTTCTAATGGCGGGAATGTACTACATTGTGAAGTTTAACCAGCTAGCATCATTATACTGAATATTTTCCAGGGAAAGCAATAATTAATATCACACATAATTCTGGTTAGTTAGAATATCCCATCAGCAAATCGCAGCGGGAATTGGTTAGCTGGTGGCAGAGTATATCGCCCATTTTAAGCTGACACATTGAATCACATCTGTCCAAAATAGCGACTCACGCTCCGCGGGGCGGTTTATCAGGGAGTAACTTGTTGTTTGTTTGATAATCGGCTACAGTCACGGCGGCAACCGGGATGAGGAGGCCGCATCGCCACTGGTGCTTTATGCCCGGTAAATAGCGTGGTCCGGGAGCTGGCGAATTTGTCATTGGTGAAGCATTTGCTATCCCGTTCAGAAGAGAGCCGTATTCGACAGCTTTCCTTTCCGGCCCTGCCGATTACATCTTTTGGAGGTCGGGGTGATGAAGCAGAAAAAGTCGTTGAAGAAGGTGGGCATGACGCTTCCCAAGCATCTACAGCACATCAACGTTCATGCCGCGGGCATCGACATCGGTTCAAGGAGCCACTTCGTGGCGGTTCCTGAGGGGGTCGATGAGAAGCCGGTGCGCGAGTTTTCCGGTTTTACCGGCGACCTGGAGCGGATGGCCGAGTGGTTGATCGCCTGTGGCGTCACGACAGTTGCGATGGAATCCACCGGCATTTACTGGATTCCGGTCTTTGAAATCCTTGAGAGCCACGGGCTTGAGGTCAAACTGGTTAATGCTCGTCATGTCAAGAATGTTCCCGGCAGGAAGAGCGATGTCCTGGACTGCCAGTGGCTACAGCAGTTGCATACCTATGGACTGCTTCGCGGTGCTTTCCGGCCGGGTGAACAGATCTGTACGCTTCGCGCCTATGTGCGTCAGAGGGCCATGCTGGTGCGGAGCGCCGCTTCCTACATTCAACGTATGCAGAAGGCGCTTGCCCAGATGAACCTGCAACTCCATACCACGACGGACTCGCGACATTCTCTGCCCGTGGCGGGGAATCTGCTGAATCAGAAGTTTGAGGCATCTGCGCCGAACCAGATCTGGTTGACGGACATCACTTACATCCCCACTGGGAAAGTCTGGTTGTATCTTGCCGGCCATAAGGATCTTTTTACCGGAGAAGTCGTAGGTTATGCCATGGCAGAGCGCATGACGAAGAGCCTGGTCAGCAAGTCTCTCCTAAGGGTCATAGCTGCCAAGCGACCCGTAACGGGTTTGATTCACCACTCGGATCGTGGCAGCCAGTATTGCGCCCAGGAATATACCTCGTTGCTTGACCGGTGCGGGATGAGGGC
>Ga0315295_10001875_pt1 | contig 17898 bp, 20 predicted proteins | sample YL17G14_0_MG_FD_204453 | JGI IMG/M metagenome (GOLD analysis project Ga0315295, IMG submission 204453) | Sediment microbial communities from Yellowstone Lake, YNP, Wyoming, USA - YL17G14_0 | ecosystem: Environmental > Aquatic > Freshwater > Lake > Sediment | place: USA: Wyoming | collected... | reverse complement strand
CCCCTATACCAACATCCGAATTACCGAGCGCGTCGCGGGGCACTCATTCGCTCCAGCGCCTGGTTCGGCGAATTGCGACCTTCCATCACCAGTCCGGCTATCCAAAACAGCCGTGGCGCGTGGAATACTGGAAAGGCGACGACCGATTCCGCGCCAGCCTCCACGTCCACTGGAACTGGAGAGGCCGGGCACACTGGCTCTGCATGTTCCTGCCGGAGCCGCCGAACCACTGATTAACACTCCCTTTTGACCTGATAACGGAAATGAGTCCCTCCCAGCGCACCTACTTCTTTGCCACCCTCTGGCCCGCGGCCTGTCGGGAAATGGGCTGGGACCCGAACCATCGCCCGACGCGCATGACTTTCTTCCGCGTCGAACTCGGGTCCGACAAGAGTTTCAACGATCTGACCCAATCGGAATTCGATCTCCTCAAAGCCCGCTGCCTCGCCATCGCCCGTCCGGCTGACCTCGACGCACAGATGGCTCAAGCCCGGCAACCCCGGCTCCGCCTCGAGACGAAGATTGGCGAGCACCTTCGCTGCCTCGCGCGTTACCTCTCCAACCCCGATACCTACGATGCCACTCTCCGGCGCCATCGCTTCCACGGCCAGAAAATGGCCGACATGCCCGCGCGCGACCTCTATCATTATTGCCTAACCCTCAATTCGCGATTGAACGGGGCCACGGGATTCAGGGCCGCCGCCGGCGAGAGTGTCCACACCATGCGCGTCGCGGTGGGCCTGCGGTGCCCTTGCAAACTCTGTGCGGCCCGGCCCTCCGATCCATCCGCCCATCCGGGCCAACCCGCGTCCGGTGACTGATCAACTCCAACTCTTCGCCGGCGTCCGCGAGGCCGATGTCCACGAGCTGCTCGCCCTTCTGCGCGCGCGCGGGGGCTGGCTCACGCGCCGGCAGATCGCCCCGCTGCTGGGCTGGAACCATCGCAAGATTCGTTCCGTGGCGGAGGCCGCACCCGACGACATCATCCGAGGCCCTAAGGGCTACGCCCCCTTGGATCGCGTGGATCTGGACGCTCTGAGCCTCTGCGCCGGTCGACTCGAGAGCCAAGCCAGGAAGATGCTGGCCTGCGCCTGCGCGTGGCGCCGGCGCGCGCACGCGAAGCTCGGCTGAGGCCGGCGCTCCTTACCGTTCGGTCCTTCTTCAAGTCGGTTTCTTCCTTTGTTGCTCCCCCGAGGGGAAAGCGAAATCCTCCGCGTTGCGCGAGCCTCCAGCGCATGACGGAAAACGTCAATCCGAATTCCCCTCAGGCGGCCTCAGGCCCCACCGAGTTCGTGCTCTCGCTCGTTCGGCACGGACTCACCCTGGCCGGTGGCGGACTGGTGACTCGCGGGCTTACCGACGAGAATCAGCTCTCCGGAGCCATCGGCGCGGTGCTTACCCTGATCGGATTCGGTTGGTCGCTTCACCGCCAGATGGCGCGCGCTCGCGCCGCCAAGACACAACCGCCCCCAACCGCGCAACCATGAAGATCGAAAAACACAAACTGTCACTCGCAATGTCCGGCGCCATCTGCGCGCTCCTCATCCTGACCTCCGGCTGCGGTCTTATCAAAGCCTTTCGGACCGGAGGCGAGACTCTCGTAATGGAATTTGCCAGCCTTGCCGAAGGCGCCACCACGGTCGGCACTCTGGCCGATCTGGCGACGCACCCGGAACACCGCGTTTTATTCCAGACCTCCCGAGCCGCCCTGTCCAACTTCGTCGCCGGGGCCGGCACGGATGCCGACTCCCTATATGGCGCTCTCGCAATCCTGCAACCGTTGATCCCCGCTCTGCGCGACGTTCAAGGCAACGCCGTCATCCTCGCCGGCGCGGTGAAACTCTTCGATGCGATCACCGGCTGGGAAGCGACAGTGGACGGTTCGCTCGCGGTGCAGACCATTGCCCGCGCCATCTTGCGCGGTTTGGACGCCGCCCTGGCCACCGCTCCCGCCGACCTCACGCGCGGGTTCGTGAAGGCGCCTCCCGCGCAACCGATGGTCCCAACCCGGCGCCTCAAAATTTAACGGGGCATGTTCGCTCAATTACCGGTTCCCGTCAGCGGTGCGATCGAGACCTGGCTGCTGTCCGCCGCCGCGGTCATGGTGCTCGTAGAACGGGCTCTGGCTTTTTACAAGAACCACATGCGCGAGCAACCGCCTCCGGCGACGGCTTACGTGGCGAACGAGACTTGCTCGCGCGTTCAATCGGCCAATGCCCAGCGTTTCGAGGAGATCGAGGCGCAGCAACTCGAGGACGACCACCGGCGCAAGGCGATTTACGATCATATCGACAACGTTCGCCGGGAACTGAAAGAGGACATTCATCAAGTGCAAACGGATGTGAACTTGATGCCATCGCGCATGGTCGAGCTGCTTAGCAAGACCGGCGCCCTTCGCAAAGCATGAGAGTTTCTCCGCTCCATAAAATCTTCATCCTGCGGGAGCTGCAGGCGGCGGGCGACGCACCTCAGCCCGAGACTTCCCTGCGCGGCGCTTTGAGGGCCGCCTTTCCGGCGCCGAAACTTCACGAGGCCGATCTGACCGACGTTATCCGGGCCGTCGAGGCCGAAGGTTGGATCACGAGCATCTACGACGAATTGCTCCAAATGCACTTTTGGAGTCTCACTCTGGCTGGGCGGGCGCGCGCCTCGAATCTCTAACTGTGAACCGGAAACGCATCGCCTCGAAACTCGACCCGTATCGGGAGGATCTCGTCCAATGGTCCGAGGTCGATCGTCTCACCCTGGCCCAGTGTTTGGAGAAACTGGTCGCCACCCACGGCGTCAAAACCTCCTCCGGCCGGCTTAGCGAGTATCTGGCGAATTGCCGCAACGAGGATCTGACGGAATCCATCCTGCGTGACACGGCCACCGGCGCCCGATTTTGCCGCGCCCTTCGCGAGCGCTACGAAAAGGATCCGCCGCCCGACTTCGATCTGCTCGATCGCATGATGCAGACGATCATCATGGAACTCAATGTCCGCGGCAAGGTGGACCCGAAACTTTACGGGATTGCCACTCTGCTCTATGGCCGCCTGATGGAACGCCAAAAGGTGATCGGGGGCGACCGCGACCGGGAACTGGACCGGGAGAAACTGGATTTCCTGAAACGGAAATACGACGAGTCCCAAGTGGTGGAAACCGATTCCGGCCTTAGCGAGGCTGAGAAAGCCGAGCGGATCCGGGCCATCTTCAAGCGATGAAGGCGCGAAAATCCATCAAGACCGCGCCGGCAAACCGAACGATCGGACCGCCCCTCTCGCCCCTGGATCTGTTGCTGCCTTACCAGCGGACCTGGTCTCTGGACGCCAGCCGTTTCAAGATCGGCGTCTGGGCACGTCAGACCGGGAAGAGTTTCACCAGCGCGGAGGAAGCCGTCGAGAACAGCCTGGTCGATCCGGGACCCGGCTGGGTTTGCCTGAGCGCCGGCGAACGGCAGGCCCTCGAGTGGCTTGCTAAGGCCAAGGATTGGGCGGAAGCCTTTCGTCTTGCCGTCGAGACATACGCCGAAGACCGGGCCGCCTCGGAAGCCCTCCTCAAATCGGCGGAGATCCGTTTCCAGAACGGCGCCCGGATCATTGCGATTCCGGCGAACCCATCGACCGCGCGTGGATATTCGATGAACGTCATCCTCGACGAGTTCGCTTACCACGAGAAGCCGGATGAAATCTGGGCCGCCATGTTCCCCTCGATCGCGAATCCCCTCGCCGGGACTTTCATGCAACGGGTGCGTTCGCTCTACGCGGGTGAACCGACGGATGCCACCCGAGAATTGAAAATCCGGGTCGTCTCGACCTTCAACGGTCGCGATAACAAATTCTTCGAGCTATGGGATCGGCGCGAGCAAAACGGATTCAGCGGGCACCTCGTCGATATTCAGCGGGCAGTTCAGGACGGTCTGCCTGCCGACGTCGAACTGCTCCGCGCCGGTCTGGACGATCCCGACGCCTGGGCGCAGGAGTTCGAGTGTCACCCCATCGACACCTCGAATGTCCTGCTGCCCTATGACCTCATCGCCCTCGCCGAAAGCGCCGACGCCACGGAATCGGCCGGGGACGACTTTTTCGAGGTCCGGGGAAATCCGGTCTTCTGCGGCATCGACTTCGGGCGGAGTAACGATCCCACGGTTTGCTGGACGCTCGAGCGCATCGGCGATCTGCTTTGGACCCGCGAAATCCTCGTCCTCCACGGCGTCGAGACTCCCGACCAGGTCAACATTCTGAGGCGCCGCATCAACCGGGCCAACCGCGTCTGCGTGGATTACACCGGCCCTGGCATTGGGTTCGGCGATTACTTGCGTCGGGAGTTTGGGGCCTACGACCCGGAGGCGCACGAGTTCGGAAAGATCGAATTGTGCACTTTCACCGTGCGTTTCAAACGCGAGTTGTTTCCCACGCTGCGCCGCCAATTCACGGCGCCCACCCGCCTGCGCATCCCCATCGCCCGCGCCGTGCGCGAGGACCTGCACGCCATGCAACAGGTCCTGAACAACGGCGAATACAACTACTGGGCGCCCCGGACCCGCCTCGGGCACAGCGATCGCTGCACCGCTCTTGCCCTGGGAGCCCGCGCCGCCGGCGCGCTCCGAACCCCATACTCAGCCGTTCTAATTTGAAAGCGATCCTGTGAGCTTCCTCTCCCGAATATTCAAGCGTAACGCCGGAGTTTGGAGTCATCTCGGCACCGGCGGGGCGGAAGGGGTCAAAGTGGTCGCCCCATATCGGCAGAGCGTTTGGGTCCAGCGCGCCATCAAGAAAATTGCGCAGCCTATCGCGGCCGTGCCCATCCAATTCTCGCGCGGCGCCCGCGGGGGCGACGAACTCCTCGAGGACGAACGGTTGGCGAACTATTGGGAATCGCCCGCCTGGGAGGCGCCCGGCGTGCCGCTCTCCCGTTTCGATTTCATCGAGGCGCTCGTCGGCTGGCTCAAGCTCAGTGGCGAATTCTTTCTCCTGCTCGAACCGGACGTCTCGATTCCATTCCCCGCAGAACGAGCCGCGCTGCCCCGGTTGCGCATCCTCCGGCCCGACCGGATGCGCGAGGTGCTGAACGGCGAGACGCTCGTGGGTTGGGATTTCACGAGTTCCAACGGCGCGCGCCTCCAACTGCCCGTCGAGCAGGTCGTCCAGGTGAAAAACTGGAATCCATACAACCCTTGGCGCGGCCTGAGCGAATACGAGGCGGCCCGCCTCGCCACCGAGGCCGATTACGCCGCCGCGACCTTCGCCAAGAACATGATGCAGAACAACGGGGACCAAGGCGTCTACGTCGTGGCCAAGGGCGGTTTGCCGGACGACGCGCAACGTCAGCAAATCGAAGCGCAACTCCGCAGCAAACGCGAAGCCCAACAACGGGGCGAGTTCCGGCCCCTCTTTCTGACCGGGGACATCGCTATCGAGGATCCAAAGATCAAGTCCGTGGATACCGCCTTTCTCGAAAGCCGGCTCGGCAATCGTCATGAAATCTTCCTGGCCTTCGGGGTGCCCCCGAGCATGGCCGATAAGATGGAGTCCTACTCGGTCGGGTCCGCCTCCGATTGGTTCATGCTCATCACCGAGACCTGTATGCCAACCGCGGTCAAACTGATGGAGGCGGTCGAAGGGGTGTCCCGCATCCTGACCGGCCAGGACATCTACGGCTGGTTCGATTGGGACGATCATCCCGTGATGCAGGCCGTCCGGCGCGAGCGCCTCGACGCCGCCTTAAAACTGTGGAACGTCGGGATGCCCATGTCCGACATCTCCGATTACATGGATCTTGGTTTGCCGGAATTCGAGGGTGACGACGTGGGTTACCTGCCATTCTCCGTCTCCCCCGTCGGCACCCTCCCGCCGGATACCAGCGGCGAGTACGTCGAGCCGGGCGCCCCCGCGGAACCCGCGCCCGACGAGGAACCGCCGGAAGAACCGGTCGCGGCCATGCGCCGCGTTCTGCGGGAGGATTGCGGCCTCTGTGCGGAGAACCTCACGCTCCGCGACCCGAAACGGTTGGCGACCTGGCGAACGCACATGGCCCGGCGCCGGATCGTGATGAAAGGGTACGAGACCAAGTTCGACCGCGTTCTGATGGAGGCCCGGCGTCAGGTCTTGCAAAAGCTTGCCCGCCTTAACCCGTACAAATCCCCCGGTCCAATCGGCCAACGGGCGGGCGAGGAATTCCTTTTCGACCTCGGGGACATCGGACAGCAATTCCTCAAGCTGATGCGGTCCCAGGGCGCGGTGGGTTTCCAGCTCGCCGGCCAGCAACTCTACGACGAACTCGCCCTGAAAAACCCTTGGACCGCCCCGGCGCCCGATGTCCTGGCCTATCTCCAGGTCCGGGAAAACAAGCTCGCCGGAGTTCCGCGGGAGATCTACGACCAGGTCAAATCCTCCCTCGAGACGGGTTTGAAAGAGCGCGAGAACATCGCCCAACTCTCAGCCCGCGTCCGCTCGGAGTTCAACTCCATCTCCAAGGAGCGGGCGACTCGAATCGCCATGACCGAAACGGCCGCCGTGTACGGGCACGCGCGCGATACCGCCATGCGTTCCGCCGGCGTCCAATACAAACAGTGGCTCAACAGCGGGCTGCCCAACGTCCGACCCGCGCATGTGAAAGCCGGCCTGCAAAAGCCGATCCCGATCGACGAGCCCTACATCGTGGACGGCGAGAAACTGATGTATCCAGGCGACGCCAGCGGCAGCCCGGAGAACGTGATCAACTGCCACTGCGTGTCCGTGGCCGTGCCACCTGAAGAAACTCCCAACCCCGAGGAATAGATGAATCCATCCCAAGCTGTAACCACCCTCCGACGTTCGCTCCATCCCGAAACCCGGATCCTGAACAAGGAGGGCCTCGTCGAGTACCTGGCCTCCGATGAAACCGTGGACAGTTACCGCGAGATCATCAAAGCCAATGGCTGGAAATTCAACCACTTCGCCAAAAACGCTCCCTTCGTCGATTCGCACGATTACTACGGCATCGACAAATTGCTGGGCCGTGTCATCGACTTCAAGGTCGTGGACGATCGCCTGGTCGAGCGCGTCCAGTGGGCAATCGACGTGCCTGAAAACCGGCTCGCCCAGCTCGGCTGGAAGATGACCGAGGCCGGCTATCTCCGGGCCGTCAGCGTCGGATTCCGCCCCACCAAATATGTGGTGCGCGGTCAGGAAGGCTGGACCGAGACATTGACCGCTCTGGCTCTGCCGCAGGACGCGCCCGTGCGCGCCATCTACCTCGAGCAGGAACAGCTCGAACTTTCGTCGGTCATCCTGGGCGCCAACCCGAACGCCCTGGCCCGCTCCGGCCTGTTAAACCAGGAGGACCTTGACACTTTCCTCGCTTTGCGCGAGGATTTCATCGGCGACACAAACGCCCGTTCAGCCCCCGCCGCCGCTCTTGCTGAACCGGCCCCCGAGCGGCTCGCCTTCGTAGAAAAATTCATCGCGCTCACGCGCCACTGAGTCCGCTCCCATGCAAACCGAAATCGAGTTCCAAAAAACCGTTCTCGCCGGCGTCGAAACCATCACCGGCGAAGTCAAAACCATCCAGACCAATCAAGACAAGCTCCTGGCCGATTACTCCCGGCTGGACGCCCAGACGAAGACAGCCTTCGAGGATCTCACGAAAGTAAAGAACCACGCCAACGACGTCGCCACGGTCCTCGTTGGCATCAACAAGGTCATCGCCAATCTCCAACGGGAGAGCCGTCAGGCATTCGGAGACCCCATCCAGCGGATCCTTTCCAACCCCGACCGTCGGGAGTATTGGAACGCCATCGCCCGTGCCATCATGTTTCCGGGAAGTCCGCTTCCTGAAGTCCTGACGAAAGCCTTCACCGGCGTCGCATCCCCAGGTTCACTCACCATCCCCACGGAGATTGCCTCCGAGTTCTTTGACGTGCTCTACCAATACGGAGCCTGGCCCAGTCTGGGGCAATACCCTGTCGGCGCGCGCACGAACACCTATCCCATTCTCACCGCGCGACCTAACTATTACTGGGTCGGCGCGGGGGTTTCAGCCCCGTCAACTCCCGAGTCCAGCGCGATCACGGAAGGCTCGTTCACGGGGACATCGGTGAACCTCACCATTGAAACGATGGGCGTCCTCGTCCACGTCACCGAGGAATTGATCGAGGACAGTACCGTTGACATCAGCGGACTGGTGATGCGCAACATGGCCCAATCCGTCTCCCAAGGACTGGACTTCACTTTCTTCAACGGCGCCGCCGGGGGCACCCGGACCGACTCCGGATACCGTGGCGTGTTCAACATGGGGGCGACCAATGCCAACATGATAGCCACTGCCGCCTCGGGCAACACGACAATGGCCGGACTCGAATTGGACGATTGGCTTCGTTGCCTGACGACCGTCACGGGAGGCACCCTTCAGCGGCCATGCCGGTGGTGGATGCACCCCCGCGTCTTGGCCTCGACGTGTCTCATTCGAGATCAAAATGGCCGGCCGCTGTTTCAAACCGCAACCGACGCCCCATTGGGCGGGATCGGCTCAATCCTGGGTTATCCCGTCACGACTGTCGCCTCGGCCCCCGACACGGCCGTCTCCAGTTCGGCGACGCCGAATGCCAAAGTCGCCGCGTTCGGCGATCCCCAGGGCTACGCCGTAGGGATCCGGCGCGGGGTGGATCTCCAGAGCACCAACTTGCTCAAATTCGTTGAAAACATGCGCAGTTTCCGCGCCTTGACACGCGCGGGCGGCGTCTGCCTCCAGTCCGGCGCGACCGTCGTGCCCCTCTCAATCCTCACGATGCCTGCCATCTGACATCGAACTCTCAAAAATCACATCTCAAATCTCGAATTTGAAATCCATTATGAAAAAACTCATCGCCCTCAGCGTAGTCATCGCAGCGGGTTTGTTGCTGCTCTGCATCCCGCCCGCAGGCGCGCAACAATACTCCTACACCGCGCTCAACACGTCCACCGACACCAACTCGACCATTCCGGCCAGCAGCCAGACGAACATCGCCGCAATGTTTGGTGCGACCAAGTACGACGAGTTCGTCCTCTCCTGTTCGTTCAAATTGATGGGCGCGGGCACGTCCGCTCTGACCTTTCAATGGGATATGAGCCCGGACGGCACCGCCTGGACATCGGTGAAAAACGGAGACACCCACGGCTGGTTTACAGGCCCCAGCGCCAATGGAACCGCCACCGTTTACTGGAACACGAACATCACGGTAAGAGCGATGGGCTTCTATCGTTTGAACTACATCACCAACGGATCGGCGTCCGTGGTGACGAACCTCGATCTACGCTGCTACGTAAAACCCCGAAGGAATGGTTGAGCAGCCGTTAAACCCACCAGTGAGAGGCCGTCATGACCGATCTAGCCAACATCGACTTGCCGGCCTCTCACGACCACACCGAGCATCGACATGCGTAAATCAAATTTCCCATGGTTCATCTTGGCCGCGATCGCTATCGCGGGTAGCATCACCTGCCTGAGGGCCTACATCGGATCAGGGTCTGCATCCTCCACCTACACCAATACGGTTGACTGGGCAAGTGGCGACTGGGGAACCATCGCCAAGACCAACTTCGTCATTCGCAACACGAATTTCGTGTTTGCCCTGGACGCCCAATTCACCAACGCCTGCGCCGGCACGCTCGACATTGCCTTTACGAGTGGCCCCGACTGGGGCATGGAAAATTCGGCGGCCAATCCTCCCGAGTCCGGATGGTTTTCCATCCCCCTCACGAACAGCACCCTGACCACGCGCGTGATGTGGAATACCAACGTCCCGAATCGTTCGCTGGCGGGCTGGGCCTGCACCTACATGACCAACAACAGCGGGCAGAACCTGACGAATCTTAGCATTCGATTCTTCACCAAATCGGGAGTCTTACGCTGACATGATTTCCAACACGAAGAATCGGAAATTCGAGGATGCGCGGGTCCGACCGCGCGAGCCGCGCCATACCCGGCGAAGGCCGCGACCCGACCGGACCGACGAATCGGATTGGCGCCAGCCTGAATTCGATTCGCGCGCCTGCCCGCCCAGCCCGCGCTCCCTCAAATGAACGCCGGCCTGTCCAATCTTGCGACCTTGAAACGCCGGCTCCTTGCCGAGAGTCTGCGCGGGCGTGAGGATTGGGACGACGCCCTGGTCCAACTGGGTCGCGGGCTGGCGGGCTCGTTCGAGCGCTACTGCAATCGCCTGTTGGAGCGTGTCGTTGACGGCACCGACGTTTTCATCGCGAGCAACTCGCACTGGTTCGTGCGCCGATGCCCGCTGGAAACCGTTAGCAAAATCGAACTCCGCTACGATTACGCGACAGGCTGGCAGGAACAACCCCTCACCGCGCTGTCGAATGTCACCGAGACCAGCGGATTCGTCAATTTCGGACAGCCCATAGGAGATCACACGGGGCTTATCCGATTGACCTATACCGGAGGGTATTGGTGGGACAGCGAGGAATCCGGCGCCACGTCGCGGCCATCGGCGGCGGCGGGTCTCCCGGACAACCTTCTCGAGGCCTGGCTGCTGCAGGCGGAAACGATCTGGAGCGCGCGCGACAAGATCGGCTCGGCCATCGCCTCGGTGGGTTCGGGTTCGCAATTTGTCAGCGGCACCCTGCCGGCCCTCGACTTGATACCGCTTGTCCGGACCATGTTGCAGCCCTTCGTCCGCTACCAACTGCTTGCATGACCGCCGAGGTAACCATCCGAGCCGATGCCAGGAAGATTCTCCGGACCCTGGACCAGCTTCCGGCGAACATGCTCGAGGAAATGCGGCGCACGATGGATACGCAGAATCAGGAAAGTATCGGGCACATCTCCAGAAATCGCCTGAGCGGGCAGGGTCCCTATCCCGTAAGCCAGCATCGGCTGGGAATCGTGAGTGGCAAACTCTGGCAGAGCCTTTGGGCCGTGCCCGCCTGGATTCTCGGCCAGGACGTCATGTCGGGTATCGGGGTGCCCCTCCGTTACGGCATGGCGCATGAGTTCGGTTTTGCAGAGGAAGTCGCCGTCCGCGCCCATACGCGCCGGCGCACGACGGGCAAGGGCAGCGATACTCTCGTTCGAGCCCACCGCCGCAAAATGAAGATCCCCGAGCGCGCGGCCATCCGATACGGACTCAAAGACCGGATCGCGGCTTATGGCCGCGCTCTGTCCGGGGCCATCCTGCAGGCCTGGAGAGCCCGCCTGTGATTGGACCATCCCGACATAGCGGACCCCCTCCGCCGATGCGTATGCAAGAGCTTGGTGCGATCTGCAAGTAGGTTCCATGACACTCTCCGGTCTCAACTTGCTCGACCTCCAGGAAGAAATTGCCTACCTGCTCGAAAACGACGAGTGGTTCGCCAATATCCCGGTCGTCACCGAGTCCCGAGGCGACATCCCGATACTCATCTCCGGAGCGGTCCAGAAAATCGGGACCTGCATCGTCGTCGAAACCCCGACAGCTTCCCAACGCAACGGGAACATCCCCGATCCTTACCTCGACGAAATCATCCTCGCGGCGACGGTGTGGGAACATGTCGAACTGAATCGCCGCGCCTCCGGGTCCCAAAAGAAATTCCTGACGACCGCCCAGATCGCTCACGCTCTGCTCCTGCAATTCGTCCCGACCGTCTGCGCGCCACTCGCGCCGGTCAGTCCACTCTTCAACGCGGTACCGGATCCCGTCTACGTCGGGGTCCAACTCCGTTACCGCACCGCCGGCGCCTACAAATACTCCTGACCCAGTCAAAAACATGAACCTCCAAATCATTCAAGGTCCCGCTTACATCCTACTCGGTTCAAAAACCTGGTACACCGAGGGTGACGTCATCGTCAACTATCCCACCGAATCATGGAGCCCGATGAGCGCCATGTTTGGCTCGCTGGGCTCGCGCCTGTCCAGCCGTCATGCCGTCATCAGCTTTACGCCGGCCGGGGCCGTCACCGCCGCCACCGCCACGAGCAAACATTTGACCTATAGCTGCGCCAACGTGGGCGACCCGATTTGCACCGAGATCCTGGAAATCTGTCCCAAGACCGGCAACAAAATCACCTGGGCAAAAGCCGGTATCAGCAAGATGCCGAGTCTGCGCTGCTCCGCCACGGCCACGATCTGGGGAGCGATGGAGATCATTGCGGTCGGCGATTACGCCAAACTCCCGACGGCGGTCGATTTCTGGCAGGCGATCGTGGCGACCACCGTGGCTACGGAAAAGTTCGACGGTTCGCAGGTCATCAGCCCACGTTACGTGGCCAACTACGACGCCCTGAGCGCGATCGAACCGGACGAAAACGGTTTCATGATCGAACCGGAAACGGCCGTGGCGCCCATGCCTCGCGCGGCAAACTATGGCGTCGTCCAGTTCGTGCTCAGCAGCATCGCTGTCAGTTGCCGCTTCAAACCCCTCTCCCTGACCGAAGCGGAGGTCGCCAGCCTTTGCCATTTGCAGGATGCAACCGCGCATCGCCCAGGAGACAGCGCCCTGGGATCCGATCTCGTGATCAAAGACGGCGCCCTCGTCCCGACCCTGACCATCACGCTCAAGAACATGGCCCCGTTCGATCTGGGTTATGGATTCGGCACCGCCATCTGGCGGCAGGGCGAAGTCACGTTCCGCAACAATTCCGTCACGTTCGTGACCGGCGTCCCGGCCGCTCTCTGGACCTTCGTATGATCATCAAACTCGAAGGCACATTGGCGCGGGACGGGACCGGGGCGACCAGCTCGGTCATACTGTGCGCCGGTCCGCACGAAGGCCCTTTGGAACCTTTCGAGACGGTCTTTTCCAGGGCGGTCCAGGAAGTCGAGCCCACCGATGCGGACGTTAAACAGCTGATTCCACGCGGTCAACGGGTCGCCCGATTCCCCCTCCGCGTCGTCAAGAGTTTCGGATCCGTATCCGCCGCGGAGAACTTTTGCATCCAGCACGAAAATACGCTGCCCTACAACGCGCGGCTCCGAATCACCAGCGATCCCGGATCGGGCGGAGTGGTGCTGTTTCAAGGCGAAATGGCGGAAGTGCAGGAAGTGCATTGCCAACGGGGCGGCCTCAGCGTGCTCGTCAACTATCAACTCGTCGTGACGCATTTCATCTAGCATATGTTCGTTCGCAATCGCATCCGTCTGGCCCTCGAGGTTTCCGCCCCGGTCGGAATCACGGCGGGCGATCCGAATGTCCTCATCGACTCGCTGACGAACGCGACTCCGCGCATCGTGCACGGGCGCGCGCTGCAGGTGGAAATCGCCTTGTTGAACCACCGGATCCTCGATAACCTCACCGGACTCTCCAGTCTCACCCTCGAAATCAAGGATGCAACGGCCGGTGTCATCGACACCGGGGCGCCGAAATTATCGAAAACCGTGGCTTCGTTCAACGTCGCCCTGACCGCCAGCGAATGGGAGAACGACCAGGGCAGCCCCAGCTACCACGCCGTATTCGAGTTCCTAGACACCGAGATCGCCGGCCTCTCGATGAGCGGCGCCGTGGCCAACGCCAAGCAATTCGGCCTGGTCGTCACCGGCCTCGGGGCCTTCGGTCGGGTCAGTTGCGGCAGCGGCCTGGTCACCGTCATTCAGGACGGCGGCACGGGCGCCGGGAGCGGCGTCGCCCCAGTCGCCAGTTACACCCTCACCGACCAGGAAATCCTCGCCGGACTGAACAGCAAACTGGACAAGGGCGAAAACCCCGACGGCATCGGCTTCAGCCTCTTCGATGTCGGGGGCGGCGGAAAGGGGATCCGCTTTTGGGTCGAGGTGCCTGCCGGCGACACCGAGCCCGTCCTCCGCCAAGCCATCGTCACTCGCGCATGAAAAACCTGTTTGCCATCGCCCTTTTGCTATTGGCCATCTCTGTGGCCCCGGCGGCGGTCCAATGGACCCTGACCCTCACGCTCACGAACCAGGTGGACGGCGCCGCGACGAACGGCACGGATGCCATCACCATCGGAGGGGTAAAACGCACTTTCACCAACAACGTGACCGCGGCGCCGGGCACCCTGATTCTGGGCACGAATAACCAGCTCCGCGCCTTCACCAACCTCTATTACCAATTCGCGCTCTACCCCTGGGCCGGGCCCCTCACGCTCCGCACGAACGGAACCAACAGCCTGAAGTTAACTGCGCCCATAGACTCGCCGATCGCATTCAGCGTCGATGGTGTCTGGGGGACTTGCAGCACCGCGGCGCAGACCGTTGCCACCATTGAAACCACCGTTACCGTGCCGATCACGGCCAAGAGCGCCATGTCCCGCACAAACATCGCCAGCGGGCTCGTCGAGGCCCTGCAATACGCCAGCAATCAACTCGCGGCCTGGCCGGCCCTGGATGGATTCACGCGCAAGACGAACGGATACTCGACCAATGCCGCCCTCCAAAGTCCGCATTTCACCAACGCGGTAAACCACGCCAATGCGTTCAGTTCGCCCGGCACCAATGGCACCGGGTCCGAACAGTTCGGGTCCGGCGCCATCGCGACGGCAGATTATTCCCTGGCTGTTGGCTTCGGCGCCAGGGCGACGAACAATTACGGAACGGCCTTGGGTCCGCAGGCTGTATCGTCCGCGGGCGAATCCGTTGCCGTCGGGTACGCCGCGACCGCCAGCGGTTCGGCCAGCATCTCCATCGGTACCGGCAGCATCGCCGACAAACCCAACAGCCTGGCCATCGGATCCGGGGCGGAGGCGACCCACACGAACAGCATGGCCATCGGCACCTCGGTCACCACCAGCCGGACCAACGAACTCCGGCTTGGCGGTCTTCAGGATGTGGTCATTGGCGGCCTGCTCTCCATTCAGGGCCAGCTCACGAACAACGACGCTCGAATCACCGGCGGCAGCCTCACCAACGTGAGCATTGCCGCAAGCTCGCTGCTGGCAACCTCCTTGGTCGCTCACGCGGCCAAACTCACCAATGCCCAGGTGGAAGCGTCATCCATCCTTGCCACCAGCCTCGTCGCCCATGCCGCTCTATTGACCAACGCCACCGTCGAGTCCCCGTCCATCACGGCCACCGCCCTCGTCGCTCACGCGGCCTACCTCACCAACGTCGCGATTCACATCCGCACGGGCATTGCAACGAACCTGCAAACCCTTGGCGGATACTCGACGAACACCGTTGCCGACCGGACGTTCAACACCAATTCGACCTTCGCCGGTGTATGTGTCTACGGCGGCGCCGTCACCTGGCCCCGTTACGACCTGAGCACCCTGGCCAACGGCAACAACCTGGCCGTGCCTCTCGGCTCGAATTGTTTCGTGCGCCTGAGCGGCACCCTGACCGGCACCGCCACCCTCTGCGGGCTCGTGGGCGCGGGCGCTAGCGGCGGGGCGGACGGGCAATTCGTCACGCTCCTCAACAATACGGGGTACGACGTCATCCTCAGCAGCGGCACCTCCGATCCCGTGCCCGCAAACCGCATTGTCACCCCTAGCGGTTCGGACATCACAGTGAGCAACCTTTACAGCGCGCGGTTGCTTTACGACAGCAACGCCGCCCGCTGGAAGCTGCTGAGGGAAAACCTATGAAACGCTTGGCTCTTTGCTGTTGGCTATTGGCCATCGCCGTGGCGCCCGCGCCGCTGCGCGCGGCCCATGTCGTATTCAACTGGGAGGATTTCACGACCGTCCGGCTGGCGAACCGCCGCGTCACCATCACGCCCACCAGCACCCCGACAACCAACGGCGCCGCGCTCGTTATAGGCGATCCGATTGTGTTCACCAACGACGCGCTTGGCAGTCTCACTGTCAGCAACATCGTTACGGGCTACTACCGGGTCAACGTAGCCGGGTTGGTCGGTAACGCCGTTAACATCGGCGTCCCCGCCACCAACGGCCTCATCAATGCGTTCCCCGACCTGCTGGTGACAGTTGTGGGGGGTCCGGCTCCGGCATTGGCGGCCGGAGCATCCGTGTTCATGCTCAAGAACAACGGGACGGCCAGTAATGCCACTTTCCTGGGACCGATCACATTCGGCGGCGAGTCCCGCACCAACTGGCCTACCGGCGGCGGATCGGGCACCCTCGTCACGAACTCCGGCGTCCTCTGGGTCGCCACGAACGGAAACGATGCCACGGCGGTGTTGGGCAGAGCGGACAAGCCCTGGCTCACCTTGTCCAATGCCTGCGCCACGGTCACCAACGGCCAGGCCATCGTGGTCATGCCGGGCCGCTATACGAACAACGTCACCGGGATGCAGAATTACGAGTGGGATGGGGCCTTCCTCTATCGCCTGAAAAACCTCCGGGATGTGAGCCTGATCGGCATCGGCTACCCGACACTCTATTCGACCAGCCAGATCTCGATGCTCGTGCTGGACTACTGCACCAACGTCACCATTCGCGGCATCGCTCTGGAAGGTGTCCGGTGCCTGCCCACGAACTTCCTGTCCCTCGCCAGCAAAAACGCCGGCCATCTCGAAATCCTGCACTCGACGAACTGCGTCATCGACGATTGCCGACTCGTCAACGGGTCGGACTTCGCCATTTACCACAGCATCGGCAGCCAATATGGCCTGGGAAATCAAACGCCTGGAACGGTCGTGCGCCACTGTTTCATCCGCAATTTCGGCACCTGGCTCATGAATCAGAGCCGCTACGATGGCGTCGGGATCGTGTCGGGGGGCGGTTGGACCATCGAAGACAACGAGATCCGGGATTGCGCCGGAGGCATCGAGCCGTACCCCTACGTTGCCGCCACGGACGGCCCTTCGCTCCCCGCCCAGATCAGCCGCAACCGGATGTACAACATGCTCGTTTCGGGCATCGGATCCTCCGGGGCAGCCATGAAAGATTCCGTCATCGCCGATAACTTGATTGTGACCGACGCCGGATACGCCCGCCAACCCGAGGGGTCGAACCAGATCAATGGCTGCTCGGGAATCGACTTGGACTACCTCACGAACGTGGTCGTGCGCGGCAACCTCATTTCCGGTTTCACCAATGCCTTCCGATTTCTCGCCCACTCGACGAACATCTCCCTATTCGGCAATACCGTCACGAATTGCATCAATCGCTTTGCGGCTGACGGCACCTTGGTTCACATCGTCCAGGACGAAAACATTCCACTCAGCACGAGCGGATTCGGCATGTTGCGAGATAACGGTGGACTGAAATGGGACAACGCGGCGGAATTATACTACAACTCCGCCATCCCGTATTGGAACCTCAACCCCCAAGATACCAATCGCACCGGGCTGAGCCTCGGAATGCAGGACTTGGGAATCGGCTTGTTCATCGACGATTATGCGGGGGCACCGGGCTGGCAGACCCTCACGATTGCCGATGGATGGGGACCGACCTGGTCCGCCAACCTGCGGAATGTGCGGTCGAGAACCAATCTGGTTCAGGAGGTCGCCGTCTCGGGAGGGATCGAGCTGGGCGCCGTGCGCCGAACCACCTGGCCCACCGCCAGCGCCGGGGGCCTGACCAATCTTTCGGACGTCGGGATGCGCTTTGTCCTTTCGGATGGCGACGTTTTGAAATGGGACGCCGCAATGACTCGATGGACAAATAAAGTCGAGACTGGCGGCAGTGGCGATGCCAGCGGCACCAACGCGCGCCAGTGGGGCAGCGCGATCCTGACCAACCTGGCCGCCGCGGGCATCACCAACTGGATTGGCGCGGGCGACGTGACTCTGACGACCAACTCCGGGGCCATCACCTTCACCGGGGCTGCATCGGCCACGAACGCTCGTCAGTGGGGAACCGCCACTCTCACCAATCTGAGCGCGGCGGGGATTACGAATTGGATCGGAGCCGGAACTACAACCCTGACGACCAACGCCGGCGCCATCACTTTCACCAGCACCGGCGATCCCGGCGGCACCAACGCGCGCCAATGGGGCAGTGCGATCCTGACCAACCTGACCGCCGCGGGCATCACCAACTGGATTGGAGCGGGCACGACCACTCTGACGACCAACGCCGGCGCCATCACTTTCACCAGCACCGGCGCGGGAG
>Ga0315295_10001873_pt1 | contig 17911 bp, 18 predicted proteins | sample YL17G14_0_MG_FD_204453 | JGI IMG/M metagenome (GOLD analysis project Ga0315295, IMG submission 204453) | Sediment microbial communities from Yellowstone Lake, YNP, Wyoming, USA - YL17G14_0 | ecosystem: Environmental > Aquatic > Freshwater > Lake > Sediment | place: USA: Wyoming | collected... | reverse complement strand
AGTCATTGCTACTGTTTCCAACCTACCCGTAGGAAGAATGTTTCAGATGCCACTTGCCGCTGGCGATAGTGGAATTCAGCAAATCACCAGAGTTCGAGTCTCGATATCCACCGGCACTGGAACACTCAACGTGATGGTGCTCCGTCCTATTTGGATGGGAAGGTGCATCATGGCCAACTGGGGTGATGTCCACGATTTACTCAAAACCGGACTTGTCCAACTTTATGACACCAGTGCTCTTTATGTCGCGCTCTATGCGGATTCGACGGCGGTTGGACTTCCGATGATAACGATGCAAGTGGCGAGTGCATAATGGCTAATATTTTCCGCAGATGTCCAAGCGGCAGGATTGCCTCAGGCAATCTTGTGCGGAAATCTACTGTTCCTGGTTCTGAATTAATCGCTCAGGAATTTTTCGAGATAGGCAATGCTCGCTCCGGCTCGGCATCCATTTCTGGAAAGGGATTATTAATTGTTCTTGGTCTTGCCGGAATGTTGGGTTTGGCCGCATTATCCGGCGCCCCTGGGCATCAGGCCGCGATTGGTCAAAAAACTGGCATTAATAATGCGGTGGTTTCTAGCAAAGGCGCATTATCTGCATCCGGCTTTCAGACTGAAATTCATTTCGGCATAGCCGCTTTATCCGGGAAGGGTTCATTACACGCCGTTTGTTTTAAAATCGGTTCTGGAATCGGTGCTGTTTCCGGCAATGGAGCATCGGCAGTAGGCGGAGTTAAAACTGCTTTCTCAATTACGGCGATTTCCGCTAATGGCTTAATAATCTCAAGTGGGGATAAGGGGACATCAGATTCAGGTGCTATTTCATCCAACGGTTCTATTTCGGGCATTGGCCTCAAGATCGGATCGGGGACGGCGGGGCCGGTATCTACAAATGGATTTCAGATCGCCGGGGGAATAAAAAGCACTCAAGTTGAAGCCGGTATATCCGGCAATGGATTCTTAAGTGCATCCGGCATTGCGGAAGAAGAAGAGGGGGTTAGCGGGGAAGCCGTTATTTCCGGCAACGGCTCACTTATTTCGGCTGGTGAAAAAGCGGGTTTTGTATCCGCGAATATTACGGGAAACGGTACGCTTGCGGGAATTGCGAAGACTACCAAGGAAGGAATATCTGCCATCCTGGGTGGTGGTCATTTGTCTGCGCACATTCGCGGAGAAATTTATGTCAAGCCATCCGTTGATCCTAAATTTTGGGCATCTAAAAAAGATTTCAAAAAAAGAATTATTAAATATTCCCAAAATCCCGAAAAAGAACCGGGCATAAAGAAAATACCAGGGAGGTCAAGATGAGTGAAGGCTGGTGTGCTGACTTACCGGATGCAGAGGATTACTTTATCGATGAGCGGCTTGAAACAGACGTCTGGGATAGCCTTGGATCGGCCTTGAAATTGAAGGCACTTATTAATTCTTATAACCGACTTTATTACGATCCCCGCTGGAATTTGCCGACCTACATTGAGGCTACCACGGCAGAACTGGTGATCCTCAGAAAAGCAAACTGTGAGATGGCCTATTACTTGGCCCAACATTTATCCGATGAGGATCGGCGCAAGGGGATTCAGGCCCAGGGAGTAATTGAGGCCGGGATCGTCAAGGAGAAATATGACAAGGATATGCTCATGGCAATAGCAGTACCGCCTTGGGTAATCGGACTTCTTGCGCCGTGGTCAACCGATGAATACGCCGGGAGCCTGGATTTGGCCAGGGATGAGGATGAATCGGTGCATACGAAGGTGCATAATTTTTAATGAGCAATATTAGCCTGGAATCAATCTATGGCGAGACGGCCCGCCGATTGCGGGAGTCCCTGCTTGCGGTTGATCCCATGACCTTTGACGGCGCAAGGGCTGAGCGAATACGGATTACTACCCGCCGGCAAGTGGCCCTACTCAACCTGGCCACTAAACGATGGGCCGATTTGGAAATTCCAAAAGCCTATCGAACCGGAGCTCGGCGGGCCAGAGTTGCGCTTGAGATTTTAGGCAAGAAACGGAAAAAGCCCGATATGGAAGCTCCAGAACTCCGCCTAAAAGACAGGATGCTTGAGCGAACTTTTGCGGCCAATAATTCGATCAAAGAAACGGTTGATAAATTCCTGGGGGCGGCGATGCTTGCAGCCAGAACCGTGAAGGGCACCCAAATCCAAGAGCAGATTAGCATGGATGATGCACGGGAGGTATTTGAACGGTGGGGCTTGGAGGCCGTGGCCAAACAGCAGGCCAGGGGAGTCCTGTCTAAGAAAATTTATGAATATCTGCGGACCTTAATTGAGGAATCGAATTTCATCGAGATAAACGGTCGATATTATCAGATGCGGAAGTATTCAAAAATGGTGGCCCGGACAGAATTGAGGGAGGCACAATCCGAGGCCACAAAGGAAGTCTGCCGGCAATTTGAACATGACTTAGTAGAGATTTCAGAACATGGAACGGAATGCGAAATCTGCAAACCTTATGAGGGCGAAGTTTATTCCTTGAGCGGCCAACATCCTGATTATCCGATGCTGGATGAGGAACCGCCGTTTCATCCAAATTGTCTTCATGTCATGCGACCTGTTTCTGAGATTGCCCTGGAGTATAGATAAAGTGATTAGGGCGTATTGTGTTGACGATATCACACTCTACCGCTATGCCGGGAGCGATGAATACAATGAGCCGAATCCACCTACGCCTATTGACCTCAAGGGATACGTGGAATGGAAAACAAAATTGGTGCGTAATTTTGCCGGAGAACAAGTAGTCTCATCCGGCATGGTTTATCTACTTTATGATGCGGCCCTAACCCATCAAGATCGTCTTACTATAGATGGCATTGACCATGCAATTTTGAATTGTGTTCTACAAAAGGATTTTTCTAAAGAACATTTGGAGGTTTATATCGCATGAGCAGATCTGGCGTTTCACTCGACACGAAGGACTTCGATATGAAGTTCAAGCGAGTCGTTGACGGCGAAATGCAGGAGCTGGCCGAGAAAGGATTATTTGAGGCCATGAGTGAGGCTTGCCATGATGCAGATGCCGAAAAGCCCTACATCCCCTTCAAGGAAGGCCATCTCAAGGGCTCGGAGAAAATCCGGCGACCCAAGAGAACCAAGGGAGAAATATCGGTTTTGGGCGGGTTTAATATCGGATATGCGGCTCGACTTCATGAGATGGAGCCGACAAGAGCGGCCCGGATTAACTGGACACGGCCGGGGAGTGGACCGAAATATTTAGAGGCAAAACTTATCCGAAACCGAGATAAGTATATGAAAATTACCGCCGAGAGAATAAGGCGGGGGCAGAAATGATCTACGGTTAGCAAGGGAAAGAGGCGGGGTTGCAGCCCCGCCCCAGCCCATACCGGAGGCGAGAATGAGAAGACTGGAAGCACCCCGATACTTAACGGGCCTTTTCTATTTTCTCACACCCGCTGGCCGGAATTCAACGGCCAGAAATGATTAAAGAATTTGCCCATTTAATTGAAACCCTGACAACTTCGGCCTTTGTTGTGGGCGGTAATCTTCAGGTCGGCCATCGGCTCCCTGATTCCCCTATTCGCTGTTCCGTCATTCTTGAAACGGCCGGGAGTGCGCTTTGGGGAGAATTGCCGGAATCAATCGACAAGGCGTTTCAAATTCTTAGTCGGGGCGAAACTTATTTCACGGCCCGCGATGATGCCTGGGCAATATTCGAGGCGCTTCATGGTACGGCCGGTTGGAATCTTCCGCTGATTTATAGCGGTGAAACTTGGTTGGCCACGGCCATAGATGCCATTTCTGATCCTACCTATATCGGTCAAGACGAAAAGGGATATTTCGAGTTTTCTACAAATTATATTGTGCGATTGCAAAAGGACACCTGTGGTCCATGAGCAATAAATCTTAATGGAGGTGAAGCAATATGCCTAAATTGCCTTTTGGTGACAAAGGTCCGGTCGAGGTGACCTGGGCTCCGGGGGAGAGTAATGAACTTGTCGTTACGCCCTATCTCGGTAAGGTGACAATGAAAACGGAGGACGGCGTTTCGCCCGTCCAGGAAGAAGCTCAGGGTGAGGCCCCGGTGGATGCGGTATTTACTGGTACGAAGGTTGAGTTTGAAGTTCCAATGGTCCGGTCCACGTTACTTCAACTCGAAGCGATGTTGCATGGTAGTCTTGCCAGTTCGGAACTGATTATCAGCAACAGGGTCGGATGCGCCATGTATGATGATGCCCAAGGCATCATGATCAAACCCATGTGCGATAACGTGCCGGATGGTGATCCTGCGACCTGGATTTACATCTACAAGGCCTATCCCTATCGGGCTTTTGACCTCGGCTTCGACCGGGATTCACAGCGAGTTGTGCTTGTGAAATTCATGGTTTTCCCGAGCCAGGAGAGCGGATCAGTCGGCGAGTATTACCAGATCGGTTTCTGATTTTGGGAGATTTTTATGCCTAAAATCAAAATCGACACAATCCATGACCCGATTGAGATTGAAGTCCGGGGCCATGTTTTTATTGTCCGCCCGATAACCGGAGGGGTCATCCAGAAGAACCTAAAATTTTTTGATGATCTTCTCCGGGGCGGGAATCTCCATGCCTCCCATGAGAGGTTAATGTTTCTTTTCGATGTGCAGACAAAAGAGGAGAAACAGTTGATTGATGATATGGAGATTCGGGAGATTCAGGAAATCACGGAGGCAATTATCCGGCATACGTTCGGATATAGCTCCCTGATGAAGCCCGGCGGACAACCGATCTCCGAGAAAGAGGCAGAAAAAAACGCGTCAAAGGTTGGGGCAACCGGATAGCGTTAGTCGCTTCCGTTTTCCCCGGCCTTTTCACATGGCAGGACTTCTTCCGCCTGGATATCCGGGACTTGCGGTTTTTTGAACGGACGGCGGCAAGGATGAGATTGCATGATCGGCAAGAAGCGATTATGACGGCCCGGATGTCTATGGCAACGAAAGAGTCCGTAGAAGAAGAAATGTACCGGATAAAGTTTGAACTCGAAAAGCTAGAGCAAGAGGAGAGGGAATAATGACCGGAGCTATGGGCGGATTCCTGGCCGGTAGCATCGTCGCCAAGATGTTGCTGGATAAGACAGGGTGGAATTCGTCCATTTCCGGGGTCGGAAAAGATGTTGATGGTTTAAAGGGAAAAACAAAATCCCTTGGCGATCAAGTTGCCAATCTTGGAAAACAACTTCCTTTAGTTGGCATGGCCATTGTCGGAACTTTCGGGGCAATGGTTAAGCGGGCGGCCGATTATCAAGATGGTCTTTGGGAACTTAGTCAGCAAACCGGCGTTTCCGTAGAAGATTTATCTTCATTTAAACTCGCTCTTGAAACGTCCGGGGCAACACTTGATAGTTTTGCTTTCGGCATGAAAGGGTTATCCGGCTTAATGGCGGATGCGGCGAATAATAATCCGAAGGCCATTAAAACTTTTTATGACTTGGGCGTTTCTTTCCAAAATGCCGATGGATCATTGCGTCCCATGAGGGAAGTATTTTTAGATATATCCGATAAATTCTCCAAAATGCAAGACGGGGCCAAAAAGACAGCTTTGGCCGTAGATATTTTTGGTCGGTCTGGAATGGGCTTAATTCCGACGCTTAATCTTGGTCGGGATGGGATGGAAGCCTGGATTAAAAAAGCAGAAGAATTGGGCTTAGTTGTTTCAACAAAAGATGCCCAAGCTGCCGATGATTTTAATGATAAATTAAAATCCCTTCAATTAACCTTTGATGCGGCTACTCAAAAACTCGCCGTTGCCGTCATTCCGATGTTGACAACGCTTATAGAAAAAATTACCGAAACTGTTGCTAAACTCGGAAAGTGGATTGAACAACATCCCGAGCTCACAAAACAACTTGGCGAAACTACCCTAAAAACCGGGGCATTAATGGTGGCCACTAAATTACTTACCAATCCGGTACTGGCCATTGCCGCCGCCGCCGCTACCGCCGCCACCATGTTTCTTATGCTCCAGGATGCTCTTGATAAAGCCGAACAGGCATCGGATAGATTCGAGACAGTTCAAGCGAATCAGATCAATAAACTGAAAGAAATTGCCGATGCCGCTGGATTGACAAGAAAGGAATTTCATGAGCTAGCCCTGAAATATGATGAGAATTATATTGCACTCTCCCTGGCAATAGATAAGGGTAAGGAAGGCGTTGAACTTCAAAAAGCATCCGCAGAATATGGAAAGAAACATAAGGTAGTAATTGATGAGCAACGGGAGGCGATTGAGAAAAAGGTCTTAGCTGATAAAAAAGCAAGGGAGGCGGCATTAGGTTATCTTGATGCACTAGTGAAAGTCCGCCTGGGGCTTACGGCACTAGCGGCGCCCCTTATGACGGCCACTCAATTGCAGTGGAATCTTGATGAGGGGATGAAACAAGCCGCCCTGAATATAAATGCACAATATCTTCCTGCCATAGACAAAACAAAAACCGCCCTTATTAGTCTAGCAATGGGTTTTGATTTAACGCCGTTTGTTGAAAAACAAGAAGCCGCCCTAACCGCCAGTGAACAGGCTTGGCTAAATTTTAAACAGAATGTCGCTCAAAATATCGGCGACATAGTCGTTGATTGCCTCAGAATTCCGAAGGGCTTGGATGATGCGCTCGGGGAATTGCCGCCTATTTTTGAGGGCGTTTTCAAGGTTATCTATAAAGCCTTTTCCGAATTCGTAAGTGCTCTTATTGCCAAATGGGTTACTGATTTTTTAACAAATACGTTTGTTAATAAAACTGCCGAAGCAGCCAAGGCCGTCGGAGGTACTTTTTCTGATATGGCTGGAACCGTCGGAAAAACGATAACCGGGGCGGCCACTAGCGCAATAGATACAATCTCCGGGGTAGTAACGGCCGTTACCGGCATATTGGCCCTTTTCAAAAAAGAGGATTATTCCCAAGTCACCTATTGGCTCAAGATGACCAAGGATTTGACGCAAGAGATTCGGGATTATCTGTTCATCGTCCTTGAGGGTCAGCATCTTGGATATATGCATGACATCATGGTTGATGACAATAAGTGTATGTGGGACTTGGTCTATAAGGGCCAATCCATTATTGACATTCTTTCTGATAGCAACGCCAAACTCCAAGGGATTTTAGACAGAACGGGCAAAGCTCAAACCGGCGCCTTCGTCATGAGTCCGACTCTTATGGCCGTTGGCGAACAGGCTCCCCGCATCCCCGAAATTATCTTGCCTGAGCCTATCTATGAGCGGAATCTACAAATAGCGGCGGCTATGGGCGGAGGACAACCCGGCCGACCAATAGAGCTCTATATCAATGGCGAACCGGTGAAATTCCCCATGAGAGAGAATATGCGGAAGATTGCGATTGATCTTATTCCGTATATGACGAAAAACGAACAACTAAAAATCCATCCGCGAGCGGTGAGGGCCTTCTAATGGGATACTCAAGATTTTTCTATGACAATATGTGGATGCTCGGGACGCTCAATTATTCGTCCCAGCAATTGGGTTTCCCGGCCTCCAACACGCGGCATAGGTGGGTGAGCCGGACCTGGCGGAGCAACGGGATATCCAGCGCCGGGGAATACATTGAGATTGAAATGCCGTCATCCGGTGATGCTATTTGGCCGACTGTTCTACTCATTAAATACAATAATTTATCGCCGACAGCCATTGTCACGATAGCCGCTTATGAAATCGGATCGGTAGCGCCGGATTATTCACAGAATGTCCCCCTGACCGGGCCCTGGAATTCGATGATTTACTGCGAGATCACGGCGCCGAAAGCATATCCGATTTGGCGGATTGTCTTTGCCGACTTTGCTTCCGGCCTTTCGGGGACTTCCGGTGTTTTCGGGGCGACTTATTTTGAGGTGGGCAATGTTTTCTTGGGCTCTTATTTTGATCCAGCCAGGAATTTTGAGGGCGGGCGCCCGCGCAAACCCCAGGATCAAAGCCTCCGCAAATATAGCGAAGGTGGCCAGATATCTACGATCAAAAAGGAAGTCTTTGAAATACGGGATTATAAATTCCCGGCCAATGATCCGCCCGAAGTAACCGCCTTTGATTCCATGTATGAGCACGTTGGCCTCAGCGGATTCATGTATTTCTGTGAAGATATCCGGGAAATAGGAATCCACAATACTTTTTTTGTGACCATCAATTCCTTTGACTGGACTCATCGGGCTGGACATGGGACGCTTCTTGAACCGACAATTCATCAAAAACAATATTGGGATTTGGCCTTGGCCCTTGAAACCCTACGATGACATTTGAAGATTTTTGCGCTCTGCCTGACCTTGAAAAACTGGTCATTGTAGAAATTCAACCGCGCCAAGAAATTCAAAACAAGGATTGGATTTACGATATTTTTTCCGGCGTTACTATTTATGGAACTTCCTTCACTTGGGGTGAACCTGTCCGGGTGACGGAGAATGCGATTGATTATTACTGGAAGGCCACAAAGGATGAATGCTATGCAACGCCGGGGTCATTTTATTTTGACCCGGATGCTCAATATCTTTGGATTCATACATCGGATGGGGATGCGCCGAATGAGATATTGTCCGGTTCCGTCTCGGGCGCGGGCGGAAGTAAATATTGTATCATGGTTTATTTTTGGATCTGTCTGACAAACTACCAGCCTAAGTTACCGTCCGCCGATACCCCGATAATTGATTTCATTCCCCAGGATGCGACGCTCCCGGTTTATTATTTGCCCTATCTGCCCCCGGATGCACTCGGGAGCGTTAGGCAGGCCATTGGGGAATATCACGTCGGGGATGTGATCATAAATGATGCTGACCTGAAGGCGAACAATGACGGCTTTTGGTACAAGGTCATCAATGAATGCTATCTAGAAAACGCCATCATTGAGGCCAAAGTTGGAGATATCCGCGCCTCCTATGCGGAACTCGCGCTTTTCTTTACGGGATTCATCCGCAATAAAGATGTAACCGATGAACAGATAAGTTTCTCTTGTAAAGATCGGCGTATGGGCCGATTCCGGGACATCCCCTTGACACGGTTTGATAAGACGCTGGCCAAATATGCGAACCTTGAGGACGGCGCCGATGGCCAGGTCATTCCTATTCCTTTTGGAAGGTGTTATGGCTGTAATCCGGTCTGCATAGATACGGTTAATAATATTTATAAGCCATCTGCTTATGCGGTTAATGCTATCACGGCGGTCTATGATGAAAACGGGACGCCGCTTGCCTATGTAGCGGATGCCCCAAATGGCGAATTTACACTCGGGGCACCTCCGGCCGGTGAGGTTATTTGTGATATAGAGGGCATCCTTTGCGACATGACGACCGGCCTCTACTCGGCCAATATCGCGGACCTGCTTTACTATCTCCTGGTTAATCTCAATGATATCCCGGCAACGGAAATAGATGTGCCTTCCTTCCTGGCCCTCAAGGCAGCCAGGGGCCAGACCATTGGTTATTGGGCCGGGGGTGACGGCAACCCGATTCATACCCTTGATGTCCTCCGTATTTTTCAAATGACGGGAATGTTTCATCTTGTCCCGAATCTATCAAATTTATTTGAGGTGCGCTGGTTTGAGGCGGGCTCGGACAGCCTTACGCCGATATTTTATCAAGATGAATTTCCTTTGATTGGGCGGCGGCTGGATGCTGATAGAATCCGGCAAAAAGTTGTAGTCAATTATCGTTATAATCCTTCAACTCAAAAATGGCTTTCGGCCGTGGCTGTTGCCGATAAAACAATTTATCGTTTCTCTGAGCATGAAATCCAAACGATTAATACCGCCCTGGTAGTCCAGGCAGAGGCTGATTCCCTGGCGCAACTTCATCTTGATCTTCTGAGATTCCCCGGTGATTTCGCTTTTGGCCGACTCCCGGCCCGGTCATTGAATATGCTTCCGGCTGAAAAAATCATCCTCAATAAATTGATAGTGATGGAGACCGGAGAAATTATCACTGTTTTCCAAGCTGCGGTTTATCGGCTTTTCTCTCTGGATAAAAACTTAGAAACAGGGGAGGCCGAAATCCTGGCCATAAATGAATCTCAGGCAACGGGAAATTATCATGCCGATGTTCCCCATGTCGATAGTTATTCGGACATTCCGCATGGGGATGGTCATGGGGATTCGCATATGGATTCTCATGCAGATCAATATGATGATTGGCACATTGATACTTATTATGATTCACATGGAGATAGCGTCCATACTGATTTTCATGAGGACCATGCGGACGGAGGGCCATATTTTGATTCTTATTTAGATATTCCACATTCCGATATTCCTCATTGGGATCAACACGGAGACTATCATCTTGATGAACACATTGATGATTACGTTGATGAATATTCTGATTTGCCTCATCAAGATTATCTTCACGTAGATTCCCATTCGGATATTCCCCATTCAGACGCGGAGTATTAAATGCTTTCAATAAAAGCCCTACTTTGCAACGGGAAGTGTGCGAATTGTTATGAGAGAAGGATTAGAGAAATTCGAGGCGGCGATATAAAGCCGGATATAGATAAAATCTTGAAAGCAATCGCGGATTTGCCTAAGCCGAAAGATAAAAACTGTGATAACATTCCCCATATTCATGGCGGGGAACCGCTTCTATTCTCGAATGATGAACTTGAGAAAATCTTCTCGGCCATCTTCGATAAATATGGCCGGAATGGAATTCAGTCCAACGGCCTTTTGATAGATAACAAAAAGATTGAATTATTCAAAAAATATAAAGTGAGTGTTGGAATAAGCATAGACGGGGATACGCCCGCGCTCAATTGGGGCCGATGGGATTTGCCGGGGACGACGGATGGGCAAGCCAAGGCGGGCACGGAAACCGTTTTAACAAATATTAAATGGCTTCTTGATAATAAAATCTCTGTTCATCTCATGACAACACTCTGGAAATACAACGCCTCCAAAAATACGATTGATAAACTTATCAATTTTGTTAAGAAGATGAATTCATGGGGAATCCGGTTTCATCGTTTCCATGCGGGAACGGGTTATGAATTGCCGGAAGCGGAATTGACCGCTGGCGAATTCGGCCTTGCTCTTTATATCTTGGCCGAAAATTGCTTCGCTTCTCCCGATTATCGTTGGTCACCATTCCGGGAGATTATTGATCTCATGCTCGGCATGGAAAGTTCAATCTGTACATTCAATGGCTGTGATCCTTGGCATACGACCTCGGAGGAGCCTTTATTCGAGGACGGGAGCCGGGGGAACTGTCTCCGGGCGGCGGCGGCGGTGGATGGGATCGCTTGCCTAGCGGCTGATAAACGATTTGATTCCCGCTCAATTATTCTTCCTAAGTTGTCCCAGGAGAATGGCGGTTGCGCTAAATGCGAATGGTGGGCGATTTGCCGGGGCGGATGTCCGGGGACGGCTATTGGTGAGGACTGGCGATTGCGGACACGATTCTGTGAGGGATGGAAAACACTTTTTCAATATTTGGACACAAAACTCCGGGGTCTATTCCCGAATATCATCCTGGCCCAAGATTATGGAAGTCGGCCAGGAATCCCACATCTCCTGAAGTCAATCTCGGGAAGTTCATTCTATGAGAACCGGAAAGTCAGCCTTGAAACCCTCATGGCCGAAAAGGGAGATAAAAAGGATGACGGGATTGTCTATATCGAAGGACACGGCGATTCGGACGATCCGGCTTGGCGGGCGGCAAATCCTGAATGGGTAAAGAAACATGGAACTCCTCAAAGACCTTAGCATCCCGGCTTTCTCTCGGATTGTCTGGACAAGCGAATCGGCCCGGCTTAAATATGAAAAGTTAATCCAGAAAAGTTCATCCTTAATCCAGGAACTTGAAGTCCTAAGCGTTGCGGCCGGCCATAGAAAATGCGCTTGGCAGAATGTAGATGAGGACATATTTAATTTCCGGGCGATTGAACTTCTCTCAATGGGCTTAGCCGTTCTACCCGTTAAGAAAGTCGGCAAGACAGACGGCTTTGCTCATTATCATCTACCGCCATCGAAGGACGGAAAAAATAATGTCTGTTTTATCGTGGCCCAAAAATATACAGACGCCTTGGATTTCCGGCGCGGATTCGAGGAAGGCGACCATGAGAAGCAGGGATATTATCTTGGTTTCCCGGAATGTTGCCGGAAGTTTTTTTCAGAGCATTGGAAGGCCGGATACATTGACCCGATTTGGCAGGCGGCGGAGAACTCGGAAATCATAGAAAAGGAATCCCGTCGGCGGAAGATTAAGAAGCATCCCTTGTCGAATCCCATGCTTCGGTATGTGGGGATTCGGGTTTGTTTTCATATTCCATGTTCATTCCATTGTGAGGAAACAATCCGGCTATCCAGGGAGCGCCTATTACTAACCGAAAATTCCCTGGATGAATTTGTCCGGCTTTTGGATATGCCAATGTCCTGGGATGTCATAGCGGGGACGGCCGTAATAAGGACACCAATTTTCTATGTGGTTACTTCTTCCGTAACCTCAATACAAAGATATATTGTCGAGGCCGAAGGCGATTTCCGGCCCGATGAATCAACGCGGGGAATCGGATTTCCATTCAATGAGGTAAAAACATGAAAAAACTATTTGGAATTTTATTGATCGGCTTATTCTTTGTCTTGCCCTTGGCCGGGGATTGGTACTGGAATAAGTACACGGGCAAGCTTGATTATTATGAACGTAGCACGGCCTCGCCCTGGTTTACGACGGTTTATCTCTATGATTTGGATATGTCGAATAAGCTTGCTATCTCCTGGCCGGAAAATGATGTGGCCGATCGCCTGTTGAGATTTTATGTCAATGGTGGAAGCAGGCAAATTAGTCTTGCCGGGAATTTCACGTTATCGGGAAACAATACGGTTGCGCTCTGGAATGCCGATGATCTTATTGTTAAAAGCCCTTGGGCGGACGTCCGCGCATATGGGGCAACCGGAAATGGCATAACCGATGATCGTTTGGCAATTCAGGCTGCGATTGATGCTATCAATGTGGCGGGTGGCGGGATTGTCTTTTTCCCGAAGGGAACATATTTAGTCAGCGAGGCGATTCATCCCGCAAATGCTTCCTATGGAGCCTGCCTTATTGTCTATGCCAATATCACATTAGAGGGGGCGGGGATAAATGCTACAATCATAAAGCGCGCCGCAAACGGCACAATTATAGATGGATTATCAGCAGTAATTTTTAATCGTTATATAAGCATAGCTGGTACAGATCGCGATATTAATATCCGTAATCTAACGGTTGATGGGAATTGTCTTAATCAAACAGTTAATAAGCAGACTGGGGTGTTTTTTAAAGACGTGCGTTCCCTTCGACTTGAAAACGTAAAAGTAAAAAACGTTAAGAACACTGCCGTATGGGCGACGGATTCTTTTTGTTATGAAACACAAAATTGCACGGAAGTTTATTTCATAAATTGCGAAGCCACTAATGATGATGGAGCTTCTTGGGCCGTGAGCGGATATCATGCAAATAATTCAAATATGGTTAGATATACAAATTGCATAGTTAACGGGAATTCGGTTATGAGGGGTGGGTTTGGGGCATACCGGGCCGGAAACGTGCAATATGTCAATTGCGAAAGTTATTCCGTTTCATACGATCATTTTCATTCTGAATTTAGTAGGGATGTTTTATATACAAATTGTATCGGCGGGGGCAGAACCCAGGCTTATTCGGCTACGCCGGGATATGCCGCAGATACTAATTTAGGCGGAGCCATATATGGTTTGACCGTACATGAATCAAGCGACGTTATTGTCCAGGGCGTAAATGTTCGATATAACACAACCGGTATTAATATAACAAACGGAACGACGGGCGTTCTTATTGACGGAGCGAATGTTTCAAACTCCACTACCGGGATTAGAATACCATCGGGGGCCGGATTAAACATTGTATTAAAAAATATCACGGCTGATTCATGTACTACGGAATTATCTATCGGAGCTGTTGGCGCAAGCTTTGCCCGCGATTTAAAAACCTGGGAAAATTTTGAACATTTTATTGGACTACCTGATAGCGCAAGTGGCATTTGGATACGCGCCACCAATGGGGCCGGTGCCTATGCCTCTCCCTCGGCAGGAACAAGTCTTCGACCCGGTATTTTATCGCTTGCAACAGGAACCACGAATGCCGGATATGCCAATATCACGGCGGGTGGGTCAGTTACGCCCGCTTCTTTTTTGTTTGGCGCGGGAATTTATACAATAGAGGATGATATTTGGATTAATAATCTCTCGGATGGGACGGATACCTATGTCCTTCGATTTGGATTTGGAGACTTAGGAACGGGCACTCCGGTTGATGGTGCATATTTTTATTATACCGATATTGGGGGCGGCGGAGCAACGCCTAATTGGTATCGGAATACTGTTTCAAATTCAGTTCTAACTTCTACGGATACGGGAGTGGCCGTTGTAGCCGGATCATGGATAAGACTCAAAGCTGTGGTCAATTCCGATGCCACAAGTGTTGAATATTTCATTAATGGAACTTCGGTCGGATCAAATGTGGCAAATATTCCATCGGGAGCGGGGCGCGGAACGGGAGCCATTTATTCTATTATCAAAACAGCCGGGACAACTAGCCGCGTTGCTAATATAGATTGGGCTTGGCTCCGAATAGAATTGACGGCTACAATATAATGAAAATCATATTTCTGCTCAGCCTGATTCTTCTATTCGCCGCCTGTGGCCCTAGTCCGACGGTGACGATTGAGGTCTGCATTTTCTCCGGCCTATTGCCGGGGCTGTGGTGCCTTTCTAAGATTTTCAGGAAATTCAAAAAGGGGCAGGAACCGACGGCGCATTGTAACGTCTGCCATGAGCCCACGGTCAAAGTTTGCGATGAAACCGGGAAGCTGGCCGTGGCCAATTGTCCGGCGCACGAAGTACCCGAATCAGAAGCTCCGGCTTTCTATTGCCGACGCCATGCCCGCAACGCCCTGGCCTCCCCTTGGCTGGTCATGGCCTGGCTGGACCTGCAATCCAAGGTTCAGAGATATTCCGATGAGGAGATGGATACCTTTGCCCGGCGAGTAGGGGAAGCCGGGGTCCGGTATGTCAGGATTTTTTATCCGGGCTGGAATGACGATGGCCCGGGCGGTTGTGTTTTTCCTTACCTCCAGGAGCCGGATGGCCGCTGGAATTTGGATAAGCCGAATCCGGCCTATGACGAGAATCTCCGGCGGATTGCACGTCATCTTAGCAAATATGAAGTTGGGGTTTATATCGACATGGCCGACCAATGCGGATGGGATAGTTATTGGGATTGCTGGCGCCGAAATATCAATGGCGTCCGCGGCTGGTGGGACGAGTCAGCCCTGGCCTTGGGCTACTGGAAGGCCGCGGTTGACCGGGTCCTGGCCGCGATAGGCGGGGCTGAGGGACATATCATCGGCCTGGGGAATGAACTCAAGCGGCCGGACGATGATGACGTTACTTTGGAATGGGGCCTTACCTGGGCGAAGCCTCGGGTTGATTACCTGGTGAGCCTGGGGATCGCTAAACCCATTACCATATCAGCCGGGGGCAGGACCGGAAAAAAGATACTCGGGGCCATAAGCGACGAGGATGGGAACTACCCTGATAATAGTTTCCTGGCCGGGATCGTTCACGGCATAGGCTTAGTTGACCACATCCCGCCAAAGGATGACGATCACCCTAACGGATTCACTTCCCTTGAGGATTGGCTACAGAACTTCTCCAAGTTTCATCTATTGGGCTACTCGGATGATGGGACAGATACAAATCCCTGGTGCTATATTCCCCCGGAGAAAGCGGGAACCTATGACAAGAGTGGGGGCAAGTGTGCAAGCGTAACAGAGAAAATTAAACTCATAAAGCTATTCCTTCAATACTTCAATGAGGGTCAGCTTCGGGTCATTGAATTCCTACCCCGTGAGATTAGCTTCGATGAGGGGCCTGGTTCCCTGGCTGAGCAGAGCCCTGAGGCATTCTGGCGGGTCGGGCTTGAGGTCTTTGGGATAGACCCGAGGCGGATATTTTAATTATCTATTCAGCCAAGTAATTTTATATTCATAAGCTTTTATTTGTGAAATAGAAAAAAGATTATATGCAGTAGCTTCAAAAAATGCCCGTTGACCAGGAATAACATCACCAAAATTTATTGCTAGATTTACCGCCTGTCCTTTAGCGATGTCAATAATCCAAGTCTTGGAAACATCAAAATAACAAATAATTATAATCATAACGTTATGTCCAGTATTGTTTCCAATGTTTTTAATATATCCCGTAGCTTGCGGACAACCAAAATAAGTATAACGCCATTGTATATCACCATCTAAAACCATATTGGCTTTTGATATTAATAATTCAGAAGCAGTCGGCAAAATCAAATCTTTACAACCATAAAAAAGCAGAATTAGGATTAAAAACAAAAAATATTTTTTCATCTCAATCTCTCACCACTTATAGATACGATAGGCCAGGGAAAGGGTTTTGTCAAGGCGGCCAGGGCAGCGAACTCATTAAATTGCCTAGTCTTTCTAGGTAAAATAATTTATAAAGAAAGGTCTTGACAAATGTCATTCGATGATTTATATTGATAACAGCATGACCGACATAAAGGCCTTAAAGCAAATACGGAAGCGGCATTCTCTTTCTTTCGAGGCGATTGCCAGGGAAATGGGATTAAGCCATAGGACAATTTTTCGTTGGATTCATGGGGAAAGTTTACCTTCGCCGATGGCCAGACAACGTTTAGCCGAATATATTAAGCGGCAAAAAGAGACTGAGGCCCGTCCATGAATCAGTCGGCGGGCATGAAATTATGTCAACTTGCGATATTGCTTGCCTATGTGCGCTTATGGAATATCACGGCCAAATATAACCCTATATTACGTCGGATAAGATTTAGTATGTCCTCTATTCCCATCGGAATATGGGAAATTATTAAACTCCACTTAGTCTCAGTATATGCCCATTCTCAGCAGAAGGCAGGGGATAATAAATGAAATTCAATGTTGATCCCGAATTTGAGACTTATTGGCCTGCCCTTCCCGAAGAAAAATTAATCATTCTTGAAAAAAGCATCTTGGATGATGGCCTTCATGAAAATTTGGTGGTCTGGAAAGAAGAAAATATTTTATTAGACGGCCATCAAAGATTACGAATTCTTACAAAGCACAATATCTCTTTTGACAATCGAATAGATTATCTTTCTTTTCCAGATCGTCTTCATGCTAAACGTTGGGTTCATGTTACGCAAATAGGGCGAAGGGGAGACGTTCCAAAACTTATAGCTGTTTTTCATGTCCTTGAATTCGAGCCGCTCTATATAGAGGAAGCGAGAAACCGACAAAAGGAACACGGGGGGACGGCACCGGGGAAACACTCTGGTATCAAGGATACCGAAGTGTTGGGTCGTTCCCGTTTATTCATGGCCCGTGATTCCGGCCAAGGCGAACATACAATTTCTCGCGTTCTCTATATCAGAAAACACGATCCGCAAAAGTTTGCCGATCTTATTGCCAGAGCCAAATCCGGCGAAGAAATAATCATCCATCGAGAGCATTCGATTGTTAAGGGTATCCAAGACGCAAAACAAGCCGAAGTTAAGATTGATAAAGAAACGTTGGAAAAATTTGAATCATCCAATACTGTTGATGCTTTTTCGGAAGCAGTCCGAAAATTTAAACCTCCGCTAGAAGTTCAACGAGCGGCGGCCGAATCCATCGTTGCTAATGACAAAACGGCAAATAAGAATTTTGTCGAGGATGAAATCATTCATCGAATGCCGAAGAAAAAATCCGCGAAGGAAAAAGACAAGCCGGGTTTATCTCAATTAAAAAATTCCATGCAGTTAGTTACTGATTATCTTAATAAATCTATAGAAGAAATCAAACATCTCACAAAGCTCCGTGAACAATTTGGAGATGATTTATATTTCCGCGCCCTAGCTGATTCTGCAAATCTTAGAGCAGCCTTCGCGGAGTG
>Ga0315295_10001872_pt1 | contig 17911 bp, 19 predicted proteins | sample YL17G14_0_MG_FD_204453 | JGI IMG/M metagenome (GOLD analysis project Ga0315295, IMG submission 204453) | Sediment microbial communities from Yellowstone Lake, YNP, Wyoming, USA - YL17G14_0 | ecosystem: Environmental > Aquatic > Freshwater > Lake > Sediment | place: USA: Wyoming | collected... | reverse complement strand
AGATCGTCGCGGTACTCGTCCAGGGGCACGGGTTCTTCGGAGGCCACCTTGAAGATGATGGCGTAGTCGTTTTCGGCGTCGAACGGGCGCTTGCTGGCCAATATCTCATAGAGGGTGACCCCGAGGGAGAAGATGTCCACCCGGTGGTCGTAGGGCAGACCCTTGACCAGCTCCGGTGCTATATAGTTCGGGGTTCCCATGATCACGTCAGTGTGGGTGTGGTCGCTGACCTTGAGCATCTTTGCGATACCGAAATCGGCCACCTTGATGTTGCCGTTCTCCAGTACGAAGATGTTGTCGGGCTTGATGTCCCGGTGAATGATCCCATGGGAATGGGCATAGTAGAGGGCTTCACCGATCATGGGGGCGATACTCATGACCTCCTCGACGGAGAAGGTCCGCTCTTCCAGGATGTCCCGCAGGGTCTTGCCCTCGAGGTACTCCATGACGATGAACTGACGGTCATCCGAGGTCACGATATCGTGCACGGTTAGGATATGGGGATGGGTGAGGCTGGCGGCAGCCTTCGCCTCCAGGCGGAAGCGCTCCCTTACCTCTTCCCTCTCCTCGTCGTCGAGATAGTCCGGGACCGCTAGTTCCTTCAAGGCGACATCCCTGTCGAGGATGTCGTCGTGGGCCAGGTAAACCCGCCCCATGGCCCCGCGGCCTATCTCCTGTATGACGCGGTATCTCACCGTCATAACACCGCACCGCCTGGCGTCAAGTTAATAATGCCCTGTTCATCATGGGTTATCGGCCGTTAACGGGGGTAACATAAGACGGAATCGGGAACCTCCGCTGAGCCGGGGCAACATGAGGATAACGGGCTCCGATATCGAGGCTATGACCAGTTGCACCAGGGTAGTAAGAAGCGCAGTCGAAGCCGGGGGGAGCCCGGCTCTCAATGGCGGAATACGAGCTTCAGCGTGCCGAGGAAGATCTCGTCGCCGTCAGCAAGCACCTTGGGCTCGAAGGCTTCGAGCTTCTCGCCGTTGACATGAGTGAAGTTCGTGCTCGAGAGGTCCATGACGTAGTAGCGATCCTCCCCCAGGCGCGTTACCTTGGCATGGCGCCTCGATACACCGTCCTCTACTCCGCCATAAGGAGTCATGTCTACGTCGGGGAAGGAGTGGCTCGCCGGGTCGATCCTGCCCAGGGTATACTCAGCCTTGTCGTCAAGACTGATCTTCTGTCCTGTGCCCTCAACCTCCAAAGATGCCATACCTTATTATTACCAGGATTTGCCCCTCCGGTAAAGGCAGACCAAGCCATAACTACATAAGAACTGCGCTTCAATAGCCTGCATCGCGTAAGCGACAGCGCCGTCCTCGGCGCGACGGTGCCCCCGTGCCTGGGCGCAATAAATGGGCGGCGGCATTACCCTAGGGTTTGCGTGCGTATCAGACCGTTATGGATACCAGCGTTACGTAAGAGCGTAGCCTAAATAGAAAACCCTGCCCGGGAACTACGGGGTCGATCGGAGCTAGGCTTGACGCGAAGCGATAAGCCGTATTGCGAGGAGGCGAAGCCGACGCGGCAAGCTCGATTGAGTATTACGTTTCGATTGATCGCTCATGTCGGAGCGGAGCGAGACCGTTACCCCGAGGCTCGGGCCGGAAGAACATACTGAGCCCGAACTGCCTTGCTCGCCGGGCTTCAATAATGGATCTCCATGGCGCGGGGAGGACAGACCTTGATGCACAACTCGCAGGCCACGCATTCCTTGTCGTCGAAACCCACCTCCATGGTGTCGCGCTCCACGTAAAGAGCGGTGGTGGGGCAAACGGCGAGGCACGCCCCACAGTGTGTGCACTTGGCGTCGTTGCGCCGGATGTCCTGGGACAAGGGCTGGATGGTCACGCCGCAGGACTCGATGTAAGCCATGCCGTGTTCATAATCCTTTTCCTTCCCCGTGATCTCCAGCACCAATAGCCCCTCCTCGCGCGGGGTGATGGAGGCCTTGAGGATGTTGAAATCCAGGCCGAAGTCCCGTACCAGCTTGCTCACGATCGGCTTGTCCACCTGCTCGTGGGGGAAATGGAGTACGATCTTGTGCCGCACCATCTACTCCACCCCCTCTTCCCTCGCCGCGCAGGGCAGGAGTTCCACCGCTTGGGTCAGGAGGAAGCGGCCTTGCTCTATCCACTCTTTGAGGGCCGCGGCTATCTCCCGGGCACGGCTGTAGCTGGAGAGCGAGGCGGTCGGTATCTCCTTGCCGTCCAGCTTTATACTACCGCTCTTGAGTTGGGCGTATGTGACCTCGCCCAGTATCTTGCCCGTCCCCTGGGGATAATCGTTGGAGTAGTCCACAACCGGGGCCACCAGGTCTTCATCCCGCACGGCCGCCGCCTTGACCACGTCCTCGTCCAGGACCGGGATGGGTACTCCTATGCCGATAGCGAGGCTCGCCCCGTACCCGAGGATAGAATAGCCCGTGAGATAGCGGGGGGTCATCTCCCTCAGGTCCCCGATGACCGACAGGGTCCCGGCCGGCCGGGTAGGAGACCCTCCAGCGCCGCGGGGGACGTCGGTATTGTGCTGGGTGCCGTACCAGGCCACGTAGCCCACGCCGCCCCCCAGGAAGATGCGTGTTCCGATGCCGATGGTCCGGAAGAGCGGGTCGTTCAAGAGCGGCGAGAGTTGGCCCGCACTGCAATAGTTTGCGTTCCCAAGGTCGGGCCGGAGCACTCCCATATATGTATATATGACCCGGTCCGACAGGTTGACGGCTACGTTGTAGTTCTGGTAGGCGTTGCGCGGGTTGAACAGCCACGCCTCCTTGACGTCGGCCAGGGTGAGGTCCTTTTCCCAAAGGCGGTTGGGGTAGCAGTCCGTGCCGTAGGATTCGGCCCGCAGGTGCAGCGTCCTCCCCGCCACCAGGTCCTCGATGACGTGGCCTCCACCGTAGCGGAACTCGCCCGGGAAGACCTCGTTCAAAGGGTCGTGCTCCGCCATTTCCGTAACCCCGATATAGATGTCCACAGCGGCTACGCCGCAGTAGACGGGCACGTCATTGAGCCAGGCGCGCGCGATCTTCATGCGCGGCTGGGAGTGTCCCACGTTGATGAAGGCCCCCGAGGAGCACATGGGGCCGAAAGTGCCGGTGGTGATGACGTCCACTTTGCGTGCCGTCTCGCTGGCGCCCTCCTTATCCACCAGGTCTATGACCTCCTCGGCGGTGACTACAACCGCCTCACCCTTCCCTATCCTCTCGTTTATCTCCGCTATGGTCTTGCTCACTTGATTTACCTCCCTTTTCATCCGATCAACATGTGCCGTAGGGGGAGGCAGGGCATGACCCATAAGGAGGCCACCACCACCTTCAGATATAACGCTTCGATCTTCTCCATCTTCGTTCTCCCTGACCGTTCTCCATCCCTATCGCACGCCATGCGACTCGCGGGATAGTCCTTCCTTCCGACTTCTCTCCTCCACCACCGCGGCGGCCCCGGGGATAAGAACACCGCCGGCGAAGGTGCACGGCGGTCACAGAACCGTCTCTCCCGCACCGGGTACGGCGCCGCTGCGCGATACCCTCGCCTGTGATCACGGAGGCATCCGTCCTCGCCTACTCGCTCGCGCTTTCAGCGGGAAGCTCGGGGGCCATCTTCAGCCCGCTTCACGCACCGGTTCTCAACTTCAGCCCGGCTCTCTGTGGCGTTACCAGCGGGCTTAATCCTCCCCTTCATCGCCTTTCGCGGTGGATATATTGTTGTCAATAATCCCCAGCATACGGGGGATACGAAACATGATACTTCCGCGCTATTCCCATGTCAAATAAGCGAATTGACTCATAAAGAATGTGCTCCAAATGGATTCGTTGCCTCAAAATCAAAAAGTACTCGAGGAAAGTCCGGATAATACCGTTCCCCTGGGCCGGATGGCCGACATGCGCATGAAGGACTCCGGCATCGCCGTCGCCGTCGTGGATGGAGAGATCGTGTCCAAGGCCGAGATCATGGTGCGCACCTCGCGGGCAGCCCTCATCGGCGGGGTGTACACCGTGCCCGAGTACCGCGGAAGGGGCCTTTGCTTCGCCTGCATGTCATTGTTATGCGAGGGGATCCTTGAAAACATTGGCAAGGCTTGCCTCAACGTCTCCAAGGAGAACGCGCCGGCGCAGCGCGTATATAGGGGCACAGGATTCACGGAGCTCTGCGATTACCGCATGGCCCACTTCGCGTGAGCCTTATTGGCGGACGATGAGGACGGGGCACTTAGCGTGATGGGCCACCCGGTTGCTCACCGAGCCCAGGAGGAACCCCCCCAGGGCTCCGCGCCCGTGGGATCCCATCACGATCATGTCGTAGTCTCCCTCCTCGGCCTCCTGCAATACCTCCGCCGCGGAATTGCCGAAGCGGATCTTGGGCTGCACGTCCAGTCCGGCATCCCTCAGGGGTTTGGCGCTCTCCGAGAGCATCTCCTCCGCCCGCTTATCCAGTTCCTCCCGCAGCTCCTCGGGCGGCGGCATCAATACCTCGGGGGCGATGAGCCCGTCCGACCAGAAGGCGGAGTAAACCGGCTCCTCTACCACCGAGAGGAGGGTCACCTTGCACGGGGTATTTTCGAAGAGCCTCGCCGCGAAGGCAATGGCCTTCTCGGCCGTTTCCGAACCGTCCGTGGGAAGCAGCACCTTTTCCAGCATATCGTTCTCTCCTCCCATATCCCCGAGCAACCTCAGCAATAAGTATTTTTACCCTAAGGCATCTTTGCTTTCTTTTCAAACCCGCATCGCATTCTTGTTCCGCATCCCATAAACAATAATACGATAACATGCGCGGCCGCGTTCGGATGGGTCGGGTACTCAGAAGGCCGGCTTGATACCGGCCTTCTTCAGCAAAGGATGATCCTCGAGGGCCAGCGCCTATAACCAGCCTCCTACTCTTGATGTGTATGGTTCCAGCGAGCGAGAGAAGTCTCAGATTGAGTCCCGGCATGAGTATACCTTGCACGGGCACTATTCCTGTTTTAATATGCTTAAAGGCGACATGAAGTCGGAAAGGGAGAAAAAGCATGAACCGCTGCGCCGATTGCGAGAATGAGAACGTTGCCTGCGAACCCCGGCCGAATCCGCTGATCATGGCCATGCGCTTCGCCGCCTTTGTCGCGGGCATCCTGGTCACCTTGGGTGGGATGATCAAGGAGAGGAAGTTCAAACACCTGGCCGCCTGGCTGGCTACCTGGGCCCTGTTCATGACCTGGCCCCGCTACCTCATCTGTGCCCGCTGCGAGGGCTACGGCAACATGTGTTATTCCTACTACCTGGGCAAGTACACCTCCATGGTCTTCCCCCGCGTAGAGGGAAAAGATGTGGGTCCTCTGGGTTTCAGCCTTGAGGCCATCTGCCTGTCTTCCATGTTCTGGACGCCCGTGCTGGCAATGCGCAACAACCGCCAGTTGCTCACGCGCTACCTAATGATCATGCAGTTGGTGCTGGCCGGCCAGTTCTTCCATGCCTGCCGTTATTGCGCGGCCAACTCCACGCAGGAATGGAAGAACACCTGTCCTAATTACCGGTTCTGGAAGAAGCTGGGATCTTAAGGGACGGCAGTGATAGCCTACCTGGTAAAGGCGCTTAACGGCCTGTCCGCTGCAGGGGGGCGCACCTGGGTGATGAACCCCAACGACATCCCGGTAAAGCAGGTTCTCAAGAACGTCCCTTACGTCGACGACGCTCACAGGCTGCAGAGGCTGGATATCACCATCCCCTACGCGGAGCCGCCCCTTCCCATCCTCGTCTATATCCACGGCGGCGGCTGGATGAACGGTGACAAGAGCACCTACCGCAGGATCTGCGCCTTGTACGCGCAGGCCGGTTTCCTGGTCTGCAACATCAACTACCGCCTGACCCCCCAATACGATTACACGGCACAGATGCAGGACGTGGCGTCCGCCGTTTACTGGGCTTATCGCAACTGCTCCAGGTATGGGGGCGACCCTTCCAGAATATTCCTGGTTGGGGACTCCGCCGGCGCGCACCTGGCCTCATGGTACGCCGCGGCATCGGGAGATGCGGCGTTGCCAGAAGCCACCGGTATCGGCGATATGATCCCAGCGGGATCGCTCAAGGGTCTCCTCCTCTTCTACGGCGCCTTCGATATGGACACCATGGTCGGGACGGGATTCCCTTTCATGAAGACCTTCTACAGGGCTTGCTTCGGGAAGGACGCGGACGCTTGCAGGCTGAGGGCTGGTATTGCGTCTCCGCTGCGCCACCTCACTGCAGAGTATCCTCCGTCCTTCATGACCTGTGGGGGGAATGACCCCCTGCTGCCTGAGTCCCAAGCCCTCTCCAGGGCACTTGATGGGCTGGGCGTACCGCACCGGGACCTCTTCCTGTTCAAACCGGAATATCCTCACGCCCCCCATGGTTTCCTGAATTTCTACTTCTTCAAGTCCTCGCGCAAGGCCATGCGTGAATCTATCGCTTTCCTGCAGGAGTACGCCGCTCTATAGCTCGAGAGTAGGGGGCGGTCAGGGGATCTTTTCCACGCGGAAGCTGGTGCGCCAGGGGGGAGTGCCGTGGCGCATGTATACTACGCCGCTGCCGCGCAATCCCAGGCTCTTGGCCTCGCGGTAGACGTAGATTACCGCATCCTTTGCGCGAGCCCCCAGCTCGGCCCCGGCGTTGTGCACATGCATCTCCAGGTTGTGGGAGTCGAGGCCGGCCAGCCGCCCCACTTTGCGGGCGTCCACGTAGCAGCGCTTCGACTTGAGCATGAGCCAGTCGCCCGCCTCCCGCGCCTGCAGCCTCAGCTCCTCACCCTCCTCGCCGAGGCATTTGCCCGCCATGTCCACCTCAACCTGGCAGCAGTGCGCGCGGCGGAAGCAGTAGTCACCCACAGTCTCGGCCTTGATATCCAGGTACCTGGCCTTCAGGCCGGCGAAATTTCCGATGCGTTTTGCCCTCAGGGCCAGCCGCCTGTCCGGCGTACCCTCGGCCTGCATGCCCACGTAATCCAGGCCGTCCGGGATCTCCAGCTCGCCGCCACCCAGGTGTGAGAGCGCCTCCACCCCCAGGCTGGTGAGGTAGCCCACCGCTTCGCGCTGCCACTGCATGCGTAGTTGCAGGTAATCGGAGGAGGCCTCGCGCATCAGCCTCTGCGCCAGCTCCACCACCTCCGCGTCGTCGCGGGCCGGAAGGGCCCGGCGCACACGCATCTTGGTGAGCTTGTCGCGCGAGCGCAGGTTGAGGAAGAAGTCGGACAGGGCAAAGTCGCGGAAGCGCCGCCTGCGTGCTTCCTCCTCCTGGCGGTTCGTCTCGAGGATCTCCTGGAGGGATCCGGAGCTGCCCTTGAAGACCGGCTTTGGGAGCTTCATTCGTATTCCTCTCCAGGTGGACCAACGTCATCGCGAGCTAGCGACGCGATCTCGTTCGCAGCACGATCAACGTCCGGGTGAGATTGCCACGCTCCGCTCACTTTGTTCACTCCACTCCAGGCTGACCGAGAATAATGTGCGAGGCCTATGTCAAGCCGGGGGTCAGCCCTCCACATTCCACATAAACCAATAAGGTACCTGCTCAATCTATAGCGCTTGAAGATAAATGTGGAATGTGGAGGGCTGACCCCAAGGCTTGAACCCACGTAATCACATATTCTCGGTCAGCCTGACTCGCAATGACAGTAACCGGAGCTGTCGCAAGAACGCTACCTTGTTCGTCCGGGTGAGATTGCCACGCTCCGTTCACTTTGTTCACTCCACTCGCAATGACATGTTCGCTAGGCGTAGAGCTCCTGGGCCTTGCCGGCCACGATGCGCACCAGGTCCTGTCCCCGCGATACCGGGAATATGTCGTAACCCGCCTGGCGGATGATCTCCGCCTTCTCGTTGTAGGTCTGGTCGATGAGAAAGACGGAGCCGGAGTTCTCCGGGTGCATCTGCAGCGCCTCGCCCAGGTGATAGGAAGCCTCGGCGATGTTGGTGATCTCTGTATCCGAGATGAGGCAGAAATGTTTAGGGCGATGGGTCTCCAGCGCCGCGAGGCGGCGGAACTCCTGCACGGGGAATACGGTGCCCCCTCCGTAGTAGGTCACCAGCCCCTCCTCCACCCGGCGGATATCCCACACGGGCTTCACCATCATGGAGCGCTGCTGGTCGGAGTAGACCACCAGGCCAACCTTGGCACCCAGGTTCCCGGCGCTGCGGACCATCACGAAACCGGCCAGGACGGCGTTGGCAACCTCGGAGGTGGGGTTGGTCATGGAGCCGGACGCGTCCAGGATGATGATCACGTCCGGGGGCGTCTTGCGCCGCGTCACCACGTCCATCTGGACCTTCTCCCACTGCTTGGTGGTGAGGGTGGGCACCGCCTTGCCGCAGGTGTACAGGGTGTAAGGGAGGTCCAGGCGGTCGAAGGGGTCGGCCATCCCCCAGGCCAGGGGGGCATGGGGCACCTCTTCGCCGGCCTCGCTGCGTACCGGCTGGAAACGCACCTCGTAACGGCGGGAGAGGTCGCGGTAATACCAGACCAGGGCCTGGGTCTCGGAGCCGGCCCCTATCCCCCCCACCAACTCCTTGAAGTCCTGCATCCCCATCTCCATAGCCATGGAACGCAGCGCCTCCTCGGCCGAGCGGGAGCGCAAGTCGTCGATGCCGTGGTCCATGATACGGCTGTCGTCCATCTCCTGTGGGTCCTCGTAGTACTTGTGGAGATAACCCACCAGGAAGCGCACCTTCTCTTCCCATCCGGCGGCGGCGAAGGGGCGGTCCAGGATACGCGAAGCCAGGCGGCAGGCGTCATCTCGCATCTCCCTGGGAACCTTGCCCACCAGGGCCTCCTGGGCGTCCCACATCTCCTCGAAGCAGCAGAGGAGGAACTTCCACATCTTGCTCTGTTTCCAGCCCTTGGCCTTGTCCAGGGCGCTATAGAGGCTGATCATCTCCTCGCGCATGCCGTTGCGCGCGGCGTAGGTGACGTCGACCATGTCGCAGAAAAGGCGTTGTATGGAGAGTGCCTCCTGGAAGGTGACCATGCGGCCCCTGTCCTTCACCTCCTCCAGGGCGAGCTTGGCGGAGGCGGTGAGGCGCAGCGAGGTGCGCATGTCGAAGGGCGACAGGGCGTAATGGAGCAGCTGGTACACTACCACGGCCTCCAGGTTCTGGATGCCCAGCTTCTCGATGACCTCGGGTACGTTGATGTACACGCGGTTCTCGGAGGGCTCCCAGAAGCCGAACTCATCGTTGAGCTTGGCGGCGTGCTCGTGGCCGGCGGGATTGAGCACGAACTCGGGGTCCATGATGCGCGGGTAGCTGCAGAAGGCCCGCGCCCGCTCCAGGATGTCGTCTAGTTCTACGCCCAGGATGCGCAAGGCACTATCACCTCTGGGTCTCGCGCACGATCTCCCGGTAGACCTGGCGCAGCATGGTCGCGATGGGGTACTTGGCCGGGGAATCGTAGCTCTTGAGGGAGGCCAGGGCCTCCAACACCAGTTCGGGATCGACGGATTGGTTCTTCATCGCCTGTTCGTAGAGCTCCAGGACGCCGTCGAGGGTCTTGATCATGCGCCGGCTCTTGAGGTAATGGTTGCGCGAGGTGGTGAAGAGGTCCTGGACCAGGGCGATGCGGTCGTTCATGAACTCCGGGCGCTCCGACCAGGCGCGGTCGGTGGGGATGAGCTTGAACCAGAGTACGTAGGGGATCACCGCCTCCACTTCCTCCAGCCCCGCCTGGTCGCGGTCGCGGAACCATGCCAGGGCCTTGGCGTAACGCTCGATGGTCTTGCCCGCCCGCACGCTGACCTCGTTCTCCGTCTTGTAGCATATGTTCTCGGTGTTGTGGTAATGACACCCGCCCAGGTGCCCGCCTCCCGCTCCTCCGCCGTCGTCCACCTGGGAACAGAGAATGGGAGGCTTGACGAACCAGGCGAAGCCCTTGTTCTTGCGCTCGATGTCCGGGGAGGCCAGGGTGCAGCCGTTGAGCTCGGAGATGAAATTGTAGAGGATGTAGAACGCGTCGGGCTCCACCTCGACGCGGGCGATCTGCTCGCGCATGGTATCGAAGTCCTCGGCTGAGATCTGCACGTCCATCTCGTCGCGCAGGTGGGCGACGTAAGCTTCCTCGTTCCCGGTGAGCTTGCGGTCCTCTCCTCCCTGCGCCATCTCCAGGAAATAGGGGTTGAGGGTGGGAGCGAAAACGCCCACGTCTATGCGGTCCAGGAAGGGAGGGGTGAGGTCGGACGAGGCCACGTCCCGGAAGTTGGCGGTGAGGAAGGTGGCGCCTTCCGCGGCGTAGATCTTGGAGTCGCCGTAGACGGAGAAGCCGCGGTCCATCATCTCCAGGAGGTTGTTGGTGCGGCCGGGGGTGAGGCGGTTTACCTCGTCCACCATGCGGAAGGGCGAGAGCATGAACTTGCGCGGGATGATCTCCTCCTCGCCGTCCCGCATGAGTTTGCCCAGGTGCGGGCGGCCGATCATCTTCTCCTCGGTGAGCTCGTGGTGGCCGTGGATGGTGGCCTCGTGGATGGCCTCCATCACCTTGAAGTCGCCCGAGCCGTCCCCGAAGGTCTCCTCCAGGAGGGTCCCGTGCACGAAAGCCCCCACGAACTCAGCGGAGGTGGTCTTCCCGGAACCCGGTGAGCCGTAGAGGATCATGGTGCCGTTACGCAGCACCGAGGTCAGCAAGGCCAGGAGTAGGGGGGAGTTGTAGCTCTCCTCCGCCAGCACGATGCTCTCGGTCTCGTTCAGATTGAGGGGCACTTCCTTTTTCTCGTGGAAGCGGATGTCGTGGTTGAGATTGATGTACAGGCCACTGTCCTCGATGGCGCTGTAGATCTGCCGCAGCTTCTGGTTCAATTCGTCCATGTCCCGTCCTTCTCCTAGTCCTTGTCGTTCTCCCTCTCCGCCTCTGGCAGGCTCCATGCTTGCGAGGCCTCTGCTATAATGATTCTACCTTATCCCGATACAGGTAAGGGTAATGTCCGTCAAAGTGGGGTTTCGGGTCTTTTACGCTCGGTATTCAGGGCTTCCGGCGACTCCTCCCCGGGACGAAGACCCGCTGCCGCAGGTTCACTCAAGGGAGGTCATCATGGATAGTGACAAGATGAAAAAGCTGTTCAAACAACTCGCTATCATGCACTGCTGCGAAGCCCTCATCGCCACGCGTGCGGCCAAGAAGCGGGGTAAGAGCCAGGTCAAGTATTTCCTGTTGACCTGGGTATTCGGGGTCTTCGTGCTGGTGCCCCTGCTGCGCAAGCCCAAGCTGGAAAAAGAGAGCCAGGCGGTCGACATCTAATCACCAGTGAGACGGGGCGCAACGGTACGGAACATTTGTTGTCGGAATGCAACATGCCGGACCGGATTATCTCCGTTGCTTCAGCTTAATGCTGTGGATCCTGAGTACATGCATACGATATGTTCCCGGCTCCTGAGATAAAGGAAACGGTACCGGAAAACGTTCATGGGATAGCGTCTTTTATCCCCGAAATAGGGGTGATGATAATGGTCACATCCCCTTAGATGGAGGTATTGATGGAGATACCCGGCTGGATGAAGAAGGTCTTGAGGATATGGATAATGGCGGCGGTGATCGGTCATTCTCTGCAAGCCCCCATCGCCTATCATGCCGCCAAGAAGAGGGGTGAGGACCCCCGGAAATATTTCCTCCGTACCCTGGCTTTGGGAGCTATTGCTCTTATACCCCTGCTGCGCAAGCCCAAGCTTGAAGAGGACTAGGCCTATTGCGCCAACGTCATTGCGAGCCAGGCTGACCGAGAATAATGCGAGAGGCCTATTTCAAGCCTTGGGGTCAGCCCAATCTACAGCGCTTGAAGATATCTGTGGAATGTGGAGGGCTGACCCCAAGGCTTGAACCCATGTGATCACATATTCTCGGTCACCCTGGAGCGAGCGAACGCAGGTCAGCAGAGCGTGGCAACCCTTACCACCCAGCCCCTACTTGAATCCGGGGCAACGGTTCTATGACCACTTTTCACGAAGGCGATCCAGAGAATGGACTTGCGCAGCAGGCATGTGTGGTGTTGAGATTGCCACGTCGGCGAAGACGCCTCCTCGCAATGACGTGCTCCCGGGGGAGATTGGCGCGTCGCCTGCAGCGCCTTGCAATGACGTTTTCTCGTTCCTCGCAATGACGTTTTTCGCTGGCGTGTCGTCCAAGCAACTTTGTTACGAGGACGTGCCTAACCCTACTTCGGGGTTATACCGTGGGTCTCGAGCATGAGGCGCACTACGTCCCTGGAGTGCATGCGCGGGCTCAGCCCCAGCGCCTCCCGTGTGAGCTCGTCCGAAGCGATCCAGCGGTAACGGATGAAATCCACCAGGCCGGAGGGACCTTCGATGAGGGGGGCGTGGAGCTTCCACAACAGGTCCATGGCGGGGTAAACCAGCCACTCCGGTAAAGATATGATCGGCTTGCCGGCCATGCGGGCGATCTCCTCGGTGTTGATGATCCCCTCTCCGCAGGCGTGGAAATATCCCTCCGCCTCCTTCTCGACGATGCGCATGAAAACCTCGGCAACATCGTCCTCGTGCACGAACTGCATGTCCGGCTTCTCGCCCCCTATAGCCGGCAGGAAGGGCAGCCTGATGATAAAACGAGAGATGTAGTTGTCCACGTTGGGGCCGTAAACGATACAGGGACGCACTACCGCCACCTTCACCTGCGGGTTCTCTTCCTTGAAGATGCGGATGGTCATCTCGTTCTCGTACTTGTCGGAAGCGTAGGTGTAGCTGGTATGGCGGCGGGGGTGGTCTTTTTCGCTCAGCCAATCGGGATTATCGGAAAAGGCCCCGAAGGCTGTGGTGGATGAGGCCACCACCAGGTGTCTTGCCACGCACGCGGCGGCGGCGGCCAGTACGTTGCGGGTGCCGTTCACGTCGATATCGTGCATGAGGTCGTCATCATGCATGGGGTTGACGATGAAGGCCAGGTGCACCACCGTCTCCACGTCATTGAGGGTGAAGAGGTTAGTCATGGACGGGTCGCGCACGTCCATGCGGTGAAAGTCCATCTTGGACGTGGAGAAGCGGCAAGGGTTCAGGTCCACCCCGATGATCTTGGAGACCTTGTCGCTCTCGTCCATGAAACGGAGCAGGCACGTGCCGATATAACCGGAACAACCCGTGACGGCGACGACAGACATATCTTTCCCCCCTCCTGTATCCTCCCTCCCTGACTAGACCGAACGTATCAGAAAAGGGGCCAACAGTTCAAGGATGTGCGTTGATGCGTCGTTCGTGAGAGGATGCCCCATCAAGTTTATGCCCATTGCTCGCCAGGCGGCAGTATCCGCCATTCTCCGTATTTGAGCGTGGCAGATACGGCACGCGGATTCTCTGAACATTTTCGAGAATAAGGTTCGGGAGGTCTTGACCGCGCAGCACCGGCATGTTATAGGTTAGTTAATATTCACTAACCTAAGTGGCGAGGCTGGATATGGCCGGGAAAAACGGGCGCTTGAGCGGGCCGGAGCGCAAGGAGCAGATCCTCCAGGCTGCCATCTCCATCATGGCGGAGCAGGGCCTGCCCGGCACCACCACGCGGCGCATCGCGGAGAAAGTGGGCGTATCGGAGCCCGCCCTTTATAAGTACTTCCCGGGCAAGAAAGAGCTGCTGCTGGAGGCGTTGGAGGAGGTAGGCAACAGGTTTTTTACCACCCTCTCCTACGCGGCCAGCGAGGGGGACAGTGTCCCCGACCGCATCTACAACATGAGCGCCTCCTTCTACGAGTTCGTCATGGACCACCCCGATGAGTCCATGCTCCTCTTCGAGACGGTGACCGGGGCACGCGACCCGGAGATAAGAGCGGCCCTGAGCGAAAAGTTACTGCTGTACACCGGCGTATTGTCGGCGATATTCGATGCCGGGAAAGAGCAGGGCTCGGTGCGGAAGGACCTGGACACCACCGTCGCGGCATGGCAGATCCTTTCGTTGGGGATCACCCTGGTCTTCGCGGCCATCACGGGCTTGGGCGATGTCCTCACCCGGGACAAAGCCCTGCAGGCGGTACGGGAGGTCCTGGAGAACATCGTGAGCAACGCTGCGGCAGAGGGAACGTCCCGCGCCGGGGCCGGTGAAAAGCAAAGGGGATCCCAGTAAAACACGTATTGAAGACATCCGGAGTGCCTTCTGATAGCGGCAGCGAAATGCGGGAAAGAATCGCATAAGAGAACGCACAAGGTCCCGCTTGCGGGCGGGGCGGAAAACGGCAGTAGCAAACGAAAGGAGAGCGAGAGATGAAAGCGTTGGTCATGGGCGGAGGCATGGCTGGACTGGCTACGGCCATCAACCTGCTGGACCTGGGCCTGGAAGTGGAGTTGGTGGAGGCCGACGAGATCTTCGGGGGGCGCGCCAGTTCCTGGAAAGACGAAGACGGGGATTTGATCGACAACGCCCTGCACGTCTTCTTCCCCTACTATGCAAACCTGCTCAACTTCTTCAACAAGATGGGCATCGAGAAGAACATCGCATGGAAGCAGACGGAGTTCTACTACATGCAGGAAGGCGGGAAAGAGGCGGCGCTCAGGTTCGCCAACCTTCCTGCACCCTTCCACGCCGCCGTTGCCTTCGGCAGCCTGATCAAATCATACACCGCTGTGCCCAAGTGGAAGCTGCTCTTCGCCGCCACCAGTATGGGCCAGGCGGCGATGTATTCCAACCGCAAATTGGAGCAGTTAGACGACATCACCTTCGGCCAGTGGGTCGTGCGCCGGGCCCCCAAGGACGCTTTCCTGCTCCTGGAGCCGGGGATCAACGGGCTCACCTTCACCCCCTCCTGGATGGTCTCCGCCAAGGTCATGCTCAACTGGATCCTCAAGGTTGCCGCCGACCCGGACAGCGCCCGCGTGGGCTTCGCCAACGGCGGGCTGGGGGACATCTGGGTGGATACTTGCCTCGACTACATCCACTCCAAGGGCGGCAAGACCGAGCTGAAGAAAGCGATAACCGCCATCAATCTCGACGGGAGCAAGGTGAAGAGCGTTACCCTCGACGGTGAGGAGCGCACGGCGGACCTCTACGTATCCGCCATGAGCTCCTACTCGCTGCGGCGGGTACTGCCCAAGGAAGCCTTCTATTACGAATACTTCAGGGACCTGTGGCATTTCCACTACGCACCTTCTCTCTCCCTGCAGGTGTGGTTCGACCGCAAGCTAACCGATGTGGACGTGACCTTCTTCTCCAACGACTGCATCTTCAATACCTACGCCGATCTCTCCAACGTACTGCCCCATATCTTCACCGGGGGCTCCATGTTCGAGATGGTGCTCTCCCCCGCCGATAACATCGAGGGGCTGCCGGACGAGGTCATCTTCGACATCGCCATCAAGCAGATAAGAGCTCTCTTCCCCACGGCAAAAGAGGCGGAGGTGCGCAAGTACAAGGTGGTGCGGGAGCGCCAGGGTGTCTACCGCGCCTGGCCGGGCATGGAGAAGCACCGCCCCTACCAACGTTCCCCTTTGGACAACCTCTACCTCGCCGGAGACTATACCAAAACCCACGTCTCCTCGAGCGGCATGGAGGCGGCCATCTGGACCGCCAACCACTGCGCGGAGGTCATCGCCCTGGACAAGCTGGGGAAGACCGTCTCCCTCAACGTGGAGTGGAAGCCCAGGAAGGGATTTACCCCCTTCCTCAAGCCGGCCACCCTGGCGGGAGCCACCCTCGCTGGTGCGGCGCTGGCCAGGGGCGCCTGGAAACTGCTTAAAACATCGCGCAACAAAGAATAACAAGGGGTCAGGTCTTGCTTTTCGGTACCCCTGAGGATATTTACAAGGATTAACCCCGGCCTTATCCCCCCGAGGGCCGGAACAGCAGAGGCGCGGCTTCCCGCCGTGCCTCTTCCTTCTATCCGAAATATCGTCCACAGCAATGATGACATGGTCTCCGGTGGGAATAATCATTACGAGGTCTAAATCGCTTCGATAAGGATTGTGAGGTAACCATGCCGATCGCCGCTTTCAACGAGAAACATAAAGAGGTGCTGGATGGGATGCTCCTGGTCATCCCGGGTGTAAAGGCGGGGAAGATGTTCGGGCTACCGGGTTACTATGCCGACGGCAAGCTCTTCGCCTGCGTCTGGGAGGATGGCGTATCGCTGAAGCTACCCGAGAAGGTGCGCATGGACCTGTTGAAGCAGAGGGGCGTGGAGCCCTTCGTGCCCATGGAAGGCCGCCCCATGAAGGAGTGGGTCCTCATCAGGAAAAAGAACTCGAAGGATTACCTCAAGTACGAGGACGCCTTTATCTCGGCGGTGGAGTACGTCCTCTCATTGCCGAAGAAAAGTCCGAAAAAGAGTCCGAGGAAGAGGGCATAAGACGCCAGGCCGCCAGGAACACACACAGATGCACATAAAAAGCGGCAGGCACAACTTTAGCCCGTTACGATGATGAGGTGGGATCACCATACCGGTGCTCTTTGACCATCGTGAAGAGGCAGGAAGGCGCCTAGCGGAGTCCTACCAGGGGCCGCGGCAGGATGTCATCGTCCTGGGAATAGCGCGGGGAGGACTGCCCGTAGGATTCCCGCTGGCACAATCCATAGGCGGCAGGCTAGACGTCATCGTGGTGCGCAAGCTGCCCATCCCGCATAACCCCGAGGCGGGATTCGGGGCCATCGCGCCAGACGGCTCCTTAGTGATCAACGAGGAGATGATGCGCTCCCTTCGCCTCCCCGAGAAACAGATCGCAGACATAGCCAGCGATGTCTTAAAAGAAGTGAAGAGGAGGGAGGCAGCCTACCGCGGCGAACGCCCCTTCCCGGAATTGAACGGGAAGAACGTGGTGCTTACCGATGATGGATTGGCCACCGGCTATACCATGATCGCGGCTATAAAAATGGCCAGGAAGCTGGGAGCCGCACAGGTGGCCGTGGCCGTGCCGGTGAGCCCCGCCGATACGGCGGACCGCATCAAGCCCCTGGTGGATTATTTCCATTGCCTGTACTTCTCCACCCATTACCCCTTCGCAGTGGCGAGCTTCTACAGCGATTTCCACGACATGACCGATGAAGAGGTGCTGAAATACCTCGAAGACGGATGAACCGGTACGGCTCGACCATGTACAGGCAAGTCGTGGTTGGGCTTTGTGTATCGTTCGCCAAATCAGATGTGGAGATGACGATCGTTGTGGGTTCCTCATGTAGCGGCGGGCGCGGCCTGTCCTCTAGCCATCACTTCTTGTCGTAGATGTAGAAGGTGCCGAGGGCTTTGGCCACCAGTTCGTCCCCGTTCTTCACCTCCGACTCGATGATGGCGATGCGCGAACGGCGCTCGATGACCTCGGAATCGCAGATAAGCCGGCCCGCCTTGACCGCAGAGACGTAGGAGATCTTTATCTCGACCGTGGCACACAGTTCTTCATCAGCAAGCGTGGAATAAACGGCCGCCCCCATCCCGAAGTCCGCCATAGAATAGATGACTCCGCCGTGTAGAACCCCGTGCGGGTTCACCAGCTCTTTCCTGACCTCGAGTTCGCACCGGCTACGTCCTTCCCCATACTCGGTGAACACGATGCCGAGCATGTCCCCAAAGGGATTGAATCCTTCCTCCGGCTCCGGTATCGTCTTCGGCACTGCAACCTCCCTTTCATCGCAAATACCAATGATATTATCGCATATGCCGGAAGAGACTAAATCATAGGGGTCATGTCTTCGATCTTCGGTCGATCGTCCCCGCCTTGCGTTCCTAACATTCTGTCGGAAAACCGAAGATCGAAGACACGACCCCATCACAGCTCGATGGTCGTGCCCTCCACGGCCACCCGCACCTGGCCATCGAACTCGGAGCGGGCGTCCTCCGTTGCGCGGTCCTCGCTGAGGGTCGGCCACAGATGGGTCAGCAGGAGCATACCTACACCCGCCTCAGACGCTGCCCTCCCCGCCTCGGCCGCGAAGAGATGTCCGCGCATCTTCTCCCGCACCTGGCTGGTGAAGGTGGCCTCGCAGATGAAGAGGTCC
>Ga0315295_10001871_pt1 | contig 17930 bp, 12 predicted proteins | sample YL17G14_0_MG_FD_204453 | JGI IMG/M metagenome (GOLD analysis project Ga0315295, IMG submission 204453) | Sediment microbial communities from Yellowstone Lake, YNP, Wyoming, USA - YL17G14_0 | ecosystem: Environmental > Aquatic > Freshwater > Lake > Sediment | place: USA: Wyoming | collected... | reverse complement strand
CGAGTGGGACCGTTACCGGATCCAGGTGACCGGTTACGAGCTCGAGAAATATCTGCCGGTGCTGTAGCGCTTTGCCTCCGGGAAGTAAGAAGCATGAATATAATTTTCGTAGGGGAGCCCTTCCACGGGCTCCCCTATTTTATAACCGTGAATTTCCATGAATAAAGCTGATCGTCCCGCCCCGCTCCGGCGGGAGGTGAAAGAACTCGGCCTTCTTTTCGAGATCAGCCAGAAATTGAGCCAGCGTCTGGATCTCCGGGATGTGATGGTCCCGGTTCTGAAGGCCATGGCCCTGCACATGGGGCTCCTGCGCGGGACCCTGACGATCCTGAACCGGGAGACGGGGGAGATCTTTATCGAGGCCGCCTACGGGCTTTCCGAGAGCCAACTGGAAAAAGGCAGATACAAGATCGGCGAGGGGATTACCGGCAAGGTGGTGCAGACCGGCAAGCCGGCGGTGGTGCCCCGGGTTTCGCAGGAGCCGCTGTTTTTGAACCGCACCGGCGCCCGTAATGGGCTCCGGAAAAAGGATATCTCCTTCATCTGTGTTCCGGTCAAGCTGGGGAACGAGGCGATCGGGGCCCTCTCCGCCGACCGCTGGTTCGACCCCGGGGTTTCCCTCGAAGACGAGGTGCGCCTTTTCTCGATTATCGCTTCCCTGGTGGCCCAGGCGGTCCGGCTGCGCCAGACCGCGGCCGAGGAGCGCCAGCGGCTTCTGGAGGAGAACATCCGCCTTCAGGAAGAGCTCAAGGACCGGTTTCGCCCCGACAATATCATCGGCAACTCCAAAGCGATGCAGAAGGTTTACGATCTCATCGCCCAGGTGGCCAAGAGCAACACCACGGTTTTGCTCCAGGGGGAAAGCGGCACGGGCAAGGAGCTGGTGGCCCATTCGCTTCATTACGAGAGCCTCCGGGCCCACAAGCCCCTGATCAAGGTCAACTGCGCGGCTCTGCCCGAAGCGGTGATCGAGAGCGAGCTTTTCGGGCATGAGAAGGGAGCCTTCACCGGGGCGATCCGGGAACGGAAGGGGCGTTTCGAACTGGCGGGCGGAGGCACCATTTTTCTGGATGAAATCGGGGATCTCTCGCCTCTGATCCAGATCAAGCTCCTCCGGGTTCTGCAGGAGAGGGAGTTTGAGCGGGTCGGCGGAAACCAGACGATCAAGGTGGAGGTCCGGATCATCGCCGCCACCAACCGCGATCTGGAAGCCCTGGTGGCTCAGGGCTGTTTCCGGGAGGATCTTTATTACCGCCTGAACGTTTTTCCCATCTTTCTCCCGCCCCTCCGCGACCGGAAGGCCGATATCCTGCTTCTGGCCGATCATTTCGTGGAGAAATACAGCCGGGAGAGCCGCAAGAAAATTCTCCGGATCACCACCCCGGCGATCGACATGCTGATGGCCTACCACTGGCCGGGCAACGTCCGGGAACTCGAGAATTGCGTCGAGCGGGCGGTTCTGCTTTCGAACGAGGGGGTGATTCACGGGCATCATCTTCCGCCCACTCTCCAGACCGCCGAGGCCAGCGGGACGGTTCACGCGGGGCCCCTCCAGGCCACCCTCGACAATATCGAAAGGAACCTGATTCTCGACGCGCTGAAATCCTCCCGGGGAAATCTGGCGGGGGCCGCCCGGGCCCTGGGCCTCTCCGAGCGGGTGATGGGATTAAGAATCCGGAAACACGGGATCGATCCCAGGCGGTTCCATACCAAGATGTAGGATTTCCCTAAAAATCCTACAAATATGTAGGACAGATTCCCGTCCCGTTTTTCCCTCCGGTTTTAGAAATTCCTCGAAATAGCCAATCCCTTCAATAAGTTAGCCAATCCGGCTCAGGGATTTTTGTCCTTGGCACAGTGATTGCTTTTTACCTTTTAGGAAGAAAAAAAGCGCCCGATGAATCGGGCAACTACAAAAGATGGAAACATGAACGAAGTCATTCCAGTTTAAGGAGGAGGTGAAGATGAATCGGAAAATCTTATGGCTGGCCCTGGGCTTGATCTTTTTCTGGGCCGTCCCGGCCGGGGCGGATACGGGGGGAGCGGTGAGCCCGGCCGATACCGCTTGGCTGCTTGTCTCCACTGCTCTGGTGATGCTGATGACCCCGGGTCTGGCCCTTTTTTACGGGGGAATGCTGCGGAGAAAGAACGTCCTCGGGACGATCATGCAGAGCTTTTTCATTCTCTGTCTGATCGGCATTGAATGGGTGCTCTGGGGTTACTACATGTCCTTTGGGCCGGATCAGGGCGGGGTGGTGGGAGACCTGGTCCGCCTGGGAACCTCGCTGGCGGGGTTGGAGCCCCGGGGGACTGTACCCGGTTTTGCTTTCATCATGTTCCAGGGGATGTTCGCCATCATCACCGTGGCCCTGATTTCGGGGGCGGTGGCCGAGCGGATGAAATTTTCGGCCTTTTTTATTTTCAGCCTGATCTGGTCCACGCTTGTTTACAACCTGCTCTGCCACTGGGTCTGGGGCGGGGGCTGGCTGATGCAGCTCGGATTCCTGGATTTTGCCGGGGGCGCGGTGGTCCATATCAGCTCGGGGGTCAGCGCCCTGGTGGCCGCGATCCTGATCGGCAAGCGGAAGGGGTATCCGGAAAAGGTGGTCCGGCCGCACAACCTGACCATGACGGTGCTGGGGACGGCTCTCCTCTGGTTCGGCTGGTTCGGTTTCAATGCCGGGAGCGCGATTGTCTCCGGCGGGCTGGCCTCCCTGGCTTTTGCCAACACTTTTCTCTCGGCCGCCGCCGCCGGATTGATCTGGGTTTTTATCGACTGGGCTCGGACCGGGAAACCCACCGTGCTCGGGATCTGTTCCGGGGCGATCGCCGGCCTGGCGGGGGTTACCCCCGCCGCGGGTTTTGTCAGCCCCAATTCCGCCATAATTATCGGGATGATCGCGGCGATTATCTGCTACTACGGGGTGAGCATTTTGAAACCCCGCCTGGGTTATGACGACACCCTGGATGTTTTCGGCATCCACGGGTTGAGCGGCACCTGGGGGGTATTCGCCGTGGGTTTGTTCGCTTCGAAATCGGCCAACAGCGCGGGCGCGGATGGATTATTTTTCGGAAACCCCGGGCAGTTGCTGATCCAGATAGTCGGAATCGCGGCCACCTGGATTTTAGCCGGGGTGGTTACCTATGGGGTTCTCAAAATTCTCGACGCGGTCATGAAACTGAGGGTCAGCGAGGAGGAGGAAGAAATCGGCCTGGACCTGACTCAGCACTCCGAGAGCGCCTATACGATTCTGGAATGAAGGGTGGAAAAAACCAGAGGAAGGAGTAAAAGATGAAATACATCGTCGCCATTATTCAGCCGCATCGTCTTGAACAGGTTCTCCAGGAATTGGACGATTCCCAGATTTACCTCCGGACCGTGACCCAGGTCATGGGCTGCGGACGGCAGAAAGGGGTGACGGAGGTCTACCGCGGAAATATCGAGCACGGCAACCTGCTGAAAAAGATCAAGATCGAGATCGCGGTTAACGAGGATTTCGTCGAGCCCTGTGTCCAGGCCCTGATCAAGGGTGCCCGGACGGGAAAGGTCGGGGATGGGAAGATTTTTATCCTGGATTTGCCCGAATGTGTCCGGATCCGGACCGGCGAACGCGGCGGCCAGGCGATCGGTTAGGAGGAAGGAGGTGAGGGGGAAAGAAGAGATCGGGTGATGAGGAAATCGGACTCGATCTGACCCAGCACTCCGAGAGCGGTTACATGGTTTTGAAGTCGTGGGATTGGGTTAGGCGAAAGGGCTACTTCTTAAGCAAGTTTTTCCGCCGGGAAGTTCTGCGTGCTTTTGGGGGTGCAGAAGAAGAAAAGGGAATCTGCTCCAATCTTTGCGTGTCGAGCAGGTCTTGAGGTCGGCCGATGGCTCGCTTGGCTTTGATGAGTTGACGCTTTCCGATGATGGCGATGGGGACGCCGCCGTAGGTGCTTTCCACCCGGTTCTTCCAGGCGTCGGCGAATTCGACCGGACCGATATCCATGATGATATCGATACGATTGGGGGCGATCCCGATCTGATAAATGAGTTTCGGGTCGGTGAAATCCCGCGTTTTCACTCCTTGAAGAGGGGCGCCGAAACGGGACAAGGCGCGAAAGACGCGGGCGGCGTTTTCGGGACTGGGGTTTACCCAAATATCCAGGTCTTTGGTGAAGCGCGGCTCGGCGTAAAACATCACCGCGTGGGCGCCGACGACCAGGTATTCAACGCTTTCGGCGTTTAAGCTTTTGAACAGATCTTTGAAGTCTGGATTGGCGGGCATCTTGACCCCGAAAAAGATGGATTTCCTGCACCATTTCCCAGGCGGCGGCGAAGATGGCCTCGGGACCGGCCGATTGCCAGAATTCGCGGTTGAAACCCTGTTCTTCTTCGCCCCGCCGGGACAGGCAGGCGGTGATCTTTCGGTGATTCACGGAATTATTTTACCCTTTTTTCCGCCGGAGGTAAATGAAATCGGTAAAGTTGGTCGGGGGGACCTGGGGTGCGATTGCTACGGGTCTTTTCGCCGGCAAGGCCCCGAACCGGGCCGGGGCGGACGGGTTTTTCTTGGGGAATCCGGAGCAGGTGCTTGCCCGGTTGACCGGGGTGGCCGCCTTGTGGATCCTGGCCGGGGGTGCCACCTTTGTCCTGCTCAAGTTCCTGGACGGGATCATGAAGATCCGGGTAACCGATGAAGAGGAGGAAATCGATCTCGATCTGACCCGGCACTTGGAGAGCGGTTACCCTAACCCACCCGGGCGGGGATGATGACCATGGTCCGGCCTGCCAGGTGCAGCCGCTTCTGGAGGATGAAAGCGGTTTCGTTGTGGAGGATGGGCTGGTACCAGCGCTCGCGCTGGAAGACTAATTGCCCGGCAAAGAAAGTTGCCTGGGGAAATCCCCGGGCCACCTCGAGGCAGAGCCTTTCCAGTTCCGAGACGACATCCGTTCCGACTGCCAGCTTGTAAGTGGCGGGGACCCCCTGGCCGGACATCAGGTCTACATACTTTTCCAGTTCTTTTTGGATTCGGTCTCTAAGTTTGTCGACAGCGTCTTCGCCCTTGAAGGCCCCGGAGTCAACCGCCCCCACCGAGATAAAGATTACATTTTTAAATTTCCCGGGGAATTCCCGGAACGCGGCCAGCGTCGTGTGAATACCGAGTCCGGTGTAGCCTCCCACCAGGACGGCGGCGGTGGGCTCATCCGGGTTCAGCGGGGCGGAAGCTTTGGCCGTGATTCGGGGGATTTCGGAAAGAATCGCGTAGAGCTGGGAGAGCTTGGCGTTGGTGGTACGGTAGTGGCGCCGGACTAAAAAGCAGAGGGATACGATAGTGCCCGTGACCAGGAGGGTGACCCAGCCGCCTTCGCCGAACTTCTCGAAAACGGTGACAACGAGAATCGTGAAGCAGAAAAGAAATCCGCCCGCGAAGAGCGCGAATTCCTTCTTCCAGGATTCCCCCGACTTCCGGCGGGAAAAAAGCGAGCGCGCCATCCCGAGCATCGAGAGGGAAAAGGTGAGGAAGACGTTGATGCTGTACATCACGACCAGGTGGCGGACATTCCCCCGGGTGTAAAGGAGGGCTGCCAGGGCGGAGCCGCCCATGATCAGGATGCCGTTCTGCGTGGTCAGCCGTTCCGAGAGGGCGGCCAGCCGGCGCGGCATCCAGTTATCGGTCGCCATGTTGGCGAGGACCCGGGGGCCGTCCAGGAAGCCGGCCTGGGCCCCGACGATCAGGAGCGCGCCCTCGGAGAAAAGGGTGAGGATGACGAAGAGATGACCGAGCGGAAGGCTGCCCGCAACCCGTTCCGAGAGGACGGCATTCAGGGTTTTTCCCGAAACCGGCTGCACCTGCCAGAGCAGGTAGCAGATAATCAAACCCCCGGCGGTGAGGGCAAGTGAAACCGCCATGTAAATCATCGTTCGCCGGGCGGTGGCGACCCGGGGCTCGCGCATGATGGGCAGGCCGTTGGAGACGGCCTCGAGTCCCGTATAGGTCCCGCCCCCGAGCGAGTAGGCATGCATAAAGAGAAGAAACATCCCGCCGGCGCCCAGGGTGGCCAGCCCGTTTCGAAATCCGGTCTGGACTTCTTCCGAGGTGCGGACCAGTTCGGAGGTGTGCGAGCCGAGCCCGAAGCCGATCAGGATCACGTGCGTGGCCAGGAAGAGCAGGAACACCGGGAGGAGGGTGAGGATGGATTCCTTAACACCCCGGATGTTGAGGGTGGTGAGTGCGAGGATCAGGAAAATCTCGAGGAAAAGCTTGAAACCGTGCCAGCCAGGAGGCAGGAAACTGAAAAGGGCGTCTCCGGCGGCCGCGATCGAGACGGTGATCGTGAGAACGTAATCGACCAGCAGGGCCGAGCCGGAGACCATCCCGGTGCGCTCCCCGAGCAGGGCGGTGGCGACTACATAACCGCCCCCGCCGTGGGGAAACCGGGAGATAATCCGGCTGTAACAGGCGGAGATGATGAACACGGTCGCCATCATCAGCCCCGCAAGCGGGAGGGCGAGATAAGAATGCTCCCCGAGCGTGCGGAAGGCTTCTTCCGGGCCGTAGGAGGAGGAGGAAAGGCCGTCAGCCCCAAGCCCGACCCAGGCGAGAAAGGCAATGACCGAAAGCCGCTGAAAGATCCCCCGGTCAGACAGGTCCCGCGGCGGGCCAATGACCGCTTTTCTTAGCCGCTTAAATGGGGAAGGTTTTTCCGGAAAAGGTAAATCGGGGCCATTGGCCCCGGCGTCCTGCGGATTGCTCATTTAGAACCTCCGGGTTAAATACCAACTCGGAGAGTCGGCCTCCGGCTGGTTCCGGAAGGTTCTCTCCTTCGACGCCTGCGAGGTTAGCTGACGGGCTCGGGCCGAAAGAGTTGCCCTACGCCATGCGGCGATGCGCCCCGAATATCTGGGTCCCCCGTTCTCAACGTTGAGATTAGGCGTGTATCTGGGTGCATCTTATGTTTGCTGGGGAAACAAGTCAATCAAATCCCGTAGCTAAAGCCGTGGCCGATCTTGACAGAAAAAAAGGAAAGTGCTCTCGGGCAGGGATCAAAAATGTTAGTGCCTCCTGGACTGGGTTACCGGTAAAATTGGACAATATCTAAGCTGGAAAAGGAAGAAATGAGAAAAAGAATAATCGGCGATGGGTTTGGCTTTTGACAAATTGGCCCAAAAGACAGATGAGAAAGGCGAAAGGATAGACGATTAAATGAGAAATTCTGGATTCCGCATCAAGTGCGGAATGACAAAAAAGTAACAACGTGGCAAGCCACAGGGAATTGCTGGTTAAAACAACCTTTTAAAGATTTCGCAGGTGATCCAGCCGATCAGGAAGCACATCGGGAAGGTAAAAATCCAGGCGGTTACGATCTCGCCCCCCACGCCCCACCGAACGGCCGAGAATTTCCGGGTGGCCCCCACGCCCATGATCGAGGTGCTGATCGTGTGAGTGGTGGAGAGGGGAATCCCCAGCCGGGAGGCCAGCTCGATGGTCATGGCCGCGCCGGTTTCGGCGGCGAACCCCTGAACCGGCTCCAGCTTGGTCAATCGCATCCCCATGGTTTTCATTATCCTCCATCCCCCCACCGCCGTCCCCATTCCCATCACCAGGGCGCAGGTGATGATTACCCAGATCGGAATATGGAAAACGGGCAGGATACCCCCGAGAACCAGGGCCAGCGTAAAAGCCCCCATGAATTTCTGTCCGTCGTTCGACCCGTGGGAGAAGGCCATGAAGGCCGCGGATAATATCTGCAGGCGTCCGAAGACTTTTTTGATCATGCCCGGCGAAACCTTCCAGAGCGTCCGGTAAATCGCGACCATCATCGAAAACCCGCCGAAGAAGCCGAGGAAGGTGGAAAAAGCAAGCCCGGTTAATACCTTGGCCCAACCGCTCCAGAGCAGAACCGATGGCCCCGCCGTGGCCAGCCCGGCCCCCGCCAGGGCCGAGACCAGGGCGTGGGTGGTGCTCGAGGGCAAACCGTAATGCCAGGTAAGAATGCCCCAGGTGATCACGCCGATCATGGCCGCGGCCACCGTCATAATGTTGATCGCCTCCGGGCGGACAATGCCCTTGCCGATGGTCATCGCCACCGCGGTTCCCGACATGGTTCCCACCGCGTTCAGGATCACCGCCATCACCAGGGCCTGCGAGGGAGAAAGCACCCGGGTCGAGACCACCGTGGCGATGGCGTTGGCGGCGTCATGCCAGCCGTTGACGAACTCGGCCATGAGAATGAGAAAAAGAACCGGGAGAAGATGAATAATCGCGTCAGGCATTTCTAAAAACTCGGACCTTTCTTGATTAATAACCAGGATTTTTTCACGGTCTTAGCCTCTGGTTAAAAGGATGAGAATCTATTGTTAAGAAACCGTTAAGAAATGGTTAAAGATTTAATAAAAACCAAAAGGGAAAAAGAAGGATGAGGGGAAGAAAAAAACGGGAACCGGATCTATATTGCCGGCAGATGGATGGTGAAAGTGCTGCCCTTTCCGGGTGCGCTTTCCACGGAAACCCGGCCGCCGTGGACCTGGACGATATGCTTGACGATGGAAAGCCCGAGGCCGGTGCCCCCGAGTTTCCGGCTCCGGGACTTGTCCACCCGGTAGAAGCGCTCGAATATCCGGGGCAGGTGCTCGACTGGGATCCCGATCCCCGAGTCCCGGACCCGGATTAGGATCTCATCCCGTTCCCGGGAAAGCTCCAGCCGGACCAGGCTTCCGGTCTCGCTGTACTTGATGGCGTTGTCGACTAGGTTCGCCACCGCCTGCTCAAGCAGATCCAGGCTCAGATGGGCGGAGAGCCCGGGGTCGCCTTCGAGTTCGAGCAGAATGGATTTCTCCCAGGCCAGGGCCGCGCAGGCTTTCTGGGCCGATTTCAACACCTCGAGGACCGGAACGGTCTGGAACTGGATTTCGCCTTTGCCCTCTTCTTTCTCAATCCGGGAGAGGGCGAGGAGGTCATCGATAATAGCCTTTAGGCGCTCGGTTTCCCCGGCGATGATCTCCAGGAACCTTTTGGCCTCCTCGGGGCCGACCTCACCCCTTAAGGTTTCCACGAAACCCTGGATGGAGGTGATCGGGGTCTTGAGCTCGTGAGTCACATTGGCGGCGAAGTCCTGCCGCACCCTTTCCAGGAGCTTCAGCCGGGTGATGTCGTGGAGGACCACCAGCGCCCCGCCGGGCTCGTTTCCGCGGGAGGGGAGGGGAACCGCCTGGGCGGCGAGGAAACGCTCGCCCCCATTGAAGAAAACCACTTCCCCCTCGGCGGGTTTCCGGCGGGTGAGCGTCTCGGCCACCAGGCGCTGGATTTCGGGATTGCGCACCGCTTCCTCGAGGGCTTTCCCCTCCGACTCCCGGGGCTCCACCGCGAGGATCCGGGCCGCCGATTGATTCAGGCGGGTGATCTTTCCTTCCGAATCAGTTACCAGGACCCCTTCTGCCATTGCGGTGAGGATGGTTTCCAGCTCGCGGTGCTGGGCCGAAATGGTGGTCAGCTTTTCCTCAAGCTCCCCCGCCATCCGGTTCATCGTTTTCGACAGGTTGGCGATTTCCTCCGGCCCGGTTTGGGGCAGGCGGTATCCGAGTTCGCCCCGGGCGAAGCGCTCGGCTCCCCGTTCGACCAGGGCCAGGGGCCGGTTGATCCGGGTGAGGAGAATCAGGCTTACGATCGCCGCGAGGAGCGCGATCCCCAACCCCATGAGGGCGATTTTCCAGTAGACCGAGCGGAGCATCTGGGAAACGGAGAGCAAGGGCGCCGCGGCGCGGATCACCCCGGCGATGGCTTCCCCTTTCCGGACCGGGATGGCCACATAAATCATTTCTTTTTTCAGGGTGGCGCTGCGCCGGATGGAGACCCCGGTTGGGCCCGCGAGGGCCTCCCGGATCTCCGGACGGTCGGCATGGTTGCCCATCTGGACGGGATCTTCATCCGAATCCCCGATAACCACCCCGGAGGGCAGGATGGCGGTGATCCGGGTTTTGGTTTTCTTTCCCATCTCCCGGCAGATGGCCTCCACCCCGGAGGATTCCCCGGTGACAAAGGAGTTTTCCAGCGACATGGCGGCCAGGCGGGCTTCCGCTTCCAAAGCGGAGGATATTTCCAGAAGGTAAAGCTGCTTTAAGGTGCGGGTGGCGAACCAGACCACCAGGAAAAGGCAGGGAATGATGATCAGCAGAAAAACCGGGTAGATCTGCCAGAGGAATCGGCGCTTCCTGACCATGCTTTAATCCTTAAACCGGTAACCCACCCCCCGGATGGTTTCCAGGTATTCCCCGGCGGTTTTCAACTTCTTCCGGAGCCCCGTGATCTGCACGTCCACCGTCCGGTCGGTGACGATGTAATTTTCCCCGCGGACGGCGTTAATGATCTGGTTCCGGGTGAAAACCCGGCCGGGTTTCTGGGCGAGATGACGGAGGATTTGAAACTCGGTGGCGGTGAGCTCGACCGGTTTATTTTTTACTTTCACCTCGTGGCGGGCGGGGTCGATTACCAGATCATGAACCCTCACCACCCCTTCCGAGACCTGGGCTAGGCCTTTCTTCCGCCTGAGGACGGAACGGACCCGGGCGACCAGGATCTTGAGACTGAAGGGCTTGGTGATGTAATCGTCGGCCCCGAGCTCGAGGCCGGCCACGATGTCGCTTTCCTCCCCCTTGGCGGAAACGATGATCACGGGGATGACCTGGGTCCGGTTGTCGTTTTTCAGGATCTTCAGGACCTCGAGTCCGTCCAGGCCCGGAAGCATGAGGTCGAGAAGGATGAGATCTCCGCCATCCGCCCGGGCTTTTTTTAAGGCTTCCTCCCCGGTGGTGAAGCACTCGGTCTGGTATCCTTCTTTTCCCAGGTTGTAACGTATCAGCTCGAGGATATTCTCCTCGTCATCCACGATCAGAATTTTTTCCTTCGCCACTGGTTGCCTTTCGGTTTCCTCCATCATACAGGATAGGAAAACAGGCAAATGTTAAGATTAAGTTAAATATACATTAAAATTTTGTGAGTGTCCCGTCAGGGGACGTCCTTTTACGAATCAAATTCAGAGTTGCGAAGGAAAACGAAGTGAAAGCCCAAGAGCAGACAACTTAGACATGACCCCCTCTCCCCCGCCCTCCCCCTCGAGGGGGGAGGGAAGGGGTGAGGGTGAGTTGAATAAATCCGGGCAAAGATGATATTTTTACCCATCTCGGCTTTAATTGACCGAGGAAACGCAAAGTCATGACCGGGAAAGAGATCCGACAGAAGTTTCTGAAATACTTTGAAGAGCAGGGCCACAAAATCATGCCCAGCTCTTCCCTGATCCCCGACGGGGATCCCACCCTGCTTTTCACCAACGCCGGGATGAACCAGTTCAAGAAGATCTTTACCGGCGAGGAGGACCGGGGCCTCCGGCGGGTGGCCACGGTGCAAAAGTGCATGCGGGCGGGGGGAAAGCACAACGACCTTGAGAATGTCGGCCGGACCAACCGCCACCACACCTTCTTCGAGATGCTGGGCAATTTTTCCTTCGGGGATTATTTCAAGCGCGAGGCGATCGGGTTCGCCTGGGAGCTTCTGACCCGGCGCTTCGGGTTCGATCCGAAAAAACTCTGGATCACCGTTTATAAAAAAGATGACGAGGCCTTGTCCCTCTGGCAGGAGGTCGCCGGGGTTTCCCCGGAGCGGATCGCCCGCCAGGGGGAGGAGGACAACTTTTGGATGATGGGCGAAACCGGGCCCTGCGGCCCCTGCTCCGAGATCATATTCGACCAGGGACCCGGGGTGGGCTGCGGGAAGCCGGATTGCCGGGTCGGGTGCAGCTGCGACCGCTACCTGGAGCTCTGGAACCTGGTTTTCATGGAGTTCAACCGCAAGGCGGACGGAACCGTGTCGCCCCTGCCCAGGAAATCGATCGACACCGGGATGGGGCTCGAGCGGATCACCGCGGTCCTCCAGGGTCAGACCAGCAATTACGGGAGCGATCTCTTCACCCCCCTGATCCGGGCCATCGAATCCCGGGTTTCCGGGCTGGATCCCGAAAAGCACCTGGTTTCCGTGCGGGTGGCGGCGGATCATTCCCGGGCCGCGTCCTTCCTGGTGGCGGACGGGGTGATCCCGAGCAACGAGGGCCGGGGCTACGTTTTGAGAAGGATCATCCGGAGGGCCGCCCGACACCTGTTCGAGCTGGGAATCCGGGAGCCCTTCCTCTACCGCCTGACCGGGGTGGTGGCGGATGCCTACGCCGAAACCTATCCCGAGCTTCGGGAAAGGGAAATGAAGGTGACCCGGATCTTGAAAGGCGAGGAGGAGCGGTTCCTGATCACGATCGAGCGGGGGATGGAACTCATCTCGGCGGAGATGAAAACCCTGGCCGCGGAAAAGCAGCGGGTTCTGCCGGGGGAGGTGGTTTTCAAGCTTTACGATACTTTTGGTTTCCCGGTGGACCTGACCCTGGACATCCTTCGGGATCGGAATCTCTCCGCGGACCTGGCCGGATTTGAGAAAGAGATGGAGCTCCAGCGCCAGCGCGGCAAGGAGGGGCAGGATCAATTCGCGGGAGCCGAAGAAACCGAGCGGATCGCCCGCCTGGTGGACGAGACGGGGGTGGTTTCCTTTGTGGGTTATGAAACCCTGCAGGCGGAGTCGAAAATAGAAAAAATCCTACGGGGCCAGGAAGAGATTGACGCGGCCGGTCCCGGGGATGGTGAAGTGACGGTCCTGACCCGGGAGACCCCGTTTTACGGGGAAGTGGGCGGGCAGGCGGGTGACTCCGGCATTCTGTCCGGCGGCGGGGGTCTCCAGGCCGAGGTGGTTTACACCAAAAGGCCTCATGTAGATCTCATTATCCACCAGGTTAAGGTCAAGTCCGGGGAAATCCGGAAAGGGATGCCGGTGACCCTCTCCGTCGACGCGAAGCGGCGGGCGGCGGTCGCCCGGAATCATACCGCCACCCATCTTCTCCAGGCGGCCCTCCGCAAGGTCAGGGGGGATGAAATCCGCCAGGCCGGGAGCCTGGTGGCGCCGGACCGGCTCCGGTTTGACTTCAGCTGTTTCTCTCCGCTGGCCCCGGCCGAGCGGGAGAAGGTCGAAGATCTGGTGAACGAGGCCATTCTCAAAAACCTGCCCGTCGTGACCCGGGTCATGAGCTACGAGGAGGGGCTGAAAAGCGGGGCGATCGCGATTTTCGAGGAAAAATACGGGAGCTCGGTCCGGGTGGTGGAGGTCGAGGGGATCAGCCGGGAGCTCTGCGGGGGAACCCACGTGCGCCGGACCGGAGATATCGGGCTTTTAAAAATCCTGGGTGAATCCTCGGTGGCCGCCGGGGTCCGGCGGATTGAGGCTCTGACCGGGAAAGGGACTTTCCGCTACCTCCGGAGCCTGGAGGATACGGTCCGGGAGTCCGGAGAGATCCTCAAGGTCGAGCCCGCCACGCTGCCGCGGCGGATCCAGGAGCTCCGGGATGAGCTCAAGGCCAAGGACAAGGAGATCGAACGTTTGCAGATGAAAAACCAGGCCCAGACCGCCGATGAGATTCTCGATCAAGTAAAAAAGATAAATGGTGTTTCCTGCCTGGCAGTCGAAATCCCGGGGCTGTCTCCCGCCGCCCTGCGGGAAGTGGCCGAAAAAATCCGCGGCAAGATTAAATCCGGGATCGTGGTTCTGGGCAGCCGGACGCCGGAGAAGGCCGCCCTGGTGGCGATGGTGACCAAGGATCTTACCGCGAAATTTGACGCGGTGAAGATAATTCGTGGCATCTCGGGAGAGGTTGGGGGCGGCGGGGGAGGAAGAGCCGATATGGCCCAGGCGGGAGGCAACCAGCCGGACGGCCTGCCCCGGGCCCTGGCCCGGGTGGAAACAGTCATTAAGGAAATGATCGAAAAGTAAAATCCTGGCCCCGCGATAAAAAACTTCTTTTTTGAGTAGAACCAGTATAAGTAGAATATCCGGAAAATATTTCCCACCTTTTTACGAAATCCTGATTATTCAGAATCTATTTCCCGGTAATTAAGGGTAATAATTTAGTAATTTCAGGGGGAAAATCTATTGCCACTTTTCATCCCCGGGGGTAACCTTTATTAGAGAAAAAAAGACCAGAAGGGAAGAATTCCCCTCTGGCCTTTTATGAGGATGGAGGCCTCACGGAACTTAAGATCGGGAGTGCCTTTCTTGTTTGGAGGGGTTAAGGAAGGGACATCCCCGATCAAGGATAAGGTCCGTTCAGCCCAATGACAAAAATTTATTATAGCTTTTCCTGTTTGTCAAGTGTTTTTTTAATAAACATCGGGTAGTAACTGTATTTTTGGGTGGAGAAAATTTCTTAATAAATTAAAATACTTAACCAAAGGAGTGGAATATGGCTCATGACCCGGATAGCGAAAAAGTGACCGAGCCGGATCTTTTGATCAAATCTCTGGGTGACAAAGTCAGGACCATCAGGAGGGAGAAAAACCTGACCCAGCAGGAGCTCGGGAATCTTTCCGATCTCTCCTATAAGTATGTCGGCGAGATTGAAAGGGCGGAAAAAAATCCCTCGATCAAGGTTTTATCCCGGATTGCCAACGCCTTGAACGTGGACCTGATCGAGCTGATCAGTTTTGACCTGCCTTCCTCGCTCTGGGAAGGGGCGGACCAGGCGGCCAGGAAGAAACTTCTGGACCGGATCAACCGTCTTCTCCGGGAGCAGGGAGTTTCCGAGCTCGAGAAAGCCAACAAGATTCTCAAAGTAGTACTGGAGAAATAGTTTTCCCGGACCAGGGTTCGATACACCGACGCGGTATTTAATTCCCTTTGCCGGGAAGTTTCCGGCAAAGGGAATTTTTTGTCTTGGGAAGAGGGTTGAAAATTTATTTATTCCAGTAATACTATTGAGGCCATTTGAATTCTGAAGTGGTGATTCTAAAACAGGAGGAAGGAACTTGACCAAGCACAAGGAACTGGCCAAATGGGTTAATGAATGCGCCAAGCTCTGTCATCCCGATAAAGTGGCCTGGTGTGACGGCTCGGAAGAGGAAAGAGAGCGCCTGGAAAAGGAAACCATCAAATCCGGTGAGCTTATCCCGCTCAACCAGAGGGAGCTCCCCGGATGTATGTACCACCGCACCGCCAAGAACGATGTCGCCCGCACCGAGCATCTGACCTACATCTGCACCCCGAAAAAGCGGGACGCCGGGCCGACCAACAATTGGATGACCCCGGAGGAAGGTTACCGGCGCGCCGGGGAGATCCTGAAAAATTCCATGCGCGGCCGGACCATGTACGTGATTCCCTTTTCCATGGGGCCGCTGGGTTCTCCGTTCAGCAAGGTCGGCGTGGAGCTGACCGACAGCATCTACGTGGTTCTGAACATGAGGATTATGACCCGGATGGGAAAAGCGGTACTCGATTACCTGGAAAGAAACAATGGGGAATTTACCCGGTGCCTCCACGGGAAGGCCGAACTCGACGTCAACCGCCGGCTGATCCTGCATTTCCCCGAGGATAACACCATCTGGAGCGTCGGTTCCGGCTACGGCGGAAACGTGCTCCTGGGGAAAAAATGCCTCTCCCTCCGCATCGGCAGTTACCTGGGACAGCAGGAGGGCTGGCTGGCCGAGCATATGCTCATCATGGGGGTTGAGAATCCCTCCGGTTATATCGGCTACATCGCCGCCGCTTTCCCGAGCGCCTGCGGCAAGACCAACCTAGCTATGCTCCTGCCCCCGGACGGACTGAAACGAAAGGGTTACCGGATCTGGACGGTCGGGGATGATATCGCCTGGATGCGGATTGACACCGATGGCAAACTTTGGGCGGTCAACCCGGAGTATGGTCTTTTCGGGGTGGCCCCCGGGACCAGCTCCAAGACCAACCCGAATTTTATCAAGGCGATCCAGAGGAACACCATTTATACCAACGTGCTGTTAAAGAAAGACAAAACCGTATGGTGGGAGGGCGGTGATCCCCCAGTTCCCGCGGAGGGGATTGACTGGCAGGGAAGGCCCTGGAAACCCGGGCAGATTGAAGAAAGCGGGGAGCCGAAGCTGGGCGCCCACCCCAATGCCCGATTCACGGTTCCGATTCTCCAGTGCCCCTCGGTCAGCAACCGGCTGGAGCACCACCACGGGGTTCCGATTTCCGCGATCATTTTCGGCGGTCGCCGGGCACAGGTGGCCCCCCTGATTTACGAGGCTTTCAACTGGCAGCACGGGGTTTTCATGGGCGCGACCATGGCCTCGGAACGCACCGCCGCCCAGGTCGGGAAGCTGGGGGAAGTGCGCCGCGACCCGATGGCCATGCTGCCTTTCTGCGGCTATAACATGGGTGATTACTTCGCCCACTGGCTCAAGCTGGGGAGAAAGATGACCGCGACCCCGAAGATCTTCAACGTGAACTGGTTCCGCCGGGACGAGAAAGGGGAATTCCTCTGGCCGGGTTTCGGTGAGAACCTGCGGGTCCTGGAGTGGATTATCAGCCGCTGCCGGGGAGAGGTGGACGCGGTGGAGACCCCGATCGGGAATGTTCCCCACGAGAACGATATTGATATGACCGGGCTCCGGATTCCCCGGGAGAATCTGAAAAAGCTTTTCGCGATTAGCAAGAAGGACTGGCAGCAGGAACTCGATGGGGTCCAGAAATTTTTCAATGGTTTCGGTAAGGACCTGCCCCCGGAATTGTGGAAGGAATTCCGGGCGTTGAAAAAGCGATTAGGAATCTAAATGATAGGATCGTTGTTCGTGAATGATGATTGCCGAATGCGGATTGCGGAATAAAGAAAAAAGTTAAAGATCAATTTAAATTAAAAGATCCCGATGAAGCATTTCCGATGCCCATCGGGATCTTTTAATGGTCAGCAAGCGTCCTGGCTTCCCGGCTTCCCAGCGTATCTTAGATTTTTTTCATCAGCCAGTACTTGATAAAGAACCAGACGTCCTGAAGATAACGCCCGGTGAAAAGCTTGACCGCGGCCGTTTTCAGAAAGTAAATGATGAATTCCGGAAGCATTTTGGGGTCGGTGTAGGGGGTGGGGATCCCGGCCTGCAGTCCGAAGATCAGCATCATGTCGGTGGCGGTGGTAAAGCACTTGTCGATCCGGGTGATCTTTCCGGGGTTTTTCAGCCGGGCCTGGCTGCAGGAGCCCAGGAAGAGGACGGGATGGCCCTGGCAGTCGATCTCCCCGGGCTTGCCGATGATCAGGTTCAGGGGCTTGGCCTTTCGGAAGGCTTCGCTGCCGGCGTAGAGTTCCAGGGAGGCGCAGACCATCTTGATTCCCATCACGCATCCGTAAGGGCAGTCTACGCGGGGCTGGCCCTCGCGGGGGAGATGAACCGGCCCCTGGGAAAGCTTGACCGGCGATTTTAGCCGTTCCAGCTCGCGGGGGACGTTGTCCCACCGATACCAGTCGTCGTCGTAGGGTTTGAGGCGCTCGCCCAGCCGGTCCAGGTCGGCGAGGGAATAGTAGTCTCCGGTGATCTTGATTTCTTCCAGGGTGGCGGGCCGGTAGCCGCGCTCGACCGCCCGCTTTAAATACCCGATATCGTCCCGATGGTAGCCCATGATCCGGCTGCCGACGAGATCCACCGCGACCGGGTTCACCCCCAGGATCAGGACCCCGAGCTGGCGGGGGGTGGGAACTGCTTCATTCCCGGCTCCCATGGTGACGGCGTCCATCACGATGAAATCCGGGTAACCCACCGAGAGGAGATCCACGATCTTTTCATCCAGGAGGAAATCGTGCCGGATGGAACGGTCGTCGTCGCAGACGATCCCGATATTCAATTTCACCGCCCCGGTCATGTTGCTGACGCAGTGGCGCTTGAGCTTGGGCAGGTAAACCCGGAAATCACTTTCGGCCATTTTCCGGGAAAGCCTGACCGTGGAGTGGGCGGCGCCCCCGACGAATTTGACGGTCCGCAGATCCTCCTCGAAAGGAAAGAGATCGGTTTTCCCGGCCTTTCCTTCCGAGCGCAGTTTCTTCATCACGTCGTAGTAGCCGGCAT
>Ga0315295_10001870_pt1 | contig 17933 bp, 14 predicted proteins | sample YL17G14_0_MG_FD_204453 | JGI IMG/M metagenome (GOLD analysis project Ga0315295, IMG submission 204453) | Sediment microbial communities from Yellowstone Lake, YNP, Wyoming, USA - YL17G14_0 | ecosystem: Environmental > Aquatic > Freshwater > Lake > Sediment | place: USA: Wyoming | collected... | reverse complement strand
TCCGACGATGCGGGCGTGGTGCCCGTCGGCGGAGACGAGGAGCGACACGGCGCGCGAGGGGAGGCCGCCGATCAGGAAGGCGCCCTCCGGACCGGAGAATGCCACCGGGCCGGCGTCGAGGACGGAGGGGGCGCCGGCGGCATCTCCCTCCAGCGCGATGCGGGCCCCGGGGAGAGGCTGGCCGCTCGACCGGTCCGTCACCCGGCCGGTGACCCGGCCGCCCTGCGAGAGCCGGATCTCCACGTGGACCACGCCGGGGTGCTCCGGCACCTCGACCGCCGCCTCCTCCTGCGGCGTGTGACCGGGAGAGGAGACCAGGAGCACCACCGGCCCCGGGGGCAGGTCGGCGATCTCGAAGCGGCCCGAGGCGTCGACGACCGTGGCGGTGCGGACGGGCAGGTTCCAGCCGCGGCCGCCGCGCAGCACCACGATCCGGAACGGAGCGACCGGCCTGCCCGAGCTCGCCTCCCGCACCACCCCGTCGATTCGCCCGCCCCGGGTGAGATCGATCGCCGCCTCCTCCCCGGCGCGGGCCACCACCGGCCTCGGCTGCGCGAAGCCCTCGCGAGCTCCGGTGAGCAGGTAGCGTCCCTCATCCAGCTCGCGGAGCGTGAAACGACCCTCGGCGTCGGACCTGGCCTGGGCCGACACCCCGTCGTCGATCGAGCCCGGCCCCCCGCGCTGGAGGAGGCGCGCGCTCACCAGCGCCCCATCGACCGGCGCGCCGCCGCTCGTCACCCGGCCGGCGATGGTCGCGAGCGCCGCCGCCGCCCCGACCTTCCCGAGCCTCACCACCACCCGCCGGCTCGCTCGCGCGGTGAAATCGATGCTGGCCCGCCCCGGAGCGAATCCAGGGTGGCGGGCCTCGAGGATGGCCCCCTCCGATGCGGCGATGGCGAAGGCGCCCCCTGCGCGGCTCACCGCCCTGTCCGTCGAGGGCAGGAGCGCCCGTTCGCCGGTCGAGCCCCCCAGGAGCCGGACCTCCGCGCCCTCGACGGGCTTGCCATCCGGGTCCTGGACCTGCCCTTCGTACCGACTCTCCGGGCGCAGCCAGACCGTGACGCCCGAGACCCGCTCGCCGGGCCGGGCATCGAAGGCCACCGGGCTGTGCCCCCACTCGGGCGCGAAGGGGACGTGGCCGGGAGCCGATGCAGCGGCGAGCTGCCAGCGACCGGGCTCGGGGGGCTCGAACCGGAACGAGCCGTCGGCGGAGGGCCGGACCGAGGCCGCCGCGCCAGCGCGGGAGAAGGTGAGCTCCGCGCCCGGGATGGCGCGGGCGGAGTCGGTGGAGCGGACGTCCCCCTCCAGGGCGCCGCGGGGCGCCGGGCGCGGGGCGGCGGTCGACCCGGAGGTGCCTGGCTCGGAGGCCGGGCCGGGGAGAGGGGGCCCCGATCCGGAGGTCGAAGTCGCCATCGCATCGGGCCGCGCCGGAGCCGGCGACCCGCCGGGCCAGAGCCAGACCAGGAGCAGGAGAGCCGCCAGCAGGAGGGCGGCGGCGAGGGCGACGGGGCGGCGCATGGTCCGGGCAGGAGCCTACACCCGACCGCGGGCCCGGCCGGAACGCCTTGACCCGGGTCGCGGGCCGTGTTAATCCGTCCATCCGGATAAACGAATGAATGCCGCCGCATCGAGACCCGCCGGGCTGTTCGGCTGGATGGAGGGACTCGCCGACCCGACCCGGCTCCGGCTCCTCCACGTCCTCGAGCGGCACGAGCTCGGGGTGGCCGAGCTCTGCGAGGTGCTGCAGCAGCCCCAGTCCACCGTGAGCCGCCACCTCAAGATCCTCTCGTCGCAGGGCTGGGTCGAGGTCCGCCGGCAGGGGCCGAACCGCATCTACCGGATGTCGGAGGGGGCCGACCCCGCCGCCCGGCGGCTCTGGAGGCTCGCCCGCGACGAGAGCGAGCGCTGGGCCACCCTCCAGCAAGACCAGCTCCGCCTCGACCGGCGCCTGCGCGAGCGGCGCAGCGGCGCGGAGGACTTCTTCGCGGGTGCGGCAGGCAACTGGGACCGGCTGCGGGCCGAGTGGTACGGGACCGGGTTCGGGGCCTCGGTGCTCCTGGCCCTCCTTCCGCCGGACTGGACGGTTGCCGACCTGGGCTGTGGCACCGGATCGATCGCCGCCGCGCTCGCGCCGGAGGTGGCGCGGGTCATCGGCGTGGACCAGTCGGCCCACATGCTCCGCTCGGCCCGCCGCCGCACCGCCAGGCTCGAGAACGTGGAGCTGCGCCGCGGGGCCCTGGAAGCGCTGCCGATCGACGACGCCTCCTGCGACGCCGCGCTGCTCGTGCTCTCGCTCGGCTGGGTCGCCGACCCGCCGCGGGTCCTCGCCGAGGCCGCCCGGGTGGTCCGCCCCGGGGGCCGGCTCGCCCTGGTGGACGCCGTGCTCCACGACGACGAGGACTTCCGCCGGCGGGCCGGCCAGGTCTGGCCGGGATTCGAGCCCGCCCGCGTCGCCGAGATGCTCGCCGCGGCCGGCTGGGCCGACGCCACCTGCCGCCCCCTCCCGCCCGAGCCCGCCGCCCGCGGCCCGGCCCTGCTTCTCGCCCGTGCGCGCCGCCCCTGATCCCGTTACCCACTCCCCCACCGCAGAAGGAAGGTACGACCGATGGCCAAGACCGCCCGCAAGCTCCGCATCGCCCCGCCGTTCGAGTTCGCAGTGAAGGACCTCTCGCTGGCCGGCTGGGGCCGGAAGGAGATCGAGCTCGCCGAGAAGGAGATGCCGGGGCTCATGTCGGTGCGGCGCGAGTACGCCAGGAGGAGGCCGCTCCGCGGCCAGCGCATCACCGGATCGCTGCACATGACCATCCAGACCGCGGTGCTCATCGAGACCCTCGTCGACCTCGGCGCCGACGTCCGCTGGGCCTCCTGCAACATCTTCTCGACCCAGGACCACGCCGCCGCGGCGGTGGTGGCCGGGCGGGGCGGGACCGCCGAGGCCCCCAAGGGCGTGCCCGTCTTCGCCTGGAAGGGCGAGACGCTCGAGGAGTACTGGGAGTGCACCGAGCGGGCGCTCGACTTCGGCGGCGGCAAGGGGCCGACCCAGATCGTCGACGACGGCGGCGACGCCACGATGCTCATCCACAAGGGGGTCGAGTTCGAGGCGGCAGGCAAGGTGCCCTCCCCGGCGACCGCCGACTCGGAGGAGTTCGCGGTCGTGCTGGCGCTGCTCGGCCGGGAGCTGAAGAAGGATCGGAAGCGCTGGACCGGGGTCGCCAGCGAGATGCGCGGCGTCACCGAGGAGACCACCACCGGCGTTCACCGCCTGTACGAGATGGAGAAGGCCGGCAAGCTCCTCTTCCCGGCCATCAACGTGAACGACAGCGTCACCAAGTCGAAGTTCGACAACCTCTACGGCTGCCGCCACTCGCTCATCGACGGGCTCAACCGCGCCACCGCCGTGATGCTGGCCGGGAAGATGGCGGTGGTCTGCGGCTACGGCGACGTGGGCAAGGGCTGCGCCCAGGCCCTGAAGGGGCAGGGGTCCCGCGTGGTGGTCACCGAGATCGACCCCATCTGCGCGCTCCAGGCGGCCATGGAGGGCTACCAGGTGCTCCGCCTCGAGGACGTGCTCTCCCGGGCCGACGTCTTCGTCACGACCACGGGCAACGTGGACGTCATCACCGTCGAGCACATGAGGAAGATGAAGGACGGCGCCATCATCGGGAACATCGGCCACTTCGACAACGAGATCGACATGGCCGGCCTGAAGAGGTCGCCCGGCGTGGTCCGTACCCAGATCAAGCCCCAGTTCGACAAGTGGACCTTCCCCGACGGCCACTCGGTGCTGGTGCTCGCCGAGGGGCGGCTCCTCAACCTGGGCTGCGCCACCGGCCACCCCAGCTTCGTCATGTCGAACAGCTTCACCAACCAGACCATCGCCCAGATAGAGCTGGCCGAGCGTGCCGGCGAGTACGAGAGGAAGGTCTACACGCTGCCCAAGCACCTGGACGAGAAGGTGGCGCGGCTCCACCTCGACCAGATCGGCGTCAAGCTCACCCGGCTCACCCCCAAGCAGGCCGCCTACCTGGGGGTCTCGCCCAAGGGGCCCTTCAAGCCCGATACTTACCGCTACTAGCCGGCCACGAGGCCGGGAGGAGGAGCCCATGGCAGACGAGCCCATCCCCGGACCGCCCCCGTCGGAGCTCGCCCCGGCGGCCTTCGAGCTGCTCGCCACCGGCAAGGTCGGGGTGCTCTCGACGCTCTCGGCGCGCAAGCCGGGCTGGCCGCTCGGCTCGCTCGTCGCCTACGCGCTCGACGGGGTCGGGCGCCCCATCTTCCTCTTCACCGAGCTGGCGCAGCACACGCGCAACCTCCGGGCCGACGCGCGCGCGTCCCTCTTCGTCCAGGAGGAGGGAGCGCGCAATCCCCAGTCGTCGGGGCGCCTCGCCCTGCTGGGGACGCTCACGCTGGTGCCGGGCGGCGAGATGTCGGAGGCCCGCGACCGCTACGTGGCCGTGCACCCGGAGGGAAGGTCCTTCGCCGAGCTGGGGGACTTCCTCTTCTGGCACATGAACGTGGAGGACGTGCACGTGGTCGGGGGCTTTGCAAAGGCCGGGTGGATGTCCTGGCAGGAATTCCGGGAGAACGCCGCCGGGAAGTGACGGATGAGGCGCGCCGGGCCGTCCTGGGGTAGAAAGTTCCGGCATGCCCGACAAGACCGATCGCGCCCTCGACCACTACCGCCAGCACGCCCCGTCCTACCTCGAGGACCTCAAGGCCCTCGTCCGCATTCCCAGCGTCTCCTTCGACGGCTTTCCGCCGGAGCCGGTTCGCCGGAGCGCCGAGGCCACCGCCGAGCTCCTCCGCCGCCGCGGGTTTCCGCGGGTGGAGGTGCTCGAGATCCCGGGTGCGCACCCCTACGTCTTCGCCGAGCACGTGGTCGACCCGAAGGCGCCGACCGTGCTCCTCTACGCCCACCACGACGTCCAGCCCGCCGGCGACGAGGAGCTCTGGACCTCGCCCCCGTTCGAGCCCACCGAGCGCGACGGGCGCCTCTTCGGCCGCGGCGCCGCCGACGACAAGGCCGGGATCCTCGTCCACGTGGCCGCGGTCGACTCCTGGATCCGGGGCGCGGGCGGGCTGCCGCTCAACCTCAAGGTGGTCGTGGAGGGGGAGGAGGAGACCGGCTCCGATCACCTTTCCGCCTTCATCAAGACCTATCGCGAACGGCTCTCGGCCGATGCCGTGGTGCTCACCGACACCTCCAACGTCGACGCCGGCGTCCCGTCGGTGACCATCGCGCTGCGCGGCCTCGTCGTCGCCGAGGTGGAGGTCCGGGCCCTCGAGCAGAGCGTCCACTCGGGCATGTGGGGTGGCCCCATCCCGGACCCGGTGCTGGCCCTCGCCAAGATGCTCGCCCCGCTGGTGGACGCGGACGGTCGCATCGCCATCCCGGGCATCTACGACAGGGTGAGGCCCCTCTCCGATGCCGAGCGCCGCTCCATCGAGCTGCTCCCGGTGTCGTCCCAGGACTTCCGCCGGCAGGCCGGCCTGCGCCCCGGGGTGGAGCTCCTCGGCCGGGTGCACCCCCTCGAGACCAACTGGTGGCAGCCGTCCCTCACGGTCAACGCGATCCAGGCGTCGAGCAGGAAGGACGCCCGCAACATCGTGAACGACGTGGCCTGGGCCCGGCTGGGGATCCGGCTGGTGCCGGACATGGACCCGGCCGACGTCGCCCGCCGGCTCGAGGAGGCGCTCCGGAAGGGCGCGCCCTGGGGCGTCGAGGTGAAGCTCCGCGTTCAGAGCCACGGCCCGCCCTGGAAGACCGACGTCTCCCACCCGGCCTTCGCGGCGGCCTTCCGGGCGCTCGAGAGGGGTTACGGCCGCGAGCCCCTGGCCATCGGCTGCGGCGGCTCCATCGGCTTCGTGGAGCCCTTCGTGGAGGCGCTCGGCGGGGTGCCGGCCCTGCTCATCGGGGTCGAGGATCCGAGGTCCAACGCCCACTCCGAGAACGAGAGCCTGAACCTGGCCGACTTCCAGGCAGCGGTGCGCAGCGCCATCGCGCTCTACGGCGAGCTGGCGCAGGCCCTTCGCAGGTAGCGAGGAGATCGATGGCAGTTACGAACAACCCCGGGGGGCAGGGCCGGGAGGCGCGAGCGCTGGAGCGCGCCCGCGACCTGCCGAGCATCCGCACCGCGTCCGACGTGGACGCGCTGCGCCGCGCCTTCGCCGACCACCTCCAGTTCTCGATCGGCAAGGACGAGCACTCGGCCACCGCGCTCGATCGCTACCAGGCCGTCGCCGACTCGGTGCGCGACCGGATGATGCGCCACTGGCTGCAGACCCAGCAGACGTACTACCGGAGCGACGCCAAGCGGATCTACTACCTCTCCCTCGAGTTCCTGATGGGGAAGGCGCTCGAGAACAACCTCATCAACCTGGGCCTCCTCGACAACATGAAGGCGGCCCTGGGAAGCATGGGGCTCGACCTCACCGACCTGCTCGCGCAGGAGGCCGACGCAGGGCTGGGCAACGGGGGCCTGGGGCGCCTGGCCGCCTGCTTCCTAGATTCCATGGCCACGCTGGCGCTTCCGGCCTACGGCTACGGCATCCGCTACGAGTACGGCATCTTCGACCAGGAGATCCGCGACGGCTGGCAGGTGGAGCGCCCGGAGGAGTGGCTGCGCTTCGGCAATCCCTGGGAGATCGCTCGCTCCGAGAACCAGGTGCCGGTGGCCTTCTACGGCCGCACCGAGCGTGGCGCCGGGCCCGACGGGCGGGACACGGTTCGCTGGGTGGACACCCGCCGCGTGCTGGGGATGGCCTACGACACCCCCATCGCCGGCTTCCGGAATCGCACCGTGAACACGCTCCGGCTCTGGCGCGCCCGCTCGCCGGCGGAGTTCGACCTGGCCGACTTCAACGCCGGGGACTACCTGGCCTCGGTGGACGACAAGAACTCCTCGGAGAACATCTCCAAGGTGCTCTACCCGAACGATCTCACCGTGATGGGCAAGGAGCTGCGGCTGCAGCAGCAGTACTTCTTCGTGGCCTGCTCGCTCCACGACATCGTCACCCGCCACCTCAAGATCCACCCGTCGTTCGACAACTTCCCCGACAAGGTGGCCATCCAGCTCAACGACACCCATCCGGCCATCGCCATCGTCGAGCTCCTGCGCCTGCTCCTCGACGAGCACGGGATGGCCTGGTCGAAGGCCTGGGACATCGGGCAGGCGGTCTTCGGCTACACGAACCACACGCTGATGCCGGAGGCTTTGGAGAAGTGGACGGTGGAGCTGCTCGGGCGCGTGCTGCCGCGCCACCTGGAGATCATCTACGAGGTGAACGACCGCTTCCTCGAGAAGGTCCGGGGCGACGCCCGCTTCGACCAGGTCGCGGCGGAGCGCATGTCCCTCATCGAGGAGGGCTCTCCCAAGCAGGTGCGCATGGCCAACCTGGCGGTGGTGGGCTCCCACTCGGTGAACGGGGTGGCCGCGCTCCACACCGACCTGCTCCAGAAGGAGCTCTTCCACGACTTCTTCCGGCTCTGGCCGGAGAGGTTCAACAACAAGACCAACGGCGTGACGCCCCGGCGCTGGATCATGCAGGCCAACCCCGAGCTGGCCTCCACGCTGAACGAGGTGGTCGGGCCCGGATGGATCACCGACGCCGGCGAGCTGGAGCGGCTCGAGCTGGTGGCCGACGACGCCGGGTTCCGCCGCCGTTTCCGGGAGATCAAGCGCGAGAACAAGGAGCGGCTGGCCGAGATCATCCTGCGCGAGAACGGCCTGGAGGTGGACACGTCGTCGATCTTCGACGTCCAGGTGAAGCGGATCCACGAGTACAAGCGGCAGCTGCTCGACGTCCTCTTCATCGTCCACCAGTACCTCGAGATGAAGGCCGATCCGTCCTTCCGCCCCGTCCCACGGACCTGGATCTTCGCCGGGAAGGCGGCGCCCGGGTACGTGATGGCCAAGTGGATCATCAAGCTGGTGAACTCGGTGGCCGCGGTGGTGAACGCCGACCCGGACGTGCGCAGCCACATGAAGGTGGTCTTCCTGCGCAACTACCGGGTCTCGCTGGCCGAGCGGATCTTCCCGGCCGCCGACCTCTCGGAGCAGATCTCCACCGCCGGGAAGGAGGCGTCGGGCACCGGCAACATGAAGTTCGCCATGAACGGCGCGCTCACCATCGGAACCCTCGACGGGGCCAACGTGGAGATCCGGGAGGCCGTCGGCCCGGAGAACTTCTTCCTCTTCGGGCTCACCGTGCCCGAGGTCCGGGAGCTGAAGAAGGTCGGGTACAACCCGTGGGACTGGTACCGCGGCAACCCCGCTCTCAAGGCGGTGGTGGACGCCATCGCGGGCGGCACCTTCTCGCCGGAGGAGCCGCGCCTCTTCCAGCCCGTCGTCGACTCGCTGCTGAACGGGGGCGACACCTACCTCGTGCTGGCCGACTTCGCGGCCTACGTGGAGGCGCAGGCACGGGTCTCCCGGACCTGGCTCGACTACGAGCGCTGGACGCGCATGGCCATCCTGAACGTGGCCCGCTCCGGCCGGTTCTCGTCGGACCGCACCATCCGCGAGTACGCCGAGGGGATCTGGAAGGTGGGGCCCATCCCCATCGAGTAGCCAGGGCTGCCTTTCGCTACCGCCTCCGCGGCGTCCAGCCGAAGCGGGGAAGCGAGACGCGCCCCCGCTCGTCGACCTCCACGCCCTCCTGCTCGAGGAGCGCGCGCTGTACGGCCGAGCCCATCGGGTCGAGGATCGAGATGGCGGCCAGTCCACGGGGCCGGACGCCGAGGACCCGCTGCCAGGGGACGAGGTGGCGCGTGCCGCGCAGGGCGGCGAGGGCGTACCCCACCTGCCGGGCCGCCCGCGGCGTCCCGGCCAGCAGCGCCACCTGGCCGTAGGTCGCCACCCGACCGCGCGGGATGCGCGCAACCACCCGGTAGTAGGCCCGCCAGCCCGCCGGGGGCTCGCTCCGAGGCGTCATCCCGGCCGGGACGGTCCGGTTTCGCTTTACAACCATCCCCCCGACATTACGCTTGCCGGATGAACCGCGCACGAGTCCCCCTGGCAATCCTCGCCGCCGTCGCCCTCGCCGGGTGCGGCATCCAGTCGATCCCGCAGGCCAACAACGCCGTCGCCGCCGGATGGGCGGAGGTGGAGAACCAGTACCAGCGCCGCGCCGACCTCGTCCCCAACCTGGTCGAGACGGTGAAGGGCTACGCCACCCACGAGAAGGAGACGCTCGAGGGCGTCATGGCCGCCCGTGCCCAGGCCACGCAGGTGAAGCTCACGGTCGACCAGCTGACGCCCGAGAACATGAAGAAGTTCGAGCAGGCGCAGACCGGCCTGACCGCGGCGCTCGGCAAGCTCCTGGCGGTCTCCGAGGCCTACCCGAACCTCAAGGCCAACGAGAACTTCCGCGACCTCCAGGTGCAGCTGGAGGGGACCGAGAATCGCATCTCGGTGGCGCGCCGCCGATACATCCAGGTGGTGCAGGACTTCAACAACCTCGTCACCGTGCCACCCACGAGCTTCACCAACAGTCTCCTCTACCACCACGCCCCGAAGGCCCAGTTCGCCGCGACCACGCCCGGCGCCGCAGAGGCCCCCAAGGTGAAGTTCTAGGGGGCGCCCGGTGACCCGCGGCCGGGCGGCCGCCATCGCCCTCGTCCTGCTCGCCGCGGCGCTCCCCGCCGCGGCCGAGAATCCCGTGCCGCGGCTTACCGGGCCGGTGGTGGACGAGGCCGGCCTCCTCGACGCCGGGTGGAGGACGCGTCTCTCCGACCTGGCCCGCGCCGCGCGGGCGCAGAACGGCGGGGCCGGCCCGCAGCTCCAGTACCTGCTCGTGAAGACGCTCGACGGCGAGCCCATCGAGAACTACTCGATGCGGGTCGCCGAGGCCTGGAAGCTCGGGACCAAGGGCAGGGACGACGGGGTGCTCGTCGTCGTCGCCGTGAAGGACCGCAAGGTCCGCATCGAGGTGGGCGGCGGGCTCGAGGGCGGCCTCACCGACGCCCAGTCCGGGCGCATCATCCGCACCGCCATCGTCCCGGCCTTCCGGGAGGGGCGCTACGGAGAAGGCTTGCACGCGGCAGGGCAGCAGATCCTGGGGGCGCTGGGCGCGCTGCCGCCCGGCATGTCCGAGGCGCCGCGGCGCCAGGTCCAGAAGGAGATTCCCGTCCCCATCGTCGGCGCGCTGCTGGCCTTCCTCTTCTCGCTCGGCGCGCCGGTCCTCTTCCTCCTCGTCCTCGGCTTCGTCATCCTGCGGGCCCTCCTGGGGCTCGGGCGTCGCGGCCCGCGCGCCCCGTGGGGCGGGGGCGGCGGCTTCGGCGGAGGCGGATTCTCCGGCGGGGGAGGCGGCTGGAGCGGCGGGGGTGGCGGGTTCAGCGGTGGCGGTGCCTCGGGAAGCTGGTAGGAGCGAGCCATGGCCCTCGATCGCGAGTTCGCAGTGGAAGCCCGGGAGCGCATCGCGGCGGCGGTCCGCCAGGCAGAGACCCGCACCACCGGGCAGGTCGTCCCGGTGGTCGTGGAGCGCTCCGAGCCCTACGAGGAGGCCCGCTGGATCGCCGCGGTCCTGGCAGCGGCGCTCGTCACCGGCCTCGTGGAGCTCCTTCGCTGGGTGCCCACCATCGCGGAGCTCTTCGCCCTCCAGATCCTGGGCGGCGTGCTGGGCTGGCTCGCGGGGCGCCTGGCCCCGGTCGAGCGGCTCCTCGCCGGCAAGCGCCACCAGGAACGGGCGGTCGATGCCCGCGCCGAGCAGGCCTTCTTCGAGCACGGCCTGCACCACACCCGGGACGGCACCGGCGTGCTGATCTTCGCCTCGCTGCGCGAGCGCCGGGCCGTGGTCATCGGCGACCGGGGCATCGACGAGCGGGTGGGCGACGACGAGTGGAAGCGAGCCGTCGATGCGCTGGTCGAGGGCATGCGGCGCGGCTCGCCTGGCGACGGATTCGTGGCGGCCATCGCCCTGGTGGGAGCCCGCCTGGAAGAGCACTTCCCGCGCCGGGCCGGCGAGCTGGTCAAGAACGAGCTCCCCGACGTCCTGAAGCGCGACGACTGACGGGCGAGGCCGGAACGGCTGGACCGAGGGATCAGGCACCGCCGGGGGAGCGGAACGCGCAGTCCCGGCAGGGGGCGAGGTCCCGCCACCCGTCGCCCAGCGCGCGCCAGGCCGGTGCTTCCCACGCGGCCGCGAGCGTACCTTCCCGGAGCGAGCCGAGGTGACCGAGCCGCCCCTCGCGCGCGGCCGGGGCAGGGCAGGGGAGGTAGGCCCCGTCCGCCTCCACCCAGGCCTCGCGCCCGACGAAGGGGCACTCCCCGAGTGGCGCGCCCCCATCCTCGGAAAGCTCCAGCAATCCACGAACCGCCACCTCACCGCCTCCTCGACGCGGGGTCGAGGCCGCCGCGCCCTGGGCCGCCCGCACCGCCTCGTTCCAGCGCCGCACCCCGTCCGGCGAGCGCCGGAGCGAGGAGACCTCCAGCGACGGGAAGTGGAGCTGGAGGTGGTTCACCTTCACCCGGTCGAGCCCCTCGACCGCGGCGAGCCGGACCAGGGCGGGGAGCTCGGCGACGTTCTCCGCGCGCGCGGCCACCTGAAGGCTCACCCCGCAGCGGTGGCCGCCCGCAGCGGCGGTCTCGTCTCGAACCCGGACGAAGGTCCGGAGGTCGGCGAGGGCCCGGACGGGATCGCGCCCGCCGATGAGCTCGGCGTCGAGCCAGGGCGAGGCCGCGCCCCAGGAGATCTTCAGGTCCGACGTGACCGGGCAGAGGATCCGCGCCCAGTCCTCGGCGCCCCGCCCGGGGAAAGACCCATTGGTGGTGACGTTGAGCGAGATGCCCCGCGCGCCGCAGGCCCCGGCGAGATCGGGGAGGCCCTCCCAGAGCAACGGCTCCCCGCGCGTCGACGGGATCACCTCGGCCGGCGGCGAGGAAAGGGAATCGATGGCGCGGATCACGTCCCGCAGCGCGAGACGCCGGGGGAAGGCGGCGCGGCGGGAGTGCCGGGCCTCTTCCGAGTGGGTGGCGCACATCGGGCAGCGCAGGTTGCACTCGTCGGGGTTGGTGACGAAGGTGATTCGCCAGGGCGAGGGCAGCACGCCATCATCGTACCCGCGGACCGGTTGACAAACCCATCCGCCGGAACGGATAAACGTTCATGCCCCCAAGGACGCAAGGTCCCTCGCGACGCCCGCGCGCGCGCCCGCGAGGGGCCCGGATCCCCGGTCACGAGCGGGCCCACCCGGCCGCCGGCAACGACCTCACCCCGGTGCTGGGGGCCAACCTCAGGCGCCTGCGCATGCGACGGGGGCTCTCGCTCGAGAAGCTCTCCAGGCTCTCCGGCGTCTCCCGGGCCATGCTGGGCCAGATCGAGCTGGGCCAGAGCGCACCAACGGTGAACGTGCTGTGGAAGATCAGCACGGCGCTGGAGGTCCCCTTCAGCGCCCTCATCACCAGCCGGCCCACCGCGTCCTTCCACGTCCTGCGGGCCGACCAGGCCAAGCGCCTGGCCTCCTCCGACGGCAGCTTCGTGTCCCGCGCGCTCTTCCCCTTCGACGAGCCGCGGCGGGTCGAGTTCTACGAGCTGCGCCTCGCCCCCGGCGGCATCGAGCGCGCCGACGCCCACCCGCCGGGCACGGTGGAGAACCTGGTGGTCAACCGCGGCACGGTCGAGATCGAGTCGGGAGGCGGCGTCCACGCCCTCTCGCCGGGGGACGCGGTGGTCTTCGAGGCCGACGCGCCCCACTCGTACCGGAACGCCGGCGACGTCGAGGCGCTCATGTACCTGGTCATGACCTACGCCGACTCGGTGGGGTAGCCGGTGGGACGACCCACGCACGAGCTCCTCGTCGAGAGGGGCGTGGTGTCCCCCGAGGCCGTCGTCCGCGCCGAGGCCACCTCCGCACGAAGCGGCACCAAGCTCTGCAGCGCCCTGCTCGCGGCGGGGGAGGCGACCGAGGGGGCGCTGGTGGCCATCCTCTCGGAGCGGCACGGATGGCCCGGCGTCGACCTGTCGCGCTCCGAGATCTCCGCCGAGGCGCTCCGGCACGTGCCGACGGCGGTGGCGTTCGCCGACGGGATCCTGCCGCTCTCGACCGAGGGCGGGAGGCTTCACCTCGCCCTCTCCGCCCCGGACGGCGCGGAGCGGGCGATCGCCGAGGTCCGGTTCGTGACCGGCATGGAGGTCTCCCCGTACGTGGCGGTCGCGGGTGCGCTCCAGCAGGCGATCGGAGAGGCCTACGAGGCGCTGGAGCACGGAGAGCCGGCCTGGCGGGGAGCCGACGCCTCCCCCGGCTGCGGCATCGCGGTGGCCACCCCGGCCGAGCGGATGCTCCCGGAGGGGGACGAGGTCGTCGTGGTGGTCGACGACGAGATCGAGACCGGGACCGACAGGGACGAGACGCTCTCCGTTCCGGTGGCGAAGCCTGTGGCGGGGGGGCCCACCGCCATCCCGCCGGGGCCAGGCGAGCCGGCGCGAAGGATCCTGGTGGTCGACGACGAGCCGGAGATCCGGACGCTGGTGGCGCGCACGCTCACCGCCCACGGTTTCGAGGTGGACACGGCGCCCGACGGCGAGGAGGCCCTCGCTCGCGTGGCGGCGCGCCCGCCGGCGCTGGTGCTGCTCGACGCCATGCTGCCGCGCATCCACGGCTTCGAGGTGGCCCGTCGGCTGCGCGCCGACCCGCGCACGCGCGAGGTGCCGGTGGTCATGATGACCGCCATCTACCGCGGGTGGCGCTTCGCCCAGGATGCCAGGGAGGCGTACGGCGCCGAGGACTACATCGAGAAGCCCTTCCGGCTCGACGACCTGGTCCGGCGCGTCGAGGCGGTGCTCGAGGCCACCGCCACCCGTGGACCGGTGAAGCCCTCCGGAGGGGACCTCATGCTCCGTCGGGGCAAGGAGCTCCTCCTGGCCGGACGGATCGAGGCCGCCGTCGCCGCGCTGGGCGAGGCCATCTCGGCCGACCCCTACTCGGCCGACGCCCACCACCAGCTCGCCCGGGCCCTCCGTGCACAGGGCGAGCACTTCCGCGCCATGACCTCCTTCGAGCGCGCGGTGGAGCTGCGGGCCGACTTCTTCCCCGCGCTTCGCAGCCTGGCCGCGCTCTACGCCGAGAAGGGTTTCCGTCGCAAGGCCGTGGAGACGCTGGAGCGCGCGATGGCCGCCGCGCCCGACGCCGTGGCCCGCGACGCGGTGCGCGCCAACCTCCTGGAGCTGCTCGAAGCCTGAGCAGATCCCTGCCTCGGGGCTCCGCACCCTGGAGTCCGGCCGGCCGGCCGGCTGCCCGGGATCCACTCATCTGCGCCATTCGTGCCCCGTGGCACGCCCGGTGCAAACGAGCCTCCCGTCGGGCGTGCTGGCGCAGGCTCGGTGCGCACGCAGAGCAGGTCCACTCGATCCCAGGGAGATCACGATGGCAGCCGAACCCACGTTGAGCGAGCTCGCGAAGAACCTCGCCGACACCCAGACCGCCCTCAACATCGTCTGGACGATGGTGGCGGGCTTCCTCGTCATGTTCATGCAGGCCGGCTTCGCGCTGGTGGAGACGGGGCTCACCCGCTCCAAGAACGCCGCGCACACCATGGGCATGAACTTCCTCGTCTACGCCATCGGCATCATCGGCTTCTACTTCGTGGGCTTCGGCCTGCAGATGGGAGGCGTGGGCTCGGCCTTCGGCGAGACCACCCTCACCAAGGAGTTCGTCGTCAACATCTTCGGGAAGGACTTCGGCCTGTTCGGCATGAGCGGATTCGGGCTGCCGCTCGCGATGTTCACCCCGGCCGTGGCCGCGACCTTCCTCTTCCAGATGGTCTTCATGGACACCACCTGCACCATCCCCACCGGTGCGGCGGCCGAGCGCTGGAAGATCTCGAGCTTCGTCCTCTTCAGCTTCGTCATCTCGGCGCTCATCTACCCGATCTACGCCAACTGGGTCTGGGGCGGCGGCTGGCTCTCCGCGATGGGCACCAACTTCGGTCTGGGGCACGGGCACGTGGACTTCGCCGGAAGCTCGGTCGTGCACATGACCGGCGGCGTGATGGCGTTTGTCCTCGCCAAGATGATCGGTCCGCGCATCGGCAAGTACGGCCCCGACGGCCGGATCCACCCCATCGCCCCGCAGAGCATCCCGCAGGTCATGATCGGCACGTTCATCCTGGCCTTCGGCTGGTTCGGCTTCAACGCCGGCTCGACCCTGTCCGGCATGGACACCCGGCTCGCCGTGGTGGCCACGAACACCATGCTCGCCAGCGCCACCGGCGCCTTCGCCGCCTACCTCTACGTGAAGATCAAGTACGGCAAGGCCGACCCGTCCTGGCTCGCGAACGGCATGCTGGCCGGTCTCGTCGCCATCACCGCGCCCTGCGCATTCGTCTCCTCCTGGGCCGCCATGCTCATCGGCGCCATCGCCGGCGTCCTGGTGATCCTGGCCGCGACCTTCATCGACTCGGTGCTCAAGGTCGACGACCCCGTGGGCGCCATCGCCGTCCACGGCGTGAACGGCGCGTTCGGCATCCTCGCCACCGGCCTCTTCGCGAACGGCGTCTACGGCCAGGGGCTGAACGGCGTGGCGTACGGCGTCACCGGCCTCCTCTACGGCGACAAGGGGCAACTCGTCGCGTCGATCATCGGCATCGCCGCCAACATCCTCTGGGTGGCTCCGGTGGCCGCGCTCGCCTTCTTCATCATCGGCAAGATCGTGGGCAACCGCGTCGAGGCCGAGGACGAGGTGAACGGGCTCGACCTCTCCGAGATGGGCGTCCACGGCTACTCGGCCGACCCCGGCCCTGGCACCGGCATCACGCCGCACGCGTACAGCGCCACGACGACCTCCGCGACGGTTGCGACCGTGGTGGGACGGTAGCGACTCCGCCGAGGACAGGGGGGCGCCGGCGGATCCGAGCCCGCCGGCGCCCTTCGCCGTTTCCGGTGTAGGATCGAGGCCGGAGACCGCGTGGACCCCTACGAACCGCTCCTCTCGCTCGGCCTGGCGGTCGTCGCCGGCCTGCTCGTCGGGCTGGAGCGGGAGCAGTCGGCGCCGGCCGATCGCTTCGAGTCGTTCCTGGGGGGCGCGAGGACCTATCCGCTCGTGGCCCTCGCCGGCGCGCTCGCCGCGCTCCTCGGGCGACACCTCGGGGCGTCCGTGGTGGTCGTCGCATTCGCATCCGTCGTGGCCTTCCTGATCGTGGCCTACGTCGACGTGGTCCGCCGGGGGGCGGACCGAGGGATCACCTCCGAGGCCGCCTTCCTCGTCACCTTCCTGCTCGGCGCCCTCGCCGTGTCCCCGGACGTCATCCCGCAGGTGGGCCGGCGGGTCTTCACCGTGCTCTCCACCGCGGTGGTCGTGACCGCGCTCCTCTCCTCGAAACCACTCGTGCAGCCCCTCATCCGGCGCGTCTCCCGCGAGGACGTGGTGAGCGTGCTCAAGTTTCTCATCGTCGCGCTGGTGCTCGTGCCCTGGCTGCCCGACCGGAACTTCGGCCCCCTCGGCGCGCTCAACCTCCGGGTCATCGGCTGGATGATGCTGCTCGTCGCCGGGGTCGGTTTCGTGGGCTACGCGGCGACCCGGATGCTCGGTCCGAAGCGCGGCCTCGCCGTCACTGGATTCGTGGGCGGACTGGTCTCCTCCACGGCGGTGACGCTCGCCATGTCCTCCCGCTCCCGGGGGGACAAGGGCATGGAGCGGCCGGCGGCACTGGCGGTGGTGCTCGCCTCGTCGATCGTCTTCGTCCGGGTCCTGGCGGTGGTCGCCTTCGTGAGCCTCCCGCTGGCGACCACGCTCCTGGTGCCGATGCTGGCCATGGCCGCCGCGGGCTTCGGCGCCTGCGCGGTCCTGTACCGCCACGCGGCCCGGCCAGGAGAGGCCGAGCCACTTCAATTGAGGAACCCGGTCAGCCTCTCCTCGGCCTTCGAGTTCGCGCTCCTCTTCGCCGCCGTCCTGGCCGGCTCCAAGGCGGCCAGCCACTACCTCGGCTCGGCCGGCGTCTACGCGGCCGCGCTCCTGGCCGGCAGCGCCGACATGGACGCCATCGCCCTCTCCATGGCCGAGATGGCCGGGGGCCAGGTGACGCTGCCGGTGGCGGCCACGGCGGTGGTGCTGGCCGGGGGCACCAACACCCTCGTGAAGGGCGGCATGGCCCTGGTCCTGGGCAGCTGGGGATACGCCCGGATCGTGGTGGCCTCGTTCGCCGCCATCCTGGCGGCCGGAGGGCTCTCGATCCTCGCCGTATGGAGGTAGGCTGGCCTCGTGCCCGCCGGCGAGCCCTTCAGCACCGCGCTCCTGCTCACCACCGGTGGAGTCCTGCTCGCCGCGAGCGTCCTCTTCTCGGGCGCGACGAGGCGGCTGGGGATGCCGGTGGGCCTGGTCTTCGTGGCCATCGGGATGCTGGCCGGCCGCGAGGGCCTGGGCATCGCCTTCGACGACTACGCCTTCGCCTGGCGGCTCGGGACCGTGGCGCTGGCGCTCATCCTCTTCGACGGCGGCCTCAACACGCCGCTCGTGTCCTTCCGGGTGGCGCTGGCGCCCGCGGCGGTGCTGGCCACGGCCGGCGTGCTCGCCACCGCCGGGCTGGTGGGGGCCTTCGCGCACCTCCTCGGCCTGCCCTGGCAGCAGGCGCTGCTCCTCGGCGCGGTGGTCTCCTCCACCGACGCCGCGGCGGTCTTCTCGATCCTCCGGACGAGCGGCATCCAGCTCAAGCGGCGGGTGGGGGCGACGCTGGAGCTCGAATCCGGCCTGAACGACCCCATGGCGGTCATCCTGACCGGGGCGCTCACCTCGCAGCTCCTGTCGGGGCGACCGCTGGGATGGGGCGCCGGCCTCGACGTGGTGCTCAAGCTCGGGGTGGGCGCCGTGGCCGGGCTCGCCATCGGCTGGGCCGGGCGCTGGGTGCTGGGGCGGATCCGGCTCCCGGTGGGCGGCCTCTACCCGGTGCTGACCACCGCCATCGCGCTGCTCGCTTTCGGGGTCCCCGAGCTGATCCACGGGA
>Ga0315295_10001868_pt1 | contig 17944 bp, 21 predicted proteins | sample YL17G14_0_MG_FD_204453 | JGI IMG/M metagenome (GOLD analysis project Ga0315295, IMG submission 204453) | Sediment microbial communities from Yellowstone Lake, YNP, Wyoming, USA - YL17G14_0 | ecosystem: Environmental > Aquatic > Freshwater > Lake > Sediment | place: USA: Wyoming | collected... | reverse complement strand
TGATTGACGCCGCGGGCGCGTTCACGGTGCAGCGTTCCTCGGAGTCGCCAACAGTCCACACGGTCTACAGCCTGCACGCCACAAAGCACGTCGGGGCGGGCGAAGGCGGCATCGTCGCTTCCGTCAACCAGCGATTCATCGCGCGGGTGCGCGAGCTGATTGCCTTCGGCGAGGGCGGCACAAACGCCAAGCTTTCCGAGTATCACGCGGCGGTCGCGCTCGCCTCACTGCGCCCGGGTTTCCTGCTGCGCAAGTCGATTTCGGCCGAATCGACGCACCGCCACTACATGCGCGCGCTTCCGTGGAATTGCCGCGTGCAGTGGACCCCGGCGCGCTCGAATCACCACATGTTCAACGTGCAAACGCCCATCGGTGCCGGCGCGGTGATTGAGGGCCTCGCGCGCAGTCAGATCGAAGCGCGGCAGTGGTATCGCCCGTTTCTCGACGAGCTGCGCCAGTTCGAACCCTGCCCGCAACCGATTGGGCTGGACGTGACGCAGACCCTTCGCTCGCGCCTTGTCAGCCTGCCCTTTCATGGCGGGCTGACACATGCCGACATCGGCACGATTTGCAACACCTTGGCCAGCATCATCGGCACGGTGGCGATCCATACCTGACATCGACAGGGACACGAACCTAAATGCCCGAGCCAACCACCATCGACGCGCAGCCCGCCCTGGCGATCCCCTCGCACGCAATTCAGAATGTCCAACTTGAGCCCCTAGAGGCCGCGGTCTATCGCCGCGAGCACGAGACGGCGGGCCGACTCTTGCTCGACTGTCTTCGGCAAATGCGCGCGGGCGCCGAGTTCATAGGCTACCCGCTGAACCCGACTGTGCGCAAGATTCTCGTGTCGCGCTTGTGCGCGGCGATTGTGGCGCTGCTCGCCGATCCGAAGATGGGCTTGTCTCAAGACGGCTTTGACCATCTTGCGGCCGAGCACGCGATCATGGATTTGCTGTTCCGCTTGAGCATTTTCGAAACTTCGGATCACATGATGCCGATGATTTCGACGAACCCAGCCGAGGGCGACCGCACGAAGCTCGTGGTGAAAGACGGGGCCATGCTGGTCAAGTATTTCCTCACGTTCAGCCTGCGCTCGTCATTCGGCTTGAACTACGAAGAGACGTTCAAGCGCAACCCTCAAGCGCTGATCGCGCTTTGGGCCGGGATGGTCGCCGCAATGGTCGTCATCGCAGTGCAAGCGCACGAACGGCGCGAGGTTCTTGTCGGTCTGCATGGCATCTTCCGCGACACGATCCCGCCCGACGGGTGCCTGCCGGCGATCAATGACGCCTACATGTACGCGTCTTATGCGACGCGGCGCGACAAGCATGCAATGAAGGGCACGATTCACCGCATCCTTGAGGCCAAGCTTCGCGGGTCGTGCAACATCCCCGGAAAGGAAAAGCTCGCCCTTCGATGGGCGAAGGCTCGCGTCGAGGCGCGCCCGACGGTCCTGGTCGCGCTCGAATGGTTCAGCTCCCTGCACGCGATGTTCCGCTGCTACGCGCCCGCGATTCGTCAACTTCGCAAGCGGTTCAGGCTCGTCGGCGTGTGCCGGCGCATGGACTGCGACGAAGGCGGGATCGCCGAATTCGACGAGTTCATTGAAATCCCGATGCAATTCTCGATGCCCTCCATCGTTGACCTCATAAACCGCGTAGCGCCCGCCGCGATCTTCCACCCGAGTCTGGGCATGTCCCTATGGTGGACCTGCGCGGCAAGCTTGCGCCTCGCGCCCTTGCAGTGCATGACCCTCGGCCACCCCTCTTCGAGCCAGTCGCGGCACATGGACTATGTGCTTTGTGATGAAAGCGCGGTCGGCGATCCGTCGCTGTTCACCGAGAGGCTCGTGACCTATCCCGACGGGGGCACAAGATTCGTTCGCAGGCCCGATGCCCGCCCACTCACCCCGCGCCTCGAAGACCATCCCGAAACGATCAACGTCGCGATTCCGTCGATGATGGTGAAGCTGACCGCGCCGTTCATGCAAACCCTGGCCAAGATCAGCGAGCGCAGCGCGCGCCCGGTCGTGTTTCACTTTTTCATCAACATGCTGGGCGTCACGCTACAGCAGGCCGCCGCCGAAATCCGCGCCTACCTGCCCACCGCGCGCAGCTACGAGCGCAATGAATATAACGCCTACATGGAACACTTGCGGGCTTGCGATCTGCATCTGGCTTCGTTCCCCTTCGGCGGCACGAATTCCGACCTCGATTCGATGACGCTGGGCATTCCCATCGTGTGCATGGACGGCGACGAGCCGCACTCACGTTTCGATGGCATCCTGCTGCGCCGGATCGGCTTGGGCGAACTGGTTTGCGCGAACGTCGAGGAATACATCGAGCTGGCGCTGGCGCTGATCGAGGACGACGCGCGGCGCAATGCTTTGCGTGATCGCCTGCTGGTCACCGATCTTGAGGCGGCATTCTTCGGCGAGCACCCGGGCGGCGACGTGTTCGGCGCCGCGTTCTCGCGCATGTTCGACGAGCACACGTTTCACGGGGAGACGATCCAATGAGATTCGAGCTGGACTTGATCCGCGACCTGGGGCGCGTGCCGGCGGAAGCTCCGCAGGGCACGACATCATTTCGCCGCGCCGTGCGCGAGATTACCGACTCCGCGGTCCACGATGCGCTTTTGATGAATAGCCGGGAAGGCCTCGCCGCGACGCTCACGTCCGCGACCCTCGCCGTCGCCGAAGGCTTGACCGAGCATTCAAAAGAGCCCGTGGTTGAAGACTTTGTGGCCGGCACGATTGCCCTGATTGAGGCCGCGCGCACCGTGCTTGACCGGGGCCTGCTGCTGACCGACTGGCCGCAGGCTTTGCAAGGCGCATGCATGATTGAAATCGTCGTGCGCGGCGCGCTCGCCTGCGTCGGCATTCCGTATGAGGCGGTGGCGAAGGAAATCACTTCGGCGATCAAGGAGGCGCGCGAGTCGGACATCGCCGCGATCATTGCCCCGCTTGACACTTCGATTGACAAAGGACTGCAATGACTGAGCGCGAACGCCTCTTCGCCGGCCTGAGCGAAATTCTTCACTGCGATGGCGTCACGGCCGACACCGTTCTCAATGCCGCGGAGCTTTGGGATAGTCTTGCTCTCGTGATGACCCTTTCGCTGATTGATGAGGTCGTCGGCAAAGTCGTCCGGCCCGATGCGCTTGAGGCCTGCGTCACGGCCGGCGACATCTTGAAGCTCTGCGGATCATGACCTACAGGCCAGCGCCGCGGCGCTCCAATGTCAGCAAATCGGGCCTGAACATTTCGGTCGCCCGCGGTAGCATTCGAACAATTGCCTGCGCGGTGCCGGCGTTCAGTCGGTCGAACGACCTCATTCCGAACGCAAGCAAGGCGGCGCAAGTGACCGGCGTCATGGCCCGGCGTCATGGCCCCAACTCGGGGGCGTTTCTGTGCTTCGCCGCCGCGCGCCGCGCCATCGCCGCGACGCAATGGCCCCTCAACTCAATCGACACCCTGGTGATGGTGACGCAAACGCCCGAGCGCCTGATCCCCGGGCAAGGCTACGATGTTCACGCTTGGTTGGGCCTGCCCGCATCGTGCCGGGTGATTGATGTGAACGCCGGATGTGCCGGGTACGTGCAAGGCCTGTGGCTGGCAATGCGCTCGCTGGACTACGGGGAGCGCGCCCTGTTGCTCGTCGGCGATACGCTTTCACATGTTTGCGACCCGAGCGACCGGGCCACGGCCCCGCTGTTCGGCGACGCCGGGTCGGCCACCGCAATCGAAGGCACCGGCGAGGCGCACCGCTTTTTCTTCGGCACGGATGGGACCGGCAACGACGCGCTTTCGCAAAGCGGGCATAGCACGCTTCGCATGAAGGGCGCCGATGTCTTCGCCTTCACGCTACGCACGGTGCCCGGCCTCGTGGAAGACGTGCTCGCCGCAGCCGTCGTCTTCCCGGGCAGCAGGCCCGACTATTTGCTCTTCCATCAAGCCAATGCGTTCATGCTGAACCACTTCGCCGCTATGCCGATCCTGCAAGAGTTCAAGCCCGAACAAATACCCCGGAACGTGGCCGAATTCGGGAACTGTTCAAGCGCCTCGATTCCGCTGCTCGTGTGCGACAAGCTTGGGCCGCTTCTCGACAAGGCCCCCCTCTCGGTCGCGATGTTCGGCTACGGTGCCGGGTGGCAGTGGGCCGGCGTTAATCTGGGGCTGGGCCCGGGTGTTTCCTGCCCGCTCGTGGAGGTATAGGCGTGATTTTCGTATCGGGGTTTGTCGTTCTGATCTTCGCGTTTCTCGTGGGAGCCACTTTCCACAAGTCAACGCGGGTCACGAGCGCCGCGGGCGCTCTTGTGGTCATCGGCTTGTGCCTCATGCTTTTGTCGGTCCTCATGCACACATGGACGATCCTTCCCTGAAATCGAAGCGCGCGCCGCCAATCGGGCAGCGCCGCATTCTTGTCACCGGCGCATCTGGCGGGCTTGGGCAGGCAGTTCACGCACGGCTGCGGTGGAGCTTGCGCGATGAGGTCGTCGGCACCTCGCGCGAGCAAGTGAACTTCACTGCGACGCCAAGCGATGCCGCGAAATGGTTGCTCGCTGCGGCGGGGTCGCGCAAATTCGACGGCATCGTGCATTGCGCCGGCTCCGAGCTAATCGCCAGCATCGGGGCGACAACCGACGAACAGTATGCGACCGTGCTCGAAACGCTTCACGGCGCCTTTTCGATTCTTCGTGCCGCGGCGACCGGGCTTTGCGCGAACCCTTGCAGCATCGTCTTGATTTCCAGCCTTGCCGCCCACCGGCCGGCGCGCGGGATGGCCGCCTACGCCGCCGCAAAGGCCGGCATTGAGTCGCTGGCCAAGGTCGCGGCCCTTGAGCTGGCCCCGCACGGCATCCGGGTGAACTGCATCGCCCCGGGGACATTCATCGGCCCCATGTTTGACCGGGTGACGAAGATGCTGCCGGTTTCGATTGTCGCCCGCATGGTGAATCACTCGCCGCTGGGGCTTGGAACGCCGCAGAATGTCGCCGACGCCGTTGAATTCTTGCTCGGGGAAACGTCGGCGTGGGTGACCGGAACCGTGTTCCACATCGATGGGGGGGCAATTGCAAAGCCATGACGTATCAGGCGCATGAGTGGGGCGCGAAGTACCCGAACCCGGCCCTCGATTGGCCAATCGTCACCGACGGGGTTCACCTGATCGCCGAAAAGGAGTGTTGCGCGCTGCGGTCCTACCCGGACCCGATCAGCCGGGGCGATCCCTGGACGAACGGATGGGGCGAAACGGATGGCGTCGTGCCCGGGCAAGTGTGGTCACAAGAGTATGCCGACGCGCGCCTGTGCGCCGACCTGACGGTGCGCACGGCGAAGGTTCTCGCGATGTGCTCGCGCCACCCAACGCAAAACGAACTCGCGGCCCTCGTGTCGCTTTCCTACAATATCGGCCTGCGCCGCGACGCTGACCTTAAGCGCAAGGTCACGGCCGGCGGCCTTTACCATTCGTCCGTGTTGCGGCTGCACAATGAGGGCAAGACGAACGAGGCGGCTCGGGCTTTCCTGCTCCTGAACCGCGCGCGCGACCAGAATGGCCAGCTCGTCGAGGTCAACGGGCTCACCGCACGGCGCGCGGCAGAATCGGCCCTCTACCTGAAACTGGCCGACGGCGAGCATTGGCACATGCCGCAAATCGTCGAGGCGGCGCCCAAGCTCGCGGCAAGCCCCACCATGCAGACCGGCGTCGTTGTCGTCGCCACGGGCGCGCTGGCGGCCGCCGTGCCTGCCTTGGAACCCGACACCCTGGCGCAAATTTCCGAACTGTTCACGCGCTTCGGGATTCAGCCGCTTTGGGCCTTGGCCGGTCTGCTGATCGTGGCCGGTGCGATCATCCTCTACCGCCGGGTGCGCCAGCATAACGACGGGCGGGCCTAAGCCGTGTTCCTTGGCCTGCTGCGCGTCGTCCCCTTGTGGGCGTGGGCCATGGCCGCAGTCGTCGCGTGGGGTGGCTATGGCCACATCAAGGCTGACCGGATCGCTCGCCAGTGGGCGAACGAGAAAACCGCGCAGGCGCTGGCCTACGTCCGCGGGGTCGAAAAGGTGAACAAGGACCGCGACGAAATGCTCGCGCAACGCGAAAGGGTCATCAATGAAGGCGCCAAGGAACTTGCCAAGGCACGTGCGCGAAGCGCTGCTGACCGCGCTGCTCTTGTCGGGCTGCGCGAACTCACTGCCGCCGCTGATCGTGTCGCCGCCGCCGAGCCCGGAACTGTCGCCGCAAGCGCGGCCACTGCCGGACTTGGAAGTGTTGCTCGACAGTGTTTCGACAAGCTTGCAGAGCTGGCGGAACGAACTCGCGAAAGCCTTGTCGCCCACAGGCAGTGCGCCGCCGAGTTCGAAGCCATGAGGCGCAAATGATCCCTCACGGCAAGCAATCGGCGCTGCACCATATCTCGGCGTTGGCTGGCGGCAGGTAGGCGTCGCCATCGGCAATTGCCGCCGGCTCACCCAGTCCGGGCAGGTTGAACCCGACGGTGTAGCCGCACACGGCGCAGTCGAAGACGGCATCTTCCGGTCGAAGAGCGCTTTTCGTCGGGTTGAACACGAGAGTGTGCAGCACGGCAGGCCCCCAAAAGTGAACGACGGGAGTCAGCCTACGCTTGCGCCCCCACAAAGGCAAGGCAGTCGAGAAACCGGCGCGCGAGGGCGCATTCAGCCTGCTGCATGTCGCGCCATGGGCCCCCGACCTCGCAGATCATCGCCACGCCGGCCAGCGGCGCGAAGTCGAGGCCCACGAGCGAAAGGCCGAAGATGCTATCTGGCGGCCCGGGCAGGGCCCGGTGAACACCCTTCGCGGTGGCCGAGCCGCGCCGGTCAATCCAGCACAGGCGATAGCGGTCGTGGTCGAGGATCACACTTCACTGGCCGACCACCAAAAAGTCAACCGGCATGTTTGCGCTGGGCGCGGTGCAGTGAATTGTGAAGCTGCCGGCGGCCCGCACGACGGCGTTCACCCGGCCCGTCGTGTCGTTTGCCGCAGCCGTGACGAACACGTGCGAGTTCGCCGTGCAAAAGTTGTTCGTGACGACCAGTGTCGTCGCGGCATTGGCCACATTCACCCGCCCGCTGGGCTTGTTCACGGTCACCGCGCCCACGGTGGCCGAGTCGGTGTAGTCCGGCAGGATGCGCCCGTTGAACGTCGAGGTTCCGGCGACCGACAGGTTCCCGGTGAGCGTCTGATTCGTGAGCGCACCGCCAATTTCCTTGGCCACGCCGTCGTTGCCCACGTAGGCCGGCAGGCACGACGTGTTCATGAAGATCGCGGAAATGTTCGCGCCCAGTGCGCCGGGGCTTGCTTGATGGGAAAGAACGACTTCACTCATGGGGGGCTTTCAAAGGCTATAGACGTAGACGCGCGCCGCGGCTTTGTTCATTTGGACCCGCCCGCGCACCGTCCACCGGCCGCCCGGCGCGCTTGCGGCACTCTCGACGCACAGTTGCTCCCCTGTTTCGACGGTCAGCGGGACAAGGCCCGCGACGACCTCGATTCCGAGAGGCTGCACGACGTAGCTTTGCGAACTGACCCCCGCGATGTCTTGCAGCCCGCCGCCGGTCGTGTTGTAAGAGACGAGCTTGAAGTAAACCGTCTTGCCCACGCGGCTCGCGTCGATGTCGAACTTCTGGACCGCTTCGTCGAGGCGCATGAACTTCACACCCGACAAGTGCGCTTGTGAGTAGCTGCACTGCTGGCCACGGCGCAGGTAGGTCGTGAGGTTGTATTTGTAGGTCGCCGTGAGGGTCGCGGTCGTGTAGTCGATGATTTCCGGCGTCGCGATGTTCGAGAGAATGACGCAGGCAGTATCCCCAGCATCGGCAAGCGCCTGGGCCCCGGAAGTCAAAGCCGAGCGCGAGTCCGTGAGGTCAACGCTGATCGTGACAGTGCTCGGGTCGGAGCCCGCCGCAAGGTTCGCCGACAGGAACCCGGCGCGCGCGTGCATCGTGACCTCGCCGATCCGCGCGAATGTCGTGTTGTCGTCCGAAAACCAGACCTCAGCGCCGCCCCAAGTGGTCACGCTGCCATTGCCCCAAGCCCCGACCCAGATTTGCGGCGTTCCGCCCGACATAGAGAGGGGCGGCTGAAAGACGACTGAATTCGCGGTGCCCGGGGCGAAGTTTTGCGTCTTGACGAACTTGTCCGTCGGCGCGACCCCGAAGTCTTTCCCGGTGCTCAGCCCGGCGAGAACCTCTTCGGCAAGGCAGGTAATCCCGCCCTCTTCGGCGTCGTCGGTGGTCTTGGTGAGCCTGACAAGCTTCCCGGCCAAGCCTAAAAGCGGGTCGGTCAAGCTCACGATGTCCATTTGCTCAAGCTGCGAGTAACGCCACCCGAGCTTGAATTCATACTCGTTTCGCAGGTAGACCTCACGTTGTAGCATGACTTGCGCCATGCGCTGCGCCACTTCCGGGCTGCAAATTTCATGCGCTTCGAGCACGTCGGCCGGGCGATAGCCCAGCACGGTGATCGATGCGAGGTCTTTCGCCTCGACGATCCGGGCGTTGTATCCGGCCCACCGATCAAGGCATTCGATGCGGATGGAATTGAAGGCGTCGGAAGACCGCCGACGGCGCACCTTGACCGGGTCTTCGCCGACCTCAGCGAGGAAATCGTCGGGGCCGAGCAAAAAGCGCGGGGTCAAGTTCGCCGTGTAGTTCCACGTCACCGAAGAGTTGTCGGTGTGCGAGACGTTCTGATCCCCGAAGGGCACGAACTTCAAGAGCCCCTCGGACCAGAACGGGGCCACGTTGGAAAGCTTGCAAAGCTTGTCCAGCATTTCGGCCGCCGGGGTTGACTCTTGGTACACCGGCGCGGCCATGAAGAACGAAGCCTCGGCGTAAGTCCTGAATACCTCCAAGTCCCCAAGCGAGGCCGACGGGAAGCCGGCCCCGCCCGTCGTGCTCGTGAGGAAATCCTTGATAATCATTGCCGGGTTCAAGTCCGGGTAGAGGTCGCTGACGGATCGGTTCGAGACTGATCGCCCGTAAATCTCAAACGACAGATTGGGCAGTGAATCGCTCGCGCCAAGGTCAAGCGGTTGGAACCCGACGTAGGCCTGAAAATGATGCTTGAACGACTTCGCCGGGTAGTTCGTCGCCATGTACCCCCAACTGCTGTTGCTGCTCGTGCCGCGCTTTTCTTGGTAGTTCAGCTTCGTGAAGCGGTCGCCCCCGGAAATGATGTCTTTGTTTTTCCACACCGTCTTGATGACGGTTTGCCCTTCATCATTGAGGCCGACCGGGCCCTCGCCAAGGCCCATCATGACCGCAGCCGTGTAGGTGTAGGTCGTGTTATTGACCGTGCTCCCCCCGCCCTTGCCTGACTCCTGCGAGGTCGTGTGCGGGATCGCCTTGAAATCGTCATACCAGAGCAAATTCGGGCTCATTCGCGCGAGCCCGTAGACCAGTGGAATCGACACACCTTCCGACGACGTTTGAACGCGCAGCGAACCGACGTGCGCCTGCTCGTTATTGATCGTCGTGCCGCCGCCGAAAAGCCCGCTCATAGGCGCCTCTTTTCAACGGAAAAGAATCGCACCGGGTTCGCGTGCAGCCACCCACTGCGACCATCCCCGCGAGTGACCTGCCTTTCAGCCACGAGCGCATGGATGATTTCGGGCCACTCGATCACGATGGCCCCATGCGAAAAGCATCGCCCGTAACGCCAAAGCGCCACGTCCCCGGGTTCGGGCGGGCCCTCGATTTCGTCCAGATGCGCTTGCACTATCGCTAGAAACTTTTCCTCGTCGCGGTGCAGCATGAAGTCGGGCGGATACGGCTCAAGATCGAAGCTGGCCATGACCCCCGCGCCGACAAGGCAACCGATCAGGAGGTTTCCGCAGTCCACCCCATGACCTTTGATGCGGGCCTCGTGATGCCACGGCGTGCGAATCCACGTTTCGGCTTCGGCGACGATTGCCTTTCGCCAAGGCGCGACCGCCGCGCGCCGCTCTTCAAGCCTGCGCCGCTCAAGCATTTCCGACAAGATGCCCGGCTCGGCGGCGCCCGCGAGGCGATTGATTTCTTCGATGGGGTCGAAGTGGTCAGCCATTTTTTCAGTAGCTCGTCTCGGGCGTTGGAATGTAGGGGAAGAACCGGATGTGCTCGGTGTTGCCAAACGCCTGACACGCGGCAAGCGAGCGATTGCACGTCGGCCAAATCGTGAAGTTCGCGCCGATGTTGGCTTGCGGCAGGGGGTAGGAGAGAACGATCAGATTTGTCGTTTGCGACAGAATCGTGCGCTCCGGGCCCTCGGTCAAGTAAGTCCCCTTTTCGAGGGCGAAGACCCCTTGATCCATCTCCCCGTTTGTGAGGCCCGCGATATTGTGGACGATGTGGGTTTCGTTCGACCCCGAGAGAATGACTCCGACCTCGTCAAAATCAGTGGGAACGATTTTGCAGCCGGCATCGTAGACGGTCCACACGCATTGCGCTTGGTAGACGTTGCGCGGCATCTTCACGTTCAGCAGTTCGAGGGTCGAAAGCGCTTGAATCTGAGCCTGCGTGCCTGTGATTTCGCTGATTTCGGCTACGCGCCCTTTGAAGAGAATCACGCTGCCTTCCGGCACACCGTTCCCGGCCGCGCAGAATTTCCGCGTGATGGTGAGCAAGGCGCCATCGAGCCCGCCGGCCATGACGAATGGAGCCACCGGGATATTCGACCCGTCGAATTGCGGGACAAGTGAATCCTCGTTATACATTAGGGTGACATCGACTGTCGATACTTCAACCCCGATGGAATTGACGATTGGTCCTCGCTTGATCTGCACCCCTATAAACGGCTTGGCGATTTCAAAGGCGCCAACTTCGTCCATCCTCAAGCCATCGTAATTGAGCTTTTCTTCAGTCATAGCAGCGTAAAGTCTACTTCACCCAGCGTGGCCGCATTCGCGGTCCCGCCGCTACCCATTGAGAACCCGACGGAGCCCATTTCGGCCTGTTCCGGTTGGATTACCAATGTGCCCTTGTTCACGCCGTCGAAAGCAATAGTCATTGTCATGCCGACCCGGTAGGCATCGACGCGCTTCAACACGCTAGCATTTGCACCGAAGACCGTGGCTTGATTCCCAAGAACGACGGTATTTGAACCGAAGGCGCCGCCGAAGACCGACGACACCAGTTTCACACTGACATTTGCGCCGGTGCCCCCTGCGTCGGTCGAAACTCCATAGGACATATAGCCGTGGCTTGCGTCGATGCCCCCATCGGGGACAAGGTACATAGTCGCGCCAGCAAAGCCGTTTGCCGAAGATGCGACGTGACAATCCCAATAGGCGTGCGCATCCTGATCCGTGATCGTGAAGTTCGTCGGCTTGAAGCTCGCGCCAGTCCCGCTTTTCAGCGCGCCGGCATTGTTCAGCACGAGTTGCGATTGGTTGCTGCTGAAGAACGCAACGTAATTCTGCCCAGTGTTGGCTGTATGGACGGCGATGTTCCCCGACCCGTCCATGGTATCGAACCAGTGCGGGGTGGGCCCCGGCGTTCGCCCCTTCACTTTGATGCTGCCGACGCCCGGGCGCGCCGTCGGCCCGGTCGGTGCCGTCAGGTTCGCGGCCTGCACGATGCCAAAGGCGTCGAGGTCTTGCGTCGTGGCCGTTAGCACCAGATAAGTTGCGGGGTTGGCCTGCGTTTGTGGAAGCCGGAACCTGAACTCGTCATAGATGACGTATTTATTCGAGTTCGCGAGCAAGGCGACCAAATTGGCAGTCGAGCCAACTGACTTCATATCTTCGTTCCTAGCGAAGCTAGGAATTTGATTTCCTGCGTCTCCCAGAGTTGATACATGAATTGATTGAATTCCATGATGTCTTCTGAGAATCGGGCCCTGAAATAATACTCCCCAGACCACGTCAAGAGCAACCCATTCCCCGGAGGCGTGACGAACGTGATGACGCCCTTCGTGCCAATATCGCCGCCAGTCCAATGCGTCGGGCGGAACTTTTCAACTCCGTCAACCCAAATTCGAACAGTGTCCGCGGGGTTCGCTACGCGCTCGCTGAACCAGTCGCCTATTGTGCGTTGAAGATTGAAGACCGTCGTGACATTGTCACCGACCCCAAAAATCTCAGTGGCCGTTGGGAGAATTAGGTAGTCGTTCGGCTTGTCTTGTATTAACCACGAATCCCATCGCCCGAGCCGAGAGGCAAAGAAACCCAAGAGTGACGAAACCTCAGCGACCGGGAATGTCTGAGTGTCTGCGGAGTCATATCGATCATTGCCGCGCAAGAACGCAAACGTCATCGACATTTCATAGACCGGCGAGCCGGTGAACGAGGCGCGCAGTTCGGTGAAGTTCACGCTCGTTTGAACCTTCGTGTTGAACATCGGGGTTTTCTTGATGTCCCAAGTCATCCCCGGGTAGTCCCCAGAAGGAATGAAAACGTCGTCGGACATGGCGGGCCCCTACTTGCTGTTGTTGAAGCCGCGGGCCTGCCGCCCGATGCTGCGCATGAGGGAGGGGCCCTGATCCATGAAGAGGCGTTGCACGCTCTTCGCGTCTACCGCGTTGATCGTCACCGCGCCGCCGGTGCCGCCGCCTTCCCCCTTGCCGAGCACCTTGTCGCGCACGCCCTGCGCCAGCGGGGCGGGCATGACCATTTCGTCCTTGTGAATCTGCGTCAGCGAGTCGCCGGGGACTTGCCACCATCCGCCCTCAGCCGACGAAATGTTCTTGGCGAACCCGAGCACCGCCACGCCTGCCGCAATGGCCATGGCAGGCGCGAGGAACGGCCCGACGTAGGGAATGCCTGCGATGGCTGAATAAACGCTGGCAGCGGCCTCCCATGCGGCGATGGCGATGCGTTTGAGGGCGACCCCAACCGTGATGAGTAGCGATTCCTCGCCTGCCGTCTCTTCCGCCGTCGTGCGCAGCGCGGCCCCTTCGACTGCCGCCGCCGATTCCACCGCTTGCCCCGCGACGAACTTTTCGGCCATCCAATCGACCGCCTTCCCCACGGCGTCGGCGCCTTTCTTGGCCATTTCGCCAAGCCCCGTGCCGCCGCCCATGAGCTTCTCGGCGAACTTTTGCGCGATCAAGTGCTGGAAGGCGACGGCGATGTCCCGCCCCATTTTCTTGAATGCGGTCGAAATCTTCATCGTGCCCGACATCAAGCCTTCGATGGCCGTGGCAAACGAGTCCTTCACCGCGTGCGACCCGTCAAGGGCGAACTGACCGCGAAGCTTTTCGGCCTCACGCGCGAGCGCGGTCTGCTTGTTTTGCGATTGGGCATAGAGCGCGACCCGCTCAGTCTCGATTTGCGCGATCTGCTGTTCGTCGCCGCGGGCAAGTTCCTGGCGAGCCGCAAGACCCCGCAAGGCCACGTCCAACAGTTGCGCCTCAGCTTGCTTGCGCAGCTCGATTTCCTGCTGCGCGGAAATTTCGTCCATTGCGCGCTTCTGCGCGATCAGGTTTTGGAAGTCAGCGATTTGGATTTCGCTGATCTGCTGCGCGCTCTTGGCGGCGATGCCGGAGAGCGCATCGGCGCGCTTGCGCTCTGCCTCTTGGTAGGCCGCCTCGTTCGCCCGCACGGCGCCGATGCGCTTCTGTTCAAGCTCGGCGATGTCACCCAGCGCCCTGATTTCCTGCGCTTGATACTGCGCGCGCTGGGCCGCCGTCACGCCGACCTGTTTCCCCGCCGTTACTGCGGCCTGATACTCGCGCGCCTTGGCGTCAATCGAGGCATCGATCCCGCGCAGTTCAATGACTTGCTTGGCGGCATAGAATTCCTTGGCCGAAATGAGGTTCTGAGCGTACTGCTCGGCGTAGATCGCTTGCGCCTCGCGCAGGTACTCCTGGGTGAGCTGCATCGCAGCGTCTTCGCCGGCCTTTTGGATCGAGGCCTTGGCCGCGAAAGCCTGCTGCATGTCAGCGACCGACGTGAATGACTTGTCGCCGCCCTTGCTCTGATTGCCGGCCGGCGTCGTGGGCTTGTCCGCGACCGGAGCGACCGCCTTGGTTTCGACCTTCTTGCGCTCGACATTGCCGGTCAGCACCGTTTCGAGGTCTTTCGCCCCCTTCGAGGCGATCTTCACCGCCTCTTTCATGCCGTCCGTCAGCACGCGATTTTGCGCATCGACGCCGGCCTGCCATGCGGACTTGACCCCGCCCCAGTCGAGCGAAAAGGCGGCTTTCGATACTGCGCCGAAGGCCTTCATGCCCTCGACCAGATACGCCAGCGAGGTCCGAATCCCGAGGGCGAAAAGCTCGAAGGCAATGCGGAAGCCCACCGCTGCGGCCTGCGCGATGCGCAGCACGTTCAGGAAAATGTCGAAGGCGCCCGGGATTTCGGTGCCCATGGTGGAGCTGAACGCCGAGCCGAGCCACGCGAGCAAGTCAACGGCCGCGCGCACGACCGTCACCAAGACTTCGAACGTCGCCTCGAACAGTGGCGCGACTGCGGCATAGGCTTCGACAATGATCGCGCCGGTCACGCGCGCAACCTGCCCGATCATTTCGAGCGCCACGGCGAGGACCGCGATCCCGTCGGGTTCGCCGAACGCCGACGACAGGATGTCGCGAATCCGCTGCGCGGTGGGCCCCATGACGGCGAGGATGCCGTCAAACGTCGCCGTGATCGCGTCGATCACCTGCCCGGCTGCGTCGCCCACCATTTCGAACGCCGTCACGACATAGCCCAAGGCGGTGCGGAAAGCCGCCGCCCCGGTCAAGACCTCGCCGCCGCCCCAGATCGCCCCGAGCTTCACGGCGACCTTTTCGATGCCGCCGAAAATGGCGCCCATGGCGCGGCTGACGACCCCGCCGATGATTTCGAAGACCGCGACGAACGCAGTCACCATCGGCTTGAGGGCCGCGATGATCGAAGGGCCGAACTTGGCGAGCGTCTCGGCCATCCGCGTGAACATGGGGATCACCGCGGTCCCCACCGTAACCTGCATGCCCTTGAGCACGTCTTGAACGTCGTTCATTGCCTCCTTGTATTTCTTCGTGGCGGCAATCCCCTCGTTCGTGATGACGAGGCCGAGGTCGCGATTTTTCTGCGCCGCCTCGGCGAGCTTGGCGTTTGTTTCCTCAAGCGACCCGCCGAAGAGCTTTTGCAGCTTCATCGCCTCTTCGGTGCCGCGCCCGAAGAGCCGCATCGCGGCCTGTTGCTGATCGATGCCGGGTTTGTATTTCCCGAGCGTGCGGATCGCGTCCTCGAAGACCTCGGTCGATGATTTCGTCCCGTTCTTCACGGCATCGACATCGACCCCCATCGCGCGCAGCTCGTCGGAGTTCGAACGGATCGCGCGATTGAACTTCGTGAATGAGGCCGCGTAAACGTCGGCCGACACGCCCACGTCATCGAGCGCGGTCACGAGCGTGCCGGCGGCCTCGCCCGTGATGTTCAGGGTCTTGGAAAGCTTGACCGCCTCGGCGTTGGCCTCGTTCGTCGAGTCGATGAAGGACTTGAACGCCGCCCCGCCGGCCACGACCGCGGCGAGGCCGACAAAGGCCTTCGTGAGGCTGCCGAAGATGCCCTGGACCTCGGACATCTTCGACTTGAGGTCGTCGATGACCGCGCCGAAAACTACCGTTACGTCTTCGCCTGCTGTTCCTTGGCCCATTCCGGTGTTTTCCCCTCAAACGATCCAACGGCCCCCATTGACGCCATGAAGTCGGCGAAACTCGTTTCGTCCTTGATCCGCGTCGTCTTCGAATTCTGACGCGTCTCAAGCTTCATGCCAAGGGCGACCCCGATGCCGGCCACGGTGACCGAAATCGGGGGGATTCTCTTCCATCGCTCGGTGATCGCCTCCAACCGCGGAAGCGTCATTTCATCGTCGATGTACTCCCAGCTCCAACCGAAGGCGTCGATCAGTGCGGCATAGATGCCGGGCCAATCGACGCCACCGTTTCCCCCTCGGGAGGCGTCTCCCGTCGCTCAAGGCCCGCCACGTTCAGGGTGGCGTACAGAATGCGCTGGAAGTTCGACAAGTCGAGCATGGCCGCCACGGCGTCGCGCTCGATATCGTAGTTCCGGCGCATCGCCGTGGACACGATGTCCACCATCGCGCTGAACTGCTCCGCCGTGGGCGCTCCGACGATGGTTTGGATCAGATCGATCTTCGGTTGAAGCTCTTGCAAGTCGAGCAAGCCGAGGGGCGCGATCCGATATTCGTCCTCGCAAATTTCGACCCACACGCCGCCGCGCTTGCGGACCGGCGGAATGCGCGATGGTTCCGTGTTCACGTTCCTCACTCCTCTTGCGACATCGTGCCCAGGTTCCCCGACGAGTCGGCGAAGGCCTGAAAATCGAAGCTCGGGATGGTGAAGTCTTCGAGCTTCGTCGCAAGCGCGAGCTTTGACGACATGCACGAGTTCAGCACCATGGTGAACTTCTTGGCTTGGAAGGTTTCGGTGAACACGGCCAAGAACGTCGGCGCGTTGCCGAGCAACTGATTCGAAATCGTAATCAGCTTGCCGTTCGAGGCGTCGGTGTACTGGTAATTCAGCAGCACGACCGTGGCGTTGGCCAAGTTGAAGCCGTAGACCCCGGTGGATTCGTTCACGGTGTACTGCGCTGCGGTCGGCCCCGAAGTGACCCGCGTCAACACCGAGCCATCCGAGTTCAGCGTGACGCCGAGGTCGCGCAGGTAGGTCGCGTTGTTCGTCGCCGTCGCCGCGTTCGACACGACGCTCTTGCTTTCCGACGACACGGTGACCTGTGAGCCTGTGGCCGGGTTCGTCAGCCCGAAGAACAGATCGTTGAACGCTTGCGCGTTGAACTGCGCGAAGTTCGCCTTGCCCGTGATCTTGCCCGTGCCGCGGCCGATGGCCAGCGGGAATTGCGATTGCCCGAAGAGTTCCTTGACGCTGAACGAAATGTCAATCGAGACATCTTGCAGCGCGCCGAAGCGCACCGGCGTGGCCGGACTGTTTTGCAGGTTGCGGCCGAACAGTAGGCCGGAGCCGAATGAATACTGAGCCATGGTGGTTTTCTCCTAGAAAGTTGGAACGACGACGACAATCGGGATGATTGCGACCGCCGAGTCGCCTTGGTTGCCTTCGGTGATCTGGATTTCGCCCTCGATGGCGATGCGCGAGACAAGCCCGCCCAGAGTGGTTGCGTTGCTGGGGAAATCTGTCACGGTCAGCGCGGCCTCTACCGCGTCAATGAGGGGGTTGAAAAGTTGCGAAGGGATGATGTCCGGGTCGTTGTTCGCGCCCGTGTGAACGTAGACGTAGAGGTCGATGTTCAGCGTCCACTTGGACGGCAGACCTCGGGGCCGCTGAACTGTTTCGGCGCGCTGCATCATGAGAACGGCCGGGCAGTCCTCGGGTGCAACACCCTCCCATAGCTGCGCGTCGCGCGTCGCGAATTTGAAAAGCGGCGAGCCGCCTTGCGTCAGCGCGGCGAAATAGGCGAAGACCCCGGCGTAGACGGTTTCGCGTGTCATGACCGCAACGCTTGAAGCACCGCTTTGCGGATTTCGGTCTTGATGTGCGGGCCCATGTCGTCAACCGTCGAGCGTAGGAACGACCGCTCAGGCATGACGACCTTGCGGGTATGCGCGCGCACGCGCGCCTCGGTCCCGCCGCGGGTCTTGCGCACATGCTCCCGCACGTCTACGTCACCCTTGAACCCGTACTCGTGCGCGGCCGCGTAGCTGACATTCGTCCCCACGCTGGCCATGACCGAGCCGCCCTGCTCGATGACCCGGCGATTGATCGAGCGCCGCAGCGTGCCGGTACGCACGTGCAAGACCTGCCCCGTCAATTTCGTGTCTTTCACCCCGCGCTGGACCTCAATCGAGAGCCGGGTCATGACGCGCACAAGCGCAGCCTGTAGGGCCGCCGTTTTGCCCTGTAGCGCGGCAAGGAAACTCGCCGCTTTAATGTTGACGGTGAGCTGCATGGTCAAGCCGGGTAGCAGCGCCGATAGGGTTTCAGGATTTCCCGGGCGCTCGCCGTCATCCCCTTGTCGG
>Ga0315295_10001867_pt1 | contig 17946 bp, 12 predicted proteins | sample YL17G14_0_MG_FD_204453 | JGI IMG/M metagenome (GOLD analysis project Ga0315295, IMG submission 204453) | Sediment microbial communities from Yellowstone Lake, YNP, Wyoming, USA - YL17G14_0 | ecosystem: Environmental > Aquatic > Freshwater > Lake > Sediment | place: USA: Wyoming | collected... | reverse complement strand
GTTGGCTCGCTGCAGAGTCAGCTTGGCTTCGGCGCCGGCTGAACAAGTTGCTAAAACAAAGGTAATAGTTCCAGCCAAGACAATGACCTTGTTGGATAAAATCGGTGGCAACGACAAGGATATTGTTATGGTCAAGCTTGTCGACAATCAGATACTGTTCAGCTGTGCAAATGTAGTTATAAGCTCGAATCTTGTCGAAGGCAATTTTCCAAAATATGAGGATATAATACCGGAGGATTACGACAAGAAGCTGGTGCTGTCAACCGAAGCGGTATTAAGTGCGGTACGCCGTTCGGCGTTGCTGACAAGCGGGGAGTCCAGGGGGATTAAGCTTTCGATTGGAAAGGATAGTCTGGTGTTTTCCAGCAGGACGCCAGAGGCTGGTGATGCGCAAGTTGATATGCCTGTTGATTACAAGGCCGAGCCGATTGAGATTGGGTTTAATCCGCAGTTTTTGATAGAGGCCTTGCGGGTTATTAAGACGGCGGAGTTCGAATTGGAGTTGGGCCAGGCGGACAGGCCGGGCTTGATAAAAAGCGGGGCAAATTTCCTCTATGTCTTGATGCCAATTAATCTGGGCTAAAAAATGGTAGATGAAGGCGAACAATTGCGCAAGGCTGTCAAGTGGCGAGCGGCGCATCGGGCGGACAACACAGTCAGCTTGGGCGATGTCTTAAGTGGGCTTATAGAGAATCAGGTTTCACCGCAGCAGACCAGGTTTGGATTGATAACCGAGGCCTGGAGTCAGTTGCTGCCGACCGAGCTTTGTCAGCACTGCAGAATTGTTGATATTTCCGGCGGCAGGCTGAAAGTGCTTGCTGACTTGCCGTCGTATGTGTACGAATTGCAATTATTAAGTTGCGAACTTCTTAAAGAGTTGGCCCGGCAATGTCCGCAGGCGCGGATACAAGAAATTAAATTTGCTGTCGGTTGAGCATTCTGTGCAGCAGACAGAGGGTTGATATGAAGGACCACAAGTACGATGCGAGCAATATAAAGATACTCGGGGGCGTGGAGGCGGTTCGCAAGCGGCCGGATATGTATATCGGCGACCGGGGCAGCGGAGGCTTGCACCGTTTAGTCTATGAGGTGCTGGACAATTCTATCGATGAAGCATTGGCCGGATTCTGCGACAATATAGTCGTGCACATCCAGGCTGACGGCAGCTGCACAGTCGAGGATAATGGCAGAGGCATACCGGTCGAAGAGCATAAAGAGGCTAAAAAAAGCGCTTTAGAGGTTGTGCTCACGACTCTGCACGCCGGCGGGAAGTTTGATAGTGACAGTTACAAAGTAGCCGGCGGGCTGCACGGTGTAGGGGGCAGCGTGGTAAATGCGCTCAGCGAGTGGCTCGAAGCGGATGTATATCGGGATGGAAAACACTACCACTTTGAGTGTGCAAGGGGCAAGGCCAAAGGCCGGGTGGAAGAAGTTGGCCCGACCGACAAGCGCGGCACAAGGATATCCTTCAAGGCCGACGAGGAGATATTCGGTGATACAGAGTTTGCATACGACACACTTTTGAAGCGAATTCGCGAGATGGCTTATTTGAACGCCGGCTTACAAATTACTTTCAGAGACGATAGAAACAACAAAAAGGAGGTGTTCAAGTTTAATGATGGGGTTAAGGCCTTTATTAAACACCTCAACGAGGGCAAAGAGACCTTACATAAGGATGTCATCTATTTTGCCAAGGAAGACCCCGAAGCGAAGATGAGTTGTGAAGTAGGGATGCAGTATAACGACGGCTATACTGAAAATGTGCTGGTCTTCGCTAATAACATCCGCAACATCGACGGCGGCACACATCTTTCAGGATTTAAAACGGCGCTGACGCGCACGATGAACTATTATGCCAAAAACAATAACTTGCTGAAGAGCGACCAGGTTACTACAGGTGACGACCTGCGCGAGGGATTAACCGCAGTTGTAGCGGTGAAGCTTACTAATCCTCATTTTGAAGCTCAGACAAAAGTGCGGCTGACCAACCCAGAGGTGAGCGGTTTCGTTGAGACCACCGTTAACGAGCAGCTCGGCCATTTTCTTGAGGAGCACCCCGCTGAAGCAAGACGGATTTTGAACAAGGCGATTCAGGCCGCTACGGCCAGAGAAGCCGCCAGAAAGGCGCGTGAATTGACTAGGCGCAAGGGTGCGCTAGGCAGTACCAGCCTGCCAGGCAAATTGTGGGACTGTACGAGTAAGGAAAAGGCAGGTACTGAGATATTTATCGTTGAAGGCGACTCAGCAGGCGGCTCGGCAAAAGCCGGCAGAGACAGAAATATCCAGGCAATCCTGCCGCTGAAAGGAAAAATCCTCAATGTCGAAAAGGCCAGGCTGGAAAGAATGCTTGCGCACGAGGAAATCCGAACAATTATAAGCGCTCTGGGGACCGGCATCGGTACCGACGAGTTCGATTTAAGCAAGTGTAGATACGGCAAGATAATACTGATGACTGATGCCGATGTTGATGGCGCTCATATACGAACGCTGCTGCTGACCTTTTTCTTTAGGCAGATGTCGCAATTATTTCTCAACGATATGATTTACATCGCCCAGCCCCCACTGTATGAAATCAAGGTTAAGGGCAAGAAGAAATCCGAATATGTCCTCAGCGAAAGTCAGATGCATAAGCGGATGATTGCTCGCGGCCTGGAAGGCACAGAGCTTGTCATCGGGAATGGTAAGAAAGGTGAAAAGAGCAAAAAAACGCAGAAAGTTTCAGACAAGCAGCTGGCCGGTCTTGTAAAAACCCTCGCCGATGCCGAACGCAACATAGCTGTTCTGGCCAGACGTGGGATTAACTTCGCTGATTTCGTGCAGTCTTATTATGGCGGCAGCGAGCTTCCGCAGTTCCATATCTGCGTTGGTGGCCAGGAGGAGATTTATTATGTCAGGGCCGAGTATGAAAAGCGGCTCGACGAACTAAAACAGCGCACGAACACAGGCACAGAGGGTGGGGGCGAAGAATCAATGGTTGCTGAGGAACTTCACGAGGTGGGCCGAATCAACGAGATAAATGAAAAGCTCAAGGACGCCTGGAATCTGGACTTAAAGGATTTTCTTCTAAAACCCACCAAGACTGTGTCTGGCGAATCGCTGCCGACAAAGTTTCAGCTTATCAACGGTGCAAACACATACGACGTCGCTTCGCTGGGTGATATCTGCGCTGGCATAAGGCAGATTGGCGGAGAGGGAATGGAGATAAAACGCTTCAAGGGTTTAGGCGAGATGAACGCCGAGCAATTGTGGGATACGACGATGAACCCCGCATCCCGAACGTTGTTGAGTGTCAAATTAGATGATGCAGGCGAGGCGGACAGACTCTTTAGCATCCTGATGGGCGAGGATGTTGAGGAGCGCCGAAATTTCATCCGCGACCACGCCCTCGAAGTCCAAAACCTCGACGTTTAGGCCGCCTCTGGTAGAGGGGACCCCATTTTGTGATGGAGGGGAAAGTGGAAGTTAGCGGGACGAAAAAATCACAGGTGAAGATTTTAGCAGCCTTTCTGGTGCTGTTGGCTTTTAGTTTGGCTTGCTTTGCAGACACATTCACACATCGCCAGACCGGAGAAGTTCTGCATGGGTACATAGCCGGCCAGGCCGAAGATGGTGAAACAATCGCCAGTACAAAGGAAAAAGGCCAGGTCGGGCTCGATTTGGCGCAGTGGCAGATTGTTACTGACCGGCTGGGCAGGAATAATAAGGTAATCGTTTTAACAATCGAGGATGAGATTAGGCTTGAGATTGAAACCCAGGCCCTGGAGCGGGAAGTGGCCAAGCTCTCGAATGAAGGGCCTTTATTTATTTTGTTTGAGATAGACACGCCGGGCGGCCGGGGCGATTTAACCCAACGGATTTGTGGGGCGATCACGCAACTTAAGGGCTGTCCCACAGTTGCTTTTGTCAAGGGCGGCAAGTACGGAGGGGCCCTCTCGGCCGGGGCTGCTGTTGCATTAGCATGTGATAAGATTTATATGGCTGACAATACTGTAATAGGTGCCGCCACGGCGATAACCTTTTCCGAAACCGGCCGTCCGGAAAGCTTAAAAGAGGCCTTTGGAGAGGAAGTGGGCGAGAAATTTGCCTCAGCCTGGCGGGCGCATCTTGCTTCTCTGGCTGAGCAAAACCACCGGCCGGGGCTGCTGGCAAGGGCAATGGTTGACAGGAACACCGAAGTTATTGAGGTGGCTGATGCCAACCAGCGACTTTTTATCGACCCCGTCAACAAAAAGCCTCAGCAGCGCCTCGTGCACACCTGGAGCAAAAAAGGCTCGCTCCTGACGTTGACCGCTGCAGAGGCGGTCGAATGTATGATTGCCGACAAAGTTATCAGCTCGCGCCAGGAGCTTCTTAGCGAATTGGATGCGGCCGACGCCAAGGTAGTGCTAAACAGCGAAATCCAAGATGCCAGAGCAGAACTGAAAAGGGCCAGGGGGCAGGTAAACAGAATAAGAAAGTCAATAGATTTAAAAATCGAGCAGTCTAAATACCGGCAACCCAAGCCAAAGGTCCTTGAAATCCTGCGCAGCGCCAAAAGCGAATTTCAAACCTTGATAAAATTGGCCAAGAAGTATCCTGATTTGGAATTGGATGTACAATCGCTGGAGAAGGAATTAAATTTTGTTGAGGCGGCCTATCAGGATGTAAAAAGGAAGTAGCCGGAACCCTGCGTGTGGTGTTTTATTATAAAAAAATCAAAGATTTTACTTGCAAAGATTTTCCAGCTTGTCAAAATTACAGAGCATAGTATTTAAAGATATAAAAGATATATATTATGATAGATACGGAGTGCAAATTATGAGATGGAGACGAGAACAGGCAGGGAAACAAATATCTATTGCTCCGGCTCTTTTGGTTTGCATATTGTTGTTGCTCGGCGGCTGCGGTGGAAAGGCCAGAACGCCTAAGGAGGTTGGGAGAACGGAAGCCGAGAAGAAAAAGGTCAAGTTGTTGAAGGCAATCGAGAGTAAATTCGAAGATGCTGAATCGCATTTCAAGCTTGGCAAGCTGTATCAGGCTGATGGGCTGTGGGCTCAGGCAGAGGACCAGTATGGTATCGCTTTGAATTTTGATCCTGTTCACAGGCAGGCCCAGGCGGCGAGGGTGAAGGTGTTAGTGGGGGGCGGCGATGCGGCCAAGGCAAAGCTGTTGGCGGACGAGTATATAAAGCAGGCATCCATTTCGGCGGCGGCGTCTCTTCAGCTTGCACTGGCGTTTCAGGAGCAAGGCCTGGATGAGTATGCATTGAAAAGTTACCAGCAGGCGCTTTATATGGCGCCGAATTCGGCCAAGATTAACAGGCAGATTGGCTTCTATTATTTGGGCAAGGGCGACAAGAGCCTGGCGAGGGAGTATTTGAGCCGCAGCTTCCAGCTTAATCCCAATCAGCCTGATGTGGCCGGCGAACTTGGCCGACTTGGTGTGGCTGTGAGGATACCGCGAAAGACCGAGAAGGGCACTAAGAAGTTAGACAAGATTGTAGAAAAATCCGACAAGGGTCGTTAATCACAATAATGGCGTTGGGGGTGATAGATTTTTATAGCCCTGTGGCGAAAGGATTCGCCGCGGGGTTTTTTTGTGGGGATTTTGGGAGGCAGGTTCGACACTTCGACTGGTTCGATAAGCTCACCACAGGCAAGCTCAGGGCAGGCAAGCTCACTATAAATTGGGTTCGTTTGGGTTCGTTTTGACCAAGTGTCCATTGTGCATTTTTCGTTGTAATTGGTTGTTGAAATTACGGTTATAAACATTTGACTTTTTTGGAAATTGGGTTCGTTTCGCATAATTAACTTCATTTTGATTGATTTTTCCGCTCGGCGCAAACGAAAAGCGGGGATAAATCCGAAGCTTTAAACGGATAATCCAATTAACTAAACGAGGTTTAATGGTTTACTTAACTTTAGCCAGAGGGCATTGGGTTTCCTTTCAAGAGAGACTTTCTCTCTACAATTGGAGGAACTTGCGTGATTGATGCGAAAATTTTGGGGTTTTCGGGGATGCGGCTTTGGCTAAGTCGTTACGGCTAAAAGGGTAGAGAAAATTTTGAAAAAATGGATTTTTGGTTTTAACCTGCTGTGCTTTTGATTGATGTTTAACCACGGATGAACACAGATTAACACAGATATTAATGTTTGCGGGAAAATGATTTGCGGGTAAAATGGGGCGGTGAAGCTTTGGGGAGTATATGGGCATAAAAAGGAACAGCCCGCTTTTGGCGGGCTGGTGTCCGCGTGCTTACGCACTTGTTGTGACAAGCACGAAAGCACAGGTCAGTTATAATTAAGATAAGATATAGTGGAGAGGCAGAAAAAAGTCAAGGGAAATTCGAGAAAAATTGTGGAGGGCATATGGGCACTTACACGCTTGGGTTTGATATCGGGTCAAACAGTATTGGCTGGGCTTTGGTAGAAACAAAGAAGAAGCCATCAATAGTTGGTATTGGGGTGAGAGTGTTTCCAGAGGGGGTAGACAGAGATACGAAGGGGTTGGAGAAATCAAAGAACGCCACAAGACGAGAAGCAAGGGGCGCAAGGAGAACACATCAAAGGAGAAATCTTCGGAAGAAGCAATTATTGAAAACCCTGCAGAAAGTGGGATTCCTGCCGACAAGTAAATCAGAACTAAGGTCGGTGTTTCATACAAACCCATACGGTTTGCGTAAAAAGGGTCTGGACGAAAAACTTGAGCGGTATGAGTTTGGCAGAGTACTGTATCACATAAGTCAGCGCAGGGGCTTCAAAAGCAATCGCAAGAGCGGCAAAGCAAAGGAGGATGGCGTCGTCATAAAGGGAGCAAACACGCTGCAAACAGAGATGGATACAAAAGAATGCCGGACGATAGGCGAGTATTTTGCATCGCTGAATCCAGAGGAGCAACGAATAAGGGGGAAATATACATTCCGGTTAATGTATGAGAAGGAAATTGACTTGCTGTGGGCAAAGCAGAGCGAGTTCTATCCAGATGTTTTAACAGAAGAACTCACAAAGAAAATAAAAGACGAGATTATATTTTTCCAGAGGCCGTTGAAGCCACAGGATGAGCTAATCGGAAATTGCGAACTTGAGCCGGGGGAGAAAAGATGTCCGCGTGGGGACTGGTATGCGAGAAGGTTTCGGATTTTGCAGGACGTTAATAATTTGCTCATCCAGAATCCTGACGGGGCAGAAAGAAAATTGACAGAAGATGAGCGTGTGATATTGCTGAAGGAATTGTCACAAAAAAAGGAAATAGAATACGACAAGGTGCGCAAACTGCTCGGCCTGATGGAGACACAGAAGTTTAATCTGGAGCAGGATGGGAAGGTAAAGAAGCTAAAAGGAGATGGGTTTGCGGCAGCGATGCGAAGCAAAAAGTTATTTGGCCCAGCGAAATGGGGTGAAATGGCGGAGACAGAAAAAGTTAAACTAAACGAGTGGCTTATTGAACTTGAGGATGATGAACTTAAAGAGAAACTGGCAAGTGAGTACAAATTGAACGAAGGACAAATAGAAGCAGCGTTGAAAATTGAACTTCCACGTGGATATATGAGTTTTTCGCGGAAGGCGATAACGAAGATTTTGCCATTTATGGAAGCAGGAGCGATAACAAGCGAGGCGATTGAAAAGGCGGGATACAGGCACGATGATAGAAGCACCGGAGAGGCAGTCGAGAAATTACCGATGCCACCGGATTTGAGAAACCCGATAGTGCAAAAAGCATTGTTCGAGGTTCGCAAGGTTGTGAACGCGATAGTGAAAGAGTACGGCAAGCCGGGTAAAATTAAAATCGAAATGGCAAGGGACGTGCATGGTAGCAGACGGCAACGAGAGGAACTACACTGGAAGATACTGGAAAATGAAAAGAGAAACGAGGATGTGCGCAAACGGCTGAGAGAGGACATAAATATTGCGAATCCGACGCGGGATGATGTGATTAAGTACAAGCTGTGGGAGGAGTGCGGGAAAATGTGTCCCTATACAGGCAAGCAAATTTCACAGACAGCTCTGTTTGGGCCGAATCCCGAATTCCAGGTCGAGCATATCCTGCCATACGACCGGAGTTTGGACGATAGTTATATGAACAAGACGCTCTGCGAAGTTCACGAAAATATACACGTTAAGAAAAATCAAACTCCTTTCGATGCATACAGCCACGACCCCGAGAAGTATGAAAAGATAAAACAGAATATAAAGGTCTTGCCTTGGCCAAAGCGACAGAAATTCCTGCAGAAAGAAATAGACCTTGACCAGCATATCAGTAGGGAACTCAATGACACCAGGTATATCTGCAAAGAAGTGGTCGGATACCTCAAACAACTCGGCGTGAACGTGCGGGGGACAAGAGGTAAGATTACGGGAGAGCTGCGGCATCAGTGGGGTCTTGACGGGATATTCACCGAGCTGGGCGTACGGCGCGATGAAGACCATCGCAGGCATGCAGTGGATGCGATAATAGTTGCAGTGACGGAAAATGAGCATTTACGAAAACTGGCAAGAAGTAAATATTCGGTAACGGGAGAGGTCTTTAACCAACCTTGGCCGGATTTCAGAGAGGAAGTAAGGGAGAACGTAAAGCAGATAAACGTATCGCATCGTGTGCAGCGAAAGGCGTCGGGAAAGTTACACGAGGAAACTAATTATGGGCCGACAGGGAAAGAAGGTTTGTATGTATTTCGCAAGAAGTTAGAGGACTTGACACTGGCGATGGTGAAAGACATTGTCGATGATGTTGTGCGGGAGATTGTGAAAAAACGGCTGGAGGAAAAAGGCGTTGATTTTAACGGGAAGGGTAGGAAGCCACCTAAAGAGGTTTGGAAAGAGCCGTTGTATATGAGAACAACCAAGAGCAACAAGAAGGTGCTGATAAAAAGCGTGAGAGTGTACAATGTGGCTAAGCATGCAATTCCGTTGAAAGACCTTTCAGGCCAAATATACAGATACGTAGAGCCGGGCAGCAACCATCATATAGAGATATTCGAATACGCTGATGAGAAAGGCCGTGTAAAGCGAGACTCCAAGGTCGTTACGATGTTCGAAGCGGTGCAGAGAAACCAAAAAGGTGAGCCGGTGGTGAAAAAAGATTACGGCGACGGGAAAAAGTTCGTATGCTCACTTTCGATTAACGATATGGTTATGATGAAAAACAAGGCAGGTGAAATGGATCTTTGCCGAGTTCAAAAGATGGACGCGAACAAGATGGTTCGTTTTCGTCACCACACAGCATCAACGATTGAACAGAAGGAAACATACATAGACAAGACAGCACATCTTTTCGAGGGTCATAAGGTAACGGTTGATCCACTTGGAAGGATATATCCAGCAAATGATTAAATAAGCCTCAGGCTTATAAAAAGGCATATCGTGTTTAAGGGGGGATGTTTCTCAGCCGATAATATTTCTGGATTCCGTGTCAAGCACGGAATGACAAGACAACGGGGCGGTCTATGATTAAAAAGATTATAGAAATCTCACAGGCACGGAGGCATTTGGCGATTCGATTAGGCCAGTTAATTATCAAAGAAAACGGTACTGAGATTTCGACGATTCCCTGTGAGGATGTCGGGGTTTTGCTGGTTGACCATATCGGCGTAACATACACACATTCGGTATTTACGGAGTTATTGCGGTGCGGGGCAGCGATTGTGCTCTGTGGAGGGAACCATCAGCCAAACGGGATGCTTTTGCCTCTTGAGAGCAATACGCTGCAAGCAGAGAGATTCGCACAGCAGATAAATGCGAAAGAGCCGGTGAAGAAGAAGTTATGGCGGCAGATAGTGAGGGCAAAAATCAGGCATCAGGCAAAGATAGTCGGAAGGGACAGTGACGTATATAAATCGCTGATGGCACTTAGAGAGCAGGTCCGCAGCGGAGACCCGGATAATATAGAGGCACAAGCGAGCAAGAAATTCTGGCCTGTGTATATACAAGATATTATCTCTGAGTTTCACAGAAACATCGACGGACGGCCACCAAATAATATGCTTAACTACGGTTATATGGTGATGCGTGCGGCGGTTGCAAGGGCATTGTGCAGCGCGGGGCTGCTGCCCTGTTTAGGGATACATCACCACAACCGATATAACGCATTTTGTCTTGCCGATGATGTTATGGAGCCATTCAGGGGGTTTGTGGAATCGAAGGTAAAGCAGATTTGCGAAACAGAAACGGCGGTCGATGATTTGACACAGCAGATAAAAGCGCAACTGTTAGAGGTGCTTTATCAGGAGGTGACAATCGGGGAAACGTCGGGGCCTTTAATGGTTGGGCTGCACAGGACGGCAGCAAGTCTTCAACGGTGTTTTGCAGGAGAGCAGAAAGAAATAGAGTTGCCGAAATTATAGCCACAGAGATTATAAATTTTGTTTCAGCTATAGAGTTCACAGAGAGTACAGAGATTTTAAAATTAAGATTGAGATTGCCACGCCCCTACGGGGGCTCGCAATGACAAAGCGTATGATATTGAGCGGGTACAGAGCCGTGTGGATATTTGCGATGTTTGATTTGCCGACGGATACCGAAAAGGCGAGAAAGGACTATACACATTTTCGCAAAAATCTCTTGAAAAACGGTTTTACAATGCTACAATATTCGGTGTATGTAAGGCACTGTGCAAGTGAGGAAAACGCCGATGTCCACTATAACAGGGTCGAAAATTTTCTACCAGACGACGGAGAGGTTCGGCTTATTGTCATTACGGACAAGCAGTTTGCGCGGATGCACACTTTTTGGGGGAAAATGCGAAAACCACCCCCGCCGCAGCCCAGACAACTCGAATTATTTTAAATCGAACCGTTCGCAAGTCCTTACAAAACAAGGCCTTGCGAACGGTCTATTATAACTGACCTGTGCCTGAGTGCAAGCCACAACGAAAAAATGGAGAAGGGTCGAGTCCCAAACATTATAACTGACCTGTGCCTGAGTGCAAGCCACAACCCGTATGTGGCGGTGGGTTCGTGAGTTTAAATTATAACTGACCTGTGCCTGAGTGCAAGCCACAACGTGATACTCGATGAGGCCTGCCACGATGATATTATAACTGACCTGTGCCTGAGTGCAAGCCACAACGGTGAGGCGAGAGGTGCAATGGTTCAAGCAGGCTCACCATAAAGAGAAACGGAGTCGTCCTCCTCCCGAACGACCCCGCGATATTCAACGGTTCGACTACGCTCACCATAACGAATAACAGAACCGGCGAGTTTTCTGTGAAACCGATTCTGGAAATTTTTGAATCGGGCGGGTTCTGCCTCCTCCTTTGTTTTATATTGGGTTTAGAGAGTCCCGCCCAATATCATTTTCTTAAGTAAGTGAGATTACCTGCAAAGAATATGCCAACAACAGAAAATAATGGTTCGACTTTGCTCACCACTTAGGGCAAAGAGCGGAGCGGTTTCATTTAACAATTTGCAAGATAAGCAGTTACATCTGTATATACGTTCTGTGCAGCAAAACAAAGAAGTGTAGTTCGACTTTGCCCGCCACTTGTCGAAATTCGACGGCGTGTTGTTTTTTCTCAACGCCAACTTTACCCAGATAATCCATTTTTACATATACGGCCTTTGTGGAGTAAGCTATTTTGACAATAAAACCCTACAAAGCAGAAAAGCCATCTTGATGTTGACAAAAAACAACATAGCATTAAGCAAAAGGGACAGCGAGAGATTGATACTCGATACTTGATGCTCGATGATGAAGTTAGGCTATTTTTTTAGGTTGGGGCGATATTTGGCAGAGGCGACGCGGTTGTTCCAGCGGCAAAGCCAGGTGTCGAAAAGGGTCTTTTTCCCGACTCGCTGGTGGTCGAGCAGAAAAATAGTACCTTCTCGCCAAGCGACAAGACAATCGGCAATTTCGCGTCTCTGCTGGTCGGGCAGCTCTGCCGGGGACAATTCAAACGGGTCTGCGCTCAAATCATAGACGGAGACCACTTTGTTTGCCGGATAGTATATGAACTTTTGATTCGCTTTTACAAATCCGGCAGGGCTTTGGCTGAGCCAGCCGGAGAAATATACTTTGCGGTCATCGGGTATTGACCCAAGAGCATTAACGCCGTCAAAGCCGAGGGCTTGCGTATCGAAACCCAACAGGGCCAGCAATGTCGGGGCCAAGTCAACAGAGCTAACAGCTTGAGTAACCGTGGTTTTCGGCTGAATCAAAAACGGGGCCCGCAAACAAAATGGTATGCGGATGGTCTCATCAAAAGCGATTCTCTCGTGACCGAGCAGGCCGTGCTCGCCAAATGCTTCGCCGTGGTCTCCAATAACACAAAGAATAGTTTTGTCGGTGAGATTGAGCTTTGCAAGCTCGACGTCGAGTGCGGCCAGGAATTTGTCCGTGTAGGTAACAGCCTGCCGGTATCTGGCGAGAGGCTCTTTGGCGGGTTCTGCAAACCACTGCGGGACCACGTAAGGGTCGTGGGTAACCGAAAGCATAAGCGTCAGGAAGAAAGGCCTGTCGTCATCCGTCTTCGCTTGCGCTACGCCGGACGAGTCGGCTTTTATCCAATCGACGATAGGCTGCAGCATAGCAAATTCATCACAGGCCAGATAGCCGAGGAAGGCGTCAGTGTCATTCAAATCGTCTCTGGCCCAGAACTTGTCAAAGCCGAGATTGTGGACCAGTCCCGGGCGGGATTCGAAGTTTCCCTTTGCGGACTGGAAGAAAGCGGTCCGGAAATTGGCGTTCTGTTTGAGAATCGTAGGGATGGAGGCGTAAGGCTTTTCGAGCGGGACAGCCTCGGCGATATCCTGCGAGACAGAAGGGAATCGGCCTGTCAGAAGGCTAAACAGAACCTTTGTCGTATGTGTAAGTGAGGAGCGGGCGTTTGTGAATTCGGCGCCCTGTTCTGCTAAAGCTGCGAGATAGGGCGTTAGGCTGCTTTGTTTGTTATGGCGTAAGCCATCTCGACGATAAAGCGAGGTATATCCATATTGTATGCCTTCAAGGACAACAATAACGACATTGTGGTTTAACCGCTGCTGTTTCGGTGAAATTGCAATTTGTATGTCGTCAAAAGCAGGTATTTTTCGTTTGGCGTCGGCTAAATTGGTTTTTTCCAGCAGGGCGGAATCAGAGAAAAGCAAAGACGTTACAGCCCTTAACTGACAATTGTAACGCAGGCCTTCGGAGACAATCTGTGGAGAGCCCCTGTCGGTGAGTGTGTCGCGAGCGAGGACGGCGATAAGGACAAGGAGAACAGAAACAGCAATTCTACCTGCGAAGCGTTTTTGGTTGTAATGGGGCGGCAGTGGTTTTGCTAAAACGGAAAAGAAAAAAGCAAGAGCAACAACACTGGGGACAAGGAGGATTACGGCAGCGGTCGGTGTTTTTGCAAGATTGACACCAATAATACATAGTGCGTTTATCGGGTCGCGAAATAATGGCAAGAGGACGGTGGGCAAGAGCTGCGTTCCGGTTCTTATCAGCCAGCCGGCACTCATAACCGACCAGGTGCATACAACAGCGGCACAAATGCAAGCTGTGCGGATGACCCATCTGTGAGGCCAGCGAAAACAGAGCAGGGCCAGGATAACTTCGATACCCAACAGGACAGAGATGTCGGCGAATATCCAGCTAAAGTATTCGTTGAGCAGGCCGATACGCCAGGCGTGAAAGAACTTGACCGCGAGGGTGTAAAATAAGGCAGCGAACATAATAACGCTATAGGCGCGTGGAGCTAAAAGGGCATACAAGCGGCGAACCGGTAAAAACGGTTTTGCTTTGAGGCCGGATTGTGAAGGCCTGGTAATCATAGTGCGCCAAAATACTAAAAGCTGCTACATAAAACAAGGGAATAGCGTAAGAAGCACCTCTGCGGCGGGGCAGGCTATCGGGAGTTTTATTTATTCATTGAGGTGTAGGCCTTTAAGAAGGAATCTGAATAAATCTGCTTGTTCATCAGCATCTCCGCTGTAGCAAGGATGTTCATAAGCTTTTCGTCGAAGACATCAGCGATGGCGGAGTCCATGCCGTGGGAGACGGCCATAGCGAGAAATACGGAATTTATCAGGCTCCTCTCCGCCGCTCCCTGCGAGATGTTTGAAAGCCCTACGGTAATATGTGGGGCCGGTTCTGCAAGAATTCTTATCTGGTCCATAGCGGCGAAGACATTTGCCGGCTGGGTCTGGGCATTGGGGACTTTAACGGGCAGAACGATAGGGTCGATGAACAGCCGTTGTGTGTCAAAGCCAACTTCGATTGCCTTTGATACGATTTCCGCCGCTATTGCGACACGAGTGTCGGTGTCCTGAGGCACACCGTTTTTGTCCATAGCGAGTGCGATGATGCCTGCCTTTGGCCCTGCGTTTTTGGCCATTTCGATGTATTTATCGAGAATTTCTTCATCGGTTCTCCTATTCAACGGCGAAGAATTCAGGAGGATGCCGGGGTCGGTATTTGCCACCTTTAGTCCTGCGGCAATGACGCCGGGTTTTTGCGAATCGAGGCACAATGGGGTAGAGCAGGTTTGCTGGATTGTTTCAACCAGCCACTGCATAGCCGCCTGCTGGTCGGCGGCGGCGGTGCCGACATTAACATCGAGGTAACCGGCGCCAGCGTCGGTTTGTTTTTTGGCGAGGTCCTGGATGATTTTTTTATTTTTCTCTGCGACGGCCTGCCTGACATCACTGAACATTCCGTTAATTCGTTCTGCAATTAGAATCATAACTATCTCCTATCCGGCTACGGCTCGGCCTACGCCGAGACGAGTTGCCAAATTTGATTGATGAAGTTTTTGACGATGGCGACGGCCCGCGGATGGCGCATCCGAATTATGTCGGCGCCGGCCTGCAACATACAGATTGCGGTGGCAGCTTCCCACATCGGCCCCCGGTCTTTGACATCTCCCCAACCGGTGGCGTCGGCGAGTTTTGCTTCTTTAGCCCGCCAGGTTTCATAACCGACATCGCAAATCATCGGCATAGCCATCATCTTATCGCCCGCGAGGGCGGCGAGGCGCTGACGCTCCTGAATCGAATAAGCATACTCCATGCCGTAGCCTAACGCCCCTGTAGCCTGAAACGTTACTATCTTTTCGAGCGGAAAGCCCATATCAGAAACGAGGATATTGACCTGTTTGACGATGTTGATATCCAGGGGTGCTGCGGTAATAAGATTGTGTCCGTCAGCAAGAGCGACGGCGGTTATGGCCTTGTAGTTGTCCTCTTTAGCAGCTCCCAAGAGGCAATTTTGGCCTTTTGCGGCTTCGCTTACTTTGGGCATAACCTGATTGTCCTTTTCATCATTGCCACAGCCCCAGAGCACAAGAGGAACACCTGCGGCTTTGAGGACCTCTTCGGTAACCTTAACGGCACTGGCAGAATCCTTGTCAGCTTTGTCGGGATGAATTCCGTCAAACTTGATACAGATTAAGTCCGCCCCGAATTCTGCAACGGCCTTTTTGGCCCAGTCGCCGGGACTGTCAAGGACATTTTTATATGGTTCGGTGAGGATATCCGGCCAATCCTGCGGCCTGATGTCTATGACATCAATAGCAATGACCGGTCTTTCGCCGGCATCTTCCGGCGAGCCGCCATAGATGACATTACGCGCTCCGCCTACAGTTATCGTTGAGGTGCGAGTGCCGCCCTTATCTTTTGTTGCGCCGAGTGTAACTCGGGAAACTTCGCCGGTAAAACTTCCTACAACTTCAGGGACTGGCATTTATAATTCTCCAAAATAGTTCATAGTTCATTGTTCATAGTTCGTGGCGAACCGGGGACTAAAATATGTTCGAGTATTTTTTGCACCGCCGAAAATGCGGGGCTATTTTCTTCAAGGTCGAAGATAGTCTTACCTTGCATAGAAGCATTAAACACAGATTCGTCGAAGGGGATGCAGCCGAAGGTTTCAAGTTCGATACTCGATGCTTGATGCTCGATGCTCGTGGCTGGAAACGAGCCACGATTCTCGTTCCATACAACGCCGATTCGTTTTACAGATATTGGTAATTGTTCAGCAAGGTCAAAAATTCTTTTTGCGGTAACGGCTCCGAGCGGAGTAGATTCGGCCACGATGCAGAGAAAGTCAACATTATTAGTGGTTCGTCGAGAGAGGTGCTCCATTCCGGCTTCGTTGTCTATCACCACAAAGTCGTAGGCAGAGCTTAACTTATCGAGAAACTGCCGCAGCAAGTTATTCGCTGCACAGTAGCAATCGGGCCCTTCCGGCCGACCCATAGTAAGCAAATCAAAACCATCAGCTTCGGTAATTGCCTGCTGGATGCCGTATTCGAATGACTGCACGCGACTCATACCGGGGCTGGTTGGTGATTTCGAGCGGGCCTGTTCGCGAATTTCGGCAATAGTGCCGAGCGGCCGGACCCCCATTGTCAGGCCAAGGCAAGAATTAGGGTCGGCATCCACGGCAAGAACCGCTTTGTTCTGCCGGTGCAGCAGAAGCCTGATAATCATAGCAGCGAGGGTGGTTTTACCTGAGCCGCCTTTTCCACTTATAGCGATGGCTATTGTCACGTTGCTTTCCTTATTTTATTTTTTATTAAATTTTTTCTGCCAGAAGTTTTACCGAAGGGAAGAGGGACAAATCCGTATGAGGCAGGAAACCTGCCTTAATGAATTCATCCATATACCCCAGATGGCTCATCAAATCGAAATACGTCATACTCTTGGCGATTTTTTCAGCGGTATCGAGGGCCTTTCGGCTCAGCAAAACCGTTTTTGCACCTGCGATTGACGTGTTTCCGACGAACTGAATCTTCTCGATGGGTACATCGGGCAGCATTCCGATAGTAACGGCCTGTCGAACATTGAGGAAGTTTCCGAACCCGCCAGCCAAATAAATTGCATCCAGGTCCTTCAACTTCGTTTGGGTTGCTTCCATAAGGACTCGAATAGCGGCAAAGACTCCGGCCTTGGAACGCACGAGATTGTTAATGTCAGGCTGTGTTATCACGATTTCCGGATGTTCGTTAGTGGAGGGAACTAAGCGGAACTGTAAACCCTCGTCGCCTTCTGTAAGCCTTTTGTCGCCGGCGGGCTGAAAACGTCCGGTTCGGTCTATGATGCCGTTTATAAATAATTCGGCGAGGGTGTCCAAAAGGCCTGAGCCGCATAAGCCGGAGGGATGGGTATTGCCGATTGTTTTAAACTCGATAGAACCATCGTGAAGGAAGCTGAGTTTTTCGATAGCGCCGGCCCCGGCCCTCATACCGTGCCTGACCCCACTTCCTTCAAAAGCAGGGCCGGCTGAACTTGAGGCGCAGACCAGCCAGTCCCGATTGCCAAGAGCAACCTCGCCGTTTGTTCCGATATCAACAAAAAGCGAGATGGCTTTTTTGGTATAAATTCTCGTAGTCAGCACGCCTGCCACTATGTCACTTCCGACATAAGCGGCCACGCTCGGCAGGCAATATAATAAGCCACGCTTGTTTATCTGGATGCCGGCCTCCGCGGCCCGGATTGGCGGGACAAAGCCGACCGAGGCAACATAAGGCTCTCTGCGTATTCGCGTCGGGTCGAGATTGAGCAGGAAATGGACCATTACAGTGTTTCCGGCACAGACAAGCGCAGTTATATCCTGCAGATCGATTCTCTGCCTTGCCGCCAGCGTTGCGATGAGGTCATTTACATCGTGGACGATACGATTTTGCATTTCGTCAAAGGCATTATTTTCTTCGGCGTAGATGATTCTGCGAATATAGTCTTCGCCGAAATTTATCTGGCTGTTATATGTGGCTTCGGTATCTATTGTAGTTGCAGTTGTCAAGTCGATTAGATGAGCGACGACGGTGGTGGTGCCGAGGTCAACGGCCACTGCAAAATTTATCTTACAGCGTTTTCCCGGCTCGACCTCGATAACCTCGGTGGTTCCGCCACGCCGACCTATTGTTACCGCAACCTTGTAATTTGCCTCAACAAGCGACTTTGAAAGGGTCTGGAGAATGCGAAATCCGGTCTGCATTATAGGGGCGTCAATCTGCTCTCGTATCGCCACATAGAGTCGCTCGTGGTCGGCG